>Ga0255338_1001693_pt1 | contig 38930 bp, 52 predicted proteins | sample MeOH1_35cm_T4_19_FD_203715 | JGI IMG/M metagenome (GOLD analysis project Ga0255338, IMG submission 203715) | Sandy soil microbial communities from University of British Columbia, Vancouver, Canada - MeOH1_35cm_T4_195 | ecosystem: Engineered > Artificial ecosystem > Sand microcosm > Unclassified ...
TGCGATTCGACGCGCACGGCGCCGCGAAGCTTCGAGCCCTTCTGCTGCACCTTGAGCAGAACGCCCGACTTGTACTCCTGCACGAAGGCAGTGGTGATCTGAGTGGACATCCGTCCCTCCATGGTTGAGAGTTGCAATCAATCGGAGGGGTTGCCCACATCGCGCCTTAGTGGCCTCGCCCAAGAACGAGGCGGCCTAGCGTGGACCCGCAGCCTGGCCCTCTTCCGAAGCAACGGCGCGTGAGCCGTTGCCCAAGAACGCGGGGCTTGTGCGCGGCCGGTCTTACCGGCGTGCGTCCGGGGGCTTTCGCCTTGTCCGGCTAGCGGCGTCCTTTCGACGCCGTGGGGTTTCCGTCGCCGGAGGCCGCGCCGCCTGGTTCGAGGAGGGCGCGGTTGTCGCCGAGGACGTACGACTCGAAAATCCTGGCCCGGGAGATGACGGCATCGGGCAAATCGTTCGCCGCGCGCAACTCGAGCGCCGCCTTGAGGCACTCGCAGCGCGCGGCGATCTCGACGCACTCCAAGTCGCCCGCCGGCGGCAGGGTTGGCGTGGCGGCTGATGCCGGCGGGCGCGAAGGAAAGGCCGTTTTCACGCCGCCTGCTCCGGGTAGGCCATGGCGTAGAGGCGCGAGCGCTTCTCGACCATCGCCTGATGCTCGGGGTGGTTCTTGTCCTCGAGGATGGCGACCTGCGCCTTGTCGCCTTCCATCTGGGCGATCTGCGCCTTGGCCTCGGCGGGCGCGAGGGCGCCGGCGGCGCCTTTCTTCTCGCCGGGCAGCGCGCCGTCCTCGGCGATCGCGTCGTAGATGTTGGCCATCATCTCGACCAGCGCCGGGTTGCGGCCGAAGCCCGCCTTGTCGAGCTCAGCGAGGATGCCGTCGCCGCCGTACTGCCTGGCGAGCCGCGACGCGCCGTCGATCTTGGCGTCGTAGGCGCCGCCGAACTTCTGGCGCAGGACGGTCTCGGCGGCCTTGGTGGCGTCGACGTTCCGCTGCTGCGCCTGTTCGGCCGTCTGCGCGCCGAAGCCGTTGAAGCCCTCGGCGAGGATGTCGACCTGCCACTGGGCGAGGCCCGCCTTGTGCAGCAGCGGCGCCATCGCGCCGTGGAAGGCCTTGTCTGTGTCCGTCGCCGGCGCGCCCGCGGGCATCTTGAAGGCGTACTTGCCCGGCTCCTCGGGGCGGCCGAGGGCCTTGAACAGATCGTCGGCCTTGGTCCAGTCGCGGGTGCCGTCGGCGGCCTTGGGCGGCAGCGGCACCTTGTCGAGGTCGACCGTGCGCTCGAGGTTGACGTAGCTGGTGAGCGCGTCGCCGGGCGTCTTCCAGCCCTTCGCCTCGACGACGGGGCGCAGGTCCGGCGAAAGGGTGGAGATCCAGTCGCCGCCTGCGGCCGCGCCGCCGGCATTCGCTCCCGCGTTCGCGGCCGCGCCTGCGGCCGCCGCGGCGGCCGCGCCGTCGTTTCCGGTGGCGCCGGCGGCGCCTGCGTTGGTGGCTTCAGTCATCGGTCCTCGCTTCGGCGCGCTCCTCGCGCGCCAGTTTCAGAAGGTCGTCGTCGTTCATGCCGATCAGCGAGCGCACGCGCAGGAGAACCTCGCGCTTGCCGACGTTGATCATGGTCTCGTCGGTGGTGCCGGCGTAGAGCCCGGCGTCGGCGTTGCAGAAGATCGCCAGCTCCCTGAGCACGATCTTGCCGTCCTCGCTGGCGAACACGCGGCGGAAGGCCGCGTTGCGGGCGATGCGGTGACGGATGCGGGCGGGCAGAAGATTGTTCATGCCGCCGCGCCCATCGGTTGCGGCGGCGCGGCGGCCGGACCGTTCATCGCGGCGCCGCCCATCGCATCGCTGAGTGCCTTGGCGCCCTTGGCGCCGGTGGCGAGCGTCTCGGCCGTCTGCTGCGCGCCGGCGGCGCGGGCGGCGGCCTCCTGCACGCGCGTGCGCTCGGCGGCCATGGCGGCGATCTTGTCGGCGCTGCGCAGCCAGGTCTTCGAGAGGCCGAGCAGGTCGGCGGAATCGCGCATCGCCGGCTGCTCGTCGAGCAGGTCCATGATCTCCGGCTTGGCCTGGGCCATCGGCGCCCACAGCTCCATCCACTGGCCGAGGCCGCGCACGGCGCTGACGCGCTGGGTCTTCGCCACCGGCGAGACGTACTCGACCTTCAAGGGCTGGCCCTCGAGCTCCGGCGGCGGCGCGTCGAAGTCGCCGCGGCGGAACTTGATCGCGAACACGCGGTCGATGAGCTGGCCCAGATCCTCGACCTGCATGCGGCCGATGATCGGATTGAGCGCCTGCATCACCTGGTCGAGGATGCCGAGGTAGACCGTCGCCTTCATGTTCGGGTCGCGGGCGAACTTGAACAGGTCGTTGTAGTTGCCCTCCTGGATCGACTTGCGCGTGCGCTCGATCAGCTCCAGCCCGAGCTCGGGGCGGCCGCCGGTCTGCAGCGGCCGCACCGGCGCGCCGGCGCCCTGCATCGTGTCCCAGCGGACGTAGGTCTTGCCGGCGGGCATGACGCGCACCGGCGACAGCACGCCGTCGTCGGCGACCAGCAGCGACGGGTCGACGATCTTCTCGGCGCCGCGGATGGTGGTCTTCATCATCCGCTGCAGCATGCGCGCGTCGGCCAAGGTCTTCATGCCGGGGCCGCGGCCGTACACCTCGCCCGCGCGCTTCGACCAACGCGGCACGGTGTAGGGGAACTCGTCGTAGCCGCCGACCTGCATCACGACCTTCTCGTCGATCGCGACGTAGTAGGACGCGAACGGCTTGCGATCGCGCGCCGCGCCGTGCGGGCCGGGGCGCGGCTCGGTGCAGTGCAGGAACTTGAACTCGGTGTCCTGCTTCTTCGGATCCGCGGACGCCTTGCCGACCTTCTCCGGCACCGCCTCGCCCCATTGCTGCACCGCCTGGCGGGCGGTCAGGGTGAAGCGGCGGTAGAGCGTGTCGACCAGGCCCTCGTCGCTTTCGGCGATGGTGCACTCGGCGAGCGGGCGGGACGAGAACAGGATGGACTTCGCCGGCCGATCGGCGATGTACATGACGCCGGTGCCGAACGTCACCAGCTCCATGTACTTCTCGTGCTGCTGCGGCGTGAAGTTCGACTTCGGGCTGTTGAAGTCGGCGAGCATGCCGTCGCGCGCGCTTTCCAGCCAGCGCGCGACGCCCTCGTTCTTCATCAGATCCTTGTCGAGGGTCGACAGGTCGAACCAGATCGTGCCGGGATTGGTGAGCAGCGACTGCAGCCCGGCGGCGAGGAACTCGCCCGCGTTCTCCGGCGTCGAATCGAACACCTTCTCGTGGACCTTCTCGCCGGGCGTGCCCTTGCCGGTGAATTTCGGCGCGGTCGGATAGAACAGCTCGCGCACCTGCTCCAGGTTCGAATCGAGCACGGCGCGATCGGCGGCCAGCTTGTCGGCGCGGGCGATCAGGTCTTGGGCCGAGGGGACGGCGGCGTAGGCCATGCTTCAAGGGCCCCCGAGCAGAGTGGTGCGGCCGATATTCGGCGTCGAAACGTCGCCCGAGCCCGAGGTCAGCAGCGTCGCGGCGCGGCCCCGCGCCTTGGCGGCGGCGGTGAGCTCGGCGCGGCGCGCGGCTTCGACGGCGGTGTCGTTGGCCGCGGGCGGCGGGGCGGCCGCGGGCGGCGGCGGCGAAGGCGCGGTTTTGTTGCCGCCGGTGAATATCCCTATGGGATCGAGCACACCAGTCAGGATCTTGGCTGGGGAGGGAAAGCTCACGGCATTGTCCTCGTTCGGCGCGGCACCGCGCGCAATGTCGATGGGGATCAATGCCGGCCGAGTGGCAACTCGATTTTTTCCGATGTCAAAACTTTTTTGGCAGCGCGGCCCAGGACTCCAACGACCGCGAGCCGGTGGGTTGGCCGGCGGCGCCGGCGAGCGGTCGCCGGAAAGAAATCATTCCATCTCCGCCACGGCGGTGCGCGGCACGCGGCCGCGCGCCTCCTTGCGGCCCATCACCGAGTCGTACTCGCCGCCGCCGAGGATCAGGTACTGCAGCGCGTCATGCACGTGGCTGTAATCGTTCTTCTCGGGCTCATCGGTGTAGCGCTCGGTCCCGGCAATGTGTTCGCGCCGGTAGCGGTAGCCGGAGTTGAAGCCCTTGCGCAGCGTCTTGCAGCGAGGGCTGAGCACGAACCGCGGCGTGTCGCCGTCGATCGATTCCGTGAACAGGTCGCGCACGGCGCTGAGCCGTGGTGTCAGGTTGTTCGACGGCGCGGGCTCGATGCGGATGCCGATGCGATTTTCGACCATCGTCCGCCAGGCGCGGTCGCCGGTGCTGTGGCTGCCGTTGAGCCGGTCCTCGCCGAACACAGCGGCCGGATCACACCACGCGCGGATCGGGCTGTCGGAACGATTGCGCCAGCCGTCGCGGCGCAGCGGCTCGTCGTCGGCTTCCTTGATGACGACGATGGCGCCGTGCGCGGCGTGCGCCGGGAAACGCTCGATCAGAGTTTGCGACACCAGCCGCGAAAAGCGCTTCGGCCCGACGCCGGCGCCGCGTTCGCTCACCAGCTCCTCGAGGATGCGCCATTGGCCGTTCGGCAGCCGCTGGGCGAACACGGCGGCCGGCGTCTGCCCCGCGTCCATGCCGATCAGGATCGGCAGCTCGGGAACCGCCTCGAGCGGCACCTGCGCCACGTGCGTCTTGTCGGAGTACTCGCCGTACACCGGCTTGCCGTCGCGCGAATAGCCGAACTCGTTGCGGACGAAGCGGCGCACCCACCAGTCCGGCTTGCCGATCGAGATGTTCCTGTAATAGTCGGGCGGCAGGTTCTTGACGTTCTCCGCCTGGGGCGAGAGGCCCGACGGCTGGCGGAAGAACGCCCAGTTCTCCGGCAGGTCGTCGACGAAGCGCTTGTAGGTCCAGTTCTCGTCGTCCGGAGCGTTCATGTCGGAGACGACGAACGGATCGGTGCAGCCGCCGTGCTCGACCGACGGATAGCGGCCGACGCGGCCGTCGACGTTCATCAGCAGCTCGGGCGGCAAGGTGTCGATCTCGTTGAGGAACGCCGCCGACGCCTCGAAGCCGCGTAGCGCCGATTCGATCGACTGGTCGCCCAGCGCGCGGAACTCCATCTGCAGGTCGAGGGTGGTGCCGTCCTCAAGCAGGAACGGCACGTGGTGGAAGGTCGGCGCGTTGGTGCCGCCGTCCTTGAAGTCGCCGTAGTAGCGCGGGATCACGTTGACCCAGGTGGCGATCGCCGTCGCCTGCAGGGTGCGGTAGTTGTCGCGCATGACGATGCACTTGAAGCGGCGCACGTTGTCGATCGGCGACGGCGGCTGCATCAGCGCGCCGCGGGTGATGATCTTGGCGTAGGCGCCGCGCGTTTTGCCCGAGCCGAACGGCCCCATGATCAGCGACACCCGCGAGCGATCCTCGTAGAACCGCGCCAGCACCGGCCCCGACGGCACGTACTCGAGGCGGATCGGGGCGGTCATGGGCGCACGGCCTCGCGCGCCAGATATTGGTCGAGGGCCTTGAAGTAGGATTCGTGCGTGATCGCCGGATCTTCGGAGAACGTGTAGTGGTAGCCCGCGTTCGGTGCTCCTGAGCAACCATTGGGTCCGTTGATCTCGCGGCGCTCGATCTCGGCCGCCATGAAGCGCAGCGCGCGCGCCAGCTCGCGGCGACTGTCGGCGCCGATCGTGATCACCATCTCCACCGAGCGGCGGGGTTTTGCGTCATCCATCATGCGTTCCTCTCGAAAAGATCGGCGACGGCCGCAGCCTCGCGCGCGCGATGGGCGATGCCGGCGCGCCGCGTCGCGGCGTCGTATCGGTTGTGACAGCGCTGGCACCACGCGCGCAGATTCGCGGGCGCGCAGTTCTCGGGGCGATGGTCCAGGTGGGCGACCGTCAGCACGATGCGAATGATTCGCAACATTTCCACGCGCTCGCCCGCGCCGCACCACCACCACTCGCCCGGCGCCGGCCACTCGATGCGGAGCAGCTTCTCGCCCTTCGGGCGCACCGGCAGGAACGTGCCGTCGGCGCTCCGTCCGCCGATCGCATAATTCGCGACGCCGCACCCTTCGCATTTGTTGCCGGCACGTTCACGAACGCCGCGCGAGATCTCCGGCCAGTTCAGCGGGTAGCGCTCGCGATTCTCGGGGCGGATCGGCATCAGCGCACCTTCCGCCGGGATTGTAGCGCCCGGCGCTCATGCCGATTCGGTGCGCGGACCTCGCGGCCCGCGTAATTGCGGTGGGTCTCGCGCCTGGCGTGGGCGTCGTCGCTTTTGCGCTTCGCGCACTCGCCCGTCGGGCAGTTGCACGTGCCGCAGCATGTGATGAGGCCGTCGGCGGGGATCATCGCCGCACCCCCTGCCCCCGGGCCGTGCGGCGGTTAGGGTCGCGGACGATCGTTCGACCGGCGGGCGGCCCCCCTGCCCCCGGTCGGGGCGGACAACAGGTTCGCGTCGATCGAAGGTCAGGCCAGGCCGAGGCCAAGGGCAAAAACGATGCCAACGCCGCCAACCCTCCCGGGCGACGGCCAGCGTGGGCGGCGTGGCGGGCGAAAACTCCCCCCCCGGCCCTCGGGCCGAAATCGTGGCGCGCGCGCGCGCGGCGGGCGGCGGCGCGGGGCCCGCGCGTCTGATGCGAAATCTGTGGGGTCGGGAGGCTGTCAGCCAGCATTTGCGGGCCTTTCCGCGTCGTCTTCCAACTTCGCGTCTTCCAACTCGACCGAATCGGCGGGAGAAGAATGGCGGCTTTCCGCCGTTTTTTGCGGCGTGATGTCCTTGGGCGCGAGCAGCACGGATCCGCCGTGGCCGATGCGGTCGGCCATCATCCGTCCGAGCTCGGGCGAGACGCCGAAGAACAGCGGGATCAGGCCGCCCTCGGCCTCGATCGCGAGCGGCTGCTTCGAGTGGAGATACGGGGCCAGGTTGGCCTTGGCCGCCTCCTGCACCCGCAGCAGCTCGAGGATCTCGCTCACGGTGAGATTGGGCACGCCGGCGATGGCCGCGATCTCGCGCGCGAGCTCGACCAGCGGCCGGGCGTAGGTCTCGGCCAGGGCGATCAGCGGCGACGGGTAGCGCCGCAGCAGGTAATCGGTCCATTCCTCGGTGCGCTTGTTGGTGGCGCCCTTGGGCCGCCCAGGCGCGCCGGTGCGCTGGACGCCGGGATCGGGCTCGGCCGTCGCCGCGGTCGGGATCAGCGCGAGCTGCTGCGCGCGGCTGGCGCCGGGCGGCGCGCCGACCGCCTTGGCGACCTTCGCCAGCGCCGCCTCGATCCCACCCTCGGTCAGCGGCACCGTCGCCGCCATCATCGGCCGCAGCGCGCGCTCCGTCGCCTTGCGGTCCCGGCTCTTCGCCTTCGCGGGCTTCCGACGCGGCAATTTCCACCCGGTTTTTTATTCGCCGCCGTGCGGCAGGTGGCGACCGAGCGGCAACTCGATTTTCGGCGCTGTCAACGCCTTACCCGACCTTACCAACGGGTTAGGACTAAGTATCTGTAATCATTGACACCTTACCACCTTACCAACCTTACCCATGTTTCCCGTGACGCGCGCGCGGGCGCGCGCATCGAAGTACCGCAAACGGCGGTAAGGCGGTAAGGCGGTAAGGTCGCAGCAAAAACAATCACTTAGACCTTACCTTGGCCTTACCTCCCCTTACCCCGCTTCCGACGGACACCAGCCCGCGCGGCTCCTTTGCTTGATATCCTGGGGTCGGGGGCGAGGGGCGCGGGGCGCCGCGCCCGCTGCACCGGGTGCATCTTCGCCCTCGACAACCGGCGGCGGCGAGTTGCCGATCGGCATCCGAACGAGCGACGGAGGGCCCATGGGCGAACGCAGAAACGACGGAACGGACGAGATGATGACGCGGGGCCGGGGGCCCCGCGTGCTCGTGGAAGGGGCGCGCGCGTGGCGCGCGCGCAACCGCCTATCGGTAAGCGCGGCGGCCGCCCGGCTCGGCATCAGCCGGCGGCAGTGGAGCTACATGGAGGCGGGGGTGCGCGGGGGCCGGGCGGTGACGGTGCCGCTCACGGTGCGCCTGGCGATGTGCGCGATCGAGCGTGGGATCCTCGACTACGACGGCTTCGAGACGGAGCTGGCTTAACCCAGCGCCTTCTCGTCCATCGGCTCAGTCATGGGTGGTGTCCTTGGGTTGGGTGGCGCTCCCCTGGGGGAGAGCGGCTTTCTGCTTAAGAAAGGCATTCAGCGCATCGTTCCAGTCATAGGCGGTCTTGCGATCCACGGTCTTGCTCTTGGTGACGCAGTCGCCGCGAAACTCATCCGGCCCGGTGAAGTAGCCTATCGTGAGCGCCGCCTCAGCCACCCTCCGCAACCGCTCGCACTCCCTCCGGACCTCGTCGCGCTCCCGTTCGGCGGATTCGGCCTTTAGGCGCTGTGCCTCGGCGTCCCGCCAGTAGTTTTCACGCGCGTTCGTTAGCCGTTCGTTGTCCGATTCCAGTTCTTCCACCCGTGCCGTGAGGGCGTCGATACGGGCGGCCTGTTCCATAATTTCTCCATCGCGTTTCACGCACATATCGAACGTCGTTTTGAGCAGACTGTCGGTCACCTTATATTTTCGCTGTAGCGCGGCCAGCTCGTCGGTGTTGTCGGTCACGGTCATGCAGCGTTCCCCAAAAGCTCGATGTTCATGGGATGGACGTTCACCGCAAAGTCCCGGCCGTCGATCACCACATGGACGTGAGCGGTGCTTTTGCCTGGATAGACCACCTCGCCCTCAAGTCCCGTCGATGGGCCTTCGTTCTTGAGGCGGCACCGCTGGCCGATTCGCGGATCGACGCCGTAGGTGCGGCGCACGTACCCATAACCATCATCCGCTGGCATGGTCGTGGCGCGGCATTTCGTCTTCGCCAAAAACTCACGGAAGGAGCAGGGCCACGGCTCACTGAACCGGAGGTAGCACTGATAAAGCGCCTTGCTGCGCGAGAGTGCGCTATACGTCGCGGGCGGGAAACCGGCGACCTCCACCTCAAACAGACGATATCGCGGGCTCATAGTGTCCGTCACGACTTCGCTCCATCGGTGGAGAGGGCCGTCGGGACTGCGCTGTCACGAACAACCGCCCCCATCTTCATCGGCTTCACGGCTGGCTTGCGCTTCCGCTCAACCATTGGTCCGCTCCTTGGCCGCGAGGGCCTTGTATTCCGCTCGCCAATCCTTCACGCGAAACTCACAATCCCGCCCGCATCCGACCTCATAGCCGTAGCAAGCGCACTTGGGGCACTGGAGCTTGCGAATCCACGTTTCCATGTCGGACAGCCCCTCTCCCGCCTCGGCCGGAGGCGTGGGTGCGCGGGCCTTCAGCGCCGCGAGGAGGTCGCGGATCAGGCGATGATCAGCACTTGGCGGCGCGATCGTCTCGTATTTCTCGTATTCTGCGATCCGCTTCTCCGCCCTCTCCCGCAGCGCCGCCGCGTCGGGCGAGGGGGTGAGGGCGGCCAGATGAGTGCGGATTGATTCCGCTGCGCTCTCCATGACCACGCGGCCAAAGTCTTTCTGCCCCTGTTCGTTGACTTCGGGGAAAATCTGCGGCGCGTAAGTTTCGAGCATTACTGCCGTTTGCTCCAACTCGCTCGGCTCTCCCTCTCGCGTGGGTGCCGGGCTGGCGGGGGCTACAGCGCACTTCGGGCAGATGATGGTCCGCTCCAATTTCGTGCCGCACTCAAAGCACTCCCCCGCCTGCGTCGGCGCTTGCGCGGGGGCGGTGGACGGCATTCCCTCGATCATGTGTCTGACCATCGCCTCCGCCTGAATGGCGTCGAACAGATTGGTCCCTACTGGCCAGTCGTGATCCGCAGGAGGATGCATGTAGTTCGGGCGCTGGTAGCTGATCCCACCGTCAGGATTCCAGGGCTTAGGCAGCTTCCAGCACAGGAAGCGATCGACCATGTGCTTGACTTGGGCGTCGGTCAGCATTGCAAGTTCCTTCTCGTTTGGCGGCGCGGGGGCGGCGAGAGCGGCGCAGATCGCTTCGGCTTGGGGTTGTACGATGGCGAAGCCGCCGCCTTCACATTCTGGAATCGCTTTGATCTTGAGGCCGATGATCCTGCACCAGCCCGGCATGGCCGAGTGGTAGCGCAACTCCAGCGCCTCTATGCTCTGCTCGGTCATCGTTCCTGTTCCTTCTCGGTGAGTCGGGCCTTAAGGGCGGCGATGCAGAGAGCGAGAGGAAGCGTGGAATTGGGCGCGCATCTACGGTCCGTTCACACCATGCCCCGGTTGAGCGCGTCGAAGTCGAGGCCCGGGGCGCGGTCGCGCTCGTCGTCGGGGATCGGCGCGAACAGCGTGTCGTAGGGCAGCCAGGTGCCCTTGTAGTTCTGGCCGTCCATCCACTCCGGCCGGTTGTAGTCGCGGAGGCGCCCGTGCTCGTCGGCCATCTTGCCGAAGCGGGCGCCAGGGATGCGGCGCAGGTGGCGCACCCAGGCGCCGGTCTTGCCGGCGCGGCCGCCCCAGTCGCTGCCCTCGAACAGCTCGTGGAGCGCGCGATGGTTATTGGCGACGATGAGCCACGGCCGATCGACGCCGACGCGATCGCGCGCCGGCAGCTTGAGCTTGATGCCGATCTTGGTCAGGGCCCGCAGCGCCCACTCCTGGCCTTCGCCGCGGTCGACCTGCCCGGCGGCCATGCGCAGGATCTCGCCGACCGACTTCTGCTCGCCGCGGCGATACGGGTCGACCTTCGACGAGGTGAGCCACGCCATCAGGTTCTCCTGGGCGCTGCCGGCGTCGGACAGCTCCATGAGATCGCCGGCGGCGAGCTTGCCCGCCCACGCCTCGCACTCGTCGACGTCGGGCACGTCGTCGGACAGCAGGATGAACGCGCACGCCAGCAGCGTGCCGAACGTCGCGCGGCCGCGCGCGGTGTGGCCGTGGGCGGCGAGCGCGGTCTTGAAGTTCTCCAGCACGTGCTCGAAGCGCATCCAGCCGTCGACCATGCGGCGGCGGAGCTGGTGCCCGGCGAGGCGGAGGGTCTGCGGGTCGAGCTTGGGCTCCTTGGCGCCGGCGGCGAGCGGCTTGAGCTCGAGGATCGCCATGCGCTGGTAATCCTGCGGCTGCAGCGGGGGCGGGTCGACGGCGGAGAACAGGAACGACGAGCGGACGCGGAAGTGGACCGCCTTGTGGTCGTTCGAACCGCGCATGACGAGGCCGCCGGACGCCGCCTGGCGCGCGAGCTTGATGACGTTGATCTGCTGGCGGTTGTCGCCGTCGCCCTCGAACTCGTCGATGCGGATCGGCAGCGTCGCGTAGCCGACGGTCTGCCAGATCGACGCGGCCGACGGGTCGCTGGTCGACAGCATGCCGTCGCCCATGAGATGGCCGGTGAGCTCGAGCAGCGTCGACTTGCCGGTGCCGGGGCCGCCGGTGAGGAACTCGATCGAGCGCCAGTCGAGGGCGCCGGAGATGATCGCCGAGCCGATCCAGCCCAAATGCAGGATGGCGTCGATCTCGCCGCGCTGGAAGTTCCAGCTCTTGATCGCCTCCAGCAGCGCCGCGGCCGGGCCGTCGGCATCGGCCGCCACGCGCACGGGCGCGAAGCGCGGCATCGGCGGCGCGGCCGGGTAGACATAGCCGTCGACGACGCCGGGGCGGTCCCACTTGCCGTCGGAAGCCTCGCGGCCCGAGGACGGCGCCGGGCTGATGTAGACCGAATCGCCGCAATGGAGGATCAGCTCGCCGCGCTCGCCGCGCCAGGCGCCGGCGCCGCGGATCTTCGACAGCGGGTTCCACGGCCCGGCGGCGGCGCACGCGCCCATCAGCGCGTTGGCGGCGCGATCGACCTCGAAGCCGTTGTCCTCGCCCTTCTTGTTGGTGCGGCCCCAGTAGTCGTAGGGCATGTTCGTGAACGGGCCGAACAGCGAGATGATGCCGTTGCGCGAATGCTCGCGGAAGTGGAGCTCGCGGTATTGGCCGGTGGCGTCCAAATAAAAGTTGATGTCGCCGGCGACGCCGAGCGGCACCACGGGGCAGTCCGCGGGCAGCTCCTCCATGCCGCCGCCGGAGCCTTTCTTCTTCGGCGGCGCATCCTCGGGCGCGGCCTTCGTCTCCGGCGCGGGCGTGAACGGCTTGGCGCCGACGACGGTGAGACGCACGGGCGCGAGGGGGTCGGTCAACGCGGGAACTCCCGATGCTCTTTGCCGTCGAGGAGCGCGCCGGCGGCCTTCTTGCCGACGCGCAGCATTGCCATCATGGAGGTGTCGATCAGGCGAGATTCCGGGAAATCCGGCTGCCATTCACGCACGCGGCCATCGCGCAGAACCGTCGCGACATGGTGGCCACCCCGATCGGCGGGATCGACGTTCGCGCTCGGCGCCCACTCACCCCACTGCTTGAAGAAGAAAGACACCCCCGCGGCGGCGCATTGGTCGCGCAGTGAGCGCACCCAGTCCGGGTGCATCGGCCGCGCGTTGGGGCCGCTCTCGCCGCCGGCGATGACCCAGTCGATCTGCTCACCCACAAGGAGACCGTTCAGATTGAACTTGGCCCCTGCGAAGAGATCGAGCGGCCCGAGCAGCGGCTCGGCCGAGATGAAGCGCACGGCCGCCGGCGTGGCGAGCAGGTGCGGGATGCGCTCGACGGCGCGGGCCTGGTCCTCGACCGAGACGCCAAGCCAGACGTTGGGTAAGAACTGGTGATGGGCGAGCCAATCGAAGCCGTCGTTGTGGCGCCCGCGCGGCTCATAGCCCATCCGCAAGGCGATCTCTTCCATCGCAAGCCATCGCCCATGCTTCTGGATGTTGGAGCAGTAGGCCCGCATCCGCTCGGCGCGTTTCGTCAACACCTGGAACGTGTGCCGCGACGCCAGTGCCATGACGGCGAAGACCTTGTCGATCCACTCGTCAGGCACCGAGTCGTGGAACAGGTCGCTCATGCTGTTCACGAAGATGCGTCGCGGACGACTCCACCGAAGCGGCCGATCGAGCACGCCCTCATTGAATTTCACCGTTCCCGACCAGACCGGCCGATGGTCCTTTCCCGCCAGCATGGTCGTGCCGAGATATGGGCTGCCGCCTCTACCGACCATCTGCAATTGATGGCGCCACGCTGCTTTCATCGCGTAGCAGTTCGTGCAGCCGGGGCTCACGATGGAACACCCAACGACGGGATTCCACGTCGCGTCGGTCCATTCGATCTTGGTCTTATCGCTCACGCCACGTTCCCCCGTGTCAGCAGTTCGTTGACGTCCTTGACGCCCGCGGCGGGGCGGGCGATGCGCACGCGGCGGCCGGCATGGTGGTGCGCGAGCGCCGCCATCTGCAGCGCCTTGGCGGCGACCTCGTTGGCGCCGTCGTTGTCGGCGACGAGGATGACCTCGGCGACGTTCGGCGGCAGCCAGACGTTGCGCATGTTGGCGAGCGACACCGCGGCGACGACGCGGAGCTCGGGTGCGGCGAGCGCCACCGTCAGCGCGTCCTCGATCCCCTCGGTGATGGCGACGACGTCGCCCGCGGGCGCGGCGTTGAAGCCCTTCCCCGACGCGCCGCGCGCGAGGCGGATGCTGCCGCCCTTCATGCGGCCGTAGACCATCTTCGGCTTCGGCACGTCGGCCTTGGTCACGCGCCCGTCGTCGCGAACGGCGAGGTAGGTCTTGTGCAGCGCCACGAAGTGTCCGGCGCGGGCCGAGGGCTCGCCCGCGACCAGCGCCACCATCGCCGGATAGTGGCCGCGCAGGATCGGCCGCGCGCCGTCGCGGTCGGGCGGGTCCCAGTACGGCAGGCGCGGATGGAAGCGCAGCGCCGAGGGCGGCCGCGCCAGCGCCGACAGCGCGATGCCGCGCCCGCCGAGGTAGCGTTCGACCGGCGTGCCGGCGAGCCCCTCGCGGGCCTCGAGCCAGAGCTTGAAGCCGACGTCGCGACGATGATCGGCGGCGTCGTCGGTGCGCGCGGGCGCGGGCGACGGCACGGGACGCTGTGCCTGGGGCACCGGCCGCGACGTGTCGAGGCCGAGCCAGTTCATCGCCCACCGCCAGGCCGCTTTCTTGTCGCCGCCGAAATTCACGTAGGCGATCAGGTCGAGCGCGTCGCCGCCCTTGCCCGCGGCGAAGTGGCCCCAGGTTCCGGCGCCCGCGCCGCGGATCTTGACCTTCATGCTGTCGCCGAGGCCGCCCTGGGCGCGGCGCGCGTCGACCCATTCGTCACCCTCGCGGCGGCCGGCCGGCAGCAGCTCCTGCGCCAGGGCCTCGATGCGGGCCCGCAAGCCGCCGACGACTTCGGATATCTCGACCAACCGGGTCACCGCCCGCTCGTTTTTCGGTAGAGGCATGATGCCATGAAGCGCTCGCAGGCGCGCTCGGCGAGGCGCTCGGGGTCGGTCGGCGCGCCGCGCGTCTCCGGCTCGGCGAGCGGCACGCGGCCGTCGAAGCCGCGCGACACCGGGCCGCCGCGGGCGAGCTGGCCCTGCACGGTGCGGACGGCGTGGCGCGGGCCGCGGCCGTGGGTGAACTCGGTCGCCATCACGCGCCCCCGAGCATGGCGACGATGTCGGGAAGCGCGAACACGAAGCGCGCGAGGATCGTCCCGCCGATCAGGACGATCGGCACCAGCATCAGCAGGCCGAGCGCGACGATGATGCCGGCGACGAGGATCTGCGCCGGCGTCAGCGGCTCGTAGGGCGACCCGAACGGATCGTCGTCGTAATGCCTACGCATGGGCGGCACTCCTTTCGCTGCGCGCCGGAGCGCCCGCGCCCGCGCGCTTAAGCCGAAGCAGGTGCGCGGCGCGGCGCACCGCAACCAGCGGCCGCGCGAGCAGCGCGGCGATGATGGAAGCGGGCAGCGTCGACGGCCACGCCATGTCGAGGAACTTGATCTCGGCGTGGGTCCAGCGTTCGTTCGCGCGCGGCGGGCGTTCCACGTGAAACCGGGGCGATTCGGCTCCGTTCCGCGAAAATTCGGTCTCAGCGGCGAAGCGATAGCCTTCCAGCCACTGGATCATCGGCGCGCCGATCAAATGGCAGTCGCCGGGGCGCGCCTTGTTGACGAACGCGGCGAGCCCCGCGAGCGCGGTCGGCGTGGCGGACGGCTCGGCGGGATTCATGGCGCGGCCTCCGGTTGGGGATGGAGCAGCGGCAGACCGAGCGACGCGCGCCAGGCATCGACCAGCTCGTCCTGGATGACGATCAGCTCGTCGACCACGGCGGCGATCAGCGACTTGGCGCGGCCGTCGCTGTCGGCGGCGCCAAGGTGGTTGCGGATGCCGCGCGGCGTGAGGCCGTACTGCAGCGACGTCGACAGCAGCACGGCGATGTCGTCGTAGAGGAAGTCGGACTCGGTGCCGACCTTCGACTTGCCGCGCAGGAAGACCTCGAGCACGCGCGGCGCGGCGGCGTCGGTCGGATCGTAGTTGGCGGTGATGTACAACCGGCGCGGCTGGGCGTGATCGTCGTGGGCGAACGCGATGACGCGCACTTCGCCGACGCGCCGATTCGGCAGGCGATGACGGATCGGCGGCGTGTCGAGCGCGGCGGTCATGCGAGATCTCCACAGCCTCGGCCGACCGTTGCGCCGCGATCGCACGGGTTGGTGAACTTTTCCCAGTGCACCCAGCCGCGCGGACAATGAAAGCCCCAGGCGCGAATCTTCGGCCCGGTGATGAACAGCGTCGAGCACGGCTTGCCGTCGATCAATGCGATGCGGTGCGCAGCCCATGGTGACCGAAATTTGAATGTACCCGCGCGGCGCAACGTCTCGACGTGAACGCCGCCTGCGCGAATGGTGTGTTCGATGTAGGAGCCCTGCAGCAGCAGGCTCATGTTGAACCACGGGTGATCGTGGAGCGCGCGGTCGTCGTCATCGCGCAGGAAAAAATGGAAATAGATGTTGAAGACCGGATTGCGGGGAATGATGAACCAGCGCATGAGATAGGGATTGTCATGGCCGCCGACGACGAAATCGGGGCGCCGCCGCGTGAGGCGCTGCAGAACGGCGAGAACGATCCGCGTCATCACGCCGCCCTCTTGAGCTTGCGCGGGCGCGGCGCGCGGAGCTTCATCCAGGTGATGCCCCGCCGCTCCCAGGTCTCGAACGTGGCCTCGTTCTTGACCAGGACGTTGCCGAAGTAGCGCGGCTTGAAGTGCTCGTCGGCGTGGCGCAGGGCGGTGATGCGGCGGTCGTGGGGCAGGGCGGCCACCTCGCCGGTGCGGCAGAAGATCACGATCCAGTGTTTCGGCTTGGCCCCCACCCTGCGCCTCCTATCCGCGCCGGGCGGCCGCTCGCCGCGCCGCCGAAGAGCCGCCGCCCTTCGCGATCCGGGAGGCGGAGCGCGAGGGGCGGCGAGTTTGGCGCGCGTTCGTTGCAGACGACGCGCCGGCCTTCGCGACGCGACCCACGGTCAGCGGCGGAAGATCGTAGAAATCGTTGGGCTGCACGCGACCGCCGGACCACGCGTAGATGCGCTCGACGATCTTCTTGCGCGGCACCCGGGAGCCGTAGCGGCCGAACACCTGCGGCTTGAGGCCAAGCTCGGAGGCGGCCTCGCTCTTGGTCTTGTTCTGCGCTTTGGTGAAGGCGAAGAGTTTCACGAAATCCCCTCATCTTGTGGCGTCGGCGAGGCGAGCCGCTACCGGTAGGGCTATTTCATATAACCAATCTGGTTAAAGATCAACCCCGTGATTTATCCAGAACAGAAATTGGGCGAGATCACCTTTCCGGTGAGTGTGCGGGCTATGACCCGCCCGCCGAAAAAGCCTTCGCCGCCCGCGCCGCCGCGCCCTCCGGCCGCGCCGACGCCGCTGCTGCGCCTGCGGAAGCGGCGCGGCCTGTCGCTCGCCCAGGTGGCGCAGGGGGCGGAGACGAGCGCGATCCAGGTCCAGCGACTGGAGACGCGCCAGCGCAAGATGACGCCGGAATGGGCCGAGCGACTCGCACGCGCGCTCGAATGCGATCCGATCGAGCTGATGGGCGGCGGCCCGACCCTCGAGCTGGTTCATTACGTGCGCGCGGCCGGCGCGGACGCCGGAGGCGCCGTCGCGCTCGGCGAACGCATCGCCGCGCCGCCGATCCTGACCGACGCCGGATCGTGCGAAGCGGCGCAGGTCGTCGACGACAGCGCCGACCGGCTTTATCCCGTCCATTCGCTGCTTTTCGTGCGTCCGCTCGACGCTCTGGCGCGGCCGCTGCGCGCGGGCGACAAGGTGCTGGTGCGCGCGGTCGACACCACCTTGGGCGAGCACGCGCGGGGCGAGGGCCGCGTCACCGACGTGCTGGTCGGCATCCTCGACCGCTCGATCGCCGGCGACGTCACCGTGGCGACGCGCTCCAACAACCGCCGCGTGCCGGCGGTGGTGGTGGTCAAGCGCGAGGCCGGGCGCGGCGTCAGCGAGCGCACGGCGCAGTACCGCGCCGCGTTGGACGCGCTGGCCGAGGTGCCCTACCGCGCCGGCGCCGACGACACCGCAGAGATCGTCGGCGTCGTCGTGATGGCGATCACGCCGGAATGAGCCGAGCGCTCCGGGAGCGCGTGACCGGAACGGGTAAGGCTCCGCTCCGGCCGTAGCCACAACGGCTACACAGATTTGACACGGCATAACCAATTCGGTTACAGTCGCGCCTCGTTGGCCCCTTCCGGGCCGAGGGAGGCGAGAGTGAGCCGTAACCATTACTTCGTGCCGATGTACACGATGACGGTGCGCGCCGACGGCACGCGCCGCGAGGACTACGTGGCGGTCGACACCTTCGACAACCGCGACGTGGCGCATTTCCCGACCCGCGAGGCGGCGCGCGCGAAGGCCGACGAGCTTAACGGCGACGCGTTCATCGAGGCGCAGAAGTCCGGTGTCGCCACCGGCTTCGCGGCGCACCGATGATCCCCGCGCGCAAGACCGGCCGCTTCCGCCGCTGGCTGACGTGGCTCGCCAACGCCTGGGGCCGCGACGCCCGCATCGCCGGTTACTCGCGGCTCGGCGTCCATATGGCGGCGAGCACGCCGTCGCGGAGGCTAGCGTGATGACGGCGCGGGCGCGCGCGGCGGCGCCGTTCCTCGCCGGGCTGGCGGCCGTCGCGCTGCTGGCGGCGTGCGCCGCCCCCGAGCGGCCGCGCCCGCTCGCCGGGCTGACCGTCACCGTCAGGGTGATGCCGCCGGAGTGGATCGCCGCCGCGGCGGCGAAGCCCGGCAGCCGCGTCGGCAGCCGCAACGCGGCCGCGTTCTTCGACTACGACACCTGCACCGCCTATCTTCCGGCGGGCACGACCCAGGCGGCGTTCGTCGCCTATCTCGCCCACGAGATCGGCCGCCACGCCCTCGGCGAGCAGCACGACGGCGACGGGCGCTGGCTCGACGCGCCGCCCGCGCTCGCCGACGCGATGCAGCGGCTGTGCGTGCGATGACGGACTACCAGCCCGCGCGACCGGCGCTGACCGCCGCCCAGGTGGCGATCGAGCTCGGCCACGACGTCGAATGGTTCTACGCCAACCGCGCCGCGCTCGAGGCCGAGCACGGCTTCCCCAAGCCGCTCGCCGGCTGCGGCAACCGGTGGGACATCCGCGCGATCGACGCGTGGAAGGACGCGCAGCTCCCGGCGTCGGCGCGGATGACGACGGACCCGGCGGTGCTCGACTTCGGCGCCGGGCTCAAGGCGCGGGCGAAGAAACTGGCGGGGAAGGCATGAGCGTCGCGCACGTGAGGATCTCGATCAACGCCGCCGCGAAGTCGATCGCGCGGATCGAGGCGCGGGCGCGCCAATGGGACCCGGCGTCGCGACGCACGGCGCTGCTCAAGGCCCACGCCGCGCGCGAGCGGGCGCGGCTCGAGGAGCTCCTGCGGCTGCTGCCGGAATCCGAGCGCCAGCAGCGCGAGCGGCTGCAGCCGCTCGCCGACCGGGCCTACATGACCAAGATGGTCGCCGGACGGATCGAGGTCTACGACGCCCGCCACGCTTTCCTCGCCGCCGTCGCCGCCGCCGATCAGGCCGCGTTCCGCGCGCTGCTCGCCGAGCGGGGAAAGGTCGTTGAGGGCCGCCACCCGGCGTACACCGGCGGCATGAGCCGCGCGCCGGGGCTTGCGCTGTGGTGGCGGACGGGAGAGGATTGATGGAACGGCGAACCGCTAAGGGTATCGAGTCCGTCGAGATGCGGGACATCCGAAAGGGTGACGTCTTTCGATGCGTAGAAGGTGGCCCGGGTCCGTGGCTCGTCGCCAAGGAAAACGCGCACAAACGCTGGCGCACGAACCGCACCACAGGAAAGAAGATGGAAGTCTGGGGCTGCGATGTCGATGTCGCGCTCACCAAGCGGGAACGGGCGCGCCTTGCGGAGCTACCGGAGATTCCATTCTGATGCCGCGAAATAAAATCCGTTACTTCGTCGTCAAACAGGGCGCGGGCGGCACCGAGCTCTTCTACTGGCAGCCCAACAAGGAGCTGCGCGACAAGGGCTGGCCGCCGGTGCGGCTGCCGTCCGAACGCGCCGCCGCCGAGGCCAAGGCCGAGGCGCTCAACGCCGAACTCGACGCCTGGCGCGCGGGCGAGATGGCGAAGGCGCCACAGGTCAAGGCCGGCACCGTCACCGCGATGATCCACGCCTATCTCGCCGGCCACGAGTTCCGCGACCTGCGCGACTCCACCCGCCGCGTCTACCGCCAGGCGCTCAAGCTGATCGAGACCTGGGCCGAGGACACGCCGGTCGGCCGCGTCGCCACCAACGACTTGCGGCAGTTCTACGAGGAGCTCTACTGGAAGGACCCCGAGGCGGATCCGCGCGTGCTCAACACGCCGGCGCAGGCGAACACTATGGTGCGCACCGCGCGGCTCTTGTGGAAGTGGGGCATCGCCCACGGCTACGCCCACGCCAATCCGGGCCGCGACATCACCATCCGCGACGCGCGCGAGCCCGCCGTCGTCTGGCCGGCGGCGGCGGTGAAGCATTTCGTGCGCACGGCCGACGAGCTGGGCTGGTTCTCGGTCGGCACCGCGGTGATGCTCAACGAGTGGGCCGGGCAACGCCAGGCCGACATCCTGATGCTGCCGAAGGCGCGGTTCCGCAACGGCGCGCTGGCGGTGACGCAGCGCAAGACCGGCGCGCGGGTGCTGCTGCCGATCCACCTCGTGCCGGAGCTGATGACGCGCCTCGAGCAGGAGGCGGCGCGCAACAGCACGCGCGCCGACGGCGACAACCTCGCGGCGACCACGCTGCTCGTCTGCGAGGCGACCGGCAAGCCGTGGAACCAGCACTACTTCCGTCAGGTGTTCGGCGCGATCCGCGCGGCCGCGGCCAAGGGCGACGCCGCGCGCGGCGTCGGCGGCGTGCCGTTCTTCAAGCACGACGAGGGCCTCGACATCGACGACGAGGGTGTGCGCATGATGGACCTCGACTTCATGCATCTGCGCCACACCGCGGTGTCGCGCAACGCGATCGCCGGCAGCACCACCGAGCAGATCGCCTCGATCACCGGCCACAGCCTCGCCCAGATCGAGCACATCCTCGAGCGCTACTTCGTGCGCTCGACGAAGCTGGCCGAGGGCGCGTTCAAGAAGCGCATCAAGGCGGAGCGCGGAGAGTGAGGGCGCGCATCGAAGACCTGCCGCGCTGGGAATGGACGGTGACCTACGTGTCGCGCCGCGGGCGCACCTGTGTCGGCGTTGGCGGCTGCCACGCACCGGATATCGCGACCGCGCGCGAGCTCGCCGAGGCAACCGCCCGCCGGGACTACGACCTTGCGCGGCTGCTGACCGTCAGCGTCGCACCGTTTCAGGCGCGGAGCATCGGGCACACGTTCGTGTCGGCTGACGAATTCGACGATATGATGGCCGGGAGCGCGAAACTCGGGCCACGCATCGTCTAGTCGGAAGAAAGTTGGAACGGAGTTGGAATTCCCGCTTTGTTCCGTCGCTCCGCATCCGGTCTAACTCGTTGATGCGTAAGCTGGTGCCCCTGGCCGGAATCGAACCAGCACGCCCTTGCGGGCAACAGATTTTGAGTTCGCGCCCAAGTGGGCCGGATCAACGGCCGTTCCAACTCCCCCGCCGCCTTCTCCCGCCTTCTCCCGGAATCCGCCGATGGTTTCCGCGGCGAAAGTCATCCGCCGCATTTGAGGGAAACACCGCTCACGCGCCCGTGATCCGCGCGGCGCGCGGTGCTAGGCTGTGCGTTTATCGCGGCAAAAAAACGACCGTTCGAGCCGTCCGTCAGAGGCGGGAAGCGGCACCAGCACAGGGTGCCCCATGTCGACGTCCGATCCACCGCAACCTCCGCCCGACGGCCTCGACGAGGCCGTCGACCGGATCCCCGCCGCCGAGCTGATCGACGCCGCGGCGGCGTGCCTCGCCCTCGCCCGCCGCGCCGACGGCGGCAAGCGCGCCAAGGCGATCGCCGCCGCGCGGCGCTGCCTGGAGCGGCTCCTGGCGTGAGCGCCTAGCGGCCGGGATCGTCCGCGCCGCGCCACTTGTCGAACGAGCGCGCGCCGGTGTAGCCGAGGTAGCCGGCGCCGAACAGCCACCACAGGCTGTCGGGGATCGCGGCGAGCAGCTTGGCGATGTTGTCGGCCGCCTGCGCCACCTGGGCCGGGAACCAGATGCCGATGATGCCGCCGGAGAACGCCAGCAGGATGACGCCGTACATGATGTAGAGGAAGGTCGGCCGGGCGCGGCTGGTCCACGGGTCGGCCGACGCGCCCTCGGTGATGATGGCCGACAGCGACGTCTTCATCTCGTCGAGCGCGCCGGCCTGCTGCTGCTTCATCAGCTCGAGCTTGGCCGCGTCGCGCTGCGCCGGGTCGGGGATGACCTTGTCGATGATCTTGAGCCCCACGCCGACGATGTCGTCGATCCCGAACATCTAACCCTCCTCGATCAGGGCCGCGACGCGGTGCGCGCGCGAGCCGACCTGCTGCGCCCATCGGCTGTCGAGCGCCTGGCGCGCGGCCTCGGCCCAGTCGCCCGCCTGCAGCGCCGCCAGCATGCGGCGGAACTCCAGCAGCTTCGGCACGCCCATGAAGCCCATGTTGACCAGCGCCCGCTGGCGCGCCTCCGACAGCCCGGCCCACCACGGCAGCGCGCGGCCGAGCTGGGCCGCGACCGCGTCGATGTCGTTGCCGAGCAGGATCCGCGCCTCCGATTCCGAGACGCCGACGTCGGTCAGGTTGCGGCCGACGCCGATGGTCAGCCTGCCGACGGTGTCGACGTAGGGCTTGAGCCGCAGCCCTTCGTCGCGGATCAGATCGGCCTCGAGCAGGCGGCGGTCGAACGCCATCACACCCACCCTATGGCGCGGCAGAACAGGTAGGCGGTCACCGCCAGCAAGGTGGTCAGGAGCAGCAGCACCGCCGCGGCGAGCAGCTTCTTGATGTCCTTGTGGAAGTCGCGGATCTCCCCCATGCGCTCCTCGCAGCGCTTCTCGTGGGTCGTCTGGCGGATGAGCGCTTCCTTTGCCATGCTCCGGGCCTCGTGGTCGATTGTCTCCATCACGCCCCCACCCCGTTAACCTTTGCGGGATATCCTTTTGTCGCCATGCTCACCTCTAGCCAGGTGGGTTGTGGAAGTGCCCCGGGCGTCGTTTGCGCGGCGCCCGGGGTGCGCCGGTCACGGAAATCCTGCTATCGTCCCGCACGGCCACCCACGAGAGGATGCCATGCTGATCGCGAACGACCATGACGAGCCCGACAACCCGGACGGCTGGAAGTCGCCGGGCCTCGCGATCCTGATCGCCTGCGTTCTCGTCTGGTGCGGGCTCGCGTTCCTCATCTTCCGCTGATCCACTAGCGCACCGCCTGCACGTCGAGGAAATCGACGTCGACGACGCGGCTCGCCGTCGAACGCGAGAAGGCGGCAACGACGGGCGTGAGGTCGACGCTGTTGCGCACCGCGGCCGCCATCGCCGTGCCGACCACGGCGTTGTTGCGCCAGAAGGTCGCCGCGCCCGCGGTCGAGATCTCGATCCGCCAGGTCTCGTAGGTCGCCGCCGTCGGCGCGGTGCCCGCGTTCTGCTTGGTGGCGTCGACGTCGTTGGCGACGCCGACCAGCCACCAGTTGTCGGTGGCGGCGTTGGTGTCGAACAGGACGCCGACCGCGTCGGTCGCGTTCGAGGTCAGCGCGTCGGCCGCCGCCAGCGTGAACGGCATTTCCAGCGTGCCGACCTGGTCGGTGAAGCCGACGAACACCGCCACGTTGGTGATGGCGTCCATCTTGACGCGCGCCTCCAGCACCAGCTTGCCGTTGGCGCAGCGCCACACCAGCGCCTGCTCGAGCTGCACGCCGTTGGTCGCCATATCGCCGGCGGCGTCGTCGCCGGTGGTCATGCGCATGGCGCCACCCGTCTGGGCGTTGAACGCCGGCGCGACCACCTGCGGGTCGGTGCCGGATTGGCTGCCCCATTTGGCGTCGAGGGTGTCGCCGAGGAAGTCGTCGAACAGGCGGATACGGGCGGAATGGGCCAGCTCCAGCGGCCGCCATCCGGTGTTGGTGCCGCCGGCGAGGATGGTGCCGCCGCTTTCCTTGATGTAGAGCTGCCGGCCCTGGCCGCCGCCCTTTTTGATGTAGAGCGAGCCGGGACCGGCGTAGATATCGCCCTCGGGGTCGACGGTGCCGACCTGCACGGTGAGGAAATTCAGGTAATCGTAGAAGTCGCAGGAATAGGCGTTGCCGCTGCCGACGCGGTTGCCGACGGCGCGGATATTGGCGCCGAGGGTCGCGCCGCCGCTGACCGTGACGCCGATGTTGAGGAGATCGCAGCCCGAGATGGCGATCTCGTCGATCGTCACCGCCGAAGCCGCATAGAGCAGGATCGAATGCTGCGTCCAGTCGCGAGCGTAGACGCCGGCGATCGTGCCCTTGTAGCTGGTGTCGAGGAAGATGCCCTTGTTGCCGACGCTGTTGCCGTCGAGATACATATTGGCGAGGGAGAAGCCGAGCGTGCTCGCCAGGGTGACGTAGTAGTAATCGGCCGAGCCGCTGCTCGAATAGGCCTTGCCGTCGAGCCCGTCGACGACGAGGCCGTTGGCGGACACGGCGTAGAGCGCACGGCCGACGTCCTTGCACGACACGCCGGTGACGACGTTGTTGGTCGGATTAACGCCGCTGGCGGCGCTGATCGAGATGCCGATGTTGGCGCCGATCTGCGCGCCGTCGCAGAACACGCCGTTGACGACGTTGCGCTGCGAGCCCGCCAGCTCCAGGCCGATGAAGCTCTGGCCCTGGCAGACGCTGTTGGTGATGACGCTGTCGTGGACCTGGGCGTGGCTGATGCCGTAGGTGCCGCCGATCGCCACGTTGCCGGAGACGGAGGCGTTCTTCGAGAACCAGATCTCGATGCACAGCGTGCCGGTGGTCGTCGAGGCCGGGTAGCGCACCCGGTTGCCGCGGATGACGGGGCCGATCAGGACGTTGCTGCTGGTGCCGCCCCAGATCTTCAGGCCCTCGCCGGCGATGGTCGCGGCGGCCTCGGCCGAGCGGTCGACGACGTTGTCCTCGACGCGCACGCCATGCACGCTTTGATTCGTGGCAAGCTGCAGGAAGGCGCCGTCGCTGGAGACGTCGGTGATATAATTGCGCCGCACGATCAGGCGCGGGCAGTTGTCGGACGCATAGATGCCGCGGCCCTTGCAGCTCGTGATCGTCAGGTCCTCGATCGTCACGTCCGACGAGCCGGTGCTGACGCCGATGCCGGTGCTGGCGGTGACATTGGCGCGGTTGCCGTCGATCGTGCCGGGGCCGGAGATCCGCACGTTCGATCCGGCGACGGCGATCAGGTTGCCGTTGAGGGTGCTTTTGGCCTTGAGCGTCGCGCCTTTGAGCAGCTCGAGGTGCATCGCCCCGTCGACGGTCAGCGCGCCGGTCGGATAGGTGCCCTTGGGCACGATCAGGCGCAGGCCGTTGGCGTCACAATAGTCGATCGCCGCCTGCAGGGCGGCGGTGTCGTCGGTGGCGCCGTCGCCGAGGGCGCCGAAGTCCTTGACCGAGAGAATGTCGCCGAAGTGCTGCGTCAGCGCGCGCGCGGCGCTGCCGCCCTCGGCGGTGACCGAGGTGAGATCGATGACGGAGGAGAACAGCGTCGGCGCGCCGGTCACCGAATCGAAGCCGAGATACTTGCCGAAGCGCGTGGCGAAGGACGGCAGATCGTCGATCGGCGCGGTGTCGGTGACCGGGAAGCGGAGGGTGCGCGAAAGCGCGGCGTCGAGCTGCTGCGTCAGGATCGCGACGCGGTCGATGGCGGCCATGGTGTTGGCGGCCGGGAACTTGCCGGTATCCTCGAGCAGCGTCGGCTGGGTGTAGGGCACGTCGCGGTCGATGACGATGGCCGCATCGGCCGCCGGGGCCGTGGTGAAGACGACGTTGCCGCCGGCGGCGACGTCGATGCCGCTGACGCTGTAGCCCGACGTCTGCAGGACGGCGTTGACGTAGACCTTGAGATCGGTCGAGGCGTAGATCCGGTTGGTGTAGGCGAACGTATCGGTGACGCCGTCGCCGGTGTAGGCCCAGCGGTTGGTCGAGGACGAGACGGTCATTGCTTGTCTCCGCCGGTGGTGATTTCCTTGATGCCGTTCACCGTCTGATCGGTCAGCTCGGCGATCGGCTTGGTGACCGAGCGAGTGACGTCGAGGGCGATCTCCACCGGGGCGGTGACGACCCTGGCGATGTCTGCGGCAATTCCGAACAGCGACTTGAACATGGGGCCTCCTATTGCAGCGTCGGCGCGTTACCGGAGCCGCCGCCGGCCGGGGCGGCGGCGGGGCGCGGGGCGCGGAGCTGCTGCGCCTTCGATTGCAGCGACGAGGTGATCAGGGCGCGCAGGTCGGGATCGCCGGCGATCAGCTTCTCCTTGGCGTCCATGCGGAACCTCGAGATGACGTCCTTGACGATCTGGCCGCGGAGGTCGTCGCCGGCGGCGGCGTAGCGTTGCGAGATCGCTCCGGCGCGGCCCTCGATCACGGCGTCGAGGTAATCGTGGGCGCCGATCGGCTGGGCGACGCCCGGGACCGACAGCTTGAGTTCGTTGCCGGCGAGCGCGATCAAACGGTTCTGCTGCTCGGGCGACAGCTTGATCTGGAGCGACACGCCGCCGCGGGAGAAGTCCTGCACCTGCTTCGGCGGCATCGCCTCCAGCTTCATGCGGGCGATCTCGCGGTCGGCGGCGGTGCCCTTGTCGCTGGAGAAGCGCGCCGGCACGAAGATGCCGTAGAGGCCGTTCTCGTCCTTGATCGGCTGCCCCCACAGGTCGAGACGCGGCGGCAACGACGACGACAGGCCGGGGATGCGCGCCTGGATGGCTTCGAGCCAATTGCTGGCGCGGCGGATCTCGGGGTCGACCGCGCGCTCGATCGCGGCGATGCCCGACGGCACCACCGACGACACCGTGCGCTGGATCCAGCTCTCGCCGTAGCGGGTCGGGTCCGACAGGGCGTCGACCAGGCCGGCCAAGCCCGACATCCACGTCTTCGACAGGATCGCGCCGGCGAACGGCATCGTCACCGAGGCGGCGACCGAATCGTCGACCGGCGTGCCGTCGATGTTGAGGGTGTCCTTCTGGCGCGTGTAGACGCCGGTCAGCAGCTCGGTGGCGTCGGCGGCGAGGCCGATCAGCATGCCGAAGGTGCCGGAGCGGTTGTAGCCGATCCACCTGTCGCCGACGTGGATCGAGTAGGGCTGCCAGCCGGTGCGGGCGAGGTCGGCGCGCAAGGCCGGGTCCTTCGGGCCGACGCCGCTGACGCGGCCGGACAGCGTCAGGTCGGCGAACGCGGCCATGATGGCGGAGCCCGAGGCGATGCGGGCGAGGGCCGCGTCGCGCGCGGCGCCGCCGGCGGCGATGTCGGACATGACCGACGGCGACAGGAACGCGAGCGGCGTGCGGGCGAAGCTCCAGCGCATCAGGTTGACCGGCGTGCGCAGGAACGGAACGATGACGCGGCCGACCGGCAACTTCACGTCGGTGCCGGGGATCGGGATGTTGGCGGCATCGACCATCTGCGCGAAGAACTTGGCCGAGCCCTCCAGCGGCTGGTTGTAGGTGCCCTTGATCGCCTGGGCCTGGGCCGCCTCCGACAGCCAGTCGGGCATGTCGTTGAGGAGCTGCGTCGCATAGGCCTGGGCCTCGGGGCCGGCGAGGCCCTGGTCGATCGCCGCCTTGCGCCAGGCGAGCGCCGCCGCCTCGCCGCGGAAGTTCATGGTCTTGGTCAGCTCGTCGCCGGCGGCCATCAGCCGGGTCGGCATCAGCATCTTGAGCCAGTCGGCGAACTGCCGCGTGGGACCGGAGGTCAGGAGATCCTCCGATGACGGCAGGGGCGCGTTGGCGTTGACCGGCAGCTCCGTCCGCTGCGGCATGCGGTATCGGCTTTCGCCGGTCTGCATCGTCCGCCAGGCGAGGCGCAGGCCGTCCTTGAAGCCCTTGGCGATGCCGTAGAGCCGCGCCGTCGCCTCGCCCTCGGCCACGTTGCCGCCGAACTTGGAGGCGAACCAGGTCTCGGGCACCTGGTAGAGCGTCGTCACCGACGTGTCGCCGACGTTGGCGACGTGGGTGGCGGGATTCGACAGCAGGATGTTCGACCACGCGAAGGTGAGCTTGTCGCGGGTCGTGGCCTTCGGCAGCTCCTCGAGGAACCTTTGCACCTCGGCCGGATCCTTGAGCGAGGCGATCTTGGCGGCGAAGTCGAGCGAGACGGCGTTGCCGCCGGTCTCGTCGATCATCTTCTGCAGCGCCTTGACCATGTCGGGCTCGGACTTGCGCAGCGCGTTGTGGATCTGCAGCGCGCGGGCGATGTCCGACGATTGGCCCTTCGCCTCGCGCAGGATGCCGTAGGCCATCTGCGTCGCGGCGTTGAGCCGGGCGATGTCCTCGGGCGCCCCGGTCGCGGCCGCCCGGGCGCCGAGCTCGGGGAGCTGCGCGGCGGACGAATGGACCAGCATCCACTTGGCGGCGATCTGGCGCGCGTCGAGGGATGCTGGGTCGCCGACGTCGAGGCCGAGGGCCCGGGCGCGGGCGAGCGTCTCCTCCATCGGGATCGACTTCGCCGGCGGCAGCAGCTTGGAGAGGTCGCCGATCGCCTGCTTGATCCGGTCGGGCCCGTCGAAGCGGTCGAGGTTGACCTGGATCGGCGCGTCGGGAACAGTGCCGGCGAGGAACTTCGCCGCCTTGTCGGCGAACTGGCTGTTGTCCTGGGCAGCGAGCACGATCGGCGGAGTCGAACGGGCGGCCAGAGCGCGCGTGTTCAGCACCGCGATCTCATCAGGCACATTGAACAGCTTATTGGCGTCGCGCATGCGAAACACGACCGCGTCGGCACCCTCCTTTGTTGCCGCGGCTATCTCTCGGGCCTTGATGTCGGCGAGGGTCCCGGAACTCAGATCTTTTGACGTGTATTCGACCGACCTGATTTTTTTGGCATCGAGCGAGAACTCTTTGACGACGTCACCGTCCGCCATCTTGGCGAACTTGCCCGCCGATTCTCGCGACGTTGTCACCCAAAACGCGGGCTCATTAGTGATGCCTGATACAGCCCCCGCGCGGGCGAGGTCAGGAGGGCCTGAGAAATCCACATTCGTGCCGTGGTAAACGGCGGTCCCCGACGGAAGGTCGCCCTCGAGCATGATCGATTTCGGAATGACCTTCGGGACCGAGCCGACGGAGGGAACCGCCTCGGCGCCGCCGGCCGTTGGGGCGGGTGTCCCAGCGCCGGGTTGCACCCCGGCGCCGTTATGAAGCGCGGCGCGCAGCACCTGGAACGCCTTGAGGACGCCGTCGGTGGCCGCCTGGAGGCCGGCGGTCTCGAGGCCGGCCTTGAGGCGGGCGAGCAGCTCGGGGTCGTCGGCGTTCGCCTTGAGGAAGTCGGTGAGCGGGTTCGGCGCGACGCCGTCGATGACGTTCGACAGCCGCGGCGCGCGCGGATCGAAGCCGGTGGCGCCGGCGCCGAAGGCGTCGAGGATCTTCTTGTAGGTGCCGGCCGGCACGCCGAGCGCCTTGCTGACCTTGCCGACCAGCGCCTGCGAGGTCAGCCACTGGGCGGTGAACTCGACCGTCTTGCCGGTGCCCGAGGCGCGCTCGGCGAACAGCTGCGGCAGCTGCGCGGCGGCGTCGCCGGGCTGGAATGCGGGATCGGTCTTGCGGATCTCGGCGATCAGGTCGAGCGGGCCGCCCTTGATGGCGTCCGGGGCGTTGTCGTAGAGCCAGCCGGCGAACGCGCCGACGGTGTTGGCGGTTTCGTTGACCGCCGTCGTCGCCCCGCGCACCACCGAGCCCGGCGTCTCGATGGCGCCGCGGGCGAGGTCGCCCGAGACCGCGTCGGCCACCGGCCCGTAGCGCACGACGCCGGCTGCGATGGGCCCGAGCCAGCGGCCCCAGGCGGTGTTGGGATCGAATAGCCGCCCCTGGTTGTTCTGGCCGGCGTCCTGCGGCGGCGTTTCGCCGGACGGCGCGCCGGACCCAGCCGGGGACGACGGGTTGGTGGGCGGCGCCGTCCCCGGCTGAGAGATGAGGCTGTCGAACCAGGCGTCGGGGCTGGCCGCCTGGGCCTGGGCCTGGCCGCGCTCGGCGGTGTAGCGGGCGCCGAGGTCCTGATCGGGCACGTCGAGCGAGGCCTTCATCAGGCGCGGCGCGTTGCCGCCGGCGCCGGCGTCCGTCGCCAGGCTCTGCAGCGTCGACGGCGGCCCCCCCTTGGCGACGTCGATCGTCACCGCCGAGGGCTCCGGCGGGCCGCCGAGCGCGACGCGCGGATCGTTGAGGATGCTTTCTCCACCCGGCGAAGAAAGGGTTGGTGCGGCGGCTTCCTGAGCCGGGCGCTTATTGTCGGCGGCCATCGCTTAACGGCCCCCCTGGCCGGACTTGGGTTTCACCGGCGGCTGCGCGGCGATGATGTCGCTCCAGCGCTTGAGCACGCCCATCTCGCGGTCGTAGTCGGGCTGGGCGATGGTGCCGCCGTCGCGCAGCGCGCGCAGGCGGGTGCCCATCGCCTTGACGTCGTCGGCGGTCGCGGGCGCGCCGAGGCCGTAGCCGAGGGCCGGCGGCGCGGTGGCCGTGCGGCCGTACTTGGCGACGATGTCGTCGGCGACCGTCCACGGGTCCTCCTTGCGGTCCTTGACCCGGGCGATGAACTCGCGCTGGGCGCCGGCGAGGCGCTGGGCTGTGTCCTCGTCGAACGAGAACGCCAGCTTGTCCTTGCCGAGATAGGTGCCGATGTACTGGTAGGCGTTCTTCTCGTTGTCGGTGTGCCAGTCCTCCTTGCCGGCGGCGTCGCGGCGGCGCTGGTTCTCGGCCAGCATGGACGCGGCGGTCGGGCCCGACAGGCTGTTGCCGGTGGCGGCGAGCACGGCATCGTGGACGTCCTCGCCCTTGAGCATGCGGTCCTGCAGATCGACCACGGTGCGCGGATCGTCGACGCCCGAGAGGGCGCGGCCGCGCACGGCGCGGATCGCGTTCAAGCCCTCGGGCGAGATCTCCTGGCGGCCGACCTTGTCGGCGAGGTCGACCTCGCTCACCGCGTTGGGATCGCTCTGCGCCTGGGCGATCAGCGCCGCCTCGTTCTTCGCCTGCGTCGTTCTGAGGGCAAGGGCGGCCTGGCGCTCGGCGCGGTCGCCCGAGGCGATGCGCTCGCGGGCGAGCGCGTCGGCGCGGGTCTGGCCGGTGCGGATCAGGCGCTCCTGCTGCACCGCGTCGAGGTTGGGATACGCGCCGGACTGCAGCTCGGCCACCGCGCCGTTGACCGCGCTCTCGTCGCCGTTGAAGCGGCCGAGCACCTGGGCCTCGTCGATCTGGCCGAGGAATTTCTTCTGGCGCTTCTGCGCCTCGACCGGGTCGATGACGCCGAGCGCCTGCATGCGGTCGATCGCCATCGTCCCCTGGTCGATCGCCGCCTGGCGCGCCACCGGGTTGCCGGCGTGCACGGCGAGCGGCACCAGCGTGTCGAGGGTGTCGAGGTTCTGCGCGTCGGCCGACTTGACCAGGTTCTCGCGCGCCTTGGTGCGGACGTCGAACTCGGCGGTGGTCGACAGCGTGTCGAAGTGCCTCTTGAAGGCGAGGCCGACGTGGCCGGCGCCGAGCTGGCCGGCGTAGCGGTCGCGGATCGCGGCGGCGTCCTTGACGAAGGCGTCGGGGGCGGCGCTCCAGTCGACCGGCTGGGCGACCGTGTTGCCGTTCTCGTCGGTCGTCGTCTTCGGCTGCAGCGCGCCGAACTTGAGCGTCAGCAGGTCGCGCTGGGCGGACGACAGCGTCTCCTGCAGCTTCTGCTCGTCGGCGGCCATCTGCAGCTTGCCGGCCACCGCCGTGGTGACATCGGCAACCTGGCCGAAGCCGCGGGCGATGGTCGCGCCGACGACGCCGGCGGCGGCGACGTCGCCGCGTGCCTGGCCGCCCTGGGTCGGGATTCCCGCTTGCCTGTTGTAGATAGGAACTACCGGCATATGGATTTCTTAAGCGCTCATGTAGTAGGCGCCCTTGGAGGCGCCAGAGAGAAGCGAGGTCGCCGCCTGGTAGCGGCTGGCCGTCTGCAGCAGCGAGCCCTGCATGCGGTCGAGCGCCGCCTGCGAGCGGGCGCGCGCCTCGGCGACCGAGCCCGAGTAACGCGTCGCCAGCGCGTCGAGCTCGTTCAACCCGGCGGTGTTCGCCTCCACCAGCAGAGGCGAGCCGGTGGGCTGCACGCCAGCGGCGGCATAGCCGGCGCGCTGTTTCGACAGCAGGGCGGTGCCCGCCTCGCGCAGGCGCGTCTCCTCGAACGCGGCGGAATTGCGCGCGGCCATGGCGTCGGCCTCGGCCGCCTGGGCGTTGGCCTCGGCCATCTTCTTCTGGGCGTTGCCCTGCTGGATCGAGCCATAGGCCGAGATCGCCGTGGCGGCGGCGGTGGCGATCCAGAAGGCGGCGGGGAGCGCGGCCATCAGGCGGCCTCCCCGGCATGTTCGGATGCCGCCGTCTCACACGTCGGCTCGCGCCGAACGGGCAGGGCTGGCGCAGCGGCCGCCCGCGAGGGCGGCGAAAAATGGGAATATATAATCGCGTCGCCGCCGTTCTGGAGCCAGCCGCGGGCGATGCCGTCGGGCTCGAAGCCGAGCCTGCGCGCCCAGACCATCCCCGGATAAAAGTCGATCGAGACGTCGATGGCGATGCGGTGCAGGCCGCGGGCGTGGGCGCGATTGAGGATCGTCGCCGCCTGGGCGGTGATGGCCGGCCAGGCGCGCCATGGCACGTCGGGGGCGAAAATCGCCCAGGCGGTGCCGCGCCAGGCCGTTTCGGCGACGATGCCGGCGCAGCCGATCACGCGCAGGCCGGCCAAGCCGGTCCAGGTCAGGCCCGGGTTGTCGAGCGCCAGGGCATAGCGCGGATCCATGTCCGGCGGCACCAGGCCGCGCAGGTGCTCGGGACGGTAGGGCACGAACTCAACCATCGTTGGCTCCAAGCTGCGGCATCAGCGCCACCACGGTGACCGGCGTCGGGTCGGTGCCGAACAGCACCAGCGGCGAGTCGGTGTCCCACGCGCCCTCGAAGGTCAGGTCCTTGTCGCCGGTGAACAGCGGCGGCGCGGCGCCGGTATCGTCGTCGGCGTCGCGGAAGGCGATCGCGTCGTATTCACCCTCGGTCTCGCTGCGGCCGACGTTGCAGCCGAGCGAGCGGTAGAAGCGCACGGCGATCTGATTGATGCGCTTCGGCAGCGCCTGGGAGGTGCCGGTCGGGGCGGCGATCTCGTAGCGCATCGGCTCGATCAGCCAGCGGTAGCCGAGGCCGACCTGGGCGACCGACACGGCGGGCGACACGGCGATGCTGCCGTCGGCGACGACGGCGTCGGGGTAGACGGCGCCGTCGCCGTAGACCTTCACCGTCTGGCCCTCGAGGTGCCACAGCCCCGTCAGTGTGGTGGTGGGCGAGCCGTCGTAGGTCAGCCCGCAATCGACGTAGAAGGCGTCTTCCTGGGCGACGGCATGGCCGAGCGGCGCCTCCATGAACTCGACGGTGCGGACGGTGCGGCCGTCGATCGTGCGCTTGACGATCAGCCACAGCTCGTCGCCGGCGGCGCCGGGGATGGTCGACACCGCCTCGACTACGGCGTCGCCGCCGCCGAACGCGCCGCCGAGGATGTGGCGGTGCCACGGCACCACGTTCTGCTCGCGCAGATAGGTCATGCCGAGGAGCTGGCCGTCGGCGCGCTCCGACCACAGCACGCTCCACGGCTCCTGCTGGTAGGCGAGGTCGAGGAAGCCGTCGCCGGCGATGTGGTCGGCGAGCTCGGTCATGTCCGGCGCCTTGTAGCCGTCGGATTCCAGCGTGTAGGCGAGCTCGCGGATCTTCTTGCCGGCGCGCTGCGGGAACAGCACGGCGTTCGACACCGTCTCCGGCATCATGTCGGCGCAGCCGTGCCGGGTCTGCGAGCGCACGGCGACGTTGGTCGGCGTCAGCGGCTCGTTGTTGGGCGACATCACGCGGAATTCGCCGCCCGAGGTCAGGATCAGCAGGTCCTTGGCCGAGGCGAAGGCGCGGATGGCGTTGACCTGGTCGGAGGCGATCGCGAACGACAGCGGGTCGTCGTCCTGGGCGCCGGGAGCGAAGTTCTCGAAGTCGTTGGTCTTGGAGCCGTCGAAGCGCTGCGGGTTGAAGCCCGCGCCGCCGAACAGCAATCGCTCCTCGTGGAAGCCGACGGCGGACGGCCAGCCGTCGGTGTCGGACCAGGCGCCGAGCCGCCACGACGCGACCGCGCCGGTCGCGGCGAAGGCGTTGACGATGTCGATCTTGACGTGGGTGGTGTCGGTGAACGTGACGATCTTGCCGTAGCCCCAGGCGAGGCCGCCGGCGTTCTGGAAGTCCCACTGGCAGGTGCCGTCGACGATGCCCTGGCCGGTGCCGGAGGGGCCGCCCGAGCCCGCCGAGGTGCCGGCGGTGACGCAGCGATAGACATTGCCCTGGTTGTAGCGGAGATCGCCGACGGCGTAGGCCGTGGTGGCGGCCCAGGCGGTCGCGGCGTGGCCGATGCGCAGGAGGCGGCCGACGTCGGTCGCCTTGAACCCGGCGCCGGCGTTGACGCCGGTAATGGCGGTGGTGATGGTCACGGTGACGTCCGAGCCGGTGGTCGCGGCGAGTACCAAGGTGGTCGGCGTCGTGTTCTCGTCGAGGTAGGGCCCGTCGTGAAAATCGACGGTCTCGATGGTCCAGCTCGTATGGCCGGTGCGCGACAGCTTGCGCGGGGCGTAGGACGGATGGACGAGATACATGACGTCGGCCGATTGGGCGAACTTGAGGCGCAGCCGGTTGTCGGAATCGAACAGATCGGCCTGGATCCAGGGCGCGGCAATCTTGTAGACGCGCGCCGCCGTGCCACCGGAGGCGTAGGCCGTGAAGGCGGAGCTGTCGATCGGGTTGCCAAACACATCGTTGAGCTCGAAGGTGTTGGCGGTCGGATTGGCGACGCGGAAGCGGCGGCCATTCACCTGCGTCATGCCGACGACGCCGGAAATGTCGATGTCATCGGTGGCGACGTACCCATGACCGGCGATGGTGACCACCGCCGGATTGGCGCGGGTGATGCCGGTGATGGCTTTGGCCGCCTCCAGCACCGAGCCCTGATTCATGTAGAAGCGCAGATTGCCGTCGCCGACGGCGATCTGGTAGGCCTGCACGATCGAGAACTCGAACGGTATGAGCGCGCCGCGCACGGCTGAATTCTGCAAGTAAGAGACGAAGCGGGTGCCCGGCCGCCGGGTCGCCGGACCCTGGGCGAGCGGGATCATGTTCTCCATGATCCGGCACATCGACGGGTACTTGTCGAAGCCGATGAAGCCGTCGAGGTGCGGCGACGCCTCGCCGCCGTTGAACTTCTGCGTCAGGGCGTTGATGCGCGTCATGGTTCACCGGCCTCACGCGCGCGAGCCGAAGGATTGGCGTGGCGGCTTCGGCGAGCGCGCTGAAGGAGGGCGGCCATGAGCGCGGGCGAAGTCATCTACGCGCGGCCTCCCAGTCGCCCTCTTCCTCCTCGTCGGGGGTGCCCTCCTGGGCGTCGGCCGAGCGCGCCTTGCGCAGCGCGGCGCCCGCGCGCTGCTCGCACGCGTCCTCGCGCGCGCTCGAGTTGGTGAGGCGGAAGGCGATGCGCGCGGCGATCTCCTCGGCGATCGCGGTCACCAGCAGCGGCGGCAGCTCCTCGGGATCGGTGATGCGGCGGCCGTACTCGATGTAGAGCGGCGCCGCCTCGTCGGTGTGGATCTTGCGGCCCTTCACCTTCCACGGCGCGTCGCCGTGGTGATCCCTGTCGAGCTTGTGCACGACGAGGCAATAGGGATCGGGCGGCAGGGTGTACTGATAGGCGAAGCCGGAATCCGGCGCGTCGGCATCGACGGCGAGATGGGTGTCCTCGGTGTTGCAGTTCCACGGGTGCTGCGACAGCACGAAGTCGGCGGCGTCCAGGTAGACGTCCTTGACCGCGCGCGCCGCCGAGGTGGCCTCGTCGATCGAGGCGATGCGCTGCGACCCGCAGCGGCGCAGCGCCATGTTGGCGATCTGGACCCAGCTAGACATGCACGCCCTCCATGGCAAGCCGCACCTTTTCGACCAGACGGTCGAGCTCGCCGGAATCGCGCATGCGCTCGAAGGCGCGGCGATCGTCGTCGGCGAAATAGCGGCCATTGAAGATGCGGCGGCGATTCTCGTCGCGAGGCAGGCCGGTGGTCTCGGGGCGGTCGAGTGCCACGCGCACGTCGGGCCGGTAGCGCATCAGGCCGAGCGCGGCGCCGATGTATTCCAGAACATCGTCGCCATAGAGATGGATCAGCGATGGCGGGAAGACCCACCCGAGGGCGCGCACGAGGGCGCCGCCCATGCAGAGGCAGCCCGACATATGATCCCGGGTCGGATCGTCGGCGCGCTTGCCGTTCAGCCAGCCGTCAGAACAGTAGGAGAAGTTCCATGCGCCGGCGGCCTCGGCGAGCGTGTCGGTCCAGCCCATCGTCCGCGGCCGCAGGTAATCGCCGAACAGGCCATAGAATGGCTCGTCGGGATAGAGCGCGACGGCGTGGTTGATGGCGCCGATCAGCTCGACGTGCGCGCCGGTCGCGTGGACGCGCCAATGGGCGGGCCACGGCACCGAATCGTAGTCGCCGAGATCGCCGTCGATGACGACGGTGACGGCGGGCGGATGCTCGACGGCGCGCCAGGCGGCGATCAGCTTCGCGCAGGCGGCCGGTCGGCGGCGGGTGACGAGCGTCCACATTTAAGAGGCGCTCCCATGCTCCGCATCGCCTTGCACGGCGATGCGCGTGTAAGAATCGGCATCCTGTTGGGCGCCGAGGGCCGCCCCGCCAACCCCATGCGCGGGAGCGCTTTGGAGTGTGGGATCGTCGCCGGTCTCGTAAATCTCCTGCCAGACGCCGCCGCAGTCCCACGGCTTGGGGCGGCCGTGGAAGCACAGCAGGCGCGCGCCGTCGGGCAGGCCGTCGCGGGCGACGGCCGCCGCCTTGTAGCTGACGGCGAGGCCGGGCCAGATCTCCTGGATGCGGCCCGCATCCGGCACGCAGCGCCCGATCCAGCCGCCGTCGCCGTGCGGCTCCGACCGCATGATCCCGGCGGGATCGGCGAGGAAGCGCTCGTAGATCGCGGCGCTGATCGGCGACGGCCGGAACAGCATGACGCCGGAGGCGAGCCGCGCGGGCTCGTAGAAGTCCGCCAGCATGGCGAAGTCGCCGGGGTATCGCGCGAGCGGCGCGAGGTCGCCGGTGACGATGGTGTCGAGGTCGAGGTAGAGCACCAGCTCGTCGGCGAAGACGCCGGGCCGGAACAGCTCGATCTTCGACCACCAGCCGGGGAAGCCGTGGCCGAGCGGGACCGCGACGACGCCCGCCACCGGCTGGTCCGACAGCACGCGGATGTGGTGCGGCACGCCCTTGAGGCGCTCGCGCACCTGATGGCCGAGGGCGCGCACGTGCGCGGGCGCGTACTGGCCGCCGGAGCGCAGGACCATGGCGACGGTGATCATCTTTCAGCGCCCCCGCCCAGAAGCTCCCGCGTGAAGCCGGACAGGCTGGTGACGCGGCCCTGGAACACGTGATCGCGCGCCCAGCGCCAGACGAGCTCGTCGGCGCGGCCGAAGCGGCCGTCGTCGAGGCCGGGCGGATCGAAGTAATGGCCCTGGCCGTCGAGCGGCAGGCCGGCGCAGACGATCGGCGCGTGGCCGAGCAGCAGCATGACGAAGACGGCGTAGAGGCCGGAGGCGCCGCCGGGCGACGGCATCGGCCACACCACCTCAACGCCGGGCGCGGCCCTGGCGGAATGGGTGTGGACGTGCGACCGGTCGCCGTAGTTGTGGCCGAGCCGGTACTTGACGAAGCCGGGGAAGAAATGCTCGGGGTGCAGCGACACCCAATGGTGGATGCGGCCGCGATAGTGGGCGCCGATGTCGTTGACGGCGCAGCGGACGCCGGGCCAGGCAGCGTCGCCGAGCGCGGCGAGGTCGTCCCAGACGCAACGGGCGCCGCCGACGATCAGCGCAGGCCCCGACGATTGGCCGGCGACGCCGGGCATGGGCCCGGTCCAGCCGACCTTCTCGGTGTCGATGCCGTTGACGATCATGCGGCGGCGCCCGTCGATGCCGGATTACTCGACGGTGTAGAGCGCGACGATCTTGATCGTGCCCGACATCGTCGCGACGGCGGTGGTGAGCAGGATCTCGGTCTCGGCCGTGAACTGGTAGCCGACGGCGTCGATCTTTCCGTCCTTGAGCATCGACTTGAACGTCGCCGCGCCGGTCGCGTAGGCGGCGATGAAGCGGGCGGCGTCGCCGGAATCGCCGACCGAGATGGTGCCGGTCGACGTGCCGAGATCGTCGGCGAGGACGTGGATGTCGATCAGCCGCGCGCCCTTGGGGATCACGGGACCGGCGATGGTCGATCCGGCGGCGAGGGCGGAGGCCTCGTACTCGTCGTAGCCGACGCGGAGCTTCCCGCCCCAGCGGGACGAATCCGGCAGGTCACGGGGAGTGCTGTTGTAGAGCGTGTTGTACACGCCACGAACGGCGGACATGGGCAGTCTCCTGCTTGAGCGGCGGGCGGCAGCGCCGATGAAGCGGCTGCCGGCCGGCGCGATTGAAAAGAACGAACGCGGTTAACGCGGTGCTGGGAGCGCCGGTCGGTAGGGTTGGTGTGGCGGCTACCGACCGGCGCAATCGGAAAAAATCACTCGACGCAGACGATCTCGACGACCTTCTCCTCCTCCATGCGGGTCGCGCCGATGGTCATGGAGAAGAACACCTGCGTGGCGTAGTTCTTGTCGGCGCGCTCGGTGATGCGCGAGGTGATGTCGGCGCCGACCGCGAGCAGCAGGCCCGACTGCTGCCAGGCGATGCAGCGGCGCGCCGACGCGCCGTTGACCGGCAGGATCTTCGTGCCGTCGGCGCGCAGGCCGTTCACCGGCACGAAGGTGAAGCCCATGAAGGTGTTGATCTGGCCGGCGGCCAGCGCCTTCACGGTGTTGTAGTCGGCGTTCTTGACCTCGGTGGTGTTGAGGAGGTCGGTGACCTGCCCGGCGGTGAGGGCGATGTAGCGGCCGTCGGTATCGACGTCGTTGCCGTCGAGGATCTCCTTGGTGTTGAGGAGCTTGGCCAGGGTGAAGCCGGTCGACGCGGCGACGACGACCTGCGTCGACGGCAGGGCGACCGTCGTCGAGCCGGTCTCGCCGGTGTAGGCGGTGCCGAGCGCCGCGTCGACGATCTCCTGGTCCATGCTCCGGCCCATCGCGTTCGCCGCGTTCATCTGGTACGGCGACGTGAAGTCGTTGAGCGTGCGGACCTTGTCTTCCTGGTCGATCAGGTCGGCCCAGTCGTAGTCGACGATGGAGACGCGCCGACGGGAGTGCGGCGTGTCGACGCGCGGCGTGTCGGAATGCCGCGACGTGCGGCGCTGCGCCGCGGTGGCGCCGAGCTGGTCGTAGAAGGCGTTCGTGCCGGTCTGCGATTCGACGCGCACGGCGCCGCGAAGCTTCGAGCCCTTCTGCTGCACCTTGAGCAGAACGCCCGACTTGTACTCCTGCACGAAGGCAGTGGTGATCTGAGTGGACATCCGTCCCTCCATGGTTG
>Ga0255338_1001694_pt1 | contig 38912 bp, 39 predicted proteins | sample MeOH1_35cm_T4_19_FD_203715 | JGI IMG/M metagenome (GOLD analysis project Ga0255338, IMG submission 203715) | Sandy soil microbial communities from University of British Columbia, Vancouver, Canada - MeOH1_35cm_T4_195 | ecosystem: Engineered > Artificial ecosystem > Sand microcosm > Unclassified ...
AAGTATGCCGGCATGGCCTCTGTGATGGCTGTGATCATCGGTGGCGGAACATTTGCGGGAAGATGGCTCGATGTTCATTATCCGCTTACTGAAAAATTTCCTGTGTACACTTTAACACTCGCACTGTTCTCCGTCTTCGCCGCGATGTGGTACTTCATCCGCGATTTCGTGAAGAAAAAATAATCGCATCGCCTGTCCGTACTTTCTTATCCCTGTTCATTTGCCGGTTCGCAGACGGGCGTTCGATTTCGCGAATCAGAATTTCGTATCTTACATCTGACAAACAATTTTCATGAAACTTTTACTGGTCACCACAGCATTCCTGTGCGGTGTAATATCTTCTGCACAAACTATCCAGGGCTCATCCGGAAAAGGATTGATTGCGCTTGAAGCTGGTTACACAAATTTCCAGACCTCTGGTTTCAATAATTTCTTTTCCGCGCAAGGGTACGACGGAAGATTCGAACGACTTATCACTTACGGTATTGGCGCAACTCTTCCCGGAGGCACGGCGAAGGGGCATTCGTACGATTGTCAATTCGGGCTTCATTTTTATCAGCAAAATAAAGTCGGATCGCCTATGGACTCAACTTCTTACGCTGTAAATGGGTGGGAATTGATGACGAGCATTTTCGGTTACGATGTTCTGCACAACATCAAAGCGGTTGATCTTGTTTTGGGACCCGGAATTTATTGGGGCGGATTGAAAATGGAAGTGAAGGAAAATGCCGGCGGAGCGCAAAGGATTTGCAGAAATGGATTCCTTGCGCCTATGGCGCGTGCAGATCTGCGTTTCAACATCTGGAAAATTTCTGTTGGCGGAAGGTTCTCTTATCGCTACGACATTACAAATGGCAAGTGGAAAGATCAGCAGACTGAATCCAATCCTTTACCCGGATATCGTTTTCGGGAAATGCAATACCTTATTTACATCGGATGGATCATGCATCAGGAGTGAGCCACCATTCTGAAATGTTATTATGGATTGGTACCTTCCCTCCCGCAAATAACCGCTTTTGAAAAACACAATCTTCGTCATTTCAGTCATTTTGTTATTTGGGCTTCGTCTTTACGCATGGGATGTCGCTTCCGGAAATAACCTCTGGAAATTCGAAGCAGGTTACACTACATTTCGTCCGTATGCGTTGAATAATTACCTGAACCTTTCGCCAAACGCAATTCCTTTCACGCAGTTTGAAACGTACGGAATTACATTCGCCCAGACAGAATTAATAAGCCGAGGCGGTGAATTTGACGGGGCATTCAGTCTGCACTTCTTCCGTCCGCAGGAAAACAGCATTCGGCCGGATACACTGAAGTATCGTGTTGGCGGATGGGAACTCATGACCAGCATTTACGGTTTCGATTTGCTGAAGAATGTTCGCAAGGTCGATTTCGTTCTCGCACCCGGAGTTTTCTGGGGCAACATTCATTTACGTAAATACAATTCTACCGGGAACTTCAAGGCGAATGAAATGTTCAAAAATCCTTTCGTCGCGCCGATGATACGTGCTGATTTGCGCTTCATGTTCGGCCCGGTTGCAATCGGTGGGCGGTTCTCCTGGCGTTATGATATCACGAAGCCGGAATGGAAGAAAGGAAGCAGTGAAGTATTGCCCGGCTATCGTTGTGAAGAATTACAATACATGGTTTATATCGGGTGGCGCTTAAATAACGGCAATGAATAAACCGTTCCGTATTTTATACTGATTGTTTCCGGTTATCTTGCACACCTATACCACGGCACATGAAATCAATTCTTCTTTCCCTTTCTTTCACAACAATTGTATCGTGTGCATTTGCAGGCGGCTTTGAAAAAAGTTTTCCGCCGCTTTTGAAACCCGACCTGCACCTGGGCCTCCTCCCTTACTCTCCCGATGACTTTGATTTCGGAAATGATGATCCCCGGGGCAGAGCACTTTCATTCGGCTACTATGAATTTGCCTCTGAAAAACTGAACAATTATCTCGCTGAGCATTCAAGCGTTAACGGCTCTTTCGCTGCAAATTACATGGCGGTTGGAATCGACGATATTCAGAATAACGATAAACATTGGGATATGATCGGTTCCGTTCAGTGGATTCTTCCGCAAAGAGTTTCGGCGGGACCAGGCGATTCACTGAAGCTCAAGCTCTCGGGATGGCATTACACCATGAGCATTTTAGGTTATGATTTTATTCCCGGTGAAACAGTAACTCTCGCACTCGGTACACAAATCTCCTACGGCAATTTAAAAATGCGACGCGAAACAGGCGGACAAAAAACGAAATACACGAATCCGTTTGTGGCTCCGGGTGGACGTGCAGAGTTCCGTCTCACGTTCGGGAACTTCCTCATTGGTGTCCGCGCAACCTATCGCTATGACATTACGCATGAGCTATGGAAGCGAAAAGACAATCTGATGCCGGTAATGCCCGGGTACAGGAATAACGGGATGGCGTATTTCGGATATATCGGATTGATCTTTTAGAACCACTTCGCCCTAAACCTTCAATCTTTTAAAAACCTTGAAGGTTCAAAAAGGCGCGTTACCTTTGCCGGATGGCTGCTATCACCCGCTTCCTCCTCATATACATTGGTTTCCTCCTGATTATCGGCAGCGGATTCTGGCTTTACAATCAAAGCGTTGATCCTCAATATACTCATCCCCGTGGCTGGGTGGCTTTTTCGGTATTTGCCATCGTTACCGGCCTGGTTCACCTCTTCCTTCTGCGCGCAGCACAAAAAGACCCGAAAGCATTCGTCAAAGGCTTCATGGCAGCCAGCGCTATCAAGATTTTCGTTTACCTGGGTTTCCTGGTTCTCTTCGTGCTCTTCATGCGACAAAACGCGGTAGTCTTCATCGCCGAATTCGCCACGTTCTATTTCGTGTTTACTGTATTAGAAGTCAGCCTTTTATATAGCAGTTTGCGTCCGAAAAAAGGTCAGTAGACTCTGTGGGCTCAAGCCCACGGTTATCGGGTTCTTGTGTATTAATGATGTGCACGGGCTTGATTCCCAAATAAAATTGAGCCGCAAGTCCGTGCATATTTCTCACATGAAAACACCCGATAACCGGTGGGGTTTACTCCACGGAAACCCGGTCCATTACGTCCTTATGTCTGTTCGACGATCTGTTCAAATTATCTGATCAAAATTTTTCCCTCAGCACGATTTTATAACTAGATTTGCACGCGAATTTCAGGACGTCCTCCTGAACGCAATATAAAACACTGATAATCAATGCGTTTTAATGCGATTTCTGCCCGAATTACAGCCCTGCTTATAGCAGTATTAATCCCTGCATTTTCATTCGCTTATGATCCTGATTCGGCCGACACGCTGAAGGCAGCTCCGGCTACAACAAATGCTGCTGTTGCACCGGCTGAAGGAGAAAAATTCAATCCGGGCGAAATGATTGTGGAACACATCTCCGATGCACACGAATGGCATTTCTGGGGACACTACCACATTCCGCTTCCGGTGATTATCAAAACCGACAAAGGCTGGGAGTTTTTCTCATCCGGAAATTTCCGTAACGAAGAACATGAACTGGTTGCTTACCAGGGAAAAAATTACGAATACAAGCTCAACAAAGAGGGTCACATTGTTGTTTGGGATTCCCTGGCAGAGAAAGAAAATGAAATTGCTACTGCAACGATTCTCGATCTGTCAATCACGAAAAACGTTTTCACCCTTTTACTGGTGATAACGATCATGATGGTGATCTTCCTGAAAGTTGCGAAGAGTTACAAGAACCGTGTTGGGCAAACGACCAAAGGAATGCAGTCACTGTTTGAACCATTGATCGTTTTTGTTCGCGACGATATTGCAAAACCAAGTATCGGCCCGAAGTACGAACGATACATGCCATTCCTGCTTACTTGTTTCTTTTTCATCTGGATTGCGAACCTACTTGGATTGATTCCGATTTTCCCGGGTGGAGCGAACCTCACAGGCAACATCGCCGTTACGGCAACTCTTGCAGGATTCACTTTCCTCATCACCACTTTCACTGCTAACCGTCATTACTGGAGACACATATTTGCAATGCCTGGAATTCCTATCGGCATTCTTGTGATTCTGACTCCGATCGAAATCATGGGCATGTTTCTGAAGCCTATCGTACTTACGATTCGTCTTTTCGCTAACATGCTGGCTGGTCATATTATCGCGCTCTCTTTCTTCAGTCTCATTTTCATTTTCGCGAAAGGCGGAGAAGCGATGGGAGCAGGACTTGGAGTTTCAGTCGGCTCAATTGCCTTTGTTGTTTTTATGACCGTCCTGGAGTTGCTTGTTGCATTCCTTCAGGCCTATGTGTTCACGATGCTTTCCGCTATTTACTTTGGTTCAGCTATTGAGGAACATCATCACCCGAATGAAGACTTTGACGGTCTTCCGAATGCAGAACACGCGCATTAACTTTTTCTTTGTAATCGTTTAACCTAAATACAAATCAAAATGAGTGCTAACATTCTTCTTCAAGTTGCCGAACACGTTGACAACCTAGGTATGGGATACGGTCTTGCCGCTCTCGGTGCTGGTGTTGCCGCGCTTGGCGCTGGTGTAGGTATCGGTCGTATCGGTGGATCGGCTCTCGAGTCTATTGCTCGTCAGCCAGAAGCTGTGGGCGATATCCGCTCCAACATGATCCTGACTGCCGCTCTCGTTGAAGGCGCTGCTTTCTTCGCGATGGTAGTTGGTCTGCTTGTTATTTTCAAATAACCGGCGATCTCGAAATTTCACACCGCTGCTGCGGTTGGCATCAGCGGTGTGATTTTCAAAAAGTACTTGAACAAAACAGAACAACAATAAAAAACGATACGTCATGGGTTTGATGATTCCCGAAACAGGCTTACTGATCTGGATGCTTATTGCATTCCTGATTGTACTTTTCCTGTTAACGAAGTTTGCCTGGAAGCCGATCCTTGGAATGATCAAGGACCGCGAGAAGTCAATTGAAGACGCACTTCAGTCTGCTGAAAATGCAAAGGCTGAAATGAACAACCTCAAAGCTGAGAACGAGAAAATCCTCCAGGAAGCCCGTAACCAGCGCGACAGCATGATCAAAGAAGCACGCGAAATCCGTGAGCAGATGATCGCTGAAGCAAAAGGAAAAGCAAAAGCAGAAGGAGAAAAAATGCTGACTTCTGCACGTGAAGCAATCCAGAACGAGAAGATGGCAGCCATTACCGACCTGAAAAACCAGGTGGCACAACTCTCGATCGAAATCGCAGAAAAAATTATCGCACGCGAGCTTTCTTCTGAGAACAAACAGAAAGAACTCATCGGCGACATGCTTAAATCAGTTAAGCTGAACTAAAATGGGAGAATCGAGAGTTTCACACCGTTACGCGAAATCACTGCTGGATCTTGCCCTTGAAAAAGGACAGCTGGAGCCGGTGAGTGAAGACATGCGTCTGGTGCTTGATACCATCCGCGCTAACCACGATCTCGGCGTAGTGCTGAAGAGCCCGGTTATCAATACCGATAAGAAACAGGAAATCCTCAAGGCGATTTTCGGTGGTAAAATCGGAGTAATCACAACTTCTTTCCTCGATGTGATCACACGCAAGCGTCGTGAAGGTGATCTCGAAGGAATTGCAGAAGCTTTTGTGATGCAGTACCGCACACACAAACAGATATTAACCGCGGTTATTACTACGGCAAACGGTCTCGACGAAAAACTCCGCGCGCAGGTGATGGAGATCGTCAAGCAGTCGGCTGCAGGACATTCCGTGGAGCTGATTGAAAAAACCGATAAAGAACTGCTCGGAGGATTTATTCTCCGCGTTGGCGACAAGCAGGTTGATTCATCGATCATGCGCCAGATCAGAAACTTAGAAAGAAACTTTAGCGAAAATCCATATATCAGCGAGATCTAGGAAAGCGGAGTTCGTCTCCTCCCTCCTCCCTCACTACTCATAACTCAAAAAATGGCAGAAGTAAAACCAGCGGAAGTCTCCGCAATTCTCCGACAGCAACTTTCAGGATTCAAGTCGGCACAGGAACTTGAAGAAGTAGGTACCGTTCTCCAGGTGGGTGACGGTATCGCCCGTATCTACGGTCTTTCGAACGTAGGTTATGGTGAGCTCATCGAGTTCGAAAACGGACTCCAGGGTATCGCACTTAACCTTGAAGAAGATAACGTTGGTGCCGTATTGCTCGGAACTTCCACGGAGATCCGTGAAGGTTCAAGTGTAAAACGCACAGGACGTATTGCTTCTATCCGTGTTGGTGAAGGAATGCTTGGCCGTGTTGTAAATACACTGGGAACTCCTATCGATGGAAAAGGCCCTATCAAAGGTGATACTTACGAAATGCCGCTGGAGCGTAAAGCGCCTGGTGTAATTTACCGTCAGCCGGTAACTGAGCCATTGCAGACAGGTGTTAAAGCGATCGACGCTATGATTCCTATCGGTCGTGGTCAGCGTGAGTTGGTAATCGGTGACCGCCAGACAGGTAAAACTGCGGTGTGTATCGATACCATCATCAACCAGAAAGAATTCTACGAAGCAGGAAATCCTGTATTCTGTATTTATGTTGCGATCGGACAGAAAGGTTCGACCGTTGCAAACGTTGTACGCGTTCTCGAAGAGAATGGTGCAATGGCATACACTTGCGTAGTTGCAGCTCCGGCAGCAGACCCTGCTCCGATGCAGTTCTACGCTCCGATGACCGGTGCAGCGATCGGCGAATTCTTCCGTGATACCGGACGTCCCGCACTGATCGTATTTGATGATCTTTCCAAGCAGGCCGTTGCTTACCGTGAAGTATCGCTTCTTCTGCGTCGCCCTCCGGGACGTGAAGCATATCCTGGTGACGTATTCTATCTTCACTCACGTCTCCTTGAGCGTGCTGCGAAAGTGAACGCATCTGACGAAGTAGCACGTGGAATGAACGATCTTCCTGAGTCCATCCGTCACCTTGTAAAAGGCGGTGGATCACTCACAGCACTTCCTATCATCGAAACACAGGCAGGTGACGTATCTGCATACATCCCTACCAACGTAATTTCGATTACTGACGGACAGATCTTCCTTGAGTCGAACCTGTTCAACGCAGGTGTTCGTCCGGCGATCAACGTGGGTATCTCTGTATCACGTGTGGGCGGTAACGCACAGATCAAGTCGATGAAGAAAGTTGCGGGAACACTCAAGCTTGACCAGGCGCAGTACCGCGAACTCGAAGCATTCTCGAAATTCGGATCCGACCTTGATGCAGCAACAAAATCTGTAATCGACAAGGGTTCGCGTAACGTAGAACTTCTGAAGCAGCCGCAGTTCACACCATTCCGTGTGGAAGACCAGGTTGCAATTATCTATTGCGGTACCAAAGGTTTGCTACGCGATGTTCCGGTGAACAAAGTGAAAGAGTTCGAAGCAGATTTCCTTGCTTACATGCGCACGAAGCACGCAAACGTGCTGAACGATCTTAAAGCAGGAAAACTCGACGACGCTATCACTGCTACGCTCGAAGCTGCAGCGAAAGAAATCTCAGCGAAATACAAAGCATAATTCCGGTTTGCCCTACGCTTGTCGACTTCGGCTACGCTCAGTCTGACAATCATAAATTGCAAATCGTAAATCGTAAATGAACAGATGCCTAGTTTAAAGGAAGTACGGAACAGGATCACCTCGGTGTCATCAACACAGCAGATTACTTCTGCGATGAAGATGGTATCGGCAGCGAAACTTCGTCGTGCGCAGGATGCGGTAACGCAGATGCGTCCATATGCACAGAAGCTGCGCGAAATCCTGGAAAATCTCAGCGCAAGCCTCGACAGCAGCGAAGGAGTTTATTCACGCAAACGCGATGTGAAGAAAGTCCTCGTCGTTGTCATTACTTCTAACCGCGGATTGTGCGGAGGATTCAACTCTTCTGTCATCAAACGTGCGGTGCTCGACATCCGGGAAAATTTTTCCAATGCACAGGTTTCCTACCTGGCTATCGGGAAAAAAGGTGGCGACTTTTTCCGTAAAACAAAATACACCGCTGCGTTTCCGGAGTTAGGGAATCTGAATGTGCTGTTCGATGGAATGAACTATCTGAAAACAGCGCCGGTTGCAGAACGCATCATGAAATCGTTTGCCGACGGAGAGTTTGACAAAGTGGTGCTCTACTACAACCAGTTCAAAAACGCTGCTGTTCAGATTACACAAGCGGAGGCTTTCCTTCCTGTAATTCCAACGCAAGGCGCATCCAAAGGAAGCAAAGCCGATTACATCTACGAACCACGTAAAGAAGAAATCGTTCAGGATCTTATTCCACGTTCACTGAAGACACAGCTTTACAAGGGCCTGCTCGACTCATTCGCATCAGAACACGGAGCACGTATGACCGCAATGCACAAGGCAACGGATAATGCAAAAGATCTTCTGAAAGCACTTCGCATTTCTTACAACAAAGCGCGTCAGACAGCAATCACCAACGAAATCCTCGAGATTGTGGGTGGTGCAGAGGCGTTGAAAGGATAATTTCATTATCTGATTACATATAAAAAAATCCTCCGACACGCGGGGGATTTTTTATATTTGGTAATGACGCTGAACCTCCGAATTTCAATACTAATGTTCCTGATTTCGGTGCTGACTTGCACTGCGCAAAATGCACCTCCGGAATGGCACAATGCACTCAACCTGACCAACAAGTTCAACGATGTCTTGTTGGCGGACTCACTTGGTAATTCGTATTTCCTTACCAGCAACAAGGATGGCGACCTGTTTATTGAAAAACAAGGTAGTGGCGACTCTAAATCCGCTTTCTCAACCAAAATTATCTCCGCAACGAAGGGTGAGCCGAACTACCGCAGAGTACTCGTTCTAGATGATGGTTTCGCAGTTATCTCAAGCGTGCACGACAAAACCGCCGCAACCTTCACGTTTTTTGAAAATACAGTCGGCCTCAATGGAGAGCTAAAATCTCCAACCGCGAAAGAAATTCTGGAATTCCCCTACAATAAAAAGGAAGGAGAAGGAACCTCGCAATTTCTGATTTCCCCAGATAAAAAACGGATCGCGATTTCTTACAGGGCTCCGCAGTCTTCTGATTTTACCTTCTATCTTTTTGATGGTGCGTTTAACTCCCTCGGCACTGAAAAGGGTTCCATTAATAAAAATTCGAAACACGGACTCGTGGCAGCCTCTGACTTTGCGATAACAAATGCAGGGGACATAGTATACACCGCTGAGAAAATAACAATTCACAGAAAAGATTGGGAGGGTGTGGAAAACTGGCTGTTCATTCTTTCTTCGAAATCAGATAATGTAGATTCCGTTGCCTTGAAATGTCCGGATGGTATGAGTTTCATGTCGATGGATATCCTTGTTACGCAAAAGGATGTTGTCGTAGTCGCATTCTACAGCGAAAAATTTGCACCACGCGGAATATATTTCGGCAAGTACTCTTTGGAAAGTGCGACGTTGACCACATCTACAACAGAGTTGACAAAGGAAATGTACGTGACTCCGGGAGCACTGGATGTAAGCAAAGGTAAGGTTGGCTTGTACCGGGGGGCTATAACAATCATTCCAACCAGTACGGGATACTATATTGTTAATGATCCAATCGCGGGTCAGGCGTCATCATCGCCCAACGGGATGTCCAGTGTTATGTATACGCTATATACAATGAATGTAATTTCGATTACGGGTGAAGGAAAAATTGACTGGATCAACAGCATTTTCCGTTACCAACGTTGTACCGCAAGCTCGGGTTTGCTTGGAGCATTTGGCGTGTCCACAAGTGTGATGCTTCGTGAAGATGATTTTTCCCTTTTCGGAAATTCATATACAATGATCGGCGATGAGTTGGTTATTCTTATGAATGATGCCCGGGGTAATACACCACAATCAGGATCTTCAAAAGAAATTGTCGGTGCTACAAAACCGAAGGACATTACCGCAAATATTATCCGGGTGAGCAACAATGGGAGTTTTACGAAGACGATTACAACTGCGAAATCGGGTGCAGAAACACGCTGGCACGTTGGATATTCCTACATGGGCGAAGGATTTATTTACACCATTGGAGAAGATGGCGAGAACGTTCATGGCGTGGTTGTAAATTAAATACGTCAATATGCGAATCGCATTCCTCGGTCTTGGTGGTGTTGGCGGATATTTTGGCGCTAAACTCAGTAGGCAGTTTGGCAGCAGTGCAGCGGGCAATCAAACAGAAGTTGTTTTTCTTGCACGCGAAAAAACTGCTGCTGCCATCCGCGCAAACGGGATCAGGCTCATCACACCTGAGGAAGAATTTGTTGCGCATCCGCATCTCGTGGTAACACCGGGTGAAGCCTGTCCTGCGATTGATTTCCTGATCTGTGCCGTGAAGAGTTACGATCTCGAAGAAAGTCTTCAGCAATTCAGCAACTGCATTTCTCCGCAAACAATTATTCTCCCGCTGCTGAACGGAATTGATGCAGAAGAGAAAATCCGTGTAATGTTTCCCCGGAACGAAGTGTGGAGCGGATGCGTTTATATCGTGTCGCGCAATACCGCTCCGGGAGTTGTTACCGAAACAGGCAATATCCATCGGCTTCACGTCGGAGGAAATAATCCCCGGAAAACAACTGAACTGTACAGCATTCTGAAGGAATCACACACGGATATTTTTCTTCACGAAAACATCCGTGATGTGGTGTGGGAAAAATTCATCTTCATTTCCACCCTCGCCAGCCTTACAAGTTACCTCGACATCTGCATCGGGAAAATCCTGGAACACCCCGCTAACCGGAAGCTGCTGGAGAATCTTATTGAGGAAATCTGCACCGTTGCCCGTGCGGAAAAAATTGTACTTCCCGGGGACATTATTTCCACAACCCTGGAAAAAATGGGGAAGCTCCCCTACGAAACCACATCCTCTATGCACAGCGATTTTCAGCGGGGCGGAAAAACCGAGTACCATTCGCTCACCGCTTACGTTATGAAATTGGCTGAATTTCATGCCCTTAACATTCCTGTTTACGGTAAGATCCTCGCCGGACTCGAACTGAGGAGCCGCCTGGCTCTGCGGTAATTCATTCCTTGCCGATCCCGGAACAGTTTTTGGATTCACTTTACCGCCAAACAATTTTGAGTGGTTGCAAAATAGTGCGGATTTAATGACCGGGAAAATGAATGAAGAGTTGATAAAGGCATGCATCCTTGCATGTCAGAAATGTGCTGCAGCATGCGAACAATGCGCCGTATCGTGTTCAATTTCAGCAAGGGCAATTTCGCTGACGAAACCTTTGGAATTAAGTATCTACTGCGCCGATATGTGCAGGTTGACAGTTGCCTTTCTCCGGCGCGGAGAACTGCAGGCAATGCGTTTCTGTTCGCTGTGTTCCGAGATCTGTGAAATCTGTGCACAGGAATGTGATCAGCATGATGATCCCGCGTGCCGCAGCACGGCGCTTGCGTGCATGGAATGTGTGGAGGAATGCAGAAAAATAGCTGCGGTAATGATGATTCCCCCGGTGAACAATTCTTCTGCTGTCAGAGAGTCGGCCTGATTTCCTTCCTCTTTAAATATTGCATCGCCGGAATATCATTTCGGGGCTCATCATGTGGGAATCTTCAGGACCGGACCGCAACTGCTCGGGTATGCACCATTGAATGTCACGGACGCGCAATCACACTACCGGAAATGATCCGACCGAGTCGTGTGTTAAGGGAAATAAGCAACGCACTCTCGCCCATACCATGGATCGTGCAGGTATCAGCAATAGAATCACTCCATCCGGCAGGAGTTCTAACCCGGGTATATCAGTGAAATCTGCAACAATTGAGGACATCAGTGACATTGATTATTGTTGTAAATTTCCAATCAGTAAAAACTAACGCTATGAAAAAACTTTACACATTCTTTTCCGGGATGCTCCTGCTTGCTGCAACACATGTGCATGCATCGGGCGGACCCGATGCCTACGGATATACGTGGATAACGTCGCTTGACCCGGGAGGACCCGTTCTTAACTGGATAGACATTACTTCCCGTCCCGGCGTTCAGACGGTAACCGGCCTTGCCGATGACAACTCTGCTTCAGCAATGGCTCCGCTTGGTTTCAATTTCCACTATTACTGGAATGATGTGAACCAGGTGCGGGTGGGTTCTAACGGCTGGTTGTGTTTTAATAGCAGTGTTTCCAATATCGCTTCCTGTTTTCCAACCATTCCAACAGCCGGTGGTCCGGCTGATAATTATCTCGCACCGCTTATGGGCGACCTAAATTTTACGGGCGCAGGAAATCCCGGCCAGGTAAAATACTGGACCAATGGTTTGGACTCATTTATTATTTCTTACATCAACGTTCCGTTCTGGACAGTGAATGCTCCGGGGTGGGTGGGTTCCAATACATTTCAGGTGATTCTTTGCAACAGCGATAGTTCAATCACTTACCAGTACACAAATCTTGGTGGATTCACCGCAAATGCAGCCTGCATAGATCTTACTGTGGGGATAGAAAACAGTACCGGAGCAATCGGCCTTCAGGTACATTCTGACGTGATGCCACTTTCGAATTATGTCATCAAATTTGATTACCCGACTACCGTCCTCCTCAGTGTTCAGGACGCGTTTCCGGTGTGGAACACCAGCACAACTAACGCTGCGCGGTTTATTTTTAACACGATCGCATTCCCTGTGGTTACGGATATCCGTAACGGCGGCAACACTTCTATCACCTCGGCGATTACCCTTACTACCAACATCAACGATGCATTAACATTTGCCAATGTCTATAGCGGAAGTGCTTCTCTTCCAACATTGGCTGCCGGTGCTGATTCGGTTTATACGTATCCGGCACAATGGACACCAACCGCGGTCGGGCCTTATTCCATGCAGACCAGCACAACCTGTTCCCAGGATATCAATCCGGGTAATGATGTACTCACTACCGAACTTGATGTGGTTAACCCATGCAGCCCGACAATGACCTTATCCTATGTATCGGGTAATGCTCCAAGTACTTCAATCAATTGGAACGGAGGAGCCAACGATGATGGTGTTGCTGTTTATTACAATCCACCCGTATATCCATATACGATCAATACTCTCCAGTACTATATTTCTTCGAACGTCGGTAACGGTTACATTGCCCAGATTGTTGATGATGACGGCCCTAACGGAAGTCCCGGAACAATTCTGTTCAACACAACGGTTCCTTCTGCTTCGGTTGTAGCGGGAGCATGGAATACTGTTGCGGTTACCCCGGCCGTAACATTGCCCGGCGGAGGCTTCTATGTGGTATGGTTGCAGGGCGGAACGAACATTTTCATTGGTTCCGAAACTTCCTCACCGCAGTCGCACCTGAATTACGAAATTCTCGATGGCTCTTACGCGACTCTGCGATTTGATGATTCACGCGACTTATGTATACGCGCATCTATCGGCGGATATGCAGGTACGCCAACTGCAGCAATGACTGCCAGCACCAATCAATTGAACCTTACCACAACCAACAGCACAACAGGCCCTGCGACTTCGTATCTCTGGGATTTCGGCGATGCAACAACCTCTGCTCTTGCAGCACCGACACATACGTATGCTGCTGCCGGCACTTACACTGTATGTCTGACTGCGACTTCACCGTGCGGAAGCACACAAGCCTGCAGTACCATTACCGTTTGCTCTACCCCAACTGCACTGTACTCCTCTACGTCCAATGCCTTGACGGCAAACTTCACCGACATGAGTACCGGAACGGCAACTACCTGGTCATGGGATTTTGGTGATGCAACTACATCTGCTTTACAGAATCCGTCGCATACTTATGCTACAGGCGGAACATACACTGTCTGCCTGATTGCAGGAAATGCGTGCGGAGAAGCAGATACGGTTTGCCAGACGGTTTCCGTTTGTGCACCAAACGCCGCAGCATTCATGAATAATGGTTCGGGGCTGAATGCATCCTTCATGGATATGTCGACCGGTGCAATCAGTACGTGGACCTGGGACTTTGGTGACAGCGGAACATCAACGCTTCAGTCACCATCGCACACCTACGCTTCTCCCGGAGTTTACACCGTGTGTCTGATCGTAAGCAACAGTTGCGGATTCAGCGATACTACCTGTATGGCCGTTACGGTATGTAACATTGGCGTTGCAGCATTCAACTACAGCAGCGTTGAAGATTCTGTGATGGTTTCCGATGCATCAACCGGCGGAATTGCCGGCTGGTTCTGGGACTTCGGTGATGCAACAACCTCCACGCTTCAGAACCCCGGAGTACATCATTATGCAACCGGCGGTATCTATACAATCTGCCTGATCACAACAGACAGCTGCGGCCTGCAGGATACAACCTGTGTACAGGACACGATCCTCATCACCGGGTACAACATCAACACGGCCGGAGTAAACTCAGTATACCCGAATCCGGCCTCTTCAGAAATCACAGTTGAACTTTGGTGGAATACCAATTCGGCAGTTGAGATCTATGCTGCAACGGGACAACTTGTTTACAGCGCGCAGGAAATTAACGGAAACAGATTCACAATTGACGTGAAGGACTTCGCAACAGGAATGTACACCATGCGCATTACGAATGCAGGTGGAACTACTGTAAGAAGGTTTGTGAAGGAATAAACCGATACACTGAGACGTTGCCTGATTACAGACGGCAATCGCCTTGTGAGTAATAATGAGTGTGCATGGGCCTGACCGAAAATATCATTTCGGATCAGGCCTTGTGCGTTTAGATACATCCTGACTGGAGGTGATCGCATGGGTTTCATTCCCCGGAGCAGGAATCATTCCCGCTTCGGTCGTCTGCGTCTTATCTGCAGATCGGTTGTAACTGCTTATACTTCCCTTCAGAAAGCCTAAAATAATCCGGATTCAGGTTGCGATCCTTCATGATATCCCAGCGACGGAAGAGGAATTCATCTTCATCGAGTTTTTCCCGGTTTCCGTTCTCCTCCAGATCTTCTTCTGAAATGATGGTAATGTGTTTGTACGGTTCTGTTGCCGTAGAACGAAGTAATGTTTCCATAGGATATGACCAATCAATCCAGCTGAAACAGGAATTCACATCACTCTGTGCAATTATAAATTTGCTTCCGGTTTGCTTCTGTGCCTGTGCAATCAGTTGCATTGTTAATTCTGTACGATGTTTATAATCGCGTCCTACATCGCAGAATCTCCCGATTCTCCATCCTACCAAAAGCAATAGTGAAAGCAGGATGAAAGATCTGCTGAACTGCAGTTCCCGGCAAAGTGTGAAGAAAAACGGGATCAGCACGATCGGAATCAACGGAAGGTACATGCGTTCGAAATAGGGCGTAAGTTCCGGATCGTTTCCGAAGGCGAAACTGATCAGCAGAACGTGACCTGCAAAGAAGCCGCACACGAGGAGCAATTGCTTCCACATTTTACGGAGCCAGAAAAATAAAACGAGCCAGGCCAACAGCACCACCGGTACCAGGTACCAGGTGAGAAAGAAACTGAAGAGCTTTCCATAATACCCGAAATGCAACAACAGTTCCGGTGAATTATTCCAGTCGGCACCTACTGCAGCGATCTTGCCGGCTTCATATTCGGTGAGCATCATCTTTTTTGTGATGTACCAGCACGCTGTTATTATTGCCACCGGGATCAGAATCTTCCAGTCAATTTTCTTCTGTTCGATGAAGTAATAAATAAACGTAAACGCAACTGCGATTGGCAATAAAGGATGTGCAAATAATACTGTAATAAGAATCGCGAAAAAAAGCAGGAGATCAACCGGCCGCGACGTTCGCCTGTTTCTCAGGTGCGCGTACAACAGAATCACCAATGGAATTCCATACCAGATTTCGTACATAGGTGTAAACTGGATATGCAGTACGCCGAATACATGCGTGAGTATGATTGCAGTTCCCGCATGCCGGTCGCGGAGAAAATAAGTTGCATACAGGAAGAGGATCAACCACCACACCACCGGATTGATGGAGTTCAGAACGATCACGGAGCTCAGCGGTAAGCCGAGCTGAACTCCCGCCCATGGCAGTGCCTGTGAAAAAATGAGAATGAACCGCTGATGCTCTACGCGGAAATTTTCAGATTGAACTACATGCAGAAGGTAATGTGCGCCATCGGCCTGGAACCGTTCGTTTGCGAAGACCACGGCGAAAATAGTCATCACCGCAAAGAAGATTCTCGTCCATTTCGTGTAGTCGTCCTTGAAAATCTGCACGCGGATCAGGAAAGTTTATCAGTAAGTATTTTCACCTCGATGGCGGGCGATATTTTCTCATAGAGTATGTGATACACGCAGTTCGTGATCGGCATATCCACTTTCAGTTTCTGGTTAATCTCGTGTACACACTTCACGGCGTAATAACCTTCCGCGATCATGTTCATTTCCAGCTGCGCCATCTTCACCGAATAGCCCTTGCCGATCATCGCTCCGAACATTCTGTTGCGGCTGAATTGTGAATAGGCCGTTACCAGCAAATCTCCGAGATACGCAGAGTCTTTGATGTCACGGTCAATAGGATGGGCTGCATCAACGAAGCGGGAAATTTCCTGGATGGCATTTGAAATCAGGACCGCCTGAAAATTATCACCATAACCCAAACCGTGGCAGATTCCGCCCGCTATTGCAATCACGTTTTTCAATACGGCCGAATATTCAGTGCCGTAGATATCATCGGAAACTGATACGCGGATAAAACGACACGCCAAACGTTGAGCGACTTCCTGTGCAAATTCTTTTGTCTGCGATGCAACAGTGAGATACGATAATTTTTCCAGTGCAACTTCTTCCGCGTGACACGGACCGGTGATAACACCTATGTGTGAATACGGAATTCCGAAAGTCTGATTAAAATATTCCCCGATGATCAGGTTCGGCCCCGGAACAATGCCTTTGATAGCAGAGAAAACAATTTTCCCGTTGAATGAATCGGCAGTGAGTCCGGAAAGCGACTCCGCCAGAAACGCGGACGGAACCGCCATGATCAGCAGATCGTTATTCTTTACAACATCTGCTATGTTATTGCTCAGGGAAAGTTTATTGGTATCGAACTCCACTGCGCTCAGGTAACGCGGATTATGACGAAACTTCGTGATGTAGTCTGATTGCTCGGTGTTTCTCATCCACCAGGAAACTTTTTCGCCTTCTCCCAATCCGTGACAAAGCATCTTCACAATAGCCGTTGCCCAGCTGCCTCCGCCAATAACTGCTATCCTGTTTTTCATCGGTACGAAAATAGGGCTTTTTACCTGGAAGAACCCCGGGCTTTGCTTTAACACCTGATATTCGATCCTTACAGGGTCACCGGTGGTCACATGCATTATTTTCAGAGAACATGCGACCTCCATAAGGCCGGTTCTCCCGGCGATGCAGCAAACTCCGCATGCGCCCTGAAAAAAGTTGGATGCACAAGCGGCTCCGCAGCGTTCAGATATCGTTTACTCGAAATCAGGACGGGGACCGTGTATCCCACGATGACCTACACGTGTCATGAAAGTGAGGTTCCGTACCTGCACTTCTTTCAGATCAGGAGTGTAAACGTATGCACGGATACTGTCTGTCCTCAACAGAGGTATTGGCGGGCGTTGTCCGAAATAAGCAACCTGCCATCCTACTCTCGTTGTATCCAGTTGCGACTTTGTGTCCATTCCGGTCCACCATAAACTCTTTCCGTTGCGCATATATTCCACCACCATAATACAGCTTGTGCGCAGCTTAGGCGTGAATACGGATGCATGCATCACGATTTCATTGTCGGGATTTGACAGGATATCTCCCACTTTTGCTTTGAGCATTGGACCATACTGACACGTACTGTCCAGTATGAAATGATCGCCTGTAATGTTGCATGCCGGCGTCCAGGATGTTTGTGTTGTATCGCCGGGATGAATATTCATAAATGAATAGAACAAAACTGTTGAATGGTACGGACAGTCTTCTGAAGCCGCGCGATTTCTTGCAAAAACATAAACTGCAGAATTGAACCATTCATGCTTTTCAACGAGACATGGATATTCCTGCGCAATAATATCGAGTGCTGAAGGTGAAGACTCGCGCGTACTCCAGCCATAAATGAAATAGTCGCCCTGCGCATGCATTACACGGTCGCGGAGCTGAGCCATTTCCGAGTGCGTATCATCGTGCCGGAGAAAAGTAAACTGCGGTTTCTGTTTACGCTTTGATCGCGCATATTCGGTATAGTAATCGATGAAGTATGGATCGTCGACATTGTATATTACAGTAACCCCTTTATCCGCATTTTGCCGGTAAACTTCTACCAATTCTTTCAGTCTACCGAAATGGTCGGTGAGATGAAACGGTTTGTACAATGTGATATATATCGCGAACAGCACAACTATAGTCCCGCCGAACCGATAAGGATATTTCACCTCCGGATCATTCGGAAACCAGGAGAAGAGGAACATGAGCAGGAACGGCATGCTGAACAGAAGCACGGAATGCTGAAGAACGGGATTGACCCATTGCGAATAAAAATATCCCGTGAGCATTGGTATCACCCACAAAAGAAGCATGATTATCTGCCGCTTGCCGGGACGGTGCTGGTTAATGATCATGCAGAACAGAATGATCAATCCAACCAGGTAAGTCATTCCGCGGGAAGAGTCAAAAATCACAATCAGATGGCTCCAGAAAAAATCAGGGGTTGGTGCACCGAGCCAACCGCCGGGTCCCCCTATGCCTCCGATTTTCAGTTGATCAAGTGTAATTCCCAGGTGCGGAAGAAAAAGCAGGACTGCAGCAAGACACCCGACAAGATATCTGAAGGTGTTCGTTTTACCCGCGAGAAATATTCCGGAAATTCCGAGCAGCAATGCGGTCAGCAAACTGAAGTAGTGCGAGTAGGCAGCGCCTGCTGCTGCCAAAACAAAAACAAGAATATGGACCCATTTTACTTTCTCCTCAGAAGAAAAACGCGAAATAGCGGAAGCGGTAAGCATGGTGAAAAATAATCCTGCCGCATACGGACGTGCAACCTGGGAATACATGATCGGGAATTGCAGAAATGCAATTGACGCCGCCACTGCAATTGCTGTGCCTGTGCCGAACCAACGTTTCGCTGCCATTCCGGCAAACCAGATCGATGCAGTTCCCATTAACACGAAAGGCAGCCGAACAGAGAATTCAGAATCTCCGAACATCCTGATCCAAAACCAAAGCAGTACCTGGGTGAACGCGGGATGCCCGTCGGGACGAACACCTTTCTCGATCATTTCACCAAGCGTATCGTATTTCAGACGAAGCAATGCGCTTACTTCATCGGCAGTGATGGATTCAGACCAGGTATGATTGATACGCAGAAGAAATCCGGCGAGCGTGATACCGGTTAAGTAATAGAGAAATTTAGGGTTGCTGCGCACGGGGCTTATTCCTTGATCAAATATACGGTAGAGTCCGTAAGTATTTAAGTACTAAGTAGTCAAGTTGGACCTCCGACCCGTCTACTAAAAACCTTAAATACTTATGACTTCTCCGGTCTCATTTGCGGGAAGAACAACACATCCTGAATTGAAACATTGTTCGTCATCAGCATTGCCAGACGATCTATTCCGATTCCGATTCCTGCTGTTGGCGGCATTCCGTATTCGAGCGCACGAAGAAAATCGTGGTCGATGAACATGGCTTCGTCATCACCGCGTTCCATCAATTTCACCTGCTCTTCAAAACGTTCGCGCTGATCGATCGGATCATTGAGCTCGCTGTATGCATTCGCAATTTCCTTCCCGTTGATCATCAGTTCGAAACGCTCAACAAGTCCTGGTTTGGTACGGTGCTTTTTTGTAAGCGGACTCATCTCAACAGGGTAGTCGGTGATGAAAGTCGGCTGTATGTATTTTCCTTCGCACTTCTCCCCGAAAATCTGGTCGATGATTTTTCCGCGGCCCATACTCTTGTCGAGAGGTACCTGCATCGTTGCACAGGCATCCCGTAATTCCTGTTCACTCATCTCCGTTACATCAATACCTGTATGCTCCTTGATTGCATCATACAGTGTGATGCGTTTGAATGGTGCCTGAAAATTTATTTTTTGTTCGCCTACTGTTACTTCGGTGGAATCATGAAGCGTTAATGCCACTTTCTCCAGCATTGCTTCTGTAGTCTTCATCATCCACTCGTAGTCTTTGTATGCAACGTAGAATTCCAGTACGGTGAATTCCGGATTGTGCGTTCGGTCCATGCCTTCATTCCGGAAGTTGCGCGAAAATTCATATACCCCGTCAAATCCTCCAACGATGAGCCGCTTCAGGTAAAGTTCGTTCGCAATACGCAGGTAGAACGGAACATCCAGTGCATTGTGATGTGTTGTAAACGGACGCGCTGCCGCTCCGCCGGGAATGGATTGAAGTACCGGTGTATCTACTTCCAGCAGTCCGAGATTATTCAGCGACTCACGGATAGAGTTGATCATCTTCGTGCGCTTGATGAAAGTTTCCTTCACCCCGGGATTCACAACCAGGTCTGCATAACGCTGACGGTATCGGAATTCAGCATCCGTAACTACATCATGCGCATGTCCTTCTTCGTCAATTTTCACGATCGGAAGCGGACGGAGCGCCTTGCTCAGCAGTTTCAGTCCCGTAACGTGAATGGATATTTCTCCGACCTGGGTAGTGAATACATATCCTTCCACACCAATGAAATCGCCGATGTCGAGCAATTTTTTGAAAACAGTGTTATAGAGATCTTTGTTTTCTCCCGGGCATATTTCATCGCGGTTCACGTACAGCTGAATTCTTCCGGTAGAATCCTGCAGCTCTGCGAACGAAGCCTTGCCCATGATTCGTACACCCATGAACCGACCGGCAATCGAAACGGCTTTGTAGTTGGTCTTGTCACGCTCATAATTTTCCTTGATGTCCTTTGCAGTAACATTCACGGTAAATTCATCAGCAGGATAAGGCTCAATGCCCATTGCACGAAGTTGTTCAAGCTTGTGACGGCGAATAATTTCCTGTTCGGAAAGTTGGTGACTCATAGGTAAATTTTGTGCTGCAAATGTATGCAATAGACGGGAGACCACCTCGACTGCACCCGGGGCAAGCGCCGGACGGGAGACAGAAGAAAGTCCGGATGCGGCTTCAGAATTACCGGATGTGAAGTCATGACAAGGAATACGCAACCACAGGGCGCGATTTGCTAAATTTATCCATGCGCAAATTTGCTTTTTTCAGCTTCCTCCTGCTGTGCGGTATCTCACATGGCCAGAAAATGCGCTACAATGTTCAGGCGTGCACACTTTCGGTAGTCGACAAATTTAAAATTCAGTCGGTGTCGGAATACGAAGCGGCCTATTTTGCCGAAGTGTTCGGCACAAAAAAGCTGCCCACCGTGTTCGTAAATGTCTATGGTGACAAGAAGTTGTACAACAAGAAAGATCCGCCTCAGCAGAGTCAGGGATTTTGCCGCTCGGGAAGCGTTTACGTGCTTTATTCGGAGAGGTTTCTGAACACCTGTTATCACGAGTCTTCACACGCGCTGTTTGATGTGTATGCAAAGCATCAGCCCACATGGATAGATGAAGGAATCGCGGAATATTTCGAACACGCCAAAGTTGACTCGGTGGGCGGGGTAAGAATCTATGCCGCTGCATACAGAAATGAAGCCATGCGATCCCGGGTAATATCGGGCCGGTTGAAAATTGCTCCGCTTCTTGGATTCAGCTACCGTCGCTTTCACATGTGGCGGGAAAACCGGAATTACTCTTTGTCCTGGGGAATTGTAAATTATCTGATGACTATGCATCGGAGCACGTTCGGAATAATCCTCTACCGCATCGGCACCGGAACAGATTCGGTGAGCGCCATTAATACCGAATACGTCGGTGGCATAGTGCAGCTGGAAAAAGATATTGTCGCGTATTACAAGTAGTTTTCAATAACTTTAGCTGTGCATCGGCTCCTGCTTTTTCCCTTCTTACTTCTGATTTCATTTGCTGCTTCGGCTCAGAAAGTCAATTTCGACTGTCGCGCCTGCACTATTTCAGAGAGCGATAAATGGAAAATCCAGAAAGTTGCCGAATACGAAACGGCCTACTTCACGGAAGTATTTGGTCCGCGAAGTCAGCAAACAATCAGCATACGCGTTTATGAGGATGAAAAAAAATTCCGTAGAGCTCAGCGCCGGTCCGTATGGCATATTATTTCAGAAACCGGGACATACAACCCCTTCTCGCACCAGATTCTTGTTCTGAAATGGGCCCGTTTCCTGGGCACGAGTTATCACGAAACTTCCCATGCGATTTTTCACCACTTCTCGAACGTGCGTCCTACATGGCTCGACGAAGGAATGGCGGAATATTTTAAGAATGTGGCTTTTGATTCGCTGGGCAACATCAGCATTCATCAGAGTCCGGGAAGAAGCCAGGACATGCGACGATATGTAAGCGACAGCACATTTTCAGTTCTGTCAACGATTAAAGGATCGCGTCATCATTTCCACAGCCCCGAAAATACTTATTACTATTCGGTGAGCTGGGGAATCGTGTATTTTCTGAAAACAGAACATCCCGAAGTTTTCAAAAGCATATTGCGGGATGTGAAGGCGGGAATTAAATCGGAGAAAACAATCGAAACACATTATTCCGGTGGAATCAAACAGATGGAGAAAGATATTGTCACGTATTACAGGTAGCGCGTTCTGTTCGCGATTTAATACCTGCTGAACTTCAGCGTTCGTTCCTGTTGTCCGTCAAATACAATGAGAAAATACACACCCGGTGCCAGACCCTGAACGTTCAGTTGCATTACATTCGGACCTTCCACAAAATTTGCTTCCGGAGTTTTCATTACCTGGTTTCCGGCAATATCGGTAACGGAGTACCATCCCCTTGACGTGGCATCGCATTGTAACTGCAATGTCAACACATCGCTGCAGGGCAAAGGAAACAAGGACGTTTCTTCTGCAACAGATTCTGCTCCTGTTGAAATCGCATCACAATTCCAACTCGCAATATTGCGTGCCGGCACAGACCCTGATCCGGCAAATCCCCCACTCGCAAAAACAGATCCGCCCCAGGGATAGAGTGCCATCACATAATTGTCGACTCCTGCTCCCAACTGGTACCATGTTGTTCCATCCCAAGCTGCAATGTGATTCGCCGGAAGACCTCCTGCTGTTGTGAACTGCCCTCCCACATAGAGATACGTTCCGCACACGCATAACGCGTCCACGGTATATGCAATTCCTGCGCAACCGCTCGCGAGGGTGTCCCACGATGTTCCGTCCCAGCTTGCGATACTTGCTGCAGGAAGTACTCCCGCTGTATCGAACCATCCTCCTACATATAATTTTGTATTGTAAACACAAAGTGCATTAATATCAACGTTGCCGACGCCTGGTATTCCCGGCTGGATTGATGTCCACGTGGTGCCATTCCACTTCGCAAAATTGTCGGAAGGATTTCCGCCGGCTGCCGTGAAATATCCGCCGGCGAATAATTCTCCATTATAGACGCATAGCGCCTCAATTATTCCCGCTCCTCCTGTAACACCTGCACCACAGGAATCCCATGTTATTCCGTTCCATTTCGCAATTCCGTTACAGGGAACACCTCCTGCGTTGGTGAACTGTCCGCCCGCATAGAGTTCACCATTATAAACAGCGAGCGCCCACACAAATCCCCACTGATCCATTCCTCCGCCCACTGCCGACCATGCCGTTCCATCCCACTTCGCAATGCAATTCGTTGTGATTGATCCGGCTTGGGTGAAATCTCCTCCCGCGTACAGCTCTCCGTTATAAACTGCGAGCGCGAAAACATTGTTATCCATTCCTGCACCAAGCGGACTCCACGCTGTTCCATTCCATGATGCAATATGTGAAACCGGAGTTGGTCCGGCCATTGTAAATCTTCCGCCTGCAATGAGTTCCGTATTGTACTCTGTCATTGCATAAGTGATCGTGTCGAGACCGGGACCGACGGCGGACCATGTTTGCGCATTAACAGAAGACAGAAAAATCTCCGGCAGAAATAAAATAGTGTGGATCAATAATTTGTTCATGCTGTTGTGGCGCTATTTGATACACTTAAGGTAAGTCTTTTCCCAACGAATGCGTATCTCCGCTTACCACAAATTGGTGAAGATTCACTGATGATCGCTATGCAGACAATATTCTTTCCCGATTGACGTATATTAGTTTAATGAAAGCACTCACGGCACTTCTTATCGGGATCGTATTTTCTTTCGGATTCACATCGGAGGAGCAATCCTATCGTAGCATTTCGCCATTGGTTGGAAAATGGATTCATACCGGAACTGATATTGACGGAGTGCGCGATACAACGCAATCTGATCTCAAAGTGCTGTACTATGAGTTCGGCACCGACAATTCTTTCGAAACAAGCTGGATTCGAAATTCCGACACAACAACGTATCGCATTGGAGGCCGGTACAAAACCGGGAAGAGCGCAACCCGTGTTACCATTTACCATTACGACAAGAACAAGACGAAAACTACGAGTGAAGTTCAGATTCTGACTTATTCATCGATGAATCTGATTGATGTGCGTAAAGTAAACGGGAAGAAAACAACTTACGTAAGTCATTTTGAGAGGGTGCGGTGAGCTCCTGAATCAATCGGAAACATCTTATTTTCATATTCCTCAATAAGTCTCGCAAGGATGTCTGCTTCATTTCCTTCGCATGTTCCCATTTTAGCAAGAAACACGACAGAGAAACGAGCCATGTATTCCTTGTATTGTTTTTTGCTTTTAATGACAGAATATTTCATTTCAAAACAAATATCGCGAAACTGATGGAGGATATGAACAAAGTGATTGACTCGCGATCAAAATAATTTATAACCTACGTTAATGAAACTCCCGATTTCTATTGCTGTAGTTATTCTTTTTGTTTGCTATAGCTTTAGCAAAGTTCAGGATGCACCCGTTACACGTGATCAATTTGTTGGCAAATGGGCAATCGTTGATGACAAAATTAACGGAGTTACTGATCCGGATTGTCTTTTTGAATCGGACTCAAGTACCTACTGGTTTCATGCGGATGGAAATTTCACAATGACTCCGCATTGGTATGCTATGGCTAGTGACTCAGCGTACATTGACGGCACGTGGGAGTACAACGCTAAAAAGAATTCGTTGATTCTTGACTGGAAAAAGTCCGATAGCAATCCCAAGGGGACGAAACAAAAATGGCGTGTTAAGCAGATTGATGCAACAACTTTAGTTATTGGAGCTGTTGCTGAAATCCAACTTCAGAAAATTCCTTAGTCTCTGCGGGGAGAAACCTATTCGGCACTTTTCTTCGTTTGAAAGAAATTGTAAACTAAAGTCCCTTTCGCCGGACCCACCACCTCCGAAATTTCCTCCAACGATTTTTCCTTCAGCTGTTTAATCGACTTGAACTTCGACAACAGTTTCTTCGCAGTCACATCACTGATGCCTTCGATTTCCGTGAGCTCAGTTTTGATTGTGCCTTTGCTGCGTTTCTTGCGGTGGTGCGTAATTCCAAAACGGTGCGCTTCATCGCGGATGTATTGGATCACCCGCAACGACTCTGATTTCTTGTCGAGATACAACGGAATCGGATCGTCGGGATAATATATTTCTTCGAGACGTTTTGCAATTCCGATCACCGCAAATTTTCCGCGCAGTCCGAGCGAGTCGAGCGCTTCCATTGCAGCCGAGAGCTGTCCTTTGCCTCCGTCCACCACCAGCAGTTGGGGAAATTCGAGATTCTCTTCCATCACGCGACTGTACCGGCGATGAATCACTTCACGCATCGTGGCGAAATCATCCGGACCCACAACAGTTTTCACATTAAAGTGGCGGTAATCTTTCTTGCTCGGTTTTCCGTCCCGAAAAACAGTCATCGCAGAAACTGCAAAATCTCCCTGGAAATTGGAGTTATCAAAACATTCGATGAGACGAGGTTCTTCTGTCAAGCGAAGATCCTTCATCATCGTTGCCATGATGCGCTTCGTGTGACGTTCCGGATCGGTGAGTGCTTCCTGCTTCTGTTTTTCCTTGAGGTAATATTCCACGTTCCGTTCGCAGAGTTCAATCAGCTTGTGTTTATCACCACGCTGCGGAACCGTGATCGTTACGCCCGGAATTTCCATCGGGAATGCAAACGGAATAATGATCTCGGTAGAAGTGCTCTGGAAGCGTTCGCGCAACTCTACGATCGCCAGCTCCAGCATTTCTTCGTTCGATTCCTCGATCTTCTTTTTCAACTCGATGGTGTGACCTTGTATGATGGCGCCGTCAATCACGCGGAAGAAGCTTACATACGCTGCTTTCTCATCAGCACGGAATGCAAATACGTCTACATTCGTAATCGAGGCACTTACTACGGTCGATCGTGCCTGGTACGTTTCGAGCGCGTCGAGATTTTCTTTCGTTTCCTGCGCGAGCTCAAATTTCAAATTCGCAACGTGCTCCTTAATTTCGTCTTTCAGTTGGCGGATCACTGATGAAATATTTCCTTTGATCAGGTCGCGGATTTTTGAAATTGACGCGTTGTAATGTTCTTCCGTTTCCAGGTCTTCGCAAGGCCCGAGACAATTCCCGATGTGATATTCGAGACAGACTTTGAATTTCTTCGCTTCGATATTTTCTTTCGAAAGATTCAACCGGCAATTCCGCAGCGGATACATCTTCTTCACCATATCGAGCATGGTGTACATCACCTTCACGCTTGCGTACGGACCGAAATATTGTGATCCGTCTTTGATGAGCTTCCGGGTGGGAAAAATTCTCGGAAAACGTTCGTTGGTTATGCATATCCACGGAAACGTTTTGTCGTCCTTCAGCAATACATTATACCGCGGCTGGTATTTTTTTATGAGGTTATTTTCCAGCAGCAGCGCATCAAGTTCTGTATCGACCAGGATGAATTTGATTTCGTGAATCCTGCGAACCAGAATTGCCGTCTTTCCGGGATGGCGATCGACCCCCACGAAATACGATGAGACGCGCTTCCTGAGGCTCTTCGCTTTTCCCACGTAGAGAATCGTTCCCTCGGCATCGTAGTATTGATACACGCCGGGAGAATCGGGTAAGCTGTTGATTGTTTCGCGTATGGAGTCGCTGATTTCCACTGAGGACAAAGATACGCACAACGCCAGTCGGCCGCAGGTGCTCGCCGCTGATTGCGCTGATTACGCTGATTACGCTGATAATTTCGAAGGTGCTACTTGCTAAAATAATTATTCATGATCATAATAATTCATTTAGCAACCCCGGTACGTCAAAATTTTAATCAGCGCCATCAGCGAAATCAGCGGCAAACTTTGGGGTATTTATGGGCATGACAAAAAATCCCGGCCATCGCTTTCGCGATAAACCGGGATTGCACACCACACCTGATGAACAGTACTCAGAGTTGCAAACACCACAAGTACTTTCAGGCATCTTAAAACGACGGGCAAACTACCGGTCGGTATTTCGGTTTAGGTTTTTTGCAGGTGAATTGATAACCCAAAGAAATTTCATGTGCGCCTGCAGTTTCATTCGTCAATTTTGAAATAGTTACGTCATAACTGTATCCGATCCGGAAAGCGCCGGCTTCTAATCCCAGCAACATGATGAATGAATCGCGCCCGCGGTACCAGAGTCCGCCAACAATATTTTGTTTTTTGAAATACACGCCGAGATTTAGCTGCTGGAAATCTCCCTGCTGACGATACATGATGTTCGGGGAAACAAATGTGTTGGAATATTTTCCACCGATAGGAATGTTTCCACCTGCATGCACGGTATACTTTCTTGGAAGCGGACTCGTCCCGTGAAGCAATGACTCATTCTGTTCGAAAATGTGGTGCACTGCTCCACCGATGAAAAAATGATCGGAAGTCAGAACCATTCCCGCAGCAAGATCGAAGTTCCCGTGAGCTGCTACGCCGGGTGTTTCCTGAGTGGCATTCACAAATCCATTCGTAGGATCAATCTGATCTCCGAATGTAAGCTTGCCCCAGTTCACTGCTTTCTGCCACCATCCGGCCTGAATGGCGAAAGAAATACTTACGCGAGGTCCCAATTTAATGTGTGGTGCATAGATCGCACCTATTCCTGTAGTATTCAATGTTCCTTGCGCCGCGCGGTCCTGCATGACCATTAATCCAACGCCGCCTTTTAGGCTGTGTGCGTAACGGTCTACAGATACTCCCACCGTTGAATAAGTGCCGTAAATATTCGGCCATTGCATACGATAGCCTGCACTCACACGTGGACAAATTGAGTTTCCCGCCAATGCAGGATTCAAATAAATCTGATTCGCGTAAAACTGGGAGAATTCCGGATCCTGCGCGTGGAGTTGCATTCCTATTGCAAACGTGCACGCGAGTATTAGTGAAAGTTTGTAGAATGTTTTCATGCGATGTGGTTTTAGAAAGGTGTTGCCAATAAGAAGACGCGGGCAGAAGAAAAGGTTGCCTCGGAAAAGATAGGAGTTGGGAGATCGGAGACGGCAGTAAATGAGTCTGCGGGCTGAAGCCCACGGCGATCTTCAGTTTGATTTAGAATAAATTGCGCGGGCTTGAGTGAAAATCATGCTTCGGAACAAGCCCGCGCACATTAATCCTCGCAGACTAAAAAGAGATCGCCGTTGGCTTTAGCCAGCGGAGCCGAAATACTCCCGTCTCCAGTCTTTCGACTGTCGCCTAAAGAAAAAACCCCAAACTCTCGGCGAATTCAGGGCAATAGACAAGTCCGTGAGCGGTCGCGGAGTTCGTCCTAAGAGTTTTATTATTTCTAATTATCAAACCCGATCCGTTGCCCCTCGGTAGGAGCTGCGGGATCGGGTGTAATTGTTGGTGCTTGAGGTACACTATCAGGAGTTAATTCCTGCATATTCGAAGTATCCTTGGTATTCTTGATAAAGATGGGCTTCACTTTGCCGTTTTCATCAATGTCATAATAGATAGCTGGCTTCTTGCCCAACTCTTCGTGGTTATTCACCAGTGCAGGATCTTCATTGGTATTGTAGATCGCTCCTTTAACCGGGTCGATCTGATCACCGAAACGGAACGGATTCTCGTTCTTCTGTTGCTTCTCTTTATGCGAAGTAAGATCCTTCGAGGTGTTCATCTCAGGAATTGCCTGTGTTGAATTCGCAGGAGGATTCACGGCATAATTAGTCACTGCAGGTTGAGTTGCGGTGTGCTGATTATTTGCATTCACTACCGGAACGTTCTGATCGTGTGTGGTAGTGGTCGTAACGTTCCTGTTTTCCGCAGGCGCCGACGGTTTATCATGTCCCTGTGCAATTACCACTCCGAGTACAGTCAGGCCAATTATGCCAAGCATAATTCCGATTGTATTCAGGGAGAATTTCCACCTGAACTGGTTTGTTTTAGGAAGCTTGTCTAACGCGCGGCTCATAGCGTCCCAGTCAGCACCATTGTATGGTGCCTCGTAGTCGCTTAACCGGTCGTGCAGCCCCTGGAAAAGCTTGTCATCGTGTAGCTGTCCGTTGCTCATCTGCAGGTTTGATTTTGTTGTACAATTGTTTCTTCAGTTGAAAGCGGGCTTTAGCAAGATTCGATTTCGATGTTCCTTCGCTGATGCCCAGTTGGTCTGCAATTTCCTTGTGCGAAAAGTCTTCAATCACATAGAGGTTGAAAACTGTTCTGTAAGCAGGACTTAATCCCTGCACTACTTCAAGAATCTGCTCTTCACTGAGCTGGGCAAGAAGATTGTCTTCTTCGATTTCTTCCGGTTGATCCGGAATATCTCCTTCTCTCGCATAGACTGTAGAAACGATGTTGTATTGATGCTTGTTTCTGCGCAGGTGATCGACCGCTGTATTTACCACTATTCTTCTCACCCATCCTTCGAAAGATCCTTTTCCCGCGAAGTGACGGATAGTGGTAAAAACTTTGATCAACCCTTCCTGCAACATGTCCTTAGCCTCATCGCGGTCTTTTCCGTAACGCATACATACACCGAGCATCTTACCGTAAAAACGCTTGTAAAGCGCTTCCTGGCATGCTCTGTCTTGCCTTATGCAACCGGCGATGAGTTCGTTTTCAGTCATGGGCGGGAGAAGTGTCCGCTTTCTTTTACGTATATGAGACGGTAAAAGGTTGCTTTCGTTGCCTCAGCGGTGAAGCCGACGGGAATCGGGGCCCTTCGACTGAGCTCAGGACAGGGTTCGGAAACGGGCGAGCCGACTCTCGCAGGCAGACGCGTTGGGTTAAAACCATCGGATTTTCGATAAAAACGGGCACTTATACGAACGGGCTGGCCGGACAAGTTCATTGGTGCGAAGTTAGCGCAGTGCGAAACCTGGGAATTGCGGCAATATTATTTTTCGGTGGCTGTATGGTTAAGGAAGGCGATACTCCTGCCATTCCTTGGTCAAAGGCCGTGGAAGTGGATGCATTGGATACCGTTTTGCCCTCCGGATCGTATGTCGATTTTGAGTTTATGCAGCCCGAAGACTACATGCTTACTTGGGGCAGCCCCGATTCAGGAAACATAGGAAAACTTCCGGGAGTTGAATGCCGGAACGATGGCTGTCCGTATGAATACATCTGCGAATTCGAAAACTACATCGGCATAAGAGGTTCTTGCGGCATGGCACTGTGGAGTTTTTGTCTCTTGCCGAAAAATAAAAAGGACACGATCATCCGGCTGTCGTGCGACCTTCACTACGATACTAACCGCGGTTACGTTTTGCGCGATGCTGCGTCAACGAAGACAGCATGGATTTTTGTTTGTACGTGTGAATCACAAAATACATCACCCGATCAATCTTCACGGTTACGAATGGCCGGGAGATATTACGCTTGCGTTGGACAGTTTTGCGTTTGTGAGAGGAGGATTGTACATCGAATGGCATGCGCTTTCCGGTGATGGGAATGGGTTTGATAAAACGGATACGGTGATTGGTTTGTGACTTTGTGAGACCCGGGATTGTGGCTTTGTTGTGAGAACCCTTGATCACCAAGGTCAATCAACCGCAAAGATGCGGAGACGCAAAGGACCGCAGAGAAATAGTAGTTGCTGCTGGCTGTGAATTAATATAACTACAAATCAGTTTGTGTCAGTTCAACGACACTGCTATCGTTCTCAACTTCCCCATAATACATAATATACGATCCGGTATTTCTTTTTAGGTATACGGTCACAGAAAAACGGTGATCATTGACCGAGTCAATATATCGCTTGAACGAATACTGACTTAAATTCAAAGAAGAGTCCATGTCATAAAATTCACTTTCTACCCCGGCCTTACTATATATCGATGCCGAATTAATAACATAGTCGGGATTTTTGCTTGAGTCGAGATAGAGAAGACTGTTATTCGAATCAAAATATACGCGCGGAATGTTTCGGTTGCAGCCAGCCAAAATAAAAACAGTTGCAAAAAATATCGTGGTTCTCAATGCTGTCAGATTTTAATCCGTTGAATCAGTATTTTCCGCCCTTTCCGTGTACCATCCTGCAAAGTACGTCAGCCAAAATCTAGCGTGTCACAAAACCGGGAACTTAGAACCTAGAACAACCGGAAACAGGGAACGGGAAACCGGAAACGTTTAAGAAATACCTAGTGAGACAATCGCAATCGCAGCCGCTTCCTGCTCCGCTTTTTTCTTGGAGAAATTTTCGCTCCTGCCTACTCCGCCTCCGTCAACTACAATCTCCACGACAAACATTTTCTGCGTGCCGGTTCCCTTTTCTTCCACGAGACGGAATTTTAATTCCTTCTTGTTTTTCTGCGCCCACTCGATGAGCTTACTCTTATAATCGGTGTCGACATTTTCTATCTCATCAATATCAAGATGATACTTGATGATGGAATTGCGGATGAACGCAGCCGTGAACGGATATCCCTTGTCGAGAAATACAGCTCCGAGAATAGCTTCGAATACATCTCCGTAAATTGAAGAGCTTCTTCCGGCAACACCGTTTTCTGCCTCAATAAGTTTCTCGATGCCGAATTTGTGCGCGAGTTTTCCAAGCATGCTCCTGCTTACTATACGCGAACGCATCTTGGTCAGAAAGCCTTCGTCCTTGTACGGAAATTTTTTGAAGAGAAAATCGGCGATGACTGCACTGAGAATTGCATCGCCCAGAAATTCGAGACGCTCGTAACTTTCTTTTTCTTCACCGCGATCTTTCGCCTGGTTGGCAGCCGAAGAATGCGTGAAAGCCTTTCTGTATAATGCCAGGTTGCCCGGTGTAAATCCCAGCATGTTGCGGAGTGAACGTGAAAATGCACGATCCTCTTTCGACTGAAAAAGCGCTGTTACTGCGCGGAGAACCATCAGGAATATTTACGCATGACCACAGCGGCATTGTGTCCGCCGAAGCCAAAGGTGTTGCTGATTGCAGCGCGTACTTCACGTTGCTGAGCCTTGTTGAAGGTCAGGTTGAAGCGCGGGTCCACTTCCGGATCATCCGTAAAATGATTGATCGTTGGCGGAACAATATTATTATGTACTGCGAGAAGCGTTGCAATGGCTTCAATCGCGCCTGCTGCACCGAGCAGGTGTCCGGTCATCGACTTGGTTGCACTTACGTTGAGCTTGAACGCATGGTCTCCGAATACGGTGGAGATTGCTTTCAGTTCGGCCGTGTCACCAAGTGGCGTAGATGTACCATGTGTATTGATATAATCAACTTCGCCTGCATCAATGCCGGCATCTTTCAATGCACGCTTCATTACAAGCGCTGCGCCCAATCCTTCCGGATGCGGTGCAGTAATGTGGTGCGCATCGGCGCTCATTCCGCCTCCGATTACTTCACCGTAAATTTTTGCTCCGCGATTCAGTGCGTGCTCAAGTTCTTCGAAGACCAATGCACCGGCACCTTCACCCAACACAAATCCATCGCGATCTTTATCGTATGGACGTGATGCAGTTGCAGGATTATCGTTGCGCTGACTCATTGCCTGCGCCGCGTTGAATCCTCCAACACCTGCTTCGAAAATGCTGGCTTCTGATCCGCCGGTTACAATTGCATTTGCTTTACCCAAACGGATATAGTTGAATGCATCGATCAACGCGTTAGTGGAAGAAGCGCACGCAGAAACAGTAGTGAAATTGGGTCCGTGAAAACCGAAACGCATCGAGATGTGTCCCGAGCAGATATCGGCAATCATTTTCGGAATGAAGAACGGATTGAATCGTGGTGTTCCGTCACCTTTGGCAAAATTGAAACACTCGTCCTGGAATGTTTTCAATCCACCAATGCCCGAACCCCAGATCACGCCCACTTCATTCTTGTCGATCGTGTCGGCATTCAAACCGGAATCGCGCACTGCCTGGTCGGCTGCAACGATTCCGTAATGAGAAAATGGGTCGAGCTTACGGGCTTCTTTCCGGTCGAAATGGTCTTCAGGATTGAAGCCTTTCACTTCGCATGCGAATTGGGTCTTGAATTTAGATGCGTCGAAGCGCGTGATAATTGCTGCTCCGCTTACGCCTGCAACAAGATTATCCCAATAATCCTTCACGGTATTACCAAGAGGCGTGATAGCGCCTAACCCTGTTACAACGACCCGTTTCAACTGCATGCCCGTAAAATTTAGTGAATCAAAGAGAAACGCGAATTACTTTGCGTGCTCCTGGATGTATTTAATTGCTTCTCCAACAGTGTTGATCTTCTCAGCCTGATCATCAGGAATAGCAATGTTGAACTCTTTTTCGAATTCCATGATCAGCTCAACTGTATCAAGAGAATCTGCTCCAAGATCGTTTGTGAAGCTTGCTGTTTCGGTAACTTCTTTCTCATCTACACCGAGTTTATCAACGATGATAGCTTTCACTTTTGCTGAAATGTCTGACATTTTTAAGCAGTTTTTTGGTTAATTGTGGCTGCAAAGATAGAGGTAAGGGGTAAATAACCAAAGAATACGCTATCAGACTGGCTAATAATAGGTTATCACCTCATTTTCAGGCTTCCTGATCAATCTGGGAACCTTGCAATTCTCCGCAGGGTACCCTACCGGAATCAGCAAAAACGGCTTTTCGTTGGATGGCCTTTCAAGTATCTGCGAAAGAAAATTCATCGGACTCGGCGTATGTGTCAGCGCAACAAGTCCTGCGTTGTGAATGGCAGCAAGCAGAAATCCACAGGCTATACCCACAGACTCCGTTACATAGTAATTGTTTAGTTTGCGGTCATCGATCACTTCATAGGATCGCCTGAATACAACGATCAGCGCAGGTGCTATTTCCAGAAACGGCTTCTCCCAATTTGTGCCAAGGACTTCCAGGTCTTGTTTCCATTCGTCCGGCATGCGGTTATTATAACTCTCCTGCTCTTCTTTTTCTGCAGCTTCACGGATACGCCTTTTGATTTCCTTATCGCGAACCACGCAGAATGTCCACGGTTGTTTGTGCGCACCGGATGGCGCAGTTGAGCCGGTCATGATCAACATCTCCATTACTTCATCCGGAATATCGCGATCGGAAAATTGCCGGACAGTGCGACGCCTGTTCATTAATTCGTAAAATTCCCTGGCACGCTTCCGCGTTTCTTCAGGCGAAATTTTTTCGGGGGAGTATGGAACGGGTTGAAATTTCATGGGTATGCAAGTTTCAGGATTTTACGTGGTTCATACTGTCACAGTTCGGTCAATTCGACACAGGTGTGTATTTGTACGATACAGTTATACAATCGGATCATCGCCCCTTCCTTCGTGACCTGATTATTGATGATATTTGGTCATGCTCATGCTTCGGCTTTCAATTCCAATCGCGATTCTGGCTTTCGCTTCCTGCGGAGATCCGGTATCAACACAAAACAACATCGATACAACAGCCGATACCACCGTTGTTGTGATTGACAGTCTTCCTGCTGATACACTTCAACCCGATGTTGTCGCTTTCAAAATGGGGGGAGATACGATCGTACCTTCTGATCAATCGCTGATATTCTTTTCATTCGACACCAGGATGAATATCGCATTCACCGGCAAAGCACTTTCCGCGAAACAGGTACGGAATCGTTTTATGCCGATCGATCCTGCGTGCGATGGCGAAGCTGCATGGACATTGCAACGCTTTTTTTATCTCGACTCGCTGAAACGCATCGGCGAATCGCCCGACACGGATATGGGTCAGACCGTATCTGTTGAAATCAAAGAATACGATACGATCAGGAAAACACAGTCGGAAACGTGGGTTGCCTGGTCTATGGGATATGAAACGGCGCAGTCGTGCCCTTATGCAAGCGGCACTTTTTTCATGCTGAGTACGTATGACGCTGCCGGAAAGCTTGTCTCGACGCAATGCATGGGCCGCGATTTAGGTGGAGCCGATGCGCCTTTGCAGTGGGTTTCTGTTCAGACATGCAATGTGTTTACAGATGGGTCCTTCCGTGCGCTGCTCTGCGATACCTCCGCCGACGACGACTTCAAAACTGCCACCGACATGTCCGTCGTGCGCAAAACTTATACCGGTGTAATTGCAGCCGGCGGGAAAATTACGATGACCGAAGCAGAGATCGAGCGGAACGATTAACCCTTCGACAGGTTCAGGATAAATGTGCTGATCTGCTAATGGGATAATGTGCTAATGAAATTGAAGCGTGAGTTATCAGCATTTTGTCCCATCGTAAATTCAATCGGCACACATTAACAAACTACCGCATCAGCACATTACCTTTGCGCCGTGAAACGCATCGCCATTTTCGCATCCGGTACCGGGACCAACGCCGAAGCCATCATCCGTCATTTTGAAATGCATGATCGCGCGCAGGTAGTTCTGCTTGTTACAAACCGCCGTGATGCCGGCGCATTGAAAGTTGCACGCGAACACGGTGTTGAATCGATGGTAATTGATCGTGAAGAGTTTTTCTCTGCCGATTCCATCATTGAAAAACTTCAGGTGCGGGGAATTGATCTCATCGTTCTCGCAGGATTTTTGTGGCTGATTCCTCCGGCGCTCATCAAAGCTTTTCCGAACAAGATTGTGAATATTCATCCGGCTTTGCTTCCGAAATTCGGTGGTAAAGGCATGTACGGAAAGTTTGTACACGACGCGGTACTCTCTGCCGGAGAAAAAGAAAGCGGAATCACTGTTCATTATGTGAATGAGAAGTTCGATGAGGGAGAACACATCGCACAGTTTACCTGTGCGGTTGATCCGGGCGATACGATCGAAACGTTGGCTGCGAAAGTACAGAGGTTGGAACATGAGCATTTCGCGTCTTCAATCGAACGGTTGCTCTGATTTGCTGATTTGCTGATGTGCTGATGTGGTAATCCAGCCCATCAAAAAAATCTTACCTACGGTAAACCGGAATCTTCAAAATAATATTTGGATTTGTTATTTCCGTGGTTTTACTTTTGCCGCCGATTTTTCACAAAACCAACTTCATATGAAAGCTACAGGAAATTTAATTTTAGATCAGTCTTTTCAGTTTGCACTCGACATCCTAACCTTTACGGAACAACTTGAACAACAGCGGAAATACCCGGTTGCAAATCAATTAACCAAGAGCGGAACATCCATCGGAGCCAATGTTCGCGAAGCGCAATCACCGGAAAGCAAAAACGATTTCATTCACAAGTTAAAGATCGCAGCTAAGGAGGCCACAGAAACAGAATATTGGTTAATGCTTTGCAAAGAGCATCCGACTTTGCCAGACCCCGGTGATCTTTTGACGAAGGTAAATTCTATTCAACGTATCTTGAGTTCCATCATTTCTACCTGCAAGAACCGCTCTTGATTCTGACGCAGGACTTTATTGTTGACGTAACCCATTATCTCATCAGCACATGAGCAAATCAGCACATTATCTCGTTCTCATCGGAGTACTTACTTTTCTCCCGCACTTCGCTTCCGCGCAGGATGATCTCTCCACTCCTGACGGACTAATGAAATCATTCTACGCCTGTCTCGACGTGAAAAAAGGAAAGCACATTGACAGCACACGTTTTATGAATCTGTTCTGGCCCGGTGCACAATTAGATGGAATTGTTCCGTCACGAAAAGACACAACCCGGCTTGTAAACTTCCGCATCACACCACAAGAATATCTTCGCCAGATGAAGGGCTTCACGGCAACGCACTATTTCAAAGAATGGGAAACGGGCCGCCAAACCATTTCATTCGGGCACATGATGTGCATTTATTCCGGCTACGAATTAGCAGACATCACACCAAAAGGAGATACGATCAATTTACGCGGCGTGAATGTCCTGAACATTTTCTACGATGAGACCCGCTGGTGGATTACGTATTGCACGTATGAAGAGGAGAACGGTGCAGTCACAGTTCCGGAAAGTCTGCGTAATCCGGCGAGGAAACAAGACTAGAGTTTATATGCAGATATGAAAATTTGCAGATGTGCAGATATATGAATTGTTATCTGATAGCCACAGGCACACGGGTAAACGACAATCGGATCCGCTGATTTCCAATTTCTGATTCGCTGATTTAAAACAGCTAACACCAACGGCATCTGCACATTTTCACATCCGCAAATCTGCACATCAACCGAAATATTCCTTGAACCTCGTGCCAACTTCTTTCCTGCGTGAACGACTGATCGGAATTGTGACCGTTCCGATTTTCAGGGTATTCACGTCCACCTCTGAAATCTTATCTATGCGGACAATGAATGAGTGGTGTGCCCGAACGAATTGTTCGCTGCCCACACGCCCGAGAATTCCTTTGAGCGTAGAATGCGTAGTGTACTTATTGGTTCCGGTATAAATAGTAACGTAATCGGCCAGTGACTTGATGTAGAGAATATCTTCCTTCGCAATTTTCACCATGCCTTCTGAAGTTTTGATCACGAGCGCTGTTCCCTGCTCATTCTTCTTCTTCATATCGAGATGCATCACCGCCTTATCCACCGCTTGCTGAAAGCGCGAAGGCGTGATCGGTTTCACCAGGAAATCTGCAACATTCGAATCGAAAGCTCCGGCGGCATACTTTGAATGCGCTGTCACCATGATTACGATCGGTGAATTATCCCCCAGTTTCTCCAGCAGTTCGAAACCGTTCATTCCGTTCATCTCCACATCCAGAAAAATAAGATCCTGCGGACGCTCCTGAAGGAAATCAAATGCAGGCGCGGCGGAATCAAACGAGCCGGAGTATTGCAGCTGTTCGTTGCGTTGCGCAAGTAATTCCAGAGCGCCACGAGTAAGGCTGTCGTCGTCAATAATTATGCACTTCATAAGGGCTGGTTTGCAGCGGTATTTGCTGGTGCAAGATGCCGATTTTGGCGGGCATTTGCAAAAATCAGTGCGCAGTACGCACTGACCTCATCCCCCGTTCCTCCATCCCCCGTTCCCCGTTCCCCATCCCCCGTTCCCCATTCCCCATTCCCCGTTCCCCATTCCCCATTCCCCATTCCACTTAAGTGAATCATGCAACTTTTTCCACAAAATGTACAACACTCCCCGCATGTGTAATTCCCAATTTTGCCCGCTTACAGTAAGATACAAGCTCCAGGCTCCATTAATATGAAGGACTGGTTTTTGCAAAATGATCGTTCAAAACCAGGATGCCTTGTCGCACAGCACGCAAAAAAAATATCTCCTCTCAAAAAATGCCGATGAATATTTCACGGGAGTGTACAGCGCGTCCCGTTTCGTAATCCGATTCTTCAAAGAGGCGTTTAAGCCTCCCTTCCATTTTCGTGAACTGATCAATCAGTGTTACGAAATCGGATTGAAAGCTCTTCCATTGATCACGCTCACAGGTTTCGTAACGGGGGTTGTGTTTACAAAACAATCGCGCCCTTCGCTTGCAGAATTCGGAGCTACATCGTGGCTGCCTTCACTTATTTCCATTGCCATCGTCCGTGCATTAGCCTCACTCGTTACTGCACTGATCTGTGCCGGTAAAGTAGGATCAAGCATAGGTGCAGAACTTGGATCCATGCGCGTATCGGAGCAAATCGACGCCATGGAAGTGTCAGCGATTAATCCGTTCAAATATCTCGTCACTACACGCGTTCTTGCCTGCGCTATCACTATACCCATTCTCGGACTTTATTGCGGATTTGTTGCACTCATGGGTTCCTATATGAGCGTTCACATCA
>Ga0255338_1001695_pt1 | contig 38890 bp, 27 predicted proteins | sample MeOH1_35cm_T4_19_FD_203715 | JGI IMG/M metagenome (GOLD analysis project Ga0255338, IMG submission 203715) | Sandy soil microbial communities from University of British Columbia, Vancouver, Canada - MeOH1_35cm_T4_195 | ecosystem: Engineered > Artificial ecosystem > Sand microcosm > Unclassified ...
AGGCCCCTGAATTCCCTGTGCTCCTGTAGGACCCTGGATTCCCTGAGCACCCTGAATTCCCTGCGCTCCTTGCGGGCCGGTAGCGCCAGTCAATCCTGTATCACCCTGACAATCCAATGCGTTCCACTGAGTGTCGCCATTACGATCTTCCGACGGATCATTCACTCCATCACCATTGGTATCCCAGCAATTAATCCCCGGCAATCCCTGCGGGCCATTTGCAGACTGCTTCGCATACAATGCATAAGGCACAGACCACAATTGCGTGTAACCCATATTTACATACCCGCTGTTGTTAGCATCAATCGAAATCTTGAGGTAAAATGGTCCGCTTGCCCAATTGATATTCGCAAATGTTGAGGTTGGGTTCTGTCCTTGTCCCACAACCAGACTGAACAATCCGAACGCATTGGTCGTGTCGGTATGATCCTCCTGGTAAATAACAGCAAGAGCAGAATTCAGAATCTGCACCTGGACATTCACCGGAGTATTAGGCATCTCCGCTCCCGAAATATCGCGCGCTACAGCCTGGTAATTTATTCCCTCAGGTGCCTGTGCCGATAAACGGACAGCGAACAATACGAAAACAAAGAATAGCAGTTTTTTCATTGTTGTGAATTACCTGTTCAGTTCAATCCATCCCGTCGATGAATCGTGATTATCCTGTGTAATGATATAGAAATAAGTTCCTGATGGAAGCGCTTTATTGCTTTCGTCCTCTCCCCGCCACACAACTGTAGTGTTGTTGTAATTATTACCCTTCCACACCATCAACCCCCAACGGTTGTAAATAGTCACGGTCATGTTGTCTGCAAGCTCTGCACCGTCAATGATCCAGCTGTCGTTATGCCCATCTCCGTTCGGAGTAATTCCGTTCGAAATGTGCAGCCCGGTGCAATTCGCCGGATCATCCACAATGACAGTTGAGAATGCGGTTCCGATACATGTGCCATCGCTTGCACTAACGGTGTAAATTGTTGTTGACTGGGGAGAGGTATAAACCGTATCTCCGTAGTTAACGCCAATGGTTGGATCCGGATTCCACGAATAAGCAAGGGGACCCACTCCCGTGACCATGAGCGTGGCTGTATCACCAGGACAGATTGTAACTGCTGCAGTCGGCGAAAAAACAGGAAGTCCGTGTGCGGTGAGGACGAAGATTGTTGGCACGCTTCCGCAACCGAATGTGAAATCGCTGAAATACTGAACGCCGTAGAGATACGTACCGGGAACCGTCGACTGATCAAGCGGTGGAGTATAAGAATATCCGAATGCTGTCTGCGTTGTCTGTGGATCGTACCAGAACGGCAATCCCGCTCCGATATTAATATTCAGTACAGGTACGTTTGCCCCTATACACCAATCGAGATTCGTAGCTGCAGATGAGATCGGTTGTGCAGGTTGCTGAACGATCTGAACAGAGTCTACGTAAGCAGCCACACAAGCTGTTCCCACCGTGTACTTCACATACACCCAGAAAGGAGGAGCGAGCGTTGTATTGTTCAGAAAGATTGTACCGTTATTCTGATCCACGGTAATTCCGGCCCCGGTTGGGTTCTGCAATATGAACTGTCCTCCGGCTGTATAAGGATCATAATAAACCTGTATCGTGTCATCGTTGCTGCAATAGCTGACGTCGGCGTAATCGAATTGAGCTCCGGGCATTGCCAGCTGGTCAACATAAACAGAATCTGTTACTGTACAACCTGCTCCGTCTGTGATTGCCACTGCAACATAACCTTCATCGAGATTGAACGCAAGTGAGTCGTTGAAGGTGGTAATACCAGTCCATGAATAGGTGAATGGTTGGGTTCCTCCGATAACTGATGCAATGACTGAACCACTTCCCGCTGTACAGCCAACACTGGTTTGCGTGAAGTTGATTGCGAACGCTGCAGGAATATTAACCGTATGAAAACTTATGCACCCGGTTGAAACGTTATATACTTCCAGCAGATAGTCGCCCGGAACAGTAACGGTGAATACCGCTGTATTCGTTACGTTCTGCTGAAATGTATACACGTGCATAGAGTCGTCATAAAGAACAATGTCAAATGAGTCCGACGAATTAACAGATACCGGATCGATCAGGATACTGGTTGCTGCAGCGCACCCTGCCATTGGCGTAATGTTGATGATCGGGTCCGGACAGCACCATCCTGCAAGACTCAGATGAATAGGCCAATATTCCTGGCACAGGTTAAATGAGTTGCCGTTTCCGGTTACATCGTCACTGTAAATATTGATGTCGACATTCGCATCGTATGTATTGCAGAAAGGCTTTGTTGAAATAGACCAGCATGCAGTCCAAGAAGTGTTCACATTCCCGGCATCGCCCGGATTATTGGTTGGATCTCCGTCGAAGTTTGCATCAAAATAAAATCCATCAACCGATCCTGCAGGAGAAGGAATATTCTGGGCCCAGATCCACTGACCGGTAGCACCCGGAAAAACAGTAGGCGTTAATGTCGTTGTATCCCACTCATCACCGAAAACAGGAACAATTGAATGAAGATTGGAGCTCGTGGTCAATTCCCAGCGATCAACGGTCACGCACATCTGTACCGTATCACTTGTGCCGTAACGTCCAAACCAGGGAGAAGGTGAAAGTGAAACGGAAGCATTCTTCACGCACTCGGTACATTCGTTGAACGATTTGATCCAGAAAGCGAAACCACCGGTCTCATCGTACCTGCTACCCCCTATCTGCAAATAGTATTCAGCACCAACGTCCGGAGTGAGGAATGTTGCCTGCATGAATCCATTTGTAGTTGTTGCGCAATAAAGCGGAACCAGTGAGAGACAGGATCCCTGGCTGAGATGCAATCTCACGAAGAATGAATCGAGGTCGTTGAATCCGTTCATCTCGATGTAAATGAATGAGCCGGTTCCGCGGAAACGATACCAAACATCGGGTGACACCTGTCCGAAACCATAGTTGGGGGCAAAATCAAAAGTGTTGTAGTTCGCCCAGTCTGTGGATCCGTTTACGTGAACAGTATCTCCTTTCGGATCCCAGGGACAAGCACCCGGAATAGGAAGCATTCCGATATCGATGGCATCACAAACGGTATCATTAACGGGTGGAGGGTTCGCCGCTTTCAACCCGCTGAACGCGAAGATGAATACGACGACAAGCAGAATAGTTCTGATGTGTTGCATTTGCCAGTGACCTCGGATTCCGGGATATGGAACTTTCGGGTGTCGCCAAATTACCAAATATTGCGGGACTGGGCAACAGGTATTTGGGGATAAGAAATCAGGGGATCAGGGAGCGGAAGAACCGGCTCAGCAGGGAATTTGCTGTTGAGGTGTGGCTACCCCGAATTCCATTATCCTTTCCGCACTAAACAACACGGAATCCTACCACCAGAATATCGTCTACCTGTTCGAGGTTGCCCCGCCATTGTTCGATAGTCAGGTCGAGCGTGCGGTACTGCTCTTTCATCGGAGCCTTATGTATCTGTCCAAGGAATGAACGGAACTGTCCAACCATAAACTTCTTGCCTTTCGGACCTCCGAACTGATCGGCATAACCATCGGAGAACAGGTACAGGGTATCGCCCTTATCCAGTTGAATTCTGTTGTTTGTGAATTTCTTTGATGGACGATCTTCGAGGTAGCCGATCGGTAATTTATCGGCCTTCACTTCCTGAAGGTTCTCATTACGGAAAATATACAGCGGATTGTTCGCACCGGCGATATCCATCATGTTCGTTTCCTTATCCAGGATACAAAGCGTCATATCCATACCGTCGCGCACTGCGGTTTCTTCCGAATGCTGATTGATTGTATTACCGGCGAGAGAATTCAGTTCATCCAGGAATTCTGCAGCATTCAGCTGGGGCTTTTCCTTCACGATCTGATTGAGCATGTTGTGCGCAACAATACTCATGAACGCGCCCGGAACTCCGTGGCCCGTGCAATCGACAACTGCGATGAAAATACGGGTCTTCGTTTCAAACAACCAGTAAAAATCTCCGCTAACGATGTCCTTTGGTTTGAACAATACAAATGAATCGGGAAGCAAACGCTCAATCGTTGCCTGCGCAGGAAGAATTGCGTCCTGCAATCGTTTCGCGTACCGGATACTATCGGTAATGTGTTTGTAGAGAATTTCCAGCTTGCGGTTCTGAATTTCGATTTCTTCCTTCTGGCGGACAACTTCCTCTGTACGTTCAATTACTTTCGCTTCGAGTACGCGTTCATTTTCCCGGAGTTCAGCACGCATTTTCAGGAGTCCCTGTCCGAGAGAATCTTCATCTGAGAGCGGTTTGTAATACGAATCAAAGTTTCCTGAACCGACTTCACGCGCGAAATCCGTTGTCAATCGCATACCATCGACCAGGTTGTTCAGCGCAACCGACATCTCTCCTACCTCATCATTACGGTTCGGAATTTTTTCTTTCGGTAACACACCGCGCGCCATCTGCAGCAACACATTTTTCAGATTGCGGACCGGTTTGGTAATAGTACGCGCGGTTAATAACGCGATCACAATTCCGCCTATCGGAAGAATGATCAGAAGCAATACTACTACGATCTGAAGCTGCCGGAATGAATCAAGCATTTCCGTTCTCTTCTCCGATGCAGCGTCGTATTGCCGTTGAATCAGGTTATCAAGCAGATCGCTGATTGCCCTTGTAGCCATCGTTACGTCTCCGTCTTCATCGAGTACCCGCGGCCGGGTGAGAAATACAATGGAAGGATCATCATAACTCTCGAAACTTCCGAGATCGGCCATCACCTGGTTGTCCATCATCCACAACGTATCACACTTGAGGAAGATGTACCGGATCAGTTCCCTGTCGTTTGGCGTCCATCCTTCCGAGAGCGTGGAGATTCTCTTCTGAACATCGGGATATTCCGTCTTGATCAGGCCAACCACTTTCACTTTGTCTTCAGAGGGCCCCGGAACGTTTACCCAGGTCGTCATGTATGTTTTTGAACGCGTAATCACAAGACGCATTTCCTGCAACGCATCGACCGATGGTGTGTACAGTTTCGCTATTGTGTCATTGATTTCCCGACTCTCCCGGATCGTAAAAAGCGTGAGCATGAACGCCACCGTTACGAGAATAATAAGCACGCCGAACCCGAGAAGAATTTTAGCACCAATCGAAAAACGAAAATTCATATAAAGGGCGTGCGGGTAGCGGTTGTGTTAATCGGGCTTCTTAGGCTGGTTTCTGAGATTATCGAGCATCTGCTTGTACTTGTCCGATTTCTCGAATTCGTTCAGGCTGTAATAAATTCCGGATAATACGATGAGCGTTTCTTCCCGCTTCGGTTCCATTTCATACGCTTTCTCTGCAAACGGAAGTGACTGTTTGAAAAGTTCAACGGAATGATCCTGCACATCGAATACTACTCCAAGACTGTCATCATAATCAATGTCGTACATAAGATCTACACCTTTATTCCAGTAGATCACACCCAGATTATAGTTGGCCGAGTAGTTATTCGGATCCAGCGCCAGAACGAGATTATAAGTGTTGCGGATAGAATCGAACAGCGGTGCGTTCGCCTTGCGATCCATATTATATTTCACTGTATAAATCGATGCAAGCGCAAGATAGAATTCAATATCCTTTTTCTTGATATCGAATTTCGGATCACCGAGTAAAGCAGCCTGGCGATACATATTGTAACACTGTACCGATTTGGAATAATTCGCGGTATCGAGTGTAGTAACCGCATCGTTGTAGTAACGGGTAGCAAAGAACTTCAGGTAATCGCGGGTGGTCTGAACACGGGCCGAAACCGTATCCATTGCCAATGACTTTTTGAAAGCGTTGAACGCCATCACGCGATAAGGCGACTGCACGTTAGCAGCCTCATACTTCTTATACAGTTCAGTGTACACAATGCCGTATGTCTGCCAGCAATCCGGATTTTTGTCTGCGCCCGGCTCGAGCATCTGGAGATCAATCTCCTTTTTGGCACTATCAACCTGGCCGTTCACCACAAAATTCCACGCGCGGTCCTGGTGATAGTAAGATTGCGCATGCAGTCCGGCGGCTAACGAGAGAAAGACTCCCGTAACCAACAGCAAAGCGCGTATTCCTACTTTGTTTTTCATCGCTTTATTTGTTGTCTTCAACTGGTATTGAAAGAGTAACTAACTGAGCACTGACTTTAAGACTGTATTTCTCGGCATTCGCCTTATTCAATTCAAACTTCTGACGGTTTTCTACGACTACGAAATTGATTGCCGCACCCTGCTTTGCAAATCCGGGTTTCTCTGTGACGAGAAGTATACTCTTGCCCTTGATTTTCGCAACGATATCCGCAAGCGGAGTGGCCACATCCGGTGTAACATAAAGGATATTGCACTTGCCTATTCCGTCAAGCGTAGTGGTATTTCTGATTTCGATTTTTTGTGCACCAACAGTTTTGGTTTTTGCCATCGTGTTTAACTCGGCAAGCATGGCTGGATTCGTACCATACATATTGATGATGAAGTTTCCGGTCTGGTAATCGGTCGGCCACTCAACATAACGCGTGAAGTTGTAAATGAAAACGGATTTGACGCGAGCATTGGTATCCGTTGGTGTGGTTTGTAAACCCATCACCATCGGAACCACAAACAGAACACACAAGATGCCGATTCGCTTGATCATAATCCGGGTAAGGCAAAGTCCGCGCCAATCTGATCCAATCAGAAAAGCAGGAACCCGCCAAATCTCTCAAAAATACGAATCTTTGGCCAAAACACAATGTTCGGATTATCAACACGTTATACCTGAGAAGTTTGGCTGCTGTCTCCGAAATTGCTTTTGACACTGGTCTAATTTTATGAGACGATGAAGCCGCTGAAAACTTCCGTACTGATCATATTACTAATGTTGGTGGGTTCCTGCAATGGAGGAAAACATGCAACGGGTGATAACCTGTCTGAAGCCGACAAAGCGTTACGCAAAAAATACGCTGCTTTGGTTGGAGTTACAGAAAGTGAAATCACGAATCTCAAACTTTACCGTTTCGTAGACGAGTGGTACGCGGTACCGTACAAATACGGAGGCAAGACCAAATCCGGTGTCGACTGCTCCGGATTCGCGACTAACCTTTTACGCGATGTTTACGGAATTGCTTTAGCCGGATCAGCCAACTCCATGTACGAAGCCTGTGAAAGTGTGAATGAGAAAAATCTTCAGCAAGGCGATCTCGTTTTCTTCAAAATCAACAGCAACAAAGTTTCACATGTTGGTATTTACCTGCAAAACCGGCACTTTGTTCATGCTTCCAGCAGCCGGGGTGTAGTGATCAGCAGTCTGGATGAAGCTTACTATACAAAGTATTTCTTCAAAGGCGGACGTCCCAAGAATACGGCTAAGCAGTAAGAACAGTGCACAGTCAGCAATGTTCTTACATCACTCCACCAACAATGGATCATTATCTGCCTCGGGGAACTACGGTACCGTTGACGTTGCGCTGCGTACGGATTATTTACCGCGAAGCAGGTGAACGAAGCCGGTGAGTTTTCTGACTTCATTCTGCGTGGTAGTTGCAGTACAGATGTAATAATAAACGCCATCTGTTGCTTCCTTGCCGTTATCCGTTTTACCATCCCAACCACCATTCAGTGCGTTCCAGTGATAGATGAGCACACCCCAACGATCGTAAATTTCACAATCGAGAGTAGTAAGGTTAATCCAGGTTGCAACCAAGGTATCATTGATGTGGTCGCCATTCGGAGTGAAGACATTCGGAAAAGTAATCAATGCATCACCCAGAACTGTAACACAAAGTGTTGTTGAGTCTGAGCAACCGAGAGAATCCGCAACAATCAGCGTTACACATATACCACCCGTATCAGGAATGGTATAGCAGTACGAAGAGTTAGTGGAAGAGGGCACTCCGTTAATTACCCATATCCAGTTTGCACCGCCGGCTGTTTGATCAGTCATGCACAATGTTCCGGGAAATTGCGCGATCGGTGATGGCGATAATGCGAATTGTGCTGTTGGGGGTGTACCAACAGGAACAACCACGGTATCCATTGAAACAGCACAACCCGTTGCATCAGTAACGGTGACAGTGTATGACCCTGGACTTAGTCCGGTCACCGTCTGCGTGGTTTGTCCGCCTGGTTGCCACACGTAGGAGTATGGTGCTATTCCACCGGCCGGTACTGTGGTTACGATACCGCTATTCGGTGCGCAGCTGCCGGTGCCGCTTGAAACAAGCTGAATATTTCCGGCTGCCTGCGGTGTGCATGTATTGCAGGTTGTTGTCTGATAATACAATCCCATCATCATGAAATTGTAACAGTCGCCAGAAGACAGAACATCGAATTGCGCAGTGGTTTGTGCCGGCGTAATCAGCGTTGTCGGCTGATCAATATAATTCCACCAGTCTTCGGTAATGGTAAACGGAGCGCTTCCATTCATACTGAGATTTGCACCCAGCCCTTGCAGATCTGCCACCTGCATGAACGCCCGTTGATTTACAGAATTGGCGCATGGCGACATTCCGGTAATAGTTTGGGTTGTAGCTCCGCCGGTAATAACAACAGCGCCGTCCCAAATATTAATATGTCCTTCGTATGTTGCTGCAGGATCGCAATAAATGATCATTAATGTAAAACCATCAACATCGCAGGAAGAATTACTTGCCGAAGTTACCGGGAAACCCGAAAACACATAATTGCCGTTTCCGGCGATTGCACTGGTTACGTCTGCACGATACGAATCTGTTTGCTGGTAACTCCAGCATTTGTCGACGTCAGTTCCAATGATTGTCATTGGATATGAGTTGCTCACTGAATTTGGATTCACAACACTTGCCGTTACCGCAGAACCATTCCCGGATGCATCCGCCCAAAGAAATGCCTTCATCACTACACAGCAGGAAGGTAATCCCGCAACACTCAACGTACAGGGCTGTGCCGGGCCTGGTGGTGTGAACCGCTGTCCTACCTTCTGGCTGACTGCAATGTAGCTGAGCCCGCAGGTATCTTTACTGTATGTTGGCCCGAGTACCGTACTTCCGTCCTGCACAGAAGAACAATCAGTGCATCGCCCTCCGCCAACGGTTGGTTGATTTTGCTGCGCAACAACTGAAGTTGCGAAGAAAATAAAAATGATCAGCGGAAGTAATTTCATAAATGAGTATTTATAGTTCCCGGATATCAGATGAGGCTTCGTGATGATTTCTGTCCGAACGGATTCGGCACCATGTAACGCAACGAGATTTCAAATCCACCGCGTGCACGGCTTGCAGCGGTAAGCCCGGACACATTAATATCATAACTCGCAGCGATTGAATAATAAGAATATTCATAACGCAGCATCGGAACTATAGCATCATTCACCCGGAAGAATAAACCGTATGAAAGAGCTGATGATTTTTTACGATCCGTGTATAAAGATGTCTGCCCGAAAATATATTTCATCATCACTCCCGGAATAATCTCATGGTGCCCTGCCTGAATCGCCACGAAGTAAGATGGCTCCATGATCAGATTTGTGTTCTTCAGCCCGATCGAAGCATTTCCGTGCGCAACAATTTTCATCGGCAGCCGTTTATCACTTTGCCCGTAGAAACTGTATGCCGGTTTGTTGAGGTGCTGAACACTGAAACCGATGTTAAAGACCTTCGCATCTTTGGAACTCATGGTTGAATTTCCGGCAGCAAAGAACCAGGAGGCGCCGGCACCGATATCAAGAAAACCAAAACTCGCAAAGTCTGCAGGTTCACCGGTTGGTAATACCGGATTGTATTGCTGTCCGTCGTACTGAGTGCCCCACGATAAAGCTGAGCCATTCATGCTGCGTTGTCCATAACCGGTAGATAATCCGATGGACAGCAGGTTGGAACTATTGAGTGCAACAATACCGGCAATGTGGAGTTGGCCGACAGAAGTAACCATGTTGGCATCTCCCGCTTTATCGTTGAAAAGATCAACTCCCACACCAAGATGCGTTCCGCTACTGCCTTTCAGCACAGCGAAGTCTACCGAGGCGTTAATGGTTTTATACGGAGCACTCACCACACTTCTCCACTGATCCTTGTAGTTCACGTAAGCACGCACATCACTGCCTAAACCCGCTTGCGACGGATTCAGCAGCAACGGTGTTTCCGTTGTTTGCGAGAAGTGAATGTCCTGTGCAGACAACGTCAGTGCCCCAAAAATCGGGAGTATGAAAAATATATTTTTCAGTTTCATGGTTGTCGTTGTTTAGCGCGTGAGTGTAATGTTTCCCTGCATTTCTATAGGCGTGCCATCATCCATCTGCCCACGTAATACGTATGTAAAAATTGCCGATTCGCATTGTTTGCCCCGCCATGTTCCATCCCATCCGTTTGCCGGTGTTGTGGAAATGAATACCTGTTCACCCCAGCGGCTGTAAATTTCCAGCTGCATAAAGGAAATGCAGGTACCATACACGAAGAACGTATCATTCGTTCCGTCACCGTTCGGAGAGAACGCACCCGGAACGAACAGGTCCTTGCATGGGTAATCGACATTAAAGTAGACCGTACTTGTATCTGTACATCCCTGAGCATTGGTTACAGTTAATTCAACTGAATAGGCTCCTGTGTCACTCACGGTAAAGCACGGATTCTGGGATGAGGACGTCTGCGTTCCGTTTGGTTCGGACAACAACCAGCTCCAGGAAGTGGCACCGGCAGATAAATCGGTCATGCACACCTGCGCTGTTCCTCCGTTCAGTTGTATTGTTCCGGATGGTGTCGCAGAGAATGTTGCTGTCGGATCCGGGAAGACGGTAATCATTCCGGCAGTTGTGTCCGAACCGGTACATCCGTTGGCATCTGTGCAGCTGTAAATCACATCGTACATTCCCGGTGTGTTATAGCAATGCGCCGGATTGGTTTGCGTGGATGAATTATTGTCTCCGAAATTCCAGAATTCAGCCGCACAGGTTCCGGTCGAGGTTCCTGTGAAATTTGTACACAAAGGCCCGCAACCTGATGAAGGGGAAGAACTCATGGAAACAACCGGTGGCTGATTTGCGGTTACTGTTACAAATTGTGTATCGGCAGGAGTCGTACATCCGTCGGTGAGTACAACCGTATACGTCTGTGTTGCGTTTACTGCAACTGTTTGCGTTGCACCCGTCAACGGACCCGGATACCAGGTGTACGTTAAGTTATTATCACCACCGCTGCCGGAGGCACTTAAAGAGGCAGTGTTACCAACACAAGCTGACGCAGGAGCAATGGTATTCAACGTTAACGGTGCATTCACCGTAACGGTTGTTGTTTGCGGCAACGAGGCACACCCGATGGAATCGACAACCGTAACACTGTATACCGTTGTTACTGACGGTGAAACTGAATTCGGTCCCGCACCGGTTAATGTGGTGTCGCTCCAGACGTAAGTGTATGAGCCAGACCCGCCTGATGCACTCGCAGTGAGGCTGGCAGACTGTCCAATGCAAATTGTTGCAGGCACTGCAGTTAATCCAACGCTTACTGAAGTATTGATGAACACTGTTACTGAATCCTGGCCGAGACAACCATTTGCATCCTGCACATTTACGGTGTAGGTAGTGTTAGCGGTCGGGAAAGCGTTCGTGCTGTCGTTGGCTGGATTATCCAGCGTAGCAGATGGTGACCAGCTCCAAATTGTGCCCCCGACAATTGTGAGCAAGGCCGTATCACCCGGACAGATTGTAATGTCGTTGCTGGCAAACACCGTGAGGTTATTCCCGATTGAAACAACAACAGTATCATTATTTACGCATCCATTGATATCTGTTCCCACCACCACATAGGTTGTAGTTACAACAGGAGCAGCCGTTGGTGAAGCTATTGAATCGTTATCGAGACTTGCGGCAGGCGTCCACACGTAGGAAGAAGCACCTGTTCCGTTCAGCACAGTAGTACTGTTGATGCAAATCTGCACATCGGGCCCGGCACCTACAACCGGCAATGCATTTACATTGACACGTACCGTATCAAGATCGGTACAACCGTTGACGTCCGTAACCTGCAGTTGATAATCTGTTTGTACAGGAGGAGTATCTGATTGTGATGCACCGTTTGCGTTGCTGAGTGAACCTCCGTTCCAGGTATAAGTTGTTCCGCCGTTTCCGTTCAGATTGATGGTTGTTCCTGCACATACTGTCTGATCGGCTCCTGCATCTGCAACCGGCAATGTATTGACGGTTACCGAAACTGTAGCAGAATCAACACAGCCGTTAACATCGGTTACAACTACTGAGTATGTTGTTGAAACGGATGGGCTGTCGGTCTGATTCGCACCCGCAGCATTCACGAATGACCCGCCATTCCACGAATAGTTGCTTCCGCCACCTGCGGTCAATGCAACAGTATCCCCGAAGCAGATAGATGAAGGTGCTGCGACTGCAGTCGGAACCGGAAGCGGATTCACAACCACAGTAACCTGTGCTGTATCGTTGCATCCGGCAACGTCTGTACCGGTAACTGTATAGGTTGTAGTCGAAGATGGAGAAACTGTTACGGAAGAACCGGCGAGTGCACCGGGATTCCACACGTAACTGTTCGTTCCGCCTGCATTCAGTGTAACCGAACCGCCAAAACAGATGGCCGGTGAAGTAGAAGAAGCGCTTACAACCGGCAATGGATTTACCACAACAGGAACCTGCACAGTATCGGTACAGCCATTCACATCTGTTCCGGTGATTGTATAAGTTGTATTGGATGACGGACTCAGGTTCTGCGTTGGGCCAGAGAGTGAACCCGGCATCCAGTTGTATGTGCCGGCACCTGATGCAGTAATCGTAACCGAACTTCCGGCGCATATCGCGGCAGAATTTGGCGCCGCAGTAATGGTTGGTGTTGGATTTACTGTAACCGTAAGCTGGGAGTTTGCCGTGCAACCGTTTCCATCAGTACCTGTTACTGTATAGGTTGTTGTCGAAGCAGGTGTAACGTTAACCGGATTTCCGGCCATGTTTCCCGGATTCCACACATATGTTACTGCTCCGCTACCTGTAAGTGTAATCGTTGTTCCGACACAAATTGGATTTGCCGGGGTCGAAGAAGACACGTTTGGTGAAGGATTCACAGTTACGGTGATCACGAAAGATGATGTACACGTTCCAACAGTTCCTGTGACCGTATAAGAAGTGGTTGAGGAAGGTGAAACACTTACTGAAGTTCCGCTGAGGCTTCCCGGCATCCAGTTGTACGTTGAAGCGCCGCTGGCAGTGAGTGTAACTGAACTTCCGTTGCAGATTGGGTTTGCCGCCGCCACTGCAGTAACTGTAGGAGTAGGAGAAACTGTAACAGTAAGCTGCGAGGTGTTTGTACATCCGTTTGCACCTGTACCGGTTACTGTATAAGTAGTAGTTCCCGCCGGAGTAACCGTGACCGGACTTCCGGGAATCGCACCTGGATTCCATACATACGAACTTGCACCGCCACCTGTGAGATTAGTGCTTCCTCCGACACAAATCGGATTTGTACTTGCAGATGATGTAACAGTCGGAACAGGATTCACCGTCACGGTTATCTGAGACGTTGAGGTACATCCGTTTGCTGCTGTTCCTGTTACCGTATATGTTTGATTTGCACCTGGTGAAACAGTAACCGGGCTACCCGGTAGCGCACCGGGATTCCACACATACGTTGATGCGCCACCTGCTGTGAGCGTGGTGGATTGTCCCGCACAAATCGGATTTGTTCCTGCAGAGGATGTAACGGTTGGAGTCGGATTCACCGTTACTGTGATTACAAAAGTGTTGGAACATGTTCCTGTTGTTCCTGTTACCGTGTAACCGGTTGTAACCGCCGGAGATACTATGACAGATGTTCCGGACAAACTGCCGGGCATCCAGGTATAGGTCGTCGCACCACTACCCGTAAGAGTGGTTGACTGTCCGTTGCAGATTGTAAGTGTTGATGCAGTTGCCGAAACCGTTGGCGTAGGATTTACTGTGACTGTTAATTGCGCAGTGTTTGTGCAACCGGTTCCGGTATTTGTTCCGGTAACGGTGTAGGTTGTATTTCCGGTTGGAGGTGAAACAGATACTGATGTGCCGGACAAACTTCCCGGCATCCACGCGTAAGTATTGGCACCGCTACCTGTCAGGGTTGTGTTGTTTCCGCTGCAGATCGGATTTGTGCTTGCAGTAACACCAACAGTCGGAAGCGGATTTACGGTGATCCCGATTGACGCAGTGCTGCTGCAACCTGAAGAAGTACCGGTAACAGTGTATGTTGTACTTCCACCAGGTGTTACAGTGATCGGACTTCCGGGAGTTGCGCCCGGATTCCAAACGTATGAGGTTGCTCCTCCACCGGTAAGTGTTGTGGATTGTCCTGCGCAGATTGTAACGCTGGATGCCGTTGCTGTAACGGTTGGAGTTGGATTTACCGTGATGGTAATTGTTTCCGTATCGGTACAACCACCGGCGGTGAGTGTTCCCGTTACCGTGTACGTTGTAGTACTTCCAGGAGAAACAGATACTGATGTTCCTGATAAGCTTCCAGGCATCCATGTATAAGTATTTGCTCCGCCGGCAGTAAGTGTAGTTGATTGACCGGAGCAAATCGGATTTGCAGACGCACTAACCGTTGTAACAGGCGCACCTACCACAGTAATCGTCACCGGTTCGCGCCACCAACCTGCACAAGTGGACACGTAGTACGTGTAAGTTCCGACAGCCAGAACAGGTGTCGTGTATGTTGCCCCGGTAAAAAATGGCACCCCGCCAACTGCAGTGTTGTACCAGTTAATCTGGTAACCCGGTGGCGGTGTTCCTGTAACTGTAACCGGAATTACTGCACTTATTCCGGCGCAGATGGTTTGGTTCGTGACAGAAAAATCGAAGTTGGTTATCGTGGCATTGTTGGTTCCCGGACAGCCGCGTGTCGCACCATTTGGAGGAAACTCTGTTAATCCGGTAGAATTGGTTGTACCGTTATTGCCACCATTAGCCGTCCGCGTTGGAGAACCTGATGATACGGCAATATAGCCGCCACCGCCACCACCACCCGGACCTTCTGCTTCATCGCTTAAGTTGAACAACGGGCGAACAATTACCTGGTTCCCACCTGTCCCGCCATTGGCGTTGATTACAATAGTATTTGCGCAACCTCCAATAGAATTCACAATAACGGTTCCTCCGCCACCTGCACCACCCGCACCATCAATTCCCGTTACCGGATTGGTTCCTCCCTGTGCATTGTTACCGGGGTTTCCATTCGATGAAATTGTTCCGCTGCCGGTAACTGATCCGAAACACATCAGGTAAATCAATCCGCCCCCATCTCCACCAGCACCGCCTCCTGATTCATTCTGATCTCCCGCACCGCCACCTCCGCCAAGAAATATTTTTCCGGAGGAATAATCCAGTGAGCGTCCGCCCAGGCCGCATGCTTCATGATTTCGGCTGTCCCCACCCCACGCACCATTACCCGGACCGGTTGTACCTGCATTTTGATTTTGGCTGGAGAATGAATAACCACCACGTCCACCTCCCGATGAATTAGCTGCAGTACGCAGGGTCATTGTATTGATCGGGGGTTCCAGGTTCCATGCTGCTGCATACGCCGGATCCGGAATGCCGTTTCCACTCCATACTGCTACTGCGCTGGTTGAATTCGGCCCATTCGCGCCACCGCCACCACCGGCATTATGTGCATCGCCACCACCGCCACCGTTCGCCGGCGCACCTTTGCAATATTGTCCGCCCCACATGGTCGGAGAATTATATCCAACACCATAGTTGATGATGCTTTCTCCTTTTTCGGCACCCAGTGTATTGTTGGTGGAATAAACCGTGTTTACACCGAACGAAGTTGCATTATCACCCACGAGGGAACCACCCCGGAATCCCCTGCCCGTTGCATCAATTACTCCACCTGCATTCACCACCGTATTACCCTGAACTTCGACGGCAAGCACTCCACCCACTGTACCATTCCAATCATCACATGTTAAAACACCGCCGGCGTTAATCGTCAACGTGGTGTAACGCGGTACGCGGATTACTTCGGGATGCTGACTGTTTACCACATCGTATTGATATGTGGTACCGCAATCAATATTGATGGTTGTTGCATTCGGAACTGAAAGTACCTGGCGGAATTCGTAGTTGCCCACAGTGTAGTAACCGTTCATTCTTCCCCAGGAGGTGTCGGTAGGACCTACATCAAATTGATTTCTCATGAAACCACCCTGAACCTGGTAAATCATGATGAGATCTCCGGGCTGGAGCGGCAGTGCAAATCGTCCGTTTGAATTCAGTGCACTGTTGGCAACAGTAATGCTGGTTGCTCCCGGTGTAATGTTGGCTGTAACGGCAGTGTACTCATTTACGATAGTGTTCGCTGCTGAAACAGTGCGCGGTCCATGCACTCCCTGTTGGGCGAAAAGTCCGCCGGATAACAATAGAGATAAAATGCAGGCAAAGTATTTCTGACTAACCATAATTTTCCGGTTAAAAAGCTGGTGTGTTTGCTACTAAAGTAGGTTTTAAACACCCTTTTCACAAGGAAAACGGCAGAATACTTACGCATTCAGGCGAATGAACAAATGTGGCTGATCAATCCCCGGTCCGGAACGGATTTCTGGGCGTCCATTCCGATGGTTTGAGATAATCGATGAATGGCCGGATGATCTGATTGGAGAAGCTGTTGCGGTGACGGATGTAGCAGGTCAGCTCAGAAGCAACAGCACCGATCGTTGATTTAATTTCGGCAGCCGTACGCCCGAGAAGAAGTTCTTTTCTTCCGGTTTTGATCGCATCATCTACGAAGTCATAAAGGATGCGATTGTAGATATCAAGTTCTTTATTTACATGATAATCAACACCGATAAAATGCGCTTCAAGCTGATCGCCATTGAGGAAAAAAGAACGGAACCCGACTACCTTGCCGTTTCTTGTGTACATTTTTACGCAGAATTTCGCCGGAAAAAGCCGCTTCATCTCCACGAAATATTCCGGTGTAAGTGCGGCCAGTCGAAACCGTGCCTTGGCGTGCATCTTGTGGTAGAGCGGATAGAGGTCATGGATGGTATCCCGCAGACCTTCTTCGTCGAGATGATGCTCTACAAGTTCTGCCGAATGTTTGAAGACCGATTTTGTACGATTGCGGTATTTCTTGCTCATCGCTGCAATGTAATCGGGGAAGCTGGACCATTCCGGCTGCAGTTTCAGGATCATTTCCGGCTCAACGGCAAATGAATGATATCGTTTTTTTGTCAGCAGTACTTCGGGCCGCTTTTTGTGAGCCGCGTAATAATCTTTCGCAAGAATTACAGAGAACCGCACCGGCTTCGTAATTTTCTTTACGATCATTTTCGCCACTTCGGGCAACATCGCAAATGCTTCTGCCGAGTTGGTTCCTTTCGCGGCAATGACCCCGTGTTCTCCTGAAACGAAATTGTTACCGGAAATCAGGACCCGCAATCCCTTTTCTTCGCGACAGGCGGTGAGCCACTCACTCATGTGCGATACCAGCGACTTTTGTTTTGTAAGCGGAGCGAGAATATCAGTCAGCATTTCTACCGAAAGATGTATGGACTGAAAAATGTATCCGGCGATAATTTTCTTCCGCTTCCGGAGAATGATGTAAACAAAACTCATTTCTGGTGGTGCGGTGTGTTCCAGTCCACGCAGAAACTTCAGTGAAGTAAAAATATTTCCGTTGTGATTGAGCGTCCCCCACTCTTCCTCCGCGATATCCCCGGCGTGCAGGTAAAGATCCATTTCATAACCTGAATCAACAGTTATGCGTAAAGGACAATATGCGAGCGCATTTTTGTGAACAAACACTTCTTTGGGTTTCTTTGTTGTTACAGTCGTCTTCACCACAGGAATATTTTATGAAGCAAGAATTCTTGTCATACCAAGAAGTCCCTGGTCGGGTTCTACCTGCTGTTTTACCGCCTGTTTGAACGGAGTAAATGACACCTTACCGTTGATAATACCTACCATTTCAAACGACCGTCCTGCCAACAGCAGGTTCACTGCTTCATAACCTATGCGCGCTGCATTCACCCGTTCCATACAGGTTGGCGCTCCACCACGCTGAACATGCCCCAGAATTGTAACGCGCACATCCGCTTCCGGAAATTTTGTTTTTATTTTTTCTGACACTTTTATCGCTCCTCCTTCTTCATCGCCCTCAGCAACGATAATTATTTTTGATTTCTTGTCTTTCCGTGAACGGACAAGATCGCTCATCACCTTTTCAAGATCGTTTTTTGTTTCAGGAATCATGATTCCTTCTGCGCCTACTCCAATACCGCTATACAATGCAATTAAACCTGCATCGCGGCCCATCACTTCCACCACAAAAATCCGGTTGTGTGATTCGGCTGTGTCACGGATCTTGTCAACAGCATCCACTACGGTATTGATTGCCGTATCGAAACCGATCGTGCAGTCCGTTCCGACGAGATCATTGTCTATTGTACCGGGACATCCGATCACCGGTATCTTACAAAATTCCTGAAAGGCCAACGCCCCGCGGAAAGTTCCGTCGCCTCCTATTGCTATGATTCCTTCAATCGCGTGCTTTTCGATCTGGGCGGCAGCTTTCTTCATCCCTTCAACGGTCAGAAATTCCTTGCTTCGTGCAGTTTTCAGAATCGTTCCGCCACGGTGAATAATATTCGCAACCGACTTTGCATCCATTTTCACAAAATCGCCGGCAATCATTCCTTCATACCCGTAACGGATGCCCTGCACGCTCAATCCATTGTGCAACGCTGTGCGTACAACCGCACGAATACAGGCATTCATACCTGGTGCATCACCTCCTGAAGTAAAAAGTGCAATGGATTTCATGGTCTTTCAAAGATAGTGAAAGGGATGAGGAAAGAAGGAAGAGGCAACGAAGGACGATTCTTATTCCTGCCCTTCTGATGTTTCGCTTCCCTGTTCCGTATTCTCCGTTTCCTGTTCCTCGCTTCCTGCGCCCTGCTCACGGTTCTGAAACTTTGTCCGCTTCGAGCCACCGTACATTTCAAATTTCATAAATCTGCATTCCAGCGGACCGTTAAACAGATGTATGCGTCGTGTTGGTTTCAGACCGATGCTCTTAAATCCTTCCGGATTGGAAGACATGATCCAGCAATTGTATCCGGCATACTTCTTCTTCAGCGTATCGCCGATCGCCTTGTAAAAGCTTGTGATATCGTCCTTGTCCATCCGCTCACCATAGGGTGGATTCATGATCAAAGTACCATGTCCCGCAGGCGGATCCCATTCGTGAAAATCAACATTGAAAGTTTTGATGAGATCGTCCACCTTCGCGAGATGAATATTTTCGCGTGCTTTTTTCAATGTATTCAGTGAAATCTCCAGCGCAATAATTTCATGCGGATCACTGTTGATCCTTCCGATTGCACCCTCGGTGATTTTCTCCCAGAGTTCACTGTCGAAATCGCGCCATTTCAGGAATGCAAAGTAATCTCGGAAATAGCCCGACGGAATATTTGCAGCGAGCAATGCAGCTTCAATAGCAATAGTTCCTGAACCAGTCATCGGGTCGATGAGACGGGTTCTTCCCTCCCATCCTGTGAGCTGGATCATTCCGGCTGCAAGAACTTCATTGAGCGGTGCACGTCCGGTATCATTTCTGTAACCGCGTTTGTGAAGTGATGTGCCGCTGCTGTCCAGCGATACATTCACTTTGTCCTGGACAATGTGAATGTTGATCCGCAGGTCAGGTTGTTCCTTGTCTACCGAAGGCCGCACACCTGTTTTCGTCCTGAACTGGTCCGCAATGGCATCCTTGGCCTTTTGAGCCATGAAGAAGGTATGGTGAAACAATTCAGTGCTCAGTGTGCAGTCAATTGCAATTGTATTGGTTTCACTGATCCACTGCGACCAGTCGATCGCCATGATGCCATCGTAATATTCCTGTTCATTCTGTGCAGTGAAATCGGTAACCGGAACCAGAATCCTCAAAGCTGTGCGCAGCAGAAAATTTGCTTTGTACATGGTACCTTTATCACCTACGAATGAAATCGCACGGGTATGTTCTTCAATATCGCGCGCACCGATTCTCTGCAGTTCCTTAAACAGGACAGGTTCAAGCCCTGCCATTGTTTTGGCAACCATTCTGAAATCTCCTGCCGATAATTCTTCCTTCTCCATTATACTGTTTGTGTGATGAGCCATGCTGCGAAAATTCCGCAGAGAATGGTAATAAATTTCATTGCATTAAACCGGTGATTTTCGGACGTTTCGAAAAGAATGGTTGTAGAAATATGCAGGAAGATACCCACAACTACTGCAGTTACAATATTGAAATACGGTTGCAGGTCGCCGGTAAGCTGAGAACCGACGAAATGCGAAGCAAGCATTCCGAGCGGGGTCATCAGGGCAAAAATCATGAGCCACATTGCTGCTTTTGATTTCGTATTCCCGTGATGAATCAGGATTCCCATGAAGGCAATTGCAATCGGAATGTTGTGCAGTACTATTCCGGTAAGAAACGGAGTGAACACAACATCCGGCTCGCCTGTTACGCCTAACGGCATTCCTTCCAGGAAAGAGTGGAGGCACAATCCACCGATAATTCCCATCGGGACTTTCGATTTATCATGATGATGATCATCGTGGTTGTGAACGTGACCGTGTTCGATGCCTTCCGAAACATACTCCAGCAGCAACTGAATGAGAAAACCCGCGAGAATCCAGATTCCGATTTCAGCTCCCCCGCTGACATAAAGTTCAGGAACCAGGTGAAGCATGCTCAAGGCAAATAAAAATGCACCGCTGAATGCAAGCAGCATTTTCATAGGGTTGCGCGGAATCTTCACCATCAGGATCAACAATCCGCTGGCAAAAACTGAAGTAAACGCAATCAATCCGTAAACGAGCATAAATTATTTTTTTCTGCAGCTTAAAATCAGCCGGTCAGAATTCTGTTCATCAAACGGCGTCATGCTGTAGTCGCCCATGATATTCTCAATTTCAAATTTTTCATCGAGCAGATCCGCAAAATCCTTCAGCGCCAGCAACTGAACGTGTTCACAGAATTCAAATGATTTCCCGTTGTCAGTCACTTCAATTTCTTTGACAACCGCACCGTTTTCAATCATCTTATTCCAATGAAAGTGAACACCCTCCATGTCAAGGGTTCCTTCCGGATTTGCCTCAACGGCTTTCTGCACCTTGTTCGCGTTGAAGTAGTCAATCAGAAATATACCGCCGGGTCGGAGTGCTGCATGAACGGCATCAATTGTCCGGGAATTATCCCGCAAAGAAGTAAAATATCCGAAACTTGTGAAGAGGTTCAGCACAGCGTCATAATAATTTATTGCCACCGGGCGACGCATGTCGTGCACCATGAATTCCAGGTTCTCATCTTCCGTTTTCTTTGCCTCTTCGATGCTGCGTTCGGATAGATCAACACCGGTTACGTTGAATCCCTGCATCGCCAGTGCTTTTGAATGCCGTCCTTTCCCGCATGCGAGGTCAAGAATCCTGGATCCCGGTTTTAACTGGAGAAGCTTCTGAAGATTCAGAACCAGGGCATCTGCTTCAGCCGTGTTGCGATGGGAATACAGCATGTGGTAGTAAGGACTATCAAACCAGGCCTCAAACCAATTATCGCGATCGCAGGAATTCATGGTGCAAAGATAGGCATTAGGGCACTGGGGCATTGGGGCACTGAGGCATTAGGCATTAGGGTATTGGGGCATTAGGGTATTGGGACAGTCGGACAACGGGAATCAGACGAAATGCCTTAACACTATGATTGACTCATACCATTCTCATAGTGCCCCACCTAATGCCCCAATGCCTAATGCCTCAGTGCCTAATGCCCCAGTCCCCAATACCTAATGCCCTAATGCCTCAGTGCCCTAATGCCCGAATTCCTTACTTTTACCCGTCATCTATGAAGCGCTTCCTGCCTTCCTTCAACAAACTGATCCTGACCGTTGCAATTGCAATGCTGGGTGAACTGCGTGCGCAGGATTACAAGTTCAGTCATCTGAGCGTCGAGCAGGGACTTTCGCAAACAGTTGTTAACTGCATCATGCAGGATCAGCAGGGGTTTATGTGGTTCGGTACACAGGAAGGGCTGAACCGTTACGACGGATACAGCTTCCGTATCTTCAAACGGGACCCGCAAGACACGAATTCACTCGGGAATAATTTCATCTACACCATTCACCAGTCAAAAGACGGCATGATCTGGATTGGTACCAATGGGAACGGGCTCGATCGTTTCGATCCTGTAACGGAGAGCTTTAAACATTATCCGTACGATGAGAACAATCCGGCCAGCATCAGCAGTAACTCCGTTCGTATTATCCACGAGGATATGCATGGAAACCTGTGGGTCGGCACCGATGACGGCCTGAATCTGTTCGATCGCGTCACCGGCAAATTCACACGTTTTCTGAATAACCCAAACGATGCGTTTTCTCTTCCGTCGAATAAGGTTTATGACCTTAAAGAAGATCAATCCGGTAACCTGTGGATTGCAACATTCGGAAACGGAATCTGCAGATACGATCAGGTAACGCGCAAATTTTCCAGCTATGCGATGTCCGATCCGGATATAGCCAGACTGTATCCTTCTGTTATAACCGGCGATCCGAGAAGAGTAACCCAGTGCAACCTTACACGTTCACTTTACTTTTTTGATGACACCCATCTGTGGGTTGGAACAGACGGTTGCGGGGTAGCGATCTTCAGCCTTACTTCCATGTCGTTTGAAAAAATAATGTACCCGGATCAATCGGATGGCTTTTTGGGTGAGATGCGTATTTTCTCAATGTGCGAAGACGAGTTCCGGAATATTTGGCTGGGTGTATATGATGCCAGTCTCGATATTCTGAACCGGAGCACGGGAGTGATACAACATTATATTCCCAACGATCGTGATCCATACGCCTTCGGGTCAGATCAACCCAAATGTATTTACCGCGACAGGGCGGGAAATATGTGGGCAGGCACGAACGGCAAAGGTGTGCAGGTCTATTTCAGGTCGACTTCAATCATTGATCATATCCGTCGCTCAGAGCGCCCGGGTGTTGGAAATAATACTTTGATGAGCAGCGCCATTCTCAGTGTAATGGAAGACTCACATGGATTGTTGTGGATCGGAACCGATGGTGGAGGTGTAACAACCTACAATAGAAAATTAGGACTGTACACCCAGCATCCTGAGCTCTCCACGGCAGTAAATAATGGTGTGTTATGCATCATCGAAGGATCGGACGGAGCGATGTGGGTAGGTACTTACGGTGAAGGACTGAACAGGCGGGATCCGGTAACGGGTGCAGTTAAGTCGTATACACCCGATAAGGAACTTGCCAACGGAACAATACTATGTATCGCAGAAGATCCGGCTGATAAAACAATATGGTTCGGAACGTTCGGTGCGGGCCTGTATCATCTTGATCCGAAAACCGATGCGCTGGAGCAATTCAATACCGGGAATTCGGAATTACCAACCGATGTAATTTTCAGTCTCTACTTTGATAAGACGGGGAACCTGTGGATGGGTACCCGCGGTGGTGGTGCTGTGAAACGAGATCGCAGCGGCAAAATGACGTTGTATCACCACGATGATAAAGCAGCGAATTCTCTTTCGAATGACCGTGTGTATTGCATTACAGAAGATCTTCAGGGAACCATCTGGATCAGCACGGCGAACGGACTGAACCGGTTCAATCCTGTTAACGGAACATTCACCACTTATTATGAGCGGAACGGACTTCCCAGCGATGCAATCTATGGCATCGTTCCCGATAATGAAGGATTTCTCTGGTTGAGCCATAACAAAGGCCTTACGCGTTTCAGTCCGCGTGCTACCGGAACAGAAAAGCAATTTGTGAATTACGGTCCTGCTGCCGGCGTCCAGCCTTCGGAATTCAACCAAGGCGCTTACGGCAGAAACAAAGAAGGGTTGCTGTTCTTCGGAGGACAAAAAGGACTGAATATTGTTGATGTTGCAAAACTCTCCGGTACGGCTGCCGCTCCTCCTGTTTATGTTACTTCCTATAAACGTTTCGGGACGGAGATTGAACTGGACTCCACCATTTCGAATAAACGCTCGATCAGCGTTACCTGGCGCGAGAACTATTTCATGTTTGAAGCTACGGTGCTCGATTTTGTGGATCCGCAGAAGAACATGTACCAATACAAACTCGAGGGTTTTGATGATGACTGGTCGCCGGTAACTACCAATCGTTATATCAGTTACACCAATCTTCCCGGCGGGAATTATACATTGAGAATCCGTGGTGCAGACAGCAACGGTAACTGGAATGAAGAGGGTGTTTCGATCCATATCGAAGTACAGCCACCGTGGTGGAAAACGAATTGGTTTTATTCGCTTTGTGTAATCACCATTATCGGAGGTGTTATCGGATTTACACGTTACCGCACCAGTGCTATCAAAAAAGAGAACAGGATTCTCGAAGCACGTGTAGCAGAACGCACACAGGAACTTGCACAGAAGAACGCCGACATCACCGCGAGTATTCAATATGCAAAACGGATTCAGACGGCTGTGCTTCCCGAACTTGATTTTATTTACCGTCACCTTCCGCAGAGTTTTGTGCTGTATCGTCCGAAAGATATTGTCAGCGGAGACTTTTATTGGTTTGCGGAAAAGGACGGAAAGAAAATCATGGTATGTGCCGATTGTACCGGACATGGAGTTCCCGGTGCACTGATGAGTGTAATCGGCCACAATCTTCTGAACCAGATTGTACTCGAGAAAGGAATTACATCGCCGGAAGAAATTCTGAACCGGCTGAACAAAGGTGTGATGATCGCGCTGAAACAAGGTCAGCATGAAGAAGACACCCGGGACGGAATGGATATTGCCATTTGCGTATTCCCTGAAGATTCAAATGAGTTGCAGTTTGCCGGAGCTTTACGTCCGTTGGTGCTCATCCGCAATAGTGTGCTTACTAAAATCGACAGCGACCGTTTTCCTATCGGCGGAAACCTCACGGATAAAGTGAATGAGTATACGCTCAAAAAGATACCGATTGAAAAAGGCGACATGCTGTATATGTTCTCCGATGGATTTGCGGATCAGTTTGGCGGAGCACGCGGAAAAAAATTCATGGTTAAACACCTCCTGGAGTTGTTGCGTGAAGTGGAACATCTTCCTTTGTCTGAACAGGCGGCGCGCCTGGAACAGGCGTTTGATGCGTGGAAAGAGAGTTATGCGCAGGTCGATGATGTTCTCGTTGTGGGTATCCGTGTATAATTCAATGAGTCAAAATTCCGGAACGCATTGGTTGTTAACAGCCGGTATTCACTGAGTCTTTGAATGACCGGGATGTGAATTTCCACCGAAGCCTTTGGGATTCCCGCCGTTGCCGGCAAAATCCTGATTCTAAGCAGAACCTTCCTGAAATGAGCACGTAAGATTCGTATTCCCTTGATTTGACTGCATTTCGTCTAAAAATCTATATTTGTTAAACCAATGGACCTGGTAAACGTCCTAACTCACATAAAACGACCCTCATGAACCGCATTGCTCTATCCGTAGCCATTTTGTTTTGCGCTACTTCCGTGACCTATATCGGATGTAAGAAAGACGACGTTGCTGACACAGAAACTACTTCTTCAACAGACAATAGTTTGTGCGAAGGTGAATTTATGCGCGTACTTCCAACTGTCAATAAGATTTCAATTGACGAGCCGGGCGTTCACCGATGGGGACCAGGCGGCCCTGGTGTGCAGAGTTGTCCGACGGTAACGGTGTCTACACCTAACCAGTTCCCTCTGACGATGACATTAGATTATGGTGCTGCAGGATGTGCTGATCCGGTTGACGGAAAAGTGCGTAAGGGCCGTATGATTATCGGAATGGATCGTCCATGGGATTCTGTCGGCTGCGTAATGACTGTGATGCTGGATAGCTTCTTTGTCGGTGCAATTCACTTCGAAGGAACCACCACAATTACACGTACAGCTACTGATGCTTTCACCATGGTATTAAATGATGGTCATTGCAGCAAGTCAGGATCAGCTCCATGGGATATCGACTGGAACACAAACAAGACAGTTCGCTGGACTTCTGGCGTAGGGAATTCGTCGGCAAGCCAGGTGATAGAGATTACGGGCACCAACAGCGGTGTTGATCGCAACGGACAGGCCTTTACCGCAAACATCACCTCTCCGATCGTACGCGATATGGACTGCACCTGGATTACAAAAGGAACAGTAGTTCTGACTCCTGACGGCAAAGCTGAGCGCACCATTGACTTCGGAAATGGTACCTGCGACAACCGCGGAACAATCATGATCGAAGGGAATACATTCGAGTTCACGATGCAATAAGTCACCAGCAGAGAGACGGGAGTGTCAGGGTTATGTCATGCCTTACACCCGTCTCTCTTCTTTAGACTTTTGACTCTTTTGATGTGAACCTTTGATATTCCCAAAATCCCGTTATATTTGTTGAAATCAACAGCACCCAGCCTTTAAGGTTATGATGGTCGACATTTACGACTTTTATGATAAAATGGAGCGTAATAATATTATGCTCTCATTTAAGGGCGACATCACGTCTGAGCTGTTGACGTCCATACTCCAGATCATGGAATCGAAACTCGATACCATGCAGGAGGAACCAAAAATCAAGAAGAAAGTTTACAACGTTCTGGTAGAATGTTTACAGAACCTTTACCACCACATGGATGAGATTCCCCGTTCTCTGAATGGGAACAGTGCGTCCACAATGGATGGTGAAATAATCCGCTCTGCAATCTTTATGATCGGTAAACTGGACAACCAGTACAATATCATTACAGGCAATTATATTCTTTCTCAGAATGTAACCGGCCTGAAATCACGTCTTGATGAGATCAATAAACTCACCAAAGAGGAATTGAAAGATTATTACAAGGCTGTATTGAACAACGGGGAAATGTCGGAAAAAGGAGGCGGTGGTCTCGGAATGATTGATATCGCGCGCAAGACAGGACAGAAGCTGAACTATCACTTCATGCCGGTTGACGACGTCTATTCCTTTTTCAGCTTAAATATCAAAATCGCACAGTAACACACAACACCATAAACACTATGGAACGCATCGTAATCGAAGGAACACCAAAGACACCAACCATCAGTTTTGATATGGCAAGCGGACATCTGGAAATCCGTGGCAGATCAATTCCTGAAAACTCAATTGAATTTTACAAACCTTTGGTAGAGCATCTGGAAAAATACGCTTCAAAACCTCAGGCGAACACCAACGTGAACATTCAATTGGAGTATTTCAACACAAGTTCTTCGAAATGTATTCTCGATGTTTTCAAAAAACTGGAAGCGATTCACAAAGGCGGGTCTGCAATTGTGATTAACTGGTATTATGAGCAGGACGACGAGGATATGCTCGAAGCCGGAGAAGATTACCAGGCGATTATCAATATTCCGTTTAAGATGGTGGAAGTTGCTGAGTAATCGTCCTCCCTCGGCTACGCTCGGGATGACTCTTGCCCAATAGAATCATAAAGAAAGCCTTTCAGAAATGAGAGGCTTTTTTATTGAATAGCACGGAATGTGATCTTTCATCTGTGTTAACATCCGGATCACATTCCTTATCCACAACCAAAATACATCATGGCTTCAATGAACTGCATTGGTGCAACAATCTGGTGGCAATCCAAAGCATGACGGACTTGTGTAAAAGGACCATCAGGAAAATTCTATTGATACAGGTGGTGAATCAGAAAGTGGTAAAACAAGGGTCAGATATGATAAATGTCCTGTCCACCATGTGACAACGGTCACTGCAGATAGTTTGTTCTGTGTGCAACTTTGTACAATCAAAACAATGCACATGAAAAAGAACATGGGAAGTACAGACCGCCTTATCCGCACAACGATAGCGCTTCTGATCGCAATACTCTATCTCACCAATGTTGTCACCGGAACAACAGCGTTGGTTCTGGTGGGTATATCTTTGATCCTGTTCATCACGAGCGCGATCGGCTTTTGTCCACTTTATCTTCCGTTCGGAATTTCGACCCTTAAAAACCGAGCGAAGCAATGAAACATGAAATCGAAACACAATGGATGGGCAAGATGCAATTCAATGCACTTGTGAATGGTCATACCGTGGTGATGGATGCGCCCGAACGGGTTGGTGGTGAAGATCAGGGACCCATTCCAAAACCATTTGTGTTATCAGCGCTTTCAGGTTGCACCGGAATGGACATCGTCGCGCTCCTGCGTAAATGGAACACGCCGGTCAACGATCTGAACATCAAAGTAACCGGTGAAGTAAGTAAGCAGACACCGGTTGAATACACTTCAATTCATATTGCTTATGAGTTCAGGGGTGCCGACGAAAACGCCAAAGCTGCATTGCAGGCTGTTCAGGATTCGCAGGAAAAATATTGCGGGGTCAGTCACATGCTCAAAAAAATACTGCCCGTTACATGGGATGTATTTTACAACGGTCAGTTGATTTTCAGCAACAGTTTATCAACGCCGGTTGGAACAGAATCAGAAAAAACGGTCTGACCATCCCCATGAAATTCCGGTATTGGCTCCAGGTGCATTCTTCATGAATCTTTTTGCTGGCAGGTTTATGTGGCAGTAATACTTTGCCATGTAAGCAGCAAGAAGCGAAGACCCACCAGGTATCAGGACGTGTTGCAGGGTCAAAACGGAACGCTACCGGGATTCATTTTTCAACTCAATCTGATGATGCCGGATAATCAAATGATTGCGGAACCAGGCTTACCAACCATCATACAGCACTGATAACAGATTCAGCTACCAGAAAGACCGCCCATAGCCGTTTACAAACGTTTGCTCCCGACTAGTGCCAATCCCGCTTTTTATATTGGCGGCACAAACGAGCAGCCATGTACTACCGTCTCTCTCCTTCCCAGGAAAAAGAATTACTCAGCCAACCTGAAACCGGAATGGGTTACCAGGTCATTGAAGCGAAGCGCAGGGGCGCTGAATTCAAAGCAAAGTTTTTTGTACTCAACGCCGAGCTTGCCATTGAAATGAATGAGGCCGCGCCCTTGTACGTGAAGCAGATTGCGAATGAAGGCATCGGCAACGTAATCGGAAAGGCAATGGACTTTCAGTGGGATATTCTCCAGGTCCTCGAACAGGATTCTGAACTCAAACCGGTATCGGTAGCCAATACGTTCAAACCCGAATTTCCGGATGGCGGAGAAATTTTTGTACGTCGTTCGATTTACGAAAACGATAAGCGTATTGACGCGGAAAAAAAATGTCTCCGGCCCGGAAGTTTTACGACAACGCTCTCCGATTCACTGAAGCACAGAAATAATTCAGATGATCCGCTGATCCAGCTGGCAATGGATCATGGTGTAAGAGGGAAATGGGGCTACTACGTTTGTCCCAAAAGAACCGACGTGCTTCAACGGGGAATAGTGGATCCGAAAACCGGCGCGAAAGAAGTTTTCTTCAGGAACGGAACTTCCTTCGGGACATTTGTGAAAAAGGAAGAATATTCAGTCGGGGTTACAGGGTGATTTTCTTCAGCTTCGGATTCCTTCTCATCCAGCTCCGAACAAGGTCATTCACATCCGGATGATGAGGCAGACGGTTCACGAAGCTTTTGAGTTCTTCCGGACTATTCGCTGAATCTGCACCGTCGAAGTAACCGTACCCTGCGAAATTTCCGTTCTCAATCAGCAGCAAGGATTGCTCTTCGCTGTGTCGTCCGCGATCAACGATGATGAAATCTCCACTGGCAATGAGAAATTCTTTCAGCACCTCCCCTGCCCGCCTGTTGTACGTTTCCGCATCTTCTTCCCCGCAGCAAATACCCGCACATTGCTTCACCTGGTAGTTAAAGCACTCCCGGCCTTCGTTGGTGATCCTATCTCCATGTCCCGCGAACAATCCACACATGTGAAGACAAAGTCTGTTTTCTTCAATCCAGGAATTGAGAAATTCACGCGCGGAAGTATAGTTCGTATAATACTGAAGCGGTTGCTTCGCTTCTTCCGACGGAACAATGTCGAAGTTGATCACCCCGTTTTTGTCTTTGAACCATTCCACTGCATGGGTGAAAGAGGAATTTTTTCTTGCGCGGTTGAAGAATGGTTTGTGTTTCTTGATTTCCTCTGATTCGAGCAGCAATGCAATCAGTTCGCTTCCAGTCTTTACAAAATCAACGTCGTACAACTCATTCTGCCACCGCCGTGCTTTGGGTTCTTTACCCGCGAAATGCTGCATGGCCCGCGATCGCATATTGCGGCTTTTCCCGATATAGAGAATCTCCGCGTCTTTGCCGAGATAGTAATACACTCCGCATTCTTCCGGCAGACGATTCAGAATTTCCATCTTCACGGCATCCACACGTGAAGTATTGATTTCAGCCAGCCCTTTACTGCGAAGAACTTTGTGCTCGCTTTTTCTGGAGAGCAGAATATCAAACAGCTTTGCAGTTGCCACGGCATCGCCTTCGGCACGGTGACGTACTTCCCCGGCTATGTTTATTCCTACGTATTCACAAATATGGCCGAGACTGTACGATTTTCTGCCGGGAATAAGTTTACGCGCCAACTTCACCGTACACAATTGCTCGCGTTTGTATTGATAGCCGAGTGAGCGGAATTCTTCGCGGATAAATCCGTAGTCGAACGCCACATTGTGAGCAACAAACACGCGGTCCTGCGTAAGCTCAATAATCTGTTTCGCCACTTCGTAAAACTTGGGCGCATTTTCCACCATTTCATTCGTGATATTCGTAATGCGCGTGATGTGCCCCGGAATGTAACACTCCGGATTGATGAGTGTGGTCCATACACCCGTCACCGCAAGTCCGTCGTGTTGTACGATACAGATCTCCGTTATTTTACAGCGCTCAGGAGAGCCGCCTGTGGTTTCAATGTCGATGATGGCGAACACAGCTTTACAAAGGTACGGCGTGCAACAGCGTTTTGTCAATCAGAAATGTTAATCCCTGATTCAGTGCAGAAAGAGATTGGGACATCAGGGAATTATGGTGTTACATAAAAACGGCAACCAATGGCGAATATCCGAATCCCCTAATTCCCTGATCCCCTAATGTCCCGTAACCACTGTATTGCTTCTTCCGCGTCGCTAAAACTCTTCATTGGGATCGGTGGCTTCTTCATGGCGAAAACCATTTTCATGATGAGGGATGCAAGTCCGGGTTTTGAGATCATTGCCATAGCCGAATAGATCTGCGGTACCACTTGGCCGGAGAATTTTCGCGTGGCGTTATCGGGCATCGGCGAATCGGTGAGATAGATCAACAGCGGAACCGGTTTGTTGTCCGTGATTTTCCTGACAAGTTCAGCATTCTGTTTGATGAGCTCCACCGTGCGCCGCGGATTTTTCGAAAGTGAAACGAGAATACCTTCATCAAACCAGTAAGTGGCGATGGAACTTTCGTAGGTGGGGCGGTCGGTGGGGATGGATGGCAGCACGGAATCGGGGCTTATCGGAACACAGAAAAAACGGACTCAGCGGAAAAACACAGATTAACTACCAACGCTTAACAACAACCGTAAACTTACTCTTTTCAAATGTGTGTACTTCTGTTCTCTTTCGGATTTCATAACGTCGAAACCAATCGCGGAAATAAATCATCCAGCCAATCCATGCAAGAATGATGAGCAGAAACCGGATGATCATTTGGGGGCTTTCCTGTACTTCGCGTTGCTTTCCTTCACACGGAACTTCACAATTTTTTCAATGAGTTTCAGCGGCAAAGGTTCGTCAATCGGAAACTGGACAGAACCTTTTCCCTGCTTGTATTTCGCGAATTCTTTCCTGAAAGCCGCGTGACCGGTTGGAGTTGCATAAAATCCAATGTGATTTTTGAATCCGGAGAAATAAACAAGAGGTTTTCCGTTCAGTTTGTAGGCCGGCATTCCGTAACCTATGGATTCTTCCGCTTCGGGTGCTGCCTTTTTAATCGTTGCACGCACCTGTTTCATCAATTTTTGTATCGCAGCCGGAAAGTTTGCTATGCAACCGTCGACAGACGTGATTGACGTTTTCATATTGCAATTTAGGAAAACGTTAGCAGGAAATTATTATTGATCCTTTCCGTCGTGAAGTTCACGGGTAAGCTTTGTAAAACCGATAACCTCTCCGGCTTCATCGTGCAGTGCAGTAATGTGAATGCTGCCCCAGAAAATTGATCCGTCTTTACGCACACGACGGCCAATGTGAGTTGCACGTCCTTCTTTTTTTGCCAGGGCAAGCAATTGCTCCGGTAATCCGGCCTGGCGATCGCCGGGCAAATAGAATATGCGGCAATTCTGTCCGATAATTTCCGACTCCGTGTAGCCCTTAATTTTTTCAACGCCTTTGTTCCAGGAAAGAACGGTTCCGTCAAGATCAACAAGTATAATTGCGTAATCCTGAATTTCCGCAATCATCTTCTCCTGAAGTTTATCAAGTAATCCTTTTTTCTCCATATCATTCAGATCATATCCGGTTAAAATTAGGCAGACAGCCACTAATTAGATGTAGAACTATTGCCCCAAACCGTTAAATTTTCTGTTAGTTATCAAAGAAAACCTGCAAAGTACCGAAGCCTGCTTTCTATTGTCCCATCAAAGTGTTATCGGGTACGAACCACCAAAGCGGGGTAATCAGAATCTGTACTTCTGTGCTGATTATATTGTACAATGCAAGGCACAGGAAAAATGTAAATAAACTGCGTCAGCATAACCTGGTGCTCCTGTCTCCTCAGAGCATCGATAAGCTTTGAACAATACAGATATCTGATTACAGACAGGTAAAAAAAACGGCGGTGGCAGGACAGATTAAGCCGGTTGCCCTTTTTTCTTGGAAAATCTTGAGAACAGATTCCCCAATCCATCAATCAGCTTGCGGAGCAGATCAAAATACAACGTCACTGCCATGATAAGCGACATTCCCCACAGCACACAGAGATTCACCCAGAACGTGTCATAGTAATGACCGAAAATCTTCTTCCGTGGCGCAAAGAAATGTGAGTTGGCCATGTCGCTCTGGAAAGGCTCGAGGAACACCGGATCGGCACGCTGGATCAATTTACCGTCCTGCTCAATGATCTTGTTGAATTCGTTTCCGTTACGCACCAGGTTGGCCATCGCTTCGTTCATGTAGTCGTTCTTCAGCTTCACGAATGCTTCTTTGTCAGCTTCCGTCTTATTCCGGTCACGAATGGCTTTATCACGTGCTTCGCTGTTGGAGTTGAAAACTTTGATGTAAACCGAATTTACAAGATTGAGATAGTTGCGCATGTCGTTCGCATTTTCCGTAGAAAACTTCGAAGCATCGCATGCTTTTACTTTCTGTTCGAGTGATTCCAGCTGTCCCATCAGGGCAGATGAAATGGTTGCAATTTTCTTACGTTCAACAGACAGTTCTTTCAAACGCGACAGGTCAATCGAAATCTCCGACTTGATCAGTTCAATATCTGCGGTCTGCTCTGCATTCTTAATATTGTTTTTCGCATTCGTTTCGCACTTGTCGATCTTTCCGCGGAGATGAGGAATCCAGTAATTCTTGCGGAAGTCTGCAATACTCATCATCTCGTCGTAACGATAGAACTGCTTCTCATATTCGTTATTCTTGAATTGATTCACGGCGAGTGCTTCGAATGCCCAACGCGAAGCCATCATTTCACCGGCAACCGGAACGGTGCTCTGAGAAGTAATGTCCGGATTCAGTTTTTCGAATTTCACAATCACGCCCGAGAGCAACAGCTGAGGAATGATCAGGAACGGAATCAGGATGTAAATCGTAACAGCTGAATTGAACGCTGAAGAAATGTTCAGTCCAAGCATATTCGCGAAACAGGAAGTGGTGAACAGCACCAGCCAGTAGTCGAGCCACATGCCATGAATTCCCAACACAAAGTTTCCGACGAGTATGAAAGTGAATGTCTGTATAGCCGACAAGGTGAACATGATGAACACTTTGGAGCATAAGTAACTTGATCGGCTCAGGTTCAGGAATGATTCGCGTTTCAGAATTTTCCTGTCACGGATAATTTCTTCTGCAGAAACTGTAAGCCCGATGAAGAGTGCAACAACTACCGACATGAAAAGGTAGGCCGGCATATTTTCGTTTGCACGGAAAACATAACCTTCTTTATTTGAAACGTCGGTATTCCAGAATTTGACGAGATAGGCAAGAATAAATGCCAACACCGGCGCTTCCAGCATGTTGATCATCATGTACTGCGTGTTCGTAAGCTTTGAACGGACATCACGCGTACAGAATACGAAGAACTGTTTAAGCTTATTCGGAATATTGAAAGTACTTTCCGGGTTATCTGATGAAGGAGGAAGAGCATCCTGCTTCTCTTCGATATGTTCTTTGTAAAACTTATTCCACTCGCTGGCAGAAACCTTACGGTTCCGTGTCGGATTACCGTATTCATCCACCACTTTCCCTTCGATGATGTTGAATATCTGCTCAGGATTTACGTTACCGCAGGTCGGACATTCACTCTCGTCGCTGTTCACGTGGTTTACCATCTTCTTGAAGTAAACTACTGCATCAACCGGGTTGCCGTAATAAATCGGGTAACCGCCGACGTCGAGGATGAGCAGCTTATCAAACATCTTGAAGATGTCGGAAGAAGGCTGGTGGATAACAACGAACACCAGCTTGCCTTTCAGAGCAAGTTCCTTCAATAAGTCCATGATGTTCTCTGAATCGCGCGATGAAAGCCCTGATGTAGGTTCATCCACGAAAAGGACAGAAGGTTCACGGATCAATTCGAGTGCAATGTTCAGGCGTTTACGCTGACCACCGGATATTTTTTTATCGAGCGGACTTCCCACTTTCAGGTTGCGTGCCTGGTCCAGGCCGAGATCCGAAAGAAGTTCATCCACTGTTTTTACAATTTCCTGCTCACTCCAGTTTCCGAAGCAGAGCTTTGCATTGTAGAATAAGTTCTGGAATACGGTGAGTTCCTCGATAAGAAGATCGTCCTGGGAAACCATTCCGATCACACCTTCAATCTTGTCTTTCTGACGGTGGATATCGATGCCGTTGATGAGCACCGCACCTTTCGTCGGAACTTCGTTACTGTTGAGTACGTTCAGGAGGGTAGACTTACCTGCACCTGATCCGCCCATGATGCCGATGAGCTTACCCGATTCTTCGTGGATATTTACCCCGCGGAGTCCGAGTTTACCTCCCTTGAAAGCAAATTCAATATTGTTTGCATTGAACGTGATGCGCGTGCGTGTGCCGCGGCTCATGTATGCACTGATGATGTCGCTGTAATAAATCGGCTGCACCTTAGAACTGCGCAATGATGAACCCGGTGTGAGAATATACACCTTGTTCGGAATCATTGCCTGTCCGTTCAGGTTGAGCTCAGTACCGCCGAAGTAACGGCAGGCGTACATGCTGACTGAAGGAATATGCAATGCAACCACGCTTCCCGCTCCCATGGAGTCAACGAAAATATGGTGCGCGGATTCGTATTTCTGTTCAGGTTTGCCGTCAATAACGAGGAACTCTTCTTTATCGGGCATATCCGCAATGTCTTTCTCCACGAAAGCACGCATGCGGCCGAATTCTTCGTTCTCGATATTGAATGTTTCCGATACCGTCTGGACAAATTCCAGTTCCTGTTCGGAAATTTCATTACTGGAGTGAATGAATTCAATCAGTCGCAGCAACACAACCACTTTCTGTTTCTGCGCAAGTTCTTCGTTGATCTGCGTGCAGATGCGGAGAACTTTTACTGAAGCAAGAGAAGTACGTTTTGCACTGCCGTCCTTTCGTTTCGATACCTGGTGATGCTGTTCAAGAAAGTCATCAAAAACACGCAGGTATTCGTCAACGAGATCAAGACTTAACTGTTGCTTGAGGAACGACTCCACGATACCACGACTTGCGGAGGTAACGCCATCAACTTTCGCAATAATTGCGAAGAGCTGCATCAGGGCTTTCAGTATGCGTTCACTCATAAATTACCGTGGTGGCAAGAAAGCTTAAAAATAGAAAAATTAATCAACGTGCTAATGTGTAAACGTGCTAATTTGCTAATGAAGCCGAAGATAAATTCACAGGGCAACTTCACATCACCAGGTCGTCGCATCACTAAAACAAAAAACCCCGCTGAGGCGAGGTTTTCTTATGATGAATCAGTGAATATTACTGCTTGAAACCAACCAGAACAACTGCACAACCTGATTCTTTTCCGGAAGCAGGATTGAGCGTAGCAGTAATTGCCACTTCAACAGTAGTGTTCACTTTGAAATCCCAGTACGGGGCATTGTTATGCTGACTGTTCGTGTAGATCATGTCCCGCTGACCGGTGTTCGGGTCGTAGGAGTACAACGAGAAGATCAGGTTTCCTTCTGTTTCGCCGGTCGCACCTGCAATACGGTAAGTTGTACCAGCGAAGAAAGTTGCATGAAATTCTGCATCCTGACCAGCCGTAACGAAAGCACGGTATGTCTGTCCGTCAGAAACAAACGGGGCAACGATGTGAGCTGCACAAAGCTGCGCTGTGCTGCCGCACATTTCCTGGGCATTGGTCACCGGTGCCACAGCGGTAATTCCAGCTGCAAGAAGAATAACGAGTCCGAAAATCTTTTTACTCATAATATATTATTTTTCAATCATTGAATTCGTGAACCACAAAACGGTTTCGGTTATCTTTTCGTACGGAGAATCAGTTCACAATATAATTGCGTACAGCAGTTACTTTCTCGAGCAGAACACCAAGCAGTTCGGGAGAAATCTTCACTTCTGTATTTCCGTTGATCGTCGTTGTCTTTGCACCTTCGTCGTGAACCGGATCAGCGAAAGTATATTTGATTTCTACTTTCTGGTATTCAGCATCGAGTGCTTCCATCAGAGTAATCAGGTCGGCAAACTCAGGTTTATCGCATTCCTTAAGCAGTTTCACCAAACCTGCAGACGTTGTTTTCTGCTCACCGATACGTACAGCCATGTCCTGGTTTGATGGATTGGCTTTATAAGTATTCAATGCGAAGTACATACTCTCGATCCATCCACCGGCAAGAATCAATCCTGCCAGGTGATCCTGGTCGCTTTCCCGGAGGAAGTTGTCGCTGCGACGGTAAGCCTCACCTACGAGTGACATTACAGAATCTTTATTCGCGATGTTATCGCTGAATCGCTTCATCAGAGCCGGATCAAAGCTGGAAGTAATTTTCAACTGGTCGGCAAGCGTGTTTACCGTCTTGTAATACTCGAGTGCGTCAGGAGTATTGTTGTACATAGTGATGTAACCAAGATCAGCGCCATACACACCCAGGTTCAACGCCTGTTTCATGCTCTCGGTATATTTCGAGAGACGGTCTGCAGGATTGAGCATTTCCTTGTTGTAATTCGATCCGCTTTTCTGGATCATGCTCGCAATCTGCATAGGGGAAGGCATCATGAAATTCTGGCCTTTCACCTTGAAATTGTTCACGTCGATCGTATCCTGAACCGGAACCGAATCTCCTTCAGGACCATCCGGACCGGGAGAACAAGCAGTCATAGCGGCGAACGCAATGACAGTAACTGCAGCAAATCTGAACTGTAATTTCATCGAAATCAATAGCGTTAAGTAGGGTGTTTTAAAAGTCGACGCAAGTAAGTCAAAAAATGGGAATTTTCAAAAAGTTTGGGGGTTTTGTCCTTCTATTCAAGGCGTTGGTAGACGAATAATTCTTGTTCATGTACAGAAGCCGTTCGGGATGAGGAACGAGGGATGCGGGACGCTAAAACGCACAGATTGGAAGGTAACTCGCCGCTCACTACCCCACTCCCCAAACCCCATTCCTCCTTCCCCATCCCTCATCCCTCATCCCTCATTCCTCATACCCCGTACCCCATCCCCCATTCCCCATTCCCCATTCCCCATTCCCCATTCCCTATTCCCTATTTCCCATTCCCTTCACAGATTGAGTGGATAACAACGTTAATAACAAGCACAACTTCCGTCCGAAGCAATTGCCCCATCCCCTACTTTTAGCCAAATAACCACGATTTATGAAAGTAAACAGGCCACTTATCACGCTGATTTCGGTGTTTTTCTTTTGGGGATTTGTTGCGGCGAGCAATACGATTCTGATCGGTTTGTTCAAGTCCAACTTTGAATTAACACAAACCCAAAGTCAGTTCGTGGACTCCGCGTTCTACGCAGCTTACTTCTTTGGCTCTCTGATTTACTTCATCATTTCTGCAACCAAAGGCGACCCTCTTGCAAAAATCGGCTACAAAAAGGGCCTCGTGCTGGGATTAGTTGTTTCCGCAATTGGTTCACTCGGATTTATTCCGGCTGAAATGGCGAACTCGTTCTGGATGATGCTGGCTTCGCTATTTACGATTGCTCTTGGATTTACCATCCAGCAGATTGTGGCGAATCCTTATGTGATTGCGTTGGGTGATCCGGCGACTGGATCACATCGGGTAAGTCTGGCAGGTGGGATTAATTCATTCGGAACAACGATTGGTCCGTTGTTATTGGCACTTGCGGTGTATGGAAGTATTTCAGGCTCCACTTCAAGTTTTTACAATGATGGAATAGCAAGACCGGCAGACGTTACCATCGAAAGAACCGCGCCTGACTCACGAACGTCCAAAGCAATGATCATTCGTTCCTGGGACGAACACACTCCTCCCAATTCATTTATTTTTTATAGTGATGTGGATATAAGTGTATTGATAGAACCGTACGGAAAGATTTCCGGTTCCGATCAGGGTGGTTTGTTGCTTGCCTATTCTAATGATTCAATCAAAAAGGCAACTGTTGATTCCCTCAAAAAACTATTCCCCGACAAGCGACTACCCATCTTGACGATGGGGCCGACTGTTGCAAGCGACATCCCACCACATACTTTCCTGGAAGTAAAATATTACGGAGTTGATGCAGTCGTCCTTCCGAGTGTAATTCTGGCATGCGCATTTTTGTTATTCGCACTTATCATGGCGATGTCAAATCTGCCTGCCGTTAGTGCGGCGGATAAAGTATCTGCCGACATGGGGGT
>Ga0255338_1001696_pt1 | contig 38869 bp, 34 predicted proteins | sample MeOH1_35cm_T4_19_FD_203715 | JGI IMG/M metagenome (GOLD analysis project Ga0255338, IMG submission 203715) | Sandy soil microbial communities from University of British Columbia, Vancouver, Canada - MeOH1_35cm_T4_195 | ecosystem: Engineered > Artificial ecosystem > Sand microcosm > Unclassified ...
TACTACAGCCGTAGATTAATGGAGGGCAGAGTGCAGCCACGCCGCTGGTAGTGACAGATCTGTGCCCGGCGCTGATGTCGGCGCCGCCAGGTGGGCCAGTGCAGGACATGGGCTGGCGAATGTGAAGGGTCCCACAACAGTCGCGACAGCAGGCGCCGCAGCTCGGGCACGCTCAAGGCGATCAGGTTTTCAGGTGTTTTTTTTGACTTGCGTGCGCAGCGCCACCAGCACCGCGTGCGCCAGCAACGACAAGGTGATGTGCCGGTACCAGCCCTGCCAGCGGCGCACCTCGTAGTGATCGAGGCCGCACTCGCCCTTGGTCGCCTCAAAGCCGATCTCGATCTCCCAGCGCCGGCCCGCAATGCGAACGAGGGTCGCCCGCGTTGCCTTGCGGCGTGGGGCGTACACGACGTAGTAGGCATACTCGGGAGTCCCAGCCAGCGATCGCCTCACCAGCAGGTAGTGGCCCCAGCGCCGCTCCTGCTCGCTCAACTGCAGCCTCCATAGCGGCACCCGCGCCCACTCGTACAGCCGCTCGCCCTTGGCGCCCGATCCCGCCGAAAGTTGTTTCCACGCGTGCGCCGGCTGCGCCTGCGCGATGGCCTCGGCGCTGGCGTAGCTCGGCCCCTGCCACCACAGCGGCTCGTTCTTGGCCACGGCCAGCACAAAGGCCTGCTCGCGGGACTCCAACCACGCCCGCAAGCGCCGGTCGCCGCCATAGACGGCATCGCCCGTCACCCAGCCGCAGGGCACTCCCGCGTCCAGCGCCCGCTCGATCATCCGCCTGGCCAGTTGCGGCTTGGTCTCAAAACCCACCGAGGGCGGGACCCCGGCCGCACGGCAGCGTGCCGGATCGTCGATCCACTCCTGCGGCAGGTACAACTGCCGGTCGATGAAGGCTGCGCCGCCGTGGCCCGCATAGCTGAGGAAGACGCCGACCTGGCTGTTCTCGATGCGCCCGGCCGTGCCGCTGTACTGGCGCTTGACCCCGGCCGAGTGCCGCCCCTTCTTGATGAAACCGGTCTCGTCCACGATCAGCACCGCATCCGCATCGCCCAAGTGCTCGATCACGTACTCACGCAGGATGTCCCGGGCCTCATCGGCATTCCAGTGCGCCCGCTCCAGCAGGTGCTGCACGCCGTCGGGCGTGGCCTCGCCCATGAATTCGGCCAGCTGCCAGCCGTTCTTGCGTTCGATGTTGCTGAGCAACCCTTTCAGATACCCCAGCGCGCGCGCCCTGGGCTCGGGGCGCTTGAACAGGGGCGCAAGGCGGCCGTGAACTTCCTCCAACTCCCCCAACCATCCTTGTACCTCTGCCAGCATCTCGTCTGCGTTCTTGTTCTCGAGTCTGCAACTGTAGCGCAGAGACTACGGCTGTAGTACTAGGCTTTCTTACCTCCAGCCTAATAACGAGTCAATATGGGGTTTATACCCATGATCTCATCACGCCGTTGTTGCAACAATACCTCCGATGGTAGTGCCATTGAGAAATTAGTGAAATTCAACACATCACTTACGGAGACAAGAACGCGGTGGAATACACACTCATAACGATGCTGAACGGAATCAGCTACGGGCTGCTCCTGTTCATGCTTTCCTCGGGGCTGACGCTCATCTTCAGCATGATGGGAGTGCTCAACTTTGCGCACGCGAGCTTCTACATGCTCGGCGCGTACTTCGGCTACACCATCAGTACCTGGCTGGGCTTTTGGGCCGGGTTGGTCTTTGCGCCGCTGCTCGTGGGGGGGATCGGGGCTCTGGTGGAGCGCTTCGGGTTGCGCGCCGTGCACCGCCACGGCCACGTGGCCGAACTGCTGTTCACGTTCGGACTTGCCTACGTCATCGTCGAGCTGGTGCAGCTCATCTGGGGTCGCCTCACCGTGCCTTATGCCATCCCGGCGGAGATGGACCGGCCGCTGTTCACGCTCTACACCACGACCTTCCCGATGTACCGGACCTTCATGATGGTGGTGGCGCTGCTCATGCTCGGAGCAATCTACCTGCTGCTCAAGCGCACCCGCATGGGCCTGGTGATTCAGGCGGCGCTGAGCCACCCCGATTCAGTGGAGGCGCTGGGGCACAACGTGCCGCGCGTGTTCATGCTGGTGTTCGGCGGCGGAGCCGCGCTTGCCGGCCTGGCCGGTGTGATCGGCGGCAACGCCTTCGTAACCGAACCGGCGATGGCCGCCACAGTGGGGAGCATCATCTTCGTTGTCATCGTCATCGGCGGGCTGGGGTCGCTGGTCGGCGCGCTGATCGCCTCGCTGCTGATCGGCCTGATTCAGACCAGCGCGGTCACCCTGGACTACTCCCTGCTCAGCGTCGTGAACGGCCTGGGCAGCCAGGTCGCCAGCGACGCGCCCTTCTACGATCTGCTCAAGCTGAGCATCGCCCAGATCGCGCCGCTGCTGCCCTTCGTTCTGCTGGTGCTGGTGCTGGTGTTCCGGCCGAAGGGCCTCATGGGCACACGGGAGACCTGAGATGTCCGCCATATTGTCTGCGCAAACCATGCCCCGCACCGCCGTGCGCAACTACTTGCCCGTCCACGCGCTACTGTGGGTGGCCGCCGTGGCGCTGCTGGTCCTGGCGCCGCTGGTCTTCGACAGCAGCGCCTCGCTGACGTTCCTGACGCAGCTTGGCACCCTGATCGTACTGGCGCTGTCCTACAACATGCTGTTCGGGCAGGCCGGCATGCTCTCCTTCGGCCATGCCGTCTACTCCGGCCTGGGCGCCTACTTCTCCGTCCATGCGATGAACCTGGCGGCCGCGCAGGCGCTGCCCGTGCCCTTGCCGGTGGTGTTCGTGCCGGTAGTGGGAGGGCTTGCCGGCCTGCTGTTCGGCGCCGTGTTCGGCCATCTGAACACCAAGCGCTCGGGCACCGCCTTCGCGATGATCACGATGGGCATCTGCGAGCTGGTGTTCGCCTTCTCGCACATGTTCCCCAAGTTCTTCGGCGGCGAGGGCGGCATCAGCACCAACCGCTCGTACGGCGAGCCCTGGTTCGGGCTCACCTTCGGCCCGCAGATTCAGGTCTACTACCTGATCGTCGTGTGGTTGCTGGTCAGCACCGCGCTGATGTACGGCTTCACACGCACGCCCCTGGGACGCCTGGCCAACGCGGTGCGCGACAACGCCGAACGCGTGGAGTTCATCGGCTACAACCCCCATCGCATCCGCTACCTGACGCTGGTGCTGTCGTCCTTCTTCGCCGGCATCAGCGGCGCCCTGATGGCGATCAACTTCGAGATCGTTGGCTCGGAGAGCCTGAGCGTGGTGCGCTCGAGCGACGGGTTGCTGTTCGCCTTCATCGGCGGGGCGGGCTCCTTCGTAGGTCCCATCGTAGGCGCCATTCTCGGCGGGCTACTGACCATCAAGCTGTCGGACTTCAGCATGGCCTGGCAGTTGTACCTGGGGCTGGTGTTCATCGGCTTCGTGATGTATGGGCCGCTGGGCATGGTGGGCATCGCCACGTCGGCGTGGCGCATCGTGCGCTCGGGCCGACTGGCGCGCGTGCTGCCTTCCTGGCTGGTCGCCATCGGCGGCGGCGCCATGGCGGTGGCCGGGCTCGTGATCTTCGTGGAGCAGGCCTATGCCCACACCTTCGGTCCGCAGAAGGCCGTGATCGCGCTGCAGGTGCAGGCGCTCGTGGGCGGCTCGGCACTGGCTGGCTGGAGCCTCGGCCTGGCGCTGTTCGCCGCCGGCGTGGCGGGCCTGCGACGGGCCAGCCGCGCCATGCGCAGCGCACTCGAAGAGCAGAACAGACTTCATCCCATTCCTTCCAGGAGCGCCGCATGAGCGACTACGCCATCGAACTCAAGGACGTGCGCAAAAGCTTCGGCAAGGCCGAGATCATTCGGGGCGCGCAGTTGAGCGTGCGCCGCGGCGAGCGCCTGGCCGTCATCGGCCCCAACGGGGCGGGCAAGACGACGCTGTTCAACCTGATCTCCGGGCGCTTTGGCCTGAGCTCGGGCGACATCCTGCTCAACGGGCGCAGCATCGTCGGGCTGCGGCCCTTCGAGATCAACCGGCGCGGGCTGTCCCGCAGTTTCCAGATCACCAACATCTTCCATCGGCTCAGCGTCTACGAGAACCTGCGCTGTGCGGTGCTGTGGTCGCTGGGCTACCGCTACTCGTTCTGGCGCCCGCTGGCAAGGCTGCAGGACGTGAACGAACGCGCCGATGCCATCCTGGAGCAGATCGGGTTGCAGGCGCGGCGCGACGCGCTCGCCGGCGTGCTGCCCTATGCCGAGCAACGGGCCCTGGAGATCGGCATCACGGTGGCCGGCGGCGCGGATGTGATCCTGCTGGACGAGCCTACTGCCGGCATGAGCCGTTCGGAGTCGGACGCGGCGGTCGACCTCATCCGCCGCATGACCGTGGGCAAGACCCTGCTGATGGTGGAGCATGACATGGGCGTGATCTTCGGGCTGGCCGACCGCATCGCGGTGGTGGTGTACGGCGAGGTAATCGCCTGCGACATGCCGCAGAACATCCGGGCCAATCCGGCGGTTCAGGAAGCCTATCTGGGAACGCATGCGAACGAAGGAGCCGCGACATGAAGAAGCTCTTGGAGTTGCGTGACCTGCACGCCTGGTACGGCAAGAGCCATGTGTTGCACGGGGTTGACCTGCACGTGGGCGAGGGCGAGATCGTCAGCCTGCTCGGGCGCAACGGCGTGGGCCGTTCCACGACCGCGAAGGCGGTGATGGGGCAGGTCAAGGCCGCGGGAAGCGTCAGCTTTGGCGGCGAGGAGATGCTCGGGCTCAAGGTCTTCGAAATCGCCAACAAGGGCATCGGCTACGTGCCCGAGAGCCGGGACATCTACCCGACCCTCACCGTCGAGCAGAACCTGCTGCTCGGGCAAAAGCGCGGCAAGACCTCGCGCTGGTCGTTCGATGACATGTACGCGATGTTCCCGCGCCTGAAGGAGCGGCGCCACACGCCCGGCGGGGTGCTCTCGGGCGGCGAGCAGCAGATGCTCACGCTGTGCCGGGCGCTGATGGGCGATCCGGAACTGATCATGATCGACGAGCCGACCGAGGGGCTGGCGCCGAAGATCGTCGATCTGGTCGCCGAATACCTGCAGACGCTTAAGCGCCGCGGAATCTCCATCCTGCTGGTCGAGCAGAAGCTCGCCATCGCGCTCGACATCTCCGAGCGCGTCTATGTCATGGGCCACGGCGCCATCGTCTTCGAGGGAACGCCGGCCGAGATGCGCTCCAATGCCGCCATCCGCAAGGAATGGCTGGAGGTCTGACGGCCTTGCGCGACACATTTTTCAATGCAACTTCACAACTCTTAGGATAGACCATGAGACTCAAGAACAAATTCGCCCTGATCACCGCCGCCGCGTCCGGCATGGGCCGTGCCGGCTGCGAGGTCTTCGCCCGCGAGGGCGCCACCGTGTTCGCTGTGGACATCGACGAGGCTCGCTTGAAGGAGACGGTCGGCGCCGTCGAGGCCGCCGGCGGCAAGGCCTTCGGCATGGTGGCGAACCTGCTCGATCCACAGACCTGCCGCGACGTCGTGGCCGAGGCCGTGGCGAAGCTGGGCGGGCTCGACATCGTCTGGAACCATGCCGGCATTCCAGGCCTGCGCGACGTGGAGAACCTCGATCTCGACGGCTACGCCAAGTCCATGGACCTGAATGTGCGCACCAGCCTGCTCATCAGTGGCGCCGCGATCCCGCATCTGCGCCAGCGCGGCGGCGGTTCGGTGGTGTTCACCGCTTCCACCGCCGGGCTGGTGGGGGCCTCGGTCAGCCCGGTCTACTCGGCGGCCAAGTTCGCTGTGGTGGGCATGGCCAAGTCGCTAGCGCTGCGCTATGCGACCGAGAAGATGCGCTTCAACGTGGTGTGCCCCGGCCCGATCGAAACGCCCATGTTTCCTCAGTTTTTCGACCCGAACGCCAGCAAGGAAGCCGCTGCCGAAGCGCAGGCGCGCACCATCGCCGGCATTCCGATGGCGCGCATGGGGCAGGCCGTCGAGGTCGCCAACGCCGCAGCCTGGCTTGCCTCGGACGAGGCCTCCTTCGTGACCGGCGTGGCCCTGCCGGTGGACGGTGGCTTCACGGCGCGCTGAGCGCCTCTCTCAATCGTATCAAGCAAAGGACTCGCATCATGGGACTCGTCAATGAAACCGCGCTTCTGCCTGCCTTCCTGGATGGAAAGCCGAAGCTCCTGCTGATCGACGGCAAGCTGGTGCCGGCCCTCTCCGGGCGCACCTTCGAGACTATCAACCCGAGCACCGGCAAGGTGTTGGCCCAGGTGGCCGAGGCCGGCGAGGCCGACATCGACCTGGCCGTGGCCGCAGCCCGCCGCGCCTTCGAGGAAGGTCCCTGGCGCAAGTTCAAGCCCTTCGACCGGCAGGCCGTGCTGCTCAAGCTGGCCGACCTGGTCGATCAGCATTTCGATGAGTTGGCGATGCTCGACACATTGGACATGGGGGGGCCCGTCGCCTCCACCGCGGGCAAGCGCCGCCGCGCCGTGGCGCTGCTGCGCTACTACGCGGGCCTGGCTACGGCCACCCACGGCCAGACCATCGAGAACTCGCAGCCCGGCGAGATCTTCAGCTACACGCTGAAGGAGCCGGTGGGTGTGGTCGCGGCCATCAATCCCTGGAATGGTCCGCTGGGCCTGGCGATCTGGAAGATCGCACCGGCGCTGGCGGCCGGCTGTACGGTGGTGCTCAAGCCGGCCGAACAGGCGCCGCTGTCGCCGCTGCGCCTGGGCGAGCTCTGCCTGGAGGCGGGCATCCCGCCAGGCGTGGTCAACGTGGTGGCCGGCTTCGGCGCTGCCGGCGCGGCGCTGGCGGCCCATCCGGGCGTGGACAAGGTAGCATTCACCGGCTCCACAGAAGTCGGCCAAGCCATCATCCGCGCGTCTGCCGGCAACGTGAAGCGCGTCTCGCTCGAACTCGGCGGAAAGTCGCCCAATATCGTCTTCGCCGATGCAGATCTGGATGCCGCCGTGCCCGGTGCGGCGATGGCGGTGTTCGCCAATTCGGGCCAGATCTGCAGCGCCGGTACACGCCTGTTCGTCGAGGAGGCCGTCTACGAGGAATTCGTCGAGCGGGTGTCTAAGTTCGCGCGCGGGCTACGCGTGGGCGATCCGCTGGATCCGCAGACGCAGCTCGGCCCCCTGGTATCTAAGGCGCAGCTCGAGCGCGTCACCGGGTATCTGGAGAAGGGCCGCGCCCAGGGCGCGCGGGCAGCTGCCGGCGGTACCCGCCTCAGCGAAGGAGCGCTGGCCGAGGGCTACTTCGTGGCACCCACCGTGTTCGCCGACGTCAAGGACGAGATGGCCATCGCGCGCGAGGAGATCTTCGGGCCCGTGATCTCGGCGCTGCCGTTCAAGCAGATCGACGAGGTGCTGCGGCGCGCCAACGCGACCGAGTTCGGCCTGGGCAGCGGGGTTTGGACGCGCAACGTGGACAACGTGCAGCGCATCTCCAAGGGCCTGCGCGCGGGCTCGGTGTGGGTCAATTGCTACCAGTCGATGGACCCCGCCGTGCCTTTCGGAGGCTACAAGATGAGCGGCTACGGGCGCGAATCGGGCGTCGAGCACATGGAAGAGTTCCTACAGACCAAGGCTGTCTGGATCAAGTCCGCCTGAACAGGGCAGGGCGCCGTGGCGGGCGCCCACCATCGCTACTTCACAACAACGGAGACAAACATGTTCAAAAGCTTACTATCCCTGGCTGCCGCCTCGGCCTTCGCATGCTCGGCGGCGCACGCGGAAACCGTGCGTATCGCGTATATCGATCCGCTCACCGGACCGGCGGCGTCGATTACCGACAACTCCCTGCGTTCGCTGCAGATGGCTGTCAATGCCGCCAATGAGAACAACTGGGCCAATGGCCGCAAGTTGGAAATCATTCCCCTTGATGGCAAGGGAAGCCCTCAAGAGTCGCTGCTGCAGTTCAAGTCCGCGACAGATAAGGGTATCCGGATCATCATCCAAAACTTGGGCTCCAACGTCGGACTCGCCTTGCAGGAGGCCGTCAATCGGTACAACGAGCGCAATCCCGGCAAGGAGGTGCTGTATCTTGACCCGAGCAACTTGACCCCGGAGATGACCAACGAGAAGTGCAGTTTCTGGTACTTCAGGTTCGATTCTCATGTCTTACTAAAGACGCAGGCCTTGGTGAGCCATCTAATCCGCGACGGCAGTGTCAAGAAGGTCTACCTCATTAACCAAAACTATGCCACAGGGCAGCAGGTGAGCGCAGGGGTCAAGGCAGAGTTGAAGAGGCGGAACTCGAACATCGAGGTCGTTGGCGATGACTTGCATCCCATGCTGCAGGTGAAGGACTTTTCCCCATACGTCGCCAAGATCAAGGCTTCGGGTGCAGATGCCGTCATCACGGCCAACTGGTCTCTGGACTTCACTTTGTTGGCGAAGGCAGCGAAGGATGCCAGCCTCAAGGCGCCGTTCTATACCTTCAATGCGGGGTCTCAAGGCATTCCCGCAGCCATGGGGGCGGCGGGCATCGAAGACGTGCGGTTGATCACTTGGTGGAACCCTAATGAGGATCAAGCGACCCTGGAGAAGATCGTCCTGCCGTTCCGGCAACAGCACGGGGACGACTTCAATGCGGTCCCTTCCTACAGCACCATCCAATTCCTCGCGAACGCCATCAAGGTCTCCGATTCGACCAACCCGGTGAAGATCGCGCAAGCCCTCGAAGGCATGCATCTCAAGGCGCTCAATGGCGAAGTGGAAATGAGACGGGCCGACCATCAATTGGCCCAGCCCATGTACGTCACCAAATGGACCCGAGTCGACGGCAAGGAAGTCCGGTATGACTCGGAGAAGTCCGGCTTCGGCTGGAAGACGGTGCAAAAGATCGCGATGCAGGACGTCCCCATCGACACCACCTGCAAGATGAAGAGACCCGTTTGATTCTGAGGAAATGAGCGTGTCGGCGACCACAGTGAACCAACCCCATCATTCATCCGTCGAAGAACTCGGCTTCGATCCAGATGCGCTGCGCGAGAAGTACCGCCAGGAGAGAGACAAGCGCGTCAATCCCAAACAGAACAGTCAGTGGACGGAGGTCAAAGGCGACTTCACGCGCTATGTCGACGACCCCTACGTCGAGCCCGGATTCACGCGCGCGCCCGTCGTGGAGGAGGTCGAGCTGGTCGTCGTTGGTGGTGGCTTCGGCGGGCTGCTGTCTGCAGCAAAGCTGCGCCAGGCCGGCATCGACAGCTTCCGCATCATCGAGAAGGGCGGCGATTTCGGTGGAACTTGGTACTGGAACCGCTACCCTGGCGCCCAGTGCGACATCGAGTCGTACATCTACATGCCGCTGCTCGAGGAGACCGGCTACATCCCAACGCAGAAGTATGCAAACGCCCCCGAGATCTTGGCGCACGCGCAACGAATTGGAAAGACGTTCGACCTGTATCGCACAGCGCTGTTTCAGACGCAGATCAAGGAGATGCGCTGGGACGACGCGGCAGGGCTGTGGATCGTCAGAACCGATCGCGACGACGTCATCAAGGCACGTTTCGTCATCTCGGCCAGTGGACCTTTGAATCGGCCGAAGCTGCCAGGCATTCCCGGCATCGGCAGTTTCAAGGGGCACACCTTCCACACCAGCCGCTGGGACTATGAGTACACCGGCGGCAACAACCGGGGCGGCATGACCAAGCTGGCCGACAAGCGCGTGGCCATCATCGGCACGGGCGCCACGGCCATTCAGTGCGTACCCTATCTGGGCCGCGATGCCAAGCAACTCTACGTCTTCCAGCGCACACCTTCGATGGTCGACGTGCGCGGCAACCGACCAACAGACCCTGAATGGGTGAAGACGCTGACGCCCGGATGGCAGCAGCGGCGCACGGTGAACTTCAACACGCTGGTGGCCGGCGGGGACTCGGACGAAGACCTCGTTCACGACGGCTGGACCGACATCATACGCAACCTCAAGACCTCGGGCGTGCAGCGCGTCGGCGAAATGTCGCCACAGGAGATGGCCCGCGATCTCGAACTGGCCGACTTCAGGAAGGGGAATCAGATCCGCGCACGCATCGACGACATCGTGCGCAACAACCGGGCCGCCGAAGGCCTGAAGCCGTGGTTTCGTACCTTCTGCAAGCGCCCGACTTTCAACGACGAGTACCTGCCGGCTTTCAATCTGCCGAACGTCGAGCTCGTCGACACCCAGGGACGCGGCGTGGATCGCATCAGCGAGAACGCATTGGTGTTCGATGGCGTCCAGTACGAGGTCGACTGCATCATCTTCGCGACCGGCTTCGAAACGGGCACCGAGTACACCCGGAGGTCGGGCTTCGAGGTGTATGGCCAGGAGGGAAAAACGCTGAGCGATCACCACGCGGCAGGCCTGAAGACACTGCATGGCTTCTACAGCCACGGGTTCCCGAACTTCTTCATTCTGGGGATCAGCCAGAACGGCTTCAAGCCGAACCTGGTCGACATGCTCGGCGAGCAATCCGACCACATCCTGAAGGTGCTCCAGCACATGCGGGAGCACAGGCTGACACGGGTCGAGCCGACGGCCAAAGCCGAGGCGCAGTGGCAGGAGGTCATCAGGGAGAAGTCCCGGCAAGTACGCGCCTTCCTTGCAGAGTGCACGCCGGGCTATTACAGCGGCGAGGGCAACGTGGACAAGGGGCTGCTGGTGGACACGTATGGCGGTGGATCGCTCGAGTTCTCCAAGCTGCTGGGCGAATGGTATGCCGACGGGCAAATGAAGGGCCTGGCGGTTTCCTGAGCCCGCAACCCCCTTTCAATGACATAGGAGACGGCATGTTGAAGAAATTTCTGCCTTTGGCCGCAGCTGCAGCCCTCATCTGCTCGGGAGCGTGCGCTGAAACCGTACGCATTGCCTACATCGATCCCTTCACGGGCCCCGCGGCGTCGATCAATGACAACGCGGTCAAGACGCTCAAGTCGGTGGTCGAAATTGCCAACCGCGACAACTGGGCAGGTGGAAACACCCTGGAGGTGGTCGAGTTCGATGGGCGCGGCAACCCGCAGGAATCGCTGCTGCAGCTCAAGAACGCCACCGACCAAGGCATCCGTTACGTCGTGCAGGGGCTCAGTTCGAGCGTGGCGTTGGCGCTCATCGAAGCTATCAACAAGCACAACGAACGCAACCCAGGCAAGGAGATGGTCTACCTCGATCCGACCAACCAGGCGCCGGAGCTGACGAACGAAAAGTGCAGCTACTGGCATTTCCGCTTCGACTCGCATGCCGAGATGCGGGCCGCCGCGCTGGCCAGCGCTCTTGCCAAGGACAAGAGCCTCAAGAAGGTCTACCTCATCAACCAGAACTATGCGCTGGGTCAGCAGACCAGCGCGGCCGTGCGCGCGGGCCTCAAGCAAAGGCGTCCGGACATCGAAATCGTCGGCGACGATCTTCATCCGATGCTGTCAGTCAAGGACTTCTCGCCCTACGTTACCAAGATCAAGGCGTCGGGTGCCGAAGCGGTGGTCACGGCCAACTGGAGCGGCGACCTGACGCTGCTGCTGAAGGCGGCGAAGGACGCCAACCTGAAGGTCCCCTTCTACACCTTCAACTCGGGCACCACGGGCATTCCGGCGGCCATGGCAGCTGCCGGGCTCGAAGGGGTGAGAAACGTCACCTACTGGAATCCCAACGACGACGCCAACGCCGCCCGGCCCATCCTCGATGCATTCAACAAGAAGTACAACGACGACTTCGTGGTGATGCCCTTCTATTCGTTGGTGGCCACGCTCGCCAAGGGCATCGCCAGGGCGAAATCCACGAATCCGGTCCAGGTCGCCGCCGCGATGGAGGGACTGAAGGTGCGCAGCCTCAACGGCGAGATCGAGATGCGCAAGGAAGACCACCAGATCATCCAACCGCTGTTCATCGCGAGTTGGACGCGTCGCGATGGCAAAGAGGTCCAGTTCGAGCAGGAGAAGACCGGTTATGGCTGGAAGACCGTGGAGAAGGTCGATGCGTCGGTCTCGGCTCTTCCGAGTGCCTGTCGCATGAAGAGGCCTGCGTAACGCACACCATCCCATCGGCGGCCCTCCCTGCGCTGGGCGGGGTTCGCTGTTTCTGAAGATTCAGGAGACATGCCATGAAGGTATTCGAACCTATCAGACCCGAGCAGGATCCTGCCGGGAAGTTGGCCATGATGGTGGTCGACACGCGCTACCAGGACATCCCCGCGCATGTGATCGATCTGGCCAAGAAGGCGATCTTCGACACCCTCGCGGTGACCATCGCCGGCTCGAAATGGGAAGTGAGTCCCCAGGTCGTGGAACAGGTGCTTGAATGGGGCGGCAAGCCGCAAAGCCGGATTCTTGTCTATGGCCATGCGGTGCCCGCGCCGCTGGCGGCATTTGCCAATGGCGTCATGGCGCGGGGCATCGACATGGGTGACGTCCACGAAACCGGCGGGCACATCACGGAATGGAACGTCCCCGCAATGCTGGCCGCGCTCAGCCTTTCCCAGGCACCCGTCTCCGGCAAGGACTTCCTCTGCGCTTATGTCACCAGCGCAGAGGTGGGCGTCCGTGCAAATACTTCGATAGGCGGCCCAGCGGCGGCTGCGCTTGGCGTTCCCGGTGAATTCGCCGGCGGCCTCTGTGCCACTGCCGGCGTGGCCAGATTGCTCGGCCTGAGCGTGGAACACACTTGGAATGCCCTGGGCATCACCTATTCGGCGCACGGCATGTCGGAGATGCAGAAGTACGCGGAAGGCACGCAGATGCCGAGGGTCCAGCACGGGTTCGCCGGCGACACGGCCATCAAGGCTGCGCTCCTGTCCCGCCGGGGTGTGACCGGTCCCAAAGGAATCTTCCTCGGCGTGCCGGGAGGTTCGTTGCGGCACATCCATTGGGAAGGGGTCAATCCCGAGGTGTTGACGGGTAGTCTGGGCGAACGCTGGATCTACGCAGAAGCGCTGTCGATGAAGCCGTACTCCGCCTGCAAGTTCACGCACTCGTTCATCGCGAGCACGGTCGAGATCATGCAGCGCAACCGTCTCGATCACCACGACATCGCAAGCATCACATGTCGCGGCAGCAATGGCGCGAGGATGACCTTCGAGCCAAGGCAGGCGAAGTGGGATCCGCAGACGCCCGGAGAGGCCTTGTACAGCACACCCTTCGCGGTGGCGACAGCGGCCATCACCGGCGACGTGTTTCTCGGCGACTTCACCCCCGAGGAAGTTCATCGAAGTGACAAGCGAGAGCTGATGGCCAAGATCACCGTGGAGTTCGATCCCTCGATCACCGATTCATTCGAAGGCTTCCCCGTCACGATCACTCTGCGCGACGGGCGCAGCTTCAGCCATACCACGCCCTACGTGAAGGGCCACACGAAGAACCCCATGACGTGGGACGACCTGACGCGCAAGTTCTGGAAGTGCGTGGCGCATTCGGCCGTGCCGCTCCCCGAAGCCAAGCTGCGGAAGCTGATCGAGCTGTGCATGGACCTTGAACAGTTGGAAGACGTGAGCGCGCTTGTCGAGGCTCTCACACCGGATCGCACCTGAAGGCCGGGACTGGCGGGCAGCCGCCCATCCAGGTGGTCTCGAACTTTTCCTCAACCTGAATATTCGACCATGACTACATCACGTCTGGAAAACAAGGTCGCCGTCATCACTGGCGGCGCTAGTGGCATGGGGCGCGCCGCCGCCCTGCGCTTCCTCGAGGAGGGCGCGCGGGTCGTGATCAACGATCTCAACCCCAAGACTGCGGAAGAGGTGCTTGACTTGGCCCAGACGGCCGGGTGCGGCGGAGCGATCCGATTCTTGCGCGGCGACGTGTCGCAGGAACAGGATGTGGCGGCTGCGGTGGCGCTCGCGCTGGAAGCGTTTGGGCGTCTGGACTGCATGTTCAACAACGCCGGGCTCGCGGGCGCGATGGGGCCGATCACGCAGACTTCGGTCGAGGACTGGGACCGCACCTGCGCGGTGCTGCTGCGCTCGGTCTTCCTGGGCATCAAGCACGCAGGCCGCGCGATGCAGGCGCAGGGCAGCGGCGGCTCGATCATCAACACCGCCTCGGTCGCCGGCCAGAACGGCGGCGGTGGCCCGGCCGCCTATTCCGCGTCCAAGGCCGGGGTGCTGAATCTCACGCGCAACGCCGCGGTCGAACTTGCGCCAGCGCGTATCCGCGTCAACGCGATCGCCCCCGGCGGTATCCACACGCCCATGCTTCCGGCCGCGACGGACGAAGACATGCGCCGCTTCATGAAGGGGCGCCAACCCTGGCCCGATACCGGGCTTGCGCAGGACATCGCCCATGCGGCCCTGTACCTGGCGAGCGATGAGTCCCGGTTTTGCACTGGCACCACCCTGACGGTAGACGGGGGCTTGATGGCCTGGGGACCGGCCCTCTTTCCGCACAGCGGCGCCCACAGCCAGCAGGGCTTCTACGCGAACAACACGGGCCATGGGGAAGTGCCTGGCCTCGATTCAGCCAAGGACCTAAGAGGAGCAAACTGATGAAAGGTCTGGCATTCCACGGTGCGGCCGATGTCCGCTATGACGATCTGGCAGATCCCAAGCCCAGCGAAAGCACCGATGTCGTGGTCCGGATGAGGCTGTGCAGCATTTGCGGCAGCGACCTGCACATTTACCACGGCGGACTCGCGCCGCCGCGCCGGCTGTTTGGCATCGGCCACGAGGCAATCGGCGAGGTGGTGGAGGTCGGCTGCGGCGTGAAGCGCTTGAAGCCGGGCGACCAGGTCATGCTGCCGGGCTCGACCGGCTGTGGCAACTGCAAGTATTGCGCGATCGGGCTGGTCAACAGCTGCGAGCGCGGCGGCATGCGCGTCTATGGCATCGGCCGCGAACTCGAAGGCTGCCAGGCCGAGGCAATCCTGGTGCCGAACGGTGACTTCAACGCGGTTCCGATCCCCGAGGGAGTGAGCGACGAGCAGGCGCTGCTGCTGACCGATTCGCTGCCGACGGCCTACACCGGCTGCGTCAACGCCGACATCGGCCCGGGCAAGAGCGTTGCGATCGTCGGCCTGGGGCCGATCGGCCTCAACGCTGTGGAGTGTGCCTTCGCGCTTGGCGCCGAACGCGTCTACGGCGTGGACCGGCTGCCCGAGCGGCGGGAGGCAGCCCGCGCCTTCGGCGCCATCCCGCTGGAGCCGGCCACGGCGCTGGAAGCCATCACCGAGGCCACCGGCGGGCGCCTGCTCGATGCCGCAGTCGAGGTGGTCGGTGCGGCTGCGACTACTGCGCTGGCCATCGACCTCGTCGGCAAGCAAGGCACGGTGTCGGTCATCGGCGCGGGTTTGGTGAGCTTCGAGTTTCCGATCCAGGCCGTGTTCCGCAAGGCCATGACCTTCCGCGCCAGCGTCTGCTCGGTGCAGCGCCATCTGCCGGCGCTGGTGTCCCTCGTGCAGCAGGGCAAGCTGCGGCCCGAGCGCGTGATCTCCCACCGCATGCGTCTGTCCGATGGGGCCGACGCCTACCGCAAGTTCGACAAGCGCGAAGACGGCGCATTGAAGATGGTATTAACAGCATGAACCAAACCAGAGAACTCAGCCACGCCGTTGGCGCGACGCATCCCCCGCTGATCGAACAGACGATCGGCCGCTGCTTCGAGGAAGTGGCCGATCGGCTGTCAGATCATGAGGCGCTTGTGTCCTGCCAGCAGGGCCTGCGCTACACCTATGGTCAATTGAACCGCGAAGCCAACCGGCTGGCCAGCGCACTGCTGCGGGCCGGGCTGCGCACGGGCGATCGCATCGGTATCTGGTCGCACAACAATGCGCAATGGCTCCTGACGCAGCTGGCCACCGCCAAGGTGGGCATCGTGCTGGTCAACATCAACCCGGCCTACCGCGCCAGCGAGCTCGAATACGCGCTCAACAAGGTGGGTTGTCGGATGCTGATCACGATGACCGCGTTCAAGACGACGGATTACCTTGAGATCGTGCGCGAGTTGGCGCCCGAATTGGGGAGCAGCATTCCCGGTGCACTGTGCGCTCCTCGGCTGCCGGAACTGCGTTGGGTGGTTCATCTCGGCAGCGAGGCGGTGCCGGGGACCATCCTCTTCGAGGACCTGGCGGCGCAGGGCGACGCCGACGATCCCGCCGTGCAGGCGGCCGGCGCTTCGCTGAAGCCTACGGACCCCATCAACATTCAGTTCACGAGTGGCACGACGGGTTTCCCCAAGGGCGCGACGCTGAGCCATCGCAACATTCTGAACAATGGTTTCTTCGTCGGCGAGGCGATGCGCTTCACGGAGAACGACCGCCTGTGCGTTCCGGTGCCGCTCTACCACTGCTTTGGCATGGTGATGGGCAACCTGAACTGCCTGACGCATGGCGCCACCATCGTCTATCCGGGCGAAGCCTTCGATGCGCTCAGCGTGCTGAAGGCAGTACAGGACGAACGCTGCACGGCCCTGTACGGCGTGCCGACGATGTTCATCGCGATCCTGTCACATCCACAGTTCGCCGAATTCGATCTTCGGTCGCTGCGCACCGGTTGCATGGCTGGATCGCCCTGTCCGGTTGAGGTCATGCAACGCGTGGTGAGCGACATGCACATGGCCGAAGTGACCATCGCCTACGGCATGACCGAGACCAGCCCCGTGAGCTGCCAGAGCACGATCGACACGCCGCTCGCCCGCCGCGTCGGCACCGTCGGGCGGGTTCACCCGAACCTGGAGATCAAGCTGGTCGATCCGGCCACGGGACTGACTGTCGCCAAGGGCGAGACGGGCGAGTTCTGCACCCGGGGCTACTCGGTCATGAACGGCTACTGGGGCGACGAGGAGCGTACGCGCGAGGCGATCGACGCCGATGGATGGATGCACACGGGCGACCTGGCCACGATGGACGAGGACGGCTACGTCAATATCGTCGGACGTATCAAGGACATGGTGATTCGCGGCGGCGAGAACGTGTACCCGCGAGAGATCGAAGAGTTCCTGTACGCGCATCCGGCGATCAGGGACGTACAGGTGGTGGGCGTGCCCGACCGCAAGTACGGCGAAGAACTCTGCGCGTGGGTGATCCTCAAACCCGGCCACGCGCTGATGGAGGAGGAACTGCGTGCGTACTGCAAAGGCCGCATCGCGCACTACAAGGTGCCGCGCTATGTGCGCTTCGTCGACGATTTCCCAATGACCATCACCGGGAAGATTCAGAAATTCCGTATCCGTGAACTCATGCAGCACGAACTCGGGCTGGCAGTCGAGCAGACCGCGTGATGCCCAGAAACACCCTTTGATCAGTTCCGGAAGGGATGCGACAGCCATGAGATCCATCTTCTTGCACTACCAAGGCTTGTCAATGGCAGGCCTGCCGCTTTCTTGAGGGCAGATGCGATGGGAAAGGCAGTGGTGGAATTCGAGTCTGGGGCGCTCGATCCATGCCGCTATCAGGCAATGGCAAAGCTCATTATTGGCTTCTTGAAGGCATTGGGCACAGAGGTGTGCCTTTCGGCGGATGTGCTGGTGATCCCATAGCATGGCGGCTATGCCCGGCGCACCAGAAGGAGAAGAGATGAGAAGGGGAAGGCTTGGCAGCCCATCGCGGTGGTGGCCAAGGCGCTGGGCATACCCAAGGCCATCCTGGGCAACTGGGTTCGCCATGATGCCAAGGACGGGCTCAGCGCCACGGTGCCCGGTCAGCCGGTCGGTTAGCGGATGCTGATGTACTGAGCCGTGATCGGAGTGGCACGCGAGCGTGCCGTCGCGCTCGGGCTGTCTGGCGTACAGCGCCTTCTCCAGCGCGTCCAGCACGAAGTCCGTGCGCATGGAGCTGCTCACTCGCCAGCCCACGATGCTCGGGGCGAACACGTCGATCACGAGGGCCACGTACGTCTCGACCTGGCAGGGCGGGCCGTACGTGAAATCGCTCACCCACAGCTGGTTCGAGCGCTGCGCGCTGAACTGGCCGTTGACTAAGTCCTGCGGGAAAGCCGCCCTGGTATCACTGATCGTTTTACGCACGACCTTGCTGCGCACCACGCCCCGCCAGCCCTGGCGGCGCATCAGGCGCTCGACTGTGCAGCGGGCGCCCCAGCAATGCCTTCTCGCTGCACCTGCAGCCAGACCATGTCGGCACCGTAAACCAGCAGGCATGCCACCGATAGGCCGATGGGGCGATCGGCAAGAACCGGCAGATGGGCTGGACCCGTGCTCCTGGCGGTGCCGGTCCACGAAGGCATACATGACTTCAGCCGGCGTTTGAGCTCCGGTGCGGGAAAACACCAATGCCTCAGCTCATTGATTAAGTTACGATACTTAATGTCCAACCATTGAGGAAAGTGCAGCGTGAAAGACATGAAGAAAATTCACCAGCCCCCGCAAGTCGACGATGGCTATCAGGCACTGCTGTCCGCAGTGAAGAAGTCGGGGATGCCGATCATCGGCAGCGTGTCTGCCGTGGAGATGCGTGCATGGCAGGCTGCTATGCTTCCGATGCTTCCGCCCGGGCCGGAGGTCGGCTACGTGGAAGACTGCGCCATTCCATCCAGCACTGGTGCCATCCCAGCCCGTCTGTACCGCCCGAAAGATCCCGCGCGGGCGCTGATGGTTTTCTTTCATGGCGGCGGATGGACGATTGGCTCCCTCGACGGGTGGGATGCCGCGCTTCGCCGGCTGGTGCTAGCCTGCGGCTGTGCGATTCTTTCGGTGGACTACCGTCTAGCTCCCGAGCATCCATTCCCTGCTGCAGTTGACGACGCGGTGACGGCAACGCGCTGGGCTCTTGGCAACGTCTCCGCGCTTGCGCTCGCCAATGTGCCCGTGGTGGTGGCTGGCGATAGCGCGGGGGGCAATCTCAGTGCAGTGGTTTCACGCGTTCTCGCCGAGGAAGGAGCATCGCCGGCTCTGGCTGCGCAGATTCTCATCTACCCCAGCACAGACGGAGACATCGATTCGCCCGCCATGCATCGCTTCGAGTCGCCGTTTCTCACGCGCGAGGAAATCGCTTGGTTCTATAGCCAGTACATACCTGATCGCAGACAGCGCAGAGATCCCCGATTTGCGCCGCTGCACGCACCTCGTGTTGATGGGCTACCGCCCGCTCTGGTGCTCACTGCCGAATGCGATCTCTTCAGCGAAGACGGATTGGCATATGCGGAGCGCTTGCGGTCGGAAGGCGTTCACACCCGGGTGCGCCGCTTCGAGGGGGGCATCCATGGCTTCTTCACCATGGACCGTGGGCAGCTGCCACATTCGGGGCAGGCTATGGCTGAGATTTCCGATTTCCTCACAGAGGTGCTTGGGCCCAAGTAGGTAGATGGAGTTGCTCTGGCCACGGACCTATGCCGGGTAGGGCGAAACGCTTAGAGCGACCATGTGTGCGCTCTCATGCTCCTGCATGGCTGGAGTTCGTGGAAGCAAGCCGAAGTGGGCGCCTGTTCAAACCCTATGAGACACCGGTTTTTCGGGCGACAACCGCGGAGAGACAAATCTCTACGCCGCAATGAATGGTAAATGGTCTTTCTTGAATGGAAGACTTTGTGGTTGGCAACCGTGCTGTCGCGGATGTCTGAGTTTCTTATGCAAATCAACCAGGAGATAATGATTATGGAAGAGTCCGTTGTTGTCGATTCGCCCCGCATCGAGGGTCCGGATTTCGATCCCGATGCAGTGCGTGCCAAATATGCGTTCGAGCGCGACAAGCGCGGCCGTACAGGGATTGGCCAGTACATTGAAACGAAGGGCGACTTCAGCCGCTACATCGACGACCCCTACGTCGAACCCGGCTTCACCCGCGATCCCATCGTCGAGGAACTGGACGTGCTGGTCATTGGCGGGGGATTCGGCGGCTTGCTCTGTGCAGGCAAACTGCGGGAAGCCGGAATCGACAATTTCAGAATCATCGACAAGGCAGGTGATTTCGGTGGCACTTGGTACTGGAACCGGTATCCGGGCTGCGCCTGCGACGTGGAGTCGTACATCTACATGCCTTTCCTGGAAGCGACGGGCTACATCCCGACGGAAAAGTATGCGACCGCGCTCGAGATCTACGAGCATGCGCAGCGCATCGGGCGCCACTTCGACATGTACCGATCCGCGCTCTTCCAGACCCAGGTCAAGGAGATGCGATGGAGCGAGGAAGACGCCCGCTGGATCGTCACCACGGATCGCAAGGACGTGATCAAGGCCCGCTTCGTCATCACCGCCAGCGGCCCCTTGAACCGTCCCAAGCTGCCTGGAATTCCAGGCATCCTGAACTTCAAGGGCCATACGTTCCACACCAGCCGCTGGGACTACGAATACACCGGCGGGGACCGCAAGGGCGGCCTCACCAAGCTGGCGGACAAACGCGTGGCCATCATCGGCACCGGGGCCACGTCGCTGCAGGCCGTGCCATTCCTCGCCAAGGACGCCAAGCACCTCTACGTCTTCCAACGGACCCCGATCACCGTGGGGGTGCGCGGCAACCAGCCCACGGATCCGGAGTGGGTCAAGAGCCTGAAGCCGGGCTGGCAGGAAGAGCGCATGGAAAACTTCGATGCGCTGTGCACGGGCCGGCCCTACGACGTCGATCTGGTCAACGACGGTTGGACCGACATGCTGTGCAACCTGAAGCTCGAAGGCGTCGACCGCAGCGGCAGCCCGCTGACTCCCGCGCAGATGGCCAAGAACCTCGAGCTCGCCGATTTCACCAAGGGCAACGAGATCCGGGCCCGCGTCGATTCCATCGTGAAGGATAAGAAAACGGCCGACTCGCTCAAGTCCTGGTATCGGCTTCTGTGCAAGCGCCCCGGCTTCCACGACTACTACCTCGACTGCTTCAACCAGCCCAACGTGACGCTGGTCGATACGCAAGGCGGCGGTGTGGAGCGCATCACGGAAAAAGGCCTGGTCTTCGATGGCATCGAGTACGAGGTCGATTGCATCATCTTTGCCACCGGCTTCGAGGTAGGCACGGAGTTCTACCGCCGCGCGGGCTTCGAATCCTATGGGGTTGGCGGGAAGTCTCTGAGCGAGCACTACGCCAACGGCCAACGGACACTCCATGGCTTCTACAGCGACGGATTCCCGAACTATTTCACGTTGGGCCTGAGCCAGAACGGCATCAGGGTGAACTTCACTCAGATGCTTTCGGAGCAGTCGACGCACATCGTGAGCCTCCTCAAATACATGGAATCGAACGGCTTCAAACGTCTGGAGGCAACGACCGAGGCGGTCGATGACTGGCTGCAGGTTCTGCTGGACAAGTCGAAGCTGACGCGCGCCTTCCTGGCCCAGTGCACGCCCAGCTATTACAACGGCGAAGGCGATGTTGCGAAAGGGCTTCTGATCAATACCTACAACGGGGGAGCTCATGAATTCTCGCTGGTCTTGAAGGCCTGGCATGACGAGGGCAGCAAGAATGGGCTGAAATTTTCATGAACGAAATCAAGCATTGATAGTGTGAATTTTGGGAAGGGCATCGGTTGATGCCCTTTCGTCGTGCGCTAGGCAGGCGTTTTGTGCCATTGATTTCGGAATCTGCGAAATAGAGTCGGCGGATTCAAGACTGAAGTGCAACACCGTGGGTTTCAGTGAATGAGGATGAAGCCTTGCGGACTGTTCAGGAGAACTTCTCGGGAGACCCTCAGCGGTGATCGAGCCCCCAGCCCCCTTGCTTGGCCGGTTGTTGATCTCTTTGGCAATGGCATCGAACAGCTCCTGGCTGTAGACGGACACGTCAGTGCCCTTGGGCAGGTGCCGGCGTACCAAACCGTTGATGTTCTCGTCGGAGCCACCATCGTGTATCTCCCGATTGCCGCACAGTTCAGATCACCGTGATGAAGCCGGACTCGCCCAGGCGTTGCCACGGCAGGCCCAGTACCGAAGCGTCGAGCTGGGCGCGTTCGAGCTGGAGGTCGGCGGCGCCCGAAGGGGGCCAGATGAACTTGCCCTGGTGCAGTCGGCGTGCGGCCAGCCAGATGCCTATGCCGTCGTGTACCAGGATCTTCATGCATTTGGCCCGCTTGTTGGTAAACAGGTAGGCGTGGCGAGGATGGGCCGCACCGAAGACGGCAACCACCCGCGCCAGCGCCGTGTCGCTGCCCACGCGCCCATGTCCAGCGGGGCGGTGGCCAGCTAAGCCGCGTCGATTCCATCGCAGCATGTCGCAGCAGCTGCGCGCATTGGGCGGCCGCCGATAGCGCCCAGCGCACGCTCACCGTGCTGCCGGCGCGCGCTACCTCAATGCGGATATCCTCGGCCGCCTCCCTCGCTTAGCGCTGCTGCAGTAGTCACCACTCCCGCCACGCCGGACAGCGGGCGGCGACATCGCCGGCAACTGAAGCGGCACGAACGCTGCCGTGTCGCACTGCAGCTCCGCCAGCGCCCGGCCGGCTGACGCGTCTCTCGAAGCCAGCGGTGTACCATATTCGGGTGGATGCCGTGCGTCAGGGCGACGCCGGATACCGAGGCTCCCGGCAGGCGCGTTTGCTCCAGCATCGACGCGTTGAACTGCCCGCTGTGTTCGCGCTCCCGCGGGCGACACATCTGTCGACACTCGATCCATCGTCTCCACGATCCTCCATCGTGGGGGGCGATGCGCCCTCAGCCCAATCGTTCCAAGATGGGATGACCGGACGGATGCGGCCTTCTACAATCACCAACGTCTGCATTCCTCGCTGGGTTACCTCAGCCCGATGCAGTACGAACAACGCTGGTACGAGGCACCGCGCAAAGAGGCCGCGTAAACGATGGGTCAAGAAGTTGACCGTTCAGGGGCAAGGCATGACCCGTGGGTCTACTCAAGGACGTGCTCGAGCGGCTCCTGGCACATTCGAACCACCGCATCGACGAGTTTTTGCCACAGTGCTGGAAACCGGCGGCTTGACCACCAGAGCGAGGTCTTTCCTCGTCGTCAAGGTGGCGTGCCCGCTCGCTTACGGTAGCCCTCGGTACCTTACGAACAGTTCCTTGTTATGCAAAAATCAACCCCAGATTCCTCGCAGCTTCGCATTTCTCCGATATCGACTACACGTGCATTTGAGTCCGTAGAGGCCCAGATTCGTGGGTTCATTGCTAGTGGCTCGCTGCACCCCGGCGACCGGCTGCCGCAGGAGGGCCAGTTGGCGGCGATCTTGCACGTTGGTCGTGGTTCGGTGCGTGAGGCATTGCGCATGTTGGAGATGTCCGGGCTGATTGAACTCCGAAAGGGACCGGGCGGAGGGGCGTTCGTAAGTTCGGGGCGATCCGGCGCTATCTCCAACGGTTTGGTCAATCTGTATCATTTGGGGGCTATTGGCCCAGATGACCTCACCGAAGCACGGGTCGGCATCATGGATCTGGTGGTGAGGACCTCATGCGCGCGGATTTCCGAAGAGCGGATCGACGAATTGGACGCCAACATTGATGCAACGAGTCGAGCGTACTCAAGCGGTGATTTTTCGGCAATTGTGAAGCTGACGAGTGATTTCCACATTCTGCTGGCGAAGTCGACGGGTAATCCGATCCTTCTTGCTAACGTAGAGGGTCTACAGGAGATCGTTCGTCTTTTCCTGATGGCGATTGGCCCGGTTGATTTAGTCAATGTCATTCCTTCTCGCCGGCGGTTCCTCAAGCACTTCAGGAACCGTGATGCAGATGCAGCAAGTGCGGAGATGGCCTGCATGCTGCATCGAGTGCAGAAGAATTATTTCTTCCGTTGGAATAGCCGTGTCGCGGCGCCACCTACGGAATCCTCGCCCCCCCAACAATTACTCGACGAAAGAGGGGGAAAGTGAAGAATTTAGGTATTAGGCCAGCTGCATCATTGGCATTGGGCGTGGTACGCGAAGTAGCCGGCGACCACGGCCGTGGAACTAATTAGGCGGCATCAATCGTTTCATTGATTGATTGCTGCCTTCCAATAGGTTTTATCGATCTGTGGCCTGGTGGCTTCTGAGCCACCCATGCCACCTGCCACGTAATCTGTGTAAGACAGCATCAATTCAAACATCAGGTCGGGATTAGACCGAAAATCAGCGTTCTGCCAGCGCTCAGTCAACGCCAACCCATTGATGGTGGCCAACAAGTAATGAGCCAGGTGAAACTTCAGTTGTCCAAGCGGCTTATCGGGTGCAATCGACGTGATCAAATCCTCAAAACGGTTGAACACGCCTACCAAAAACCCAGAGTAGAGCGTGCCAGTACCAAGGGGACTGTCTGTGCTCAGCCTGAATAGAGCCTTTACCGCAGCATCGCCATCCGGTTCTGAGCCATACAGTGCAAAGAATGGAGCGTTGAGAGCCAAGGCTATTTCGTAGAGCGAGAGCTGCGTTGGCGGGCGAGCTTCCAGTTCTGCCAAGAGCATCTCGAACCGCGGCTCCAAATAGCTGCGTATCGTGCTGTACATCGCATCGATCAGGCCCGCCTTGCCTTCGAAATGGTATGCGACGGCGGACTTGTTACGGTTGCCAGCAGCGGAAGCAATCTCCACCATCGACACCGTAGTTCCACGCTCTCCAAAGAAGCGCATCGCGACTTGGATCAACCTATCACGTGCAGAGTGCCGCGGAACTGGCTGGAATGTGGTTTCTGTTGGGGGTGGCATAGGTAAGAGTGGCCGATTGAACCTGTATTTTGACCGTAACCATGCCGTGAGCTGCAGGCATGTACTGCTTCGCGTCCGGCGGGCGGCGCCGACTAGCGTGATGCGACCTCCGCAGAGCCGATGCGCGCCATTGTGGCGGACTGTAAGGGAAGGTCTGCCAAAGTCCGTCGCCGATGTGCTTGTCGCCGGCCCTTCGTCGTTTCCCCCCGCGTCAGAATAGTTGTCGCCCCGATAAAGCCAAGAACCCTGGGGGCGGCGATGAAGGACAGAAGTGGCTCGATACGGACAAGCATTCAAGGACAGAGCAGTGGCGCGGTTGTTGCCGCCCGAGAGCGCGGCGGTGGATGTCGTTGCGCGTGAGATTGGCGTGGGCGCCGCGACGCTGGAGCGTTGGCGCGCGGATGCCCTGTCCATGCCCGCTCGCGAGCGGGCATGGACAGCGGCGGCGCGCTTTGACGCCGTGCTGATCACGGCCGCCATGGACGAGGCTGCCAAGAGCGCCTGGTGCCGCGAGCACGGGGTGTACCCGCAGGAGCTGGATGCCTGGCGCCAAAGCGCCAAGGAGGCGCTGGCTGAGCCCGAGGAGGTGCGCGCCAGCCCGCAGCAAACGGCGCGTGAACGGCGGCGCATCAAGGAGCTCGAACGTAAGCGGACGGCCAACTCATGTGACCGCGTATGGCGGTCATGGCCGGCGCTCAGGTCAGGGATGGCGCGGGAAGGAGCCAGCGATGCGGCAGCAACTCCCCAATCTGACTGGCACGCTGCGTGGGCAGTCGCGTGAGCACGTCCTTCAGATAGGCATACGGATCGTGCCCGTTGAGCCTGGCCGACTGGATCAGGCTCATGACGGCGGCCGCACGCTCGCCGGCCCGCAGGGATCCCGCGAACAACCAGTTGGACCTGTTATGCGGAGTTGCGCATAAGCGCCGTTATGTGCAGTCGGTGATTATGTGGAGTCGCCGCCAGCAGTTCGATCAGCGGAAGTCTCGCCGGGCGTGTGGCCCGGGGTTGGCCCCGGCTCGATCATGGCCAGTCCTTACTCCACATAACAATCGGTGGTCTCCTATGGTTTCCCAACGTCACCATAGGAGACTTCCATGCCCACCGAACTGTGCCTGGCACGCCTCGTCCGTCGAGACTGGCTGACTGACGGCCCACTGAGCAACCTTGTCGCTTCGTATGCCGAGTCCTTGCAGACCCGACGCTATGCTGATGGCACCCTCCAGGCTTATCTGAGGTGCCTCGCGCATTTCAGCTACTGGATGAGGAGAGAAGGACTGGCGGCCGACGACGTCGACCAGAAACTCATCGCGCGCTTCATACAGCATCACCTGCCCACTTGCACCTGTCCTGCGCCGCGCCGATCCGATGTGAAGGAGGTGCGGGCGGCTCTCAACCATTTGCAGGCCTTGCTGCCCGAGGTGGATGACGGGGCCACCACGACGACGCCGCTTGCCGCCGAACTCGAGCGCTTCGGCGATCACCTGCGCCACACTTGCGGCCTGGCGCCGCCGACCTGCACCTATCGGGTCCGGCACGTAGAGGCTTTCCTTTTTGGCCGCTTCGGCAGTGACTCCCCCGAGATCGGCCTGCTGGCCGCCAGGGACATCGATGCCTTCCTGAACGGCCTGGCCGCCCGCTGGAAGCCCGCCTCGCGCAAGCTGGTCTGCACGAGTTTGCGCAGCTACTTGCGCTTTCGCGCCATGCTGGGCGACGACACCCGGATCCTGTCCGCGACGCTGCCGGCGATCGCGAACTGGCGGCGACGGAACCCTCCGAAGGTGCTCTCGGACGTTCAGCTCGAGCACTTCCTGCAAGCCTTCGATCTCACCGATCCGGTCGGGCTTCGTGACTATGCCATCGCCCGCTGCCTGCTCGATCTCGGCCTGCGGGGAGACGAAGCCGCTCACCTGACGCTGGATAGCGTGGATTGGCGAAGCGGGGTCGTGACGCTGCACAGCACCAAGAGCCAGCGCGTGCAGCATCTGCCCCTGCCAGTGCAGACCGGCGAAGCGCTTGGCCGTTACCTGCGACAAGGGCGTCCGCAGACGGGTAGCCGCGCCCTGTTCGTACGTCACCGCGCCCCTTTCGGCGTCCCTCTCAGCGTGGCGGCCATTCGCAACGCGATGAATCGTGCGTTTGTCCGCTGCGGTATGGCGGATCTGTTCTGCAACACCCATGTGCTTCGACGTTCAATGGCCACCCGGCTGCAGAAGACAGGCGCATCGATCAAGGAGATCGCCGATTTGCTTCGCCACCGCGATCTGAACACGGCCCGGGTTTATGCCCGCGTCGACCTGGAGCGCCTGCGGGCCGTTGCCCTGCCTTGGCCGGGGAGCGGATCATGAACACCGCCACGACCTGGGCGGCTCGGGTTGAAGCATATCTCGCCTATCGGCGCAGCTTCGGCTTCCAGCTCACCATTGAGGGAGGGCGGCTCGAATCGTTTGCCCGCTTTGCTGACCACCGTGGGGCCGAACGGATCACGCTGGAACTCGCAGCAGACTGGGCACGCGCCTCACGCCATCCTCGTCCGATCAGTTGGGCGCGCCGCATCGAGGTGCTGCGCGGCTTTGCCGCATTCTGCCTGCGCACCGATGCGGAAACGGTCGTGCCCCCGCGCAACCTCTTCGGCCCGGCCCACCGGCGCCTCGTGCCGCATATCTACACCGACGAGGAACTGCGAACCCTGCTGGAAGCGACCGACCGCCTGGGGCCTCCCGGCAGCCTGCGCCCGGCCACCTGCCGGACCCTCTTGGGACTGCTGGCGACAGCCGGACTGCGCATCTCCGAAGCGCTCAAGCTGACACGGGCCGACGTGGATATCCAGGCGGGAGTACTCGACATCCGGGACGCCAAGTGTCACCAGCATCGTTTCGTTCCCCTGCACGCGAGCGTCCCCACGTACCTGCAGGCGTATGCGCAGCTACGGGACCGGCTCGTCCCGGGCCCGTGCTGCGATCGCTTCTTCCTACGCGACGACGGTCGGCCCGTTGATCAGCGAAGCATGCTGTACGCACTGCACTCGCTTTGCGATCAGCTCGGCTGGACGGTACGCGGAGACCACACCCATCACCGGCTTCACGACTTGCGCCACACCTTCATCGTGCGCAGTGCCCTGCGCCTGTATGAGCAGGGTGGGGACATCGAGCATGGTCTGCCAGCGCTGTCGATCTACGTAGGCCATGCCAAGGTGGTCGATACCTACTGGTACCTCACCGGCATTCCGGAACTGATGGCCGTCGCCGCTGAGCGTTTCCATCGTTACGCTCAGGGAGCGCCAACATGAACCCGCTGCTTGCCGATCCGGCGGAGTTCGCCGCCTTGCTCCAGCGCTTCTTCGCCGAGCGCCTGCTTCAGCAGCAGGCAGTCAGCCCCAGGACCGTGGCCGCCTACCGGGACGCATTCCGGTTGTTGCTGGAGTATGCCGAGCGCAGGCTGGGCAAGCCGCCCGCCAAGCTGACCCTGGGGGACTTCGATTCGGAGCTGATTCTCGGTTTCCTGGCCCATCTCGAAGGCGAGCGCCATAACACCGTGCGTAGCCGCAATGCACGGCTCGCCGCGGTACGGGCCTTCGCCCGGTACATCGCCGTGCAATGCCCTGCGGCATTGCTGCTCGTCCAGCAGATCCTGGCCATTCCGATGAAACGGTTCGAGAGACCCCTGCTCGGGTTTCTCTCGAGGACCGAGGTGCAGGCACTCCTGGCTGCCCCTGACATCACAACCTGGTGCGGCCACCGGGATCGGGTACTACTCAAGCTGCTCTACAACACCGGTGCTCGTGTGTCCGAACTGATCGGCATCTGCGTCCAAGATCTGGAACTCGACGTCACGCCGTCGGTGCGCTTGCACGGCAAGGGACGCAAGCAGCGCACTGTTCCGCTCTGGAAGGAAACCGTCGTGGAAATCCGCCGCTGGATTGACGCCGCCAGCCTGCAGAAGAACCAGCCGCTGCTACCCAACCGCTGGGGAAAGTCGATGACCCGATCCAACGTCGCCGAGCGGATTGAGCGGGCCGTGAACGCCGCGATAACGCAGTGCCCTTCGCTTGACGGACGGAACATCTCTCCACATACGCTGCGACACACGACAGCCATGCACCTGCTGCAGGGTGGTGTCGACATCACTGTCATTGCTTTATGGCTCGGGCACGAGAGTCCGGTAACAACTCACGGCTACGTTGAAGCTGATCTCGCCATGAAGGAGCGAGCCCTCTTCGCGATCGCACCCCCAGGAACCCAGCATACGCGCTACCGTCCGACGGACGCACTGTTGAAGTTCCTGCAGGCTCTGTGATTATGCGCAGTTGCCAGAGGCGAGATGCTGGAGATCTGGTGGCATGCTGGCGGCGACTCCACATAATCACCGACTGCACATAAGACCTGCCGATCGCAATGGGGCGGATCTGGTTCTCGATATGGTTGTTGTCCACGGGCAGATGCCCGTCATCGACGAATCGGGTGAGCGCCGTCCAGCGGTTGAGGCTGTAGTCCAGCGCCTTCGCTGTGGCCGAGCCGTTCGTGATCTTCTGGCGCGTCAGCAGCATCCACCGATGCAAGGCATCGAGCACCGGTTTGGATCGAACCAGCCGGATGCGCTGGCGTTCGTCGGCACTGAGCTCCTTGAGCTCGCGTTCGATCTCGTAGACCTGTCCGATCAATCCCAGCGCCGTCTCGGCGACCTGGCTCCTGTTGCTGACGTGCAGGTCGAAGAACTTGCGCCGGGCATGTGCCAGGCATCCTGCCTCGGTCACGCCGTTGGTAAAGCCCGCCTTGTAGCCGCTGAAGTCATCGCACACGAGGCTGCCCTTCCAGTCGCCCAGGAAGGTGCGCGCGTGCTCGCCGGCACGCGATTCGCAGAAGTCGTAGACCACGGCACGGATGTCTTCAAACGCCCCGGGGGCGTAGGCCCACAGGTAGGCGCGGTGGGTCTTGCCGTTGCCCGGCTTGAGCATCTGCACCGGCGTCTCGTCAGCGTGCAGCACGCCGCGCGTGAGGATCTGGGCCTTCAGGGCATCGACCAGTGGCTGCAGTTGCACGCCGCACGAGCCCACCCACTGCGCCAGGGTCGAGCGCGGGATGGCGAATCCGGCTCGGCCAAAGATCGCCTCCTGGCGGTACAGGGGCAGGTGATCGGCGAACTTGCCCACCAGCACCTGGGCCAGCAATCCGGTGGTGGGAATGCCCTTGTCAATCACATGAGGGGTCACCGGCGCCTGCACCAGCGTCTGGCAGTGCGCGCAGGCCCATTTGCCGCGCACGTGGCGCTCGACCGTGAAGACGCCGGGCTCGTAGTCCAGCTTCTCGGCCACGTCCTCGCCGATGCGAGACATCTGGCACACACCCGCAGGCGGTGGACTCGGGCTCGTGGCGGATCTCGCGGCGCGGCAGGCTGGCCGGTAGCGGCTGGCGTTTGGGTTGCTGCTTCTCGCGTGGCGCGGCCTGTGGCGGCGTGAGCTGCTCGATCTCATCGGCCACCGCCTGCAGATCCGCGTCCAGCGTTTCTTCCAGCAGGCTTCTTTGCTCGGCGCTGTAGCGCTCGGACTGGGCGGCAAACTTCAGCCGCTTGAGCATGGCGTTCTCGTGCGTGAGCTTGTCGATGAGGGCTTGCTTGTGCGTGAGCTCGGTGCTCTGACGGATGATTTGCTCGTCCTTGCTCCCGACCGCGTTCAGCAGTGCTGCGACCATCTCGCGCAACTGCTGTGCGCCGAGATCTTCCAGGGATTGCTGCTGCACCACCATGGCCCAGAGTGTGCCCAAGCCCGCAGCGAGCGGCCATTGGAAGATGTGCCGATTGCGCGGCAGCGGCTGTGCCGCGCAGGATTCAGACCATGGTGATGATGCCGCCTTCGCCCAGGCGCTGCCAGGGCAAGCCCAGGATCAGGGCGTCGAGCTGGCTGCGGCTGAGTGTGAGCTGGGCAGCCTCCTCGGGCGAGGGCCAGACGAAGCGTCCCTGGTGCAGCCGGCGCGCGGCCAGCCAGATGCCGATGCCGTCATGCACCAGCACCTTTAGGCGGTTGGCGCGCTTGTTGGCGAACAGGTAGGCGTGATGCGGGTGCGCCGCGCCGAAGACGGCCACTACCCGTGCCAGGGCCGTGTCGGTGCCCGCGCGCATGTCCAGTGGCGCGGTCGCCAACCACGCGACATCGATACGGATCATCGCAACAGCTCTCGCATCCACACTGCGCATTCGGCGGCCGCCGCCACGGGCCAGGTGATGCTCACCTCCATCGCACCACGGCGCAGCTCGATGCGGATGTCCTGCGGAGCGTGCGAGGCCGGCACCGGGGCCGGCGCAAAGGGCAAGGCGATGAACTGTGCAGGCTCGGGCACGGGTGCGGCGCCTGGGCGAGCTGCTCGCGTCAGGCGGCGCCACTTATGAACGAGGTTGGCGTTCAAGCCGTGCGCCAGCGCAACGGCCGCCACTGATGCGCCCGGGTCTTCGCATTCGCGCAGAACCTGCGCCTTCAGATCGTCGCCGTGCCGGCGGCGCGTAACTGGCTTGAAATCCATGGTGTCCACCTATGTGCTTGGTGGACACCATCGTCGGTCACTGCTCCGCCTCTCTCAAGATGCCTTTGCCGGACGCTTACCCTTGGCCAGCGAATTCCATCAGGGACCGTGGCAGCAAGCTGCCGCAAAAGTCCGGATATACGCCTGCAATCTTGACCTTCTTGACTTCATGAATTGAGGGCTTGGCAAACCGGGGCGTCCATATACGCTCTAAGCGTCCCAGCAGCGATCGCGCGCCGAGCCCAGCCGGTTCAATCGCGGCCAACGGCCGCACGCATGGCCTGACACGTCTCGCTAAGAGCTTTGCTAGCGCTGTCCACATGATTGAACCAGCGGGCAAATCCATGGGTCAGGTCTTGATAGACCTGCAACTGTAGCGATACGCCGGCCTCCTGAAGCGCCTTGCCCAGCAGTAGGCCCTCGGAGAGCAACACGTCGTTTTGAGCAAGACCGAGCCAAGTAGGTGGGGCCTTGGACAGCGAACCCCTGAGAGGGGAAATTCGAGGATTGATCCAATCCTCTTTGGAGGCATAGCGTTCGAAGAACCACCGCATATCGTCGCCGGTCAGGGGGAGCCCTGATCCATGCTCGATGTAGCTTGGCCTGCTGAAGTCACAATCGGCAACCGGATAGAACAGTATCTGAAGCGCAATCGGAACATCGCTGGACAGCTCCAAGGACGAAACCAGAGCCAGATTGCCCCCAGCACTGTCCCCGCCAACAAGGAGTCTTCCCTTGGATCCCGTCAACTCTTCCCTGCATGCAAACGCCCAGCGAATGGCATCCTCCGCATCCTCCAAACCGCTTGGAAACGGATGTTCTGGAGCCAATCGATACTCCACGGACAAGACAGCACAGCCACTGTTCACCGCGAGGAACCGAGCCAGATTATCAAAGCCCTCTACTGAACCGGCAACCCATCCGCCACCGTGAAAGTAGACCAGGATGCCATCGCACAAGCGACGCGGACGAAACAGCCGTGCAGGGATGGAGCCCGAACGAGTTGGCAGCGCCAGATCGCGCACCTCCTCCACTTCTGGCCCTGGCCCCAGAAACCCCGCGCTCTGATCGACCAACTGCCTGGCAGTCTCGGGAGTGCCTGCCGACAGGCCAGGACGATTTGCACGCTTCGCTGCTTCAATCGCGTCAACAAAAATTGGGTGGAGTGACATGCTGTGGGCAATTTCAAGAGAAGTGGCGGAGCACCGAACCGCTCCACCGAAGTTGAATCAACGCAGTGATTACCTGCGATCCAAAAGCCCGCCGCCGCCAATCATCGGAGGGTTCTCCTCCGCAAATGGCGCCTCAGTCGGCTCGTAGCCGTAGACGGTCTTCCGGCCTCTTTCGAAATAGACTGTGAATCTTCTGCGGATCCTCCATCCTTCTCTCGTTCGCAGATAGGCAACGTCGTAGTAGCCCTCGGCATTCGTGATGTTGGTCCAATGGCGATCGTTCGCCTCGAATCCGCGAAAGACGAAGTTGACGCGTCCCCGAGCCGAGTCACCATCCAAACGAATGTCTGGCACATTGAGATAGTGGATGCATGAGAGCTTGTTGGTGGTGCAAAACTCAGAGAGAGCTTTCCGACCCTGCACAAAGTTGAGTTCTGGCATGCCGTCGAGCTGCCTTCCCTGGTAAATACCATCCTCAGTGAAAAGCTGCGACCAGGCTTCACCATTCCCGCTGTCATAAGTCGTGCTGTAGGCACCTTCCAATTGAAGTATGTCGAGCCGATCCTCCAACGATTCGAGCCTCTTTGCCAAAGCAGCGAGCGAAATTTCAGAACTCATTCAACACCTCACGATCCACCGTAAGTTCAACGCGAGAACAACGTCATTTTTCCGGTGCGCACCCGCGGAGACCGTAGGCGCGCATGGAGCCTTCATCACATCTTGCAGAGCGGCGACGCCGCCGGCGCGATCGAGGCCGGGAAGGAACGCTCTAGCACGGGACGCAACTGACCGTCAACGATCTTCCCTCGAACGATGTAGTTGGGCAGCATGAGTTGGTTGTCTTGCGAGCGCATGAGAACCTGTCCATGGACCGTGTCCATCGTTGATCCGCGCATGGCCTTGGCGACCTCACCCGCGTTGACGCTCTTTGATTTGCGCACGCCTTCAAAAATCACTTGCGCCCCCACGTAAGCCATGCCTTCGTTGTCGGTGGGACCACGGTTGAATTTCGCCTTCCACGCTGCAACAAATGCCTTGTTGTTGGGGTTGTCCAGTTCAGCCGAGTAAGCGGTGTTGCCCGGAACACCTTCAAGAGCCGTGCCACTGCCCGCGATGATGAAATCCTGCACAATAGAGTGTCCGATCACATGCGTGTTGGGTACAAGCCCGAATTCCTTGGCTTGCTTCATGAATGCGATCGCGTCACGCCCAATCTGGGCCACCCAGATCCCATCCACTTTTGCATCCTTAAGCTGGGCGATGTAAGGGGCGAAGTCTTTGGTTCCGATCGGCGCGAACAACGAAAGCTTGACCTCGCGGCCTAGCGATTTCGCCGCTTTGGTAAAAGCCTCTGACGAATCACGCCCCCACACATAGTCGGCGGCAAAAGTGGCGTACGTCCTCTCCTTGAAAGATTTCGCCCACTCATTGATCATGGGCACATCCATCGCGTCCGAGTGGTTCGTCCGGAAGAGTCGCGACTTGCACGAGTCCCCTGTGATCTTATCGCTCTTCGCAGCGACGGCGACGAAAAGCGCATCCCAACGGTCGAGATTTGGCCCAAGGGCCAATGCGATCGATGACGGAATAGCTCCAACCAGCAACGGATAGCCGTTACGAGCGAGCTTCTCAGCCGCCCGTCTTCCCCCTTCCGGGGTACTCTCGTCATCCGCAATCTGGACTTCGACTTTTCGTCCGTCCACACCGCCCTTTGCGTTGGCCTCATCGACAGCAAACTGGATAGACCGGATAACTTCCTCTCCTTGCACTGCGAAGACCCCGGATTTCGAGCTCAACAGCCCGATGCGTACCGGCTCTTTGCCCTGAGCCATCACCACACACGGAAGCAGCACCATCAGTGTGGTTGCGACTACTTTGTCGCGCATCTTCGCTAATTGCATCATTTCCATGTCTCCTGAAGTTGGTAGATAAATTAAAGCGACGCGCAGCATGTAAGGTCAGATTACACACGACGCTGGACTGCAGCGGATGCAACACAGCTACACAGCCAGCATGATCACCGAGCACCGTCACGGTGCACCCGGAACCGCTCCCTGCCTGCGTCCGACTTAACAGAATCGGTCATCCTTGATCTGCTGCACCCCGATGTTGAGTATAGCCATACAGGTTGCGTCCTCAACCTAAAGTTGTGGAGCATCACTCAGTGGTAACCCTAATTGATGACCCTACATGAGACGCATAGACTCATACATAGGTTGAGGACTCAACCTATTTGCAAACTGAACAAGCAACGTCTGCACAAAGGATTCGATATGACCAACGAGAAGAAAAGCAAGTATTTCGACATGCTGGTGGTCGGCGCCGGCTTTGCCGGGCTCTACCAGCTCTACCGCGCGAAAGAAAGGGGGCTGACCGTTCGAGTGCTAGAAGCTGGGGACGGTGTCGGCGGCACCTGGTTCTGGAACCGCTATCCCGGAGCACGCTGCGATGTCGAGAGTCTCGACTATTCGTATTCGTTCAGCAAGGAGCTGGAGCAGGAGTGGGTTTGGACGGAGCGCTACGCCCCTCAGTCCGAGATACTTCGGTACATCAATCATGTGGCTGACCGATTCAATCTGCGCAGCGACATTCAACTCAACACTCGTGTCGTTTCGTGCGTCTTCAACGACCTCTCGTCAACTTGGCTGTTGACGACAGTGTCGGGCGATGTCCTTGAAGCAAAATACCTCGTGATGGCGACTGGTGGTCTCTCCGTGCCACAGAAGCCGAATCTGAAGAACCTCGCTTCTTTCACAGGAAAGTGGTACCACAGCGCCGAGTGGCCCGCTGAAGGCGTGGACTTCAAAGGCAAGCGAGTGGCGCTGATCGGAACAGGATCGAGCGGCGTCCAGATGGTTCCCATAATCGCCGAGCAAGCCAAGCAACTCACCGTCTTCCAGCGCACGGCTAACTTCAGCGTCCCCGCGCAGAACGAGCCGTTGACCTCCGAGATGCTAGCGAGCGCGAAGGCACACTACGCCGAACGCCGCGCGTTGGGGCGCGAGGCTGTCTCCGGGCAGTACCTCAGCGCCAACCCGAAAAGCGCTCTGGAGGTCAACGAGGAGGAACGCAACGCCGAGCTCGAGCATCGCTGGAAGAGCGCGGGCGGTGGTTTCCGCATGCTCCGTGCATTCTCAGACATGATGGTCGACCTGCGGGCCAATCGCTACGTTGGTGACTTTGCACGTTCGAAGATCCGCGAGATCGTGAAGGATCCGCGTAAGGCAGCCATTCTGTGCCCTAAGGACGATCTTCCTTTCGGAACCAAGCGGCTTTGCGTGGACACGAATTACTACGAAACCTTCAATCGTGACAATGTGGACATCGTCGATGTCTCGGCTACTCCTCTGGAAGAGGCAACCACCTCCGGGCTGCGCACCACGGAGAGGGAGTACGAGTTTGATGCGATCGTGTTCGCCACGGGCTTTGATGCCATGACAGGAGCGCTCAAAGCCATCGACATTAAGGGCTCTGGCGGCATCACGCTTCGTGACAAATGGGCCGACGGTCCTCTTGCTTACCTCGGCGTGGCCATTGCGGGGTTCCCCAACATGTTTTGTATCACCGGGCCCGGCAGCCCATCGGTGCTGACCAACGTAATCCACTCCATTGAAACGCACGTTGATTGGATCATGAACCTGCTTTCGCATGCCGAAGAGAAGAAGGCTCAACGAATTGAAGCGACAGTGGGCGCTGAGGAAAATTGGGTCACGCATGTTTCGGACCTAGCGTCGAGTACCTTGTATCCGATGGCTAAGTCCTGGTACAACGGATCAAACATCGAAGGCAAGCCCCGCGTCTTCATGGCTTACGTGGCGGGCGTTCCGGCATACCGGAAGGTCATCGAAGAAATTGCAGCAGAAAGCTACAAAGGCTTCGCGCTGTCCTGAGATGACTATGCTCCACAACCGAGTTGCACTTGTGAGCGGAGCTGGCTCCGGTATCGGTCGCGCGATCGCCATGACGCTGGCGCGTGAAGGCGCCCGCGTTGTAGTCACCGATGTCCAAGAAGACGCTTGCCAGAGTACCGTTGACGCGATCACGGCCAGCGGCGGCGTCGCCAGCTACTGTCTCTTGAACGTCAGAAACCCCGACGAACACGAAGCCGCTGTCGAATTCTCCGTTCGTAGCTACGGAGGACTTCACGTCGCCTGCAATAACGCCGGCGTCAGCCGCGGACGGTCAGGTGGCTACAACCTCATTACGGAGGTTCCCGATCAGGACTGGTTCGATGTTCTCAACATCAACCTATCCGGCGTTTTCTTCGGGATGCGCAGCCAGATTCCCGCCATCCTAAGATCGGGCGGCGGCTCCATCGTCAACGTCGCCTCGGTCATGGGTCAAGTCGCTGGCCCGAGACTGAGTGCCTATGTGGCGAGCAAGCACGGTGTCGTCGGTCTAACGAAAGCGGCTGCCGTCGAGTTCGCTAGCAAAGGCATCAGGATCAACGCCGTGGGACCAGGATACATCCGCACCCCGATGCTGAGCCAAAAAGAGAATTCCACGTTGAATTCCCTCATTGAGCGGCATCCCGCGGGACGGCTGGGTGAACCGGAGGAAGTTGCCGAAGCGGTTGCTTGGTTGTCCAGCGGTCGGGCCGGATTCACCACGGGATCGTTCTTCCCCGTTGACGGCGGCTACCTCGCCGTATGAGAGAAACCACATACTCTTGACGTAGGAAAGAAATGAATCCATCCCTAGACATCACTAGTTCCAATGACTTGAGTGCGCTCACGGCCCTCGTCACCGGATCCGCAAAAGGCATCGGCAATGCGATTGCACGCGAATTGGGTCGTAGAGGTGCGCGCGTCGCCATCACCGATATCGACGAGGCCACGCTGCAGGAAGCAGTAACTGCCCTGACAGAGGCGGGCATTGAATGCCTTCCTGCGGTCCTGGATGTATCCGATGAGGACTCATGCGCGACGGCATACAAGTGGCTGTGCAACAGCCTGGGATCCATCGACATTCTGGTGAACGCCGCCGGTGTCTACTCTGCGTCGAAGTTTCTTGAGGCCTCTCGGGAGGATTTCCAGAGGCTCCTGAACGTGAACTTATTCGGCACGCTGAACATGATGCAGCTCTCCTTACCGTCGATGCAGTCTCGCCGGTTCGGCAGGATCATCAACATCGCGTCAACTGCTGGTAAATGGGGGGCAGCCAATCAGAGCACGTACGGCGTCTCCAAGCATGCAGTCATCGGCCTGACTCGCTGCGTAGCGATGGAGTTTGCCAAGTCAGGCGTCACGGTCAATGCAGTCTGCCCCGGCCCGGTGGAGACGGTTATGCTCACAGGTCTTTTGGAAATACAAGCGAACCTAAACAAGATCAGCCCGCAAGCCTATCGCGACAGCCTGCTCGCGCGTGTTCCGATGGGAAGGCTCATCGAGCCTCAAGAAGTCGCTCTTGCCGCAGCCTACTTCGCATCGCCGCACGCGGGCGCAGTGACCGGTCAAGCCTTCACAGTCGACGGCGGCTTGCTTCAAGGATAGGCTGTGAGGGCATCACCCGAGCAGCCATCTATTCCTCGGAGGCATTCTCCGCCAGTGGGAGGTTCTCCAGCAGACGGTGCATGAAGCTGTTTAACAGTTTCCTCTCGGCATCGGAGAAACCTGTGAGCAAGGCCTCTTGACGGGCCAGCGATACTCTGAGGAATCGCTGGAACATCTTCTTCCCCTTGGGGGTTATGCTGTACTCGATCTTTCTCAGTCCCAGAGGGCGAGAAATGATAAGTCCACGCTCCATCAGTTCCGCACAGCCGCGGCTTACTGCCGACTTGTCGACGCCCATCAGATCACACATTTGCTTGCCGGTAGACCACGGAAAAAGCTCTACATAAGACAAGACGCGCCACTCGTTGACGCCCATGCCGAACTTTTCTCGATAGACTTTGGAGGCTCCCGCCGTCATCTTGTTGGATAGCCACAGCACAAGAGCCGTGAAATGGTTTTCAAGATCAAGCTTGAGATCTTGTTGCTCTTCTTTCATGTGGTTCTTCTGTTTCATTTGATGGGAGTAGTCAGTGATCTGCCCCTTCCGCCGCAATAGATTAAAAGCGGAAGTCCGGGTTGAAGGTTACTCGTGAAGCCGCCTCGACTTCCTGAGCCAGTCAGAAGTAGAGGTTGGGGAATTGTTTCATAACACAACATCTGGGGCGAGGGATCTGGAAGAAGTGGAGCGGCTACCACACCGGCGAAGCCTGGTGGAGGCGAAGATGTATTGCTTCAAGCGCCTGGGTGAGCGGGTGATGGCCAAGAACTGACCGGTAGGTCGTGGAACTGCAGGTGCGTGCCGCGATCCTGAATCGCTTCACGCGACTGGGCGCGCCGACCACGGTGCGCGTGGCATAGCTGCTGTGTCCGGGGTCAGGGATAACTCACCCACGCGAAGCTTTGTGCAACAGCGCCAGGATTGGAGTCGCTTCATTGCGCACCAACACCCTTGCCTGGCCTCGCCGATTGACGCATGCATACGCGCCGACGTGGGGTGGGGCGTTCGCACCTGCGCCCGCTGCGTCATTGTCGCGGCCCTTTGGGCCGCAACCTGGGCGTCGACTACCTACAAAGCGCAAGACCCACGGGAGCGGGATCTAGTACTACAGCCGTAGTCTCTGCGCTACAGTTGCAGACTCGAGAACAAGAACGCAGACGAGATGCTGGCAGAGGTACAAGGATGGTTGGGGGAGTTGGAGGAAGTTCACGGCCGCCTTGCGCC
>Ga0255338_1001697_pt1 | contig 38857 bp, 5 predicted proteins | sample MeOH1_35cm_T4_19_FD_203715 | JGI IMG/M metagenome (GOLD analysis project Ga0255338, IMG submission 203715) | Sandy soil microbial communities from University of British Columbia, Vancouver, Canada - MeOH1_35cm_T4_195 | ecosystem: Engineered > Artificial ecosystem > Sand microcosm > Unclassified ...
TCCACTTCGTCTGGTTGGGCAGGGGGTTGGCGTTGCTGTCGTAGCAGATGTTGTTGCGCGGGTTGACCGGGTCCTTGCCGTTGTTGCAGTTCGCCGGGTCGACGAGCGCGTAGGCGGGGTAGCCGACGGCCGCGCCCGGGACGCCCGTGCCGGCGCGCGTCATGATGATCGGGGCGATGGCGGAACTGACCGACACGCCCGGCACCGTCAGCATGGCGACGAGGAACTCCTTCGACGAGAGCGGCGGGCGGCGCACCGGGTCGGGGGCCGCCGTCAGCGGCGCCCCGCCCGGGTCCATGAGGTCGGTGAAGTTGGCGAGCTGGAGGCCGGCCGTCTGGTTCAGCGTCGAGGCGCCGGACCGGTCGGTGAGACCCACGTCGGCGCTGAAGAACATGACCGCGGTCTTCGTCGTCACGCGCAGGTACGGGATCGAGTTGACGGTCAGCGGGACGAGGGCGACGCCGTTGGAGAACGCGCCGGCGGCGGTCTCGTCGAGGGACCCCATCAGCGCGTCGGTCGCCGGAGTGAAGACCTTGTCGCCGTTGTCGAGCCAGGCCTTGATGCGGGACACGGTGCCGGCGCCGTTCAACGCGGTCGTGGAGGTCAGGATCGTGCCGGTCTGCTTGACGCGGACCGCGGCGATGTTGACGAAGTCCGAGCTCGTCTGCAGGTTGATCTGCATGATCGGCACGTTGGCGTCGTTCTGGCCGGCGCCGGCGGGCGCGAGCGAGAAGCCGTCCACCGCCAAGGTGATCGGACTGATCGGAACGTTGCCGCCGACGTACGGATAGGAGGTCGAGCCCGTGCCGAGCGGGTTCGTGCGCGTGATCCCGGTCAGCATGAGCACGTCCGCGTTGTCGCCGCGGGGCAGGCCGATCCACGAGGGGTCGCGGATCGTCACGTTGACCAGGTCGTTCTGGATGGCCGAGTCGCCGATGTCGTAGGCCACGAAGAAGGCCTGGGCCGTCGGCCCGACGAGCTGGTCGGCGTTGAAGGTGACGAGGGTCTGCACGTTGGCGTCGGCGTTCTGGTCGAAGACGTCGACCTTCTTGACCGACGTGCCGACCGTCAGCGTCAGACGGGGGGTCGGAGCCAGGCCGAGGTTGTCGCCGCGCGAGGTCACGAGCACGCAGGGCTTGCCGGTGATGTTGTCGATGCCGGGGGTGAACGCGGTCGGGCAGCCGGGGCCGGAGAAGGTCATCAGCTCGGCGTTGTTGACCCAGAGCCGGCCGCCCGTCATCAGGTTGGAGTTGTCCAGAGGGAAGCCCTTGGTCGAGGCGACGACCAGGTCGAACGGCGGGTTGGTCGTGCTCGAGACCGCGACCGCCAAGGTCGAGTTGGCCTCGGAGATGTTCACGTCGTTGACGTCCAGGAGGTCGTCCTGGTTGATGTCCTTGTAGATCCGGACGAACTTGACGTCGGTGTTGCGGCCGAGGGGCTTCGCGGGGTCCTGGGAGCCGCCGCCGCGCTCGACGCGCAGGGCGCGCCAGGGCGCCAGCGCGATGTCCGTCGCCATGCTCAGGCGTAGCAAGGACACGTTGGCCTGGGCCTGGGTGACGCCGCGGATGCCCGCCGCGATGTCGCTGACGCCGAGGGTCACCCGGGAGATGACCTTGGTGACCTGTAGCAGCGGGTTCGAGGTGAAGCTCGTCTGCGGCAGGAGCACCGTGTTGGGCACCTGGACCGTGAAGTAGCTCGGGGCGAGCATCGCGACGCCGAGCCCGTTGCCCTCGGCGGCGAACTGCGAGATGTCGTAGGTCAGGAAGTAATCGGCCGGCGTCGTGCTGACGACGATGGGCGTGCGCAGGGTGATCGTGACCGTGCCGGAGCTGAACGTCTCGTTGCCGAACGAGAGCAGGTACGGGCGGTCGCCGAGGGCGGTCACGGTCGAGTCGGCGGGGTCGAAGACGGCGTTGCCGTTGGAGTCGGCCCAGACCTTGAGGATGGTGACGTCGCTGTCGAGCGAGCCGGGCGTGCCGGTCCGCGTGAAGCGCAGCTTCTGGACGAGCGCGGTGTTGCGGTCCGTCTTCATGTTGATGCGCAGCATCGCGACGTTCTTGTCGTTCTGCTTCGCCGTGTTGCCCGAGATCTGGTCGAAGGTGGCCGTGACCTGGTTGACGGTCGGGCCGATGACGAAGGTCGGGCTGGCGATCGGAGCCGTGCCGACGAAGACGGTGTTGTGGCCGGCGAGCGTCGGCGTCAGCTTGAAGCGCGCCGGGTCGGCCACGGAGACGCCGACGACCTCGTTGGGAGGCGTCAAGGTCGGGTGCGAGAACTTCGCCGAGGGCGAGACGTCGAACGCGACGTACAGCGTCGTCGGCGTGGACGTGACGATCATGTACCCCGGCGAGCCGATGTTCGGGTCGTTGATCGGGATCGTCGCGCGGCCCGAGGTGTCGGGCGGCGTGCCGAAGCGCGCCTCGCCCAGAGGGATGTCGCCGGCGTTGATGCCGGTGACCGGGTCCCGCTTGAAGATGCCGTCGATGGACTTGTAGACGCGCACGGCGCTCAGGTCGGGGTCGTCCCCGTTCAGACCGGTCGGCAGGCTGCGGTTGAAGCGGATCTCGGAGAGCTGGACCTGGAAGGCTCCGGTCCACACGTCCAGGCGCACGGCGGCGACGTTGTTGTCGCCCTGGTTGATCGTCGGAGAGATCACCGCCCCGGTGGAGTGCGCGGCCGGCAAGGTGTTCAGGGCGCCGCGCTCGACGTTCAGGATCGCGGGCACGGCCGCGTTGAAGGCGGTGTAGCCGACGATCTCGCCGTCGACCAAGGCGTAGGCCGTCGTGCCCGGCGCCGGCGAGGGCAGGCCCATCGTCGAGGTCAGGATCCACGAGGACTCGATCGTGCCGGCGGGCAGCGCGAGGATCGGCGTCGTCAGCAGCGGCGCGGGGAAGGTCCCGCTCGAGGTGCTGAAGTACGGCGTGGCCTTGACGTACATCGTCTGCGGCGCGGCGACGATGTCGCGGGTCTTCGAGTAGAACGGCAGTGGCGAGCTCGGGTCGTAGCGGTTGGGCAGCGCCAGGGCGTTCTGGAACACGTTGTCGTTGACCGGGTCGTTGGTCGGCACCGAGGTCGCGAGGATGGACACCCCCAGCGAGCGGGGCTGCTGGGTGAGGGGATCCGTGGGCAGAGCCGTCTCCGAGATCTTGTAAGCCACGAAGTAGCGCTGCGGCTGGGTGGCGAGCGCCGCGGTTATGATCTTTCGCACCGGGTTCAGGACGATCTGCGAGACCAGCGGCAGGCCCTGGTAGTTGCCGAACGTGCCGGAGCCGACGAGGATGTCGCCGCTCGGCGGGTTGAACAGGCCGTCGTTGTTGGCGTCATACCAGAGCTGGGTCGCATCGACGTCGGTGGCGACCGCGCCGCCCGACGTCGCGGTCCCGGTGGCGTAGACGAGCAGCCAGCGCCACGGGGCGTCGGCGACGTCGGCGGCGACGAGGATCGAGGCGACCGCGACCGTGCTCTTCTGCTGCGCGAACGGTCCGATCGCCCCGTCGAAGGTGTCCGACGAGGTCACCTTCACGAAGTCGGCGTACTCGGTCACCTGCGAGATGAACGACGCCGACCGGCCGCCCAGGCTCGGCAGGGACACGTTGAGCGCCGAGATGGTCTTCGGGTCCTTGATCTGGATGTAGGAGGTGTTCGGGATCGCGAGGCCGATGTTGGCCTGCGTCGAGACCGTCGCGAGCGGGTGCAGGTCGTAGGTCACGAAGTAGTCGAGCTTGACCGTCTCCACGACCTGGCCGCCGCCGCCGACGAGGGCCTGGATCGGGATGCGCGCCGGGCCCGACAGGACGGTGCCCGTCGAGTACGCCTGGGCGGTCGTGCCCTCCTGGCCGCGCGCGCAGTTCGTGTAGACGCCGTTCGTCTGGTCCAGGCCGGTGCAGAGGACGACCTCCTTGAGCCCCTCGTCGGTCTGGCCGTCGTTGAGCACGAGGCGGCTGACCTGGTCGTTGGGGAACGGGTTGTCCGCCGGGAACATCAGGCCGATCTGGTCGACGTAGATCAGGGTGTCGCCGGGGGCGACCGCCGTCGAGATGAGGGCGGTCGGGAACACGTGCAGGGTCGAGTTCTGCGGGCTGACCTGGGTGTCGGTCGAGGTCTGCAGGAGGCCGTCGCCGTTGCGGTCGAGCCAGACGCGGATGTTGGTGACGTCCGTCGCCTTGTTGGCGGACACCGCTCCGTTGTTGATCCCCGACGGCAGCCAGCGGTCGAGCTTGAGGCCCGTCCACTCGGCGGCGCCGGAGTTCACCCGAAGGGTCATCTTCGCGACGGGCTGGTTCTTGTCGTTCTGGGCGATGCGCGAGGGGATCGCGTCGGTCTGGGTGCTGCCGACGACGCCCTGGCGGTTCCAGTCGGTCAGGACGACCTGGTCCGGGGTCGCGACGACCGGCACGTCCGTCGAGGTGAACTGGGCGAAGCTGGTGTTGATCACGCCGTTGCCCGACAGCGGGACGATCTGGGAGTTCGTGATCTTCACGCCGTGCCGCTGGCCCTCGGCGGCCGACGGGGCGATGTCGAAGGCCACGAAGTAGGTCTTCGTCGAGGTCAGGATGGTCCCGTTCAGCCCGGTCGGGTCGTTGATGGTCAGCGAGACCTGGCCCGTCTCGCCCGACGGGAAGGTCGCCTCGGCCACCTGCTTGTCGATCGAGAACTCGAAGGTGCCGTTGCCGGGGGTCGTGATCTGGTTCGGCTGGGTGTCGAGGTACAGGCGGACCTTGCTGATGTGCTGGTCGAGGCCGCCGCCCTGATGCGACAGGGTGATCTTCGAGATCACGCCGGAGAAGGCGTCGGTCCACAGGTCCAGGCGCGCGACGCCGACGTTGGTCATGCCCTGGTTGATGTAGCTGTAAGAGGAGAGCGTCAGGGACGGCGGCTGCCACCACGCGTTGATGTCGGTCGCCTGGACGTTGATGCGGGCCGGCTGGCGCTCGACCGAGGAGGTCGCCGTGCGGATGGCGAAGTTGTCCGCGGCGATGCGGACCTGGAGGCCGGTCGCCAAGGTGATGTTCGACGGGTCCTGCAGCTGCAGGCCGAAGCTCGCCGGGAGCTCGTTGGGCGCGTAGCCGGTCGTCGAGAGGCGCACGGTCAGGAAGAAGTTCCGGTTCGTGTTGTTGATCACCGTGTTGACGGGATCGACGATCTCGAGCGCGGTCTGGCCGAAGGTGGCGCTGCCGAAGTACCAGGTGCCCGAGCCGTCGTAGGCGCCGGTCCCGAGCATGATGTCCCCCGCCGGCGGCGGGTCGAAGCGGCCGTTGGCGTTGGCGTCGAACCACAGGCCGAGCTCGGTCACCTTCAGGTTGTCGAAGTTGCCCTCGGCGCGGCTCTGCACCCGCATCGAGCTCAGGCTCGAGGCCAGGGCCGAGGCCTGCGTCGCCGCGACCTGCATGGACAGGCGCATCATGGGGATGGGGTCCGGGGATTCGCCCGGGACGTTGCCGTCGCCCTGGTTCAGCGTCTTCTTGGTCACGCCCGCGGCGATCTTGTCTCCCGGGATCGGCCCGTTCGGCGGAGGCGTCGATTCGGGGGCGAGGTCCTTGGGCGTCACCACGATGCCGACGAGCTCGACGTCGCCGTCCGAGCGCAGCGCCACGTTCGAGGGCAGGCCCGTGCGCGCGCCGTCGGCGGTGATGCCGTAGATCGCCGGGTTGTACTGGTCGCTCGTGCGGACCTTGAGGACCTCCTGGATGATGTCGGTGACGCTGAGGTTGGCGAAGACGCCCTGCTCGGCAGGCGTGAAGATGTGATAGGTCGCGTTGGCGATAGGGTCGCGCAAAGTGACGGTGGTCGTCGAGCCCGAGCTCATGAAGGAGACGATGCCGGTGTAGTAGTTGCCGTTCTGCGGGTCGCCGGCCGCGACGTTGCCGAACTTGTCGCGCGCCTTGACGACGATGGTGCCGGGGTTGGTGACCGGCAGCGGCGCCAGCGGCGTGTACGGGTGGTGCAAAGTCATGTAGGACGCGGGGCCGGGGGTGATCGTCTGCACCTGGGTGATCGGGGTGAAGACGTCGTTGCCGCCGAGCAGGGCCTGGGCCTGGATGGTGGTCCCCCCCGCGATCGTGTCCCACGCGTACATCGGCGCCTGGGACAGGGCCGCGCCGCCGGGGATGGGCACGTCGAGCGACAGGGCGTTGAGGTTGCGCCAGCCGGTCGGGGCGGTGGCGATGATGACCGCGGTCGGGTCGACGCCGCCGTAGGTGGTCAGGCCCGGGCTCGTGTAGCGCATCGTGAAGGTGGCCGTCGAGGTCGTCACGTTGCCGAACCTGTCGCGCAGCTCGGCGGCGATGACGGTGTTCGTCGGCACCCCGAGCAGGTACTCGACGGTCGTGCCGGCGACGAGGCGGCGCGGCGGGTTGTACCAGCCGATCTGCGCGGGCTGGCCGGGGAGCACGGTGTAGCTGGCGCGCGCGACGTTCCAGGTCGGGTAGGTGATGCCGGTCGCCGTGATCTCGGCGGTCGTGCCCGTGGTCAGCAAGGTGTCGATCAGGTAGAAGCTCGTGGCCGACTGGTTGACGAGGATGTAGGCCACCGCCGAGGTGCTGATGAAGTTACCGGTCGTCGGGGTCGAGAAGGCGATCTGGCCCAGGGAGTCGGACTCGAGGCGCACCTGGACGTAGCCCAGGCCCAGGTCCTGGCCCGGGCGGACCGGCGAGGCGTTGCCGTAGTAGTCGCTCGCCTCGAGCGTGAAGATCTGCGAGGTGGCGCCCGCCAGCAGGGCCTGGCCCGCGCCGGTCGAGATCGCGAGGCCGTCGATGCCGTCGGGCGAGATCGAGACCTCCTGCGCGGAGCTGAACAGCCCCGGGGAGGTGAGCGAGATCGTCGGGGAGCCCGGCAGGGCGTAGCCGTTCGACGCGGTCGTGTCGAGGTAGTAGAAGGTCGCCGAGTAGGAGCCGATCGGGATGTCCACGGTCCGCGTCGACACGAGGAAAGAGGGCGCCGCGACGCGGGAGCCCGCGAACGCGTCGCTCGAGCGGGAGAAGCCGACGTAGTCGTTGTAGTACGACGCGCGGCGCGAGCCGGTGGACAGCGTCACGACGATCGGCGCGGTCGTCACGGCGGGGTTGGCGAAGATGTCCTGCAGCTGCGGCCGGAAGATGCCGGGGTTGTTCGAGAAGTCGACGACGCGGCCGGCGACGAGGTTGCGCACCGGATTGCCGAAGGCGACCGTCTTGATCACGTCCGGGTCCGCGCGCAGCGCGTGGGTCGCCTTCACGGCGACGCCGACCTTCATCTGGATCGACCACAGGCCGGGGCGCCCGCCCTCGGCCGTGTTCGACGACGGGCTCGGGCCGGAGTACGAGCTCATGCGGTCGTGGTAGCGGAAGGTGGTCTCGGCGCCGGTGAAGCCGGGGTCGATCGAGAAGCCGGTGATGAACTGCGTGTTGCCCGCGTCGCGGAAGCCGTAGTCGCCGATGTTCCCGAACAGGCCGAGGTTGTAGCCGCGCGCGGTGTGCACCGCCGTCTCGGCGACCGCCAGGGAGATCGGCGTCGTGCCGAAGCGCGTGACGTTGCCGAAGTCGTCGAGGCGCTGGATCGCGTAGATGCCGCCGGCGCCCGAGACCTCGTTGATGCCCACCGTCACCGCGGTCGGCGTGGTGACGAAGACGATCTGGCTGGCCGGGCCGCCGACGGTCACGATCGCGCCCGAGATGTCCTTCTGCGCGGCGATGAAGCCGGCCAGGTTGGAGGGCGCGGTCATCGTGCCGATCCAGATGCGCGCCGAGTCGCCCGCGTTGGAGGAGACGAAGTACCGGATCGCCGTGCTGATGCCGACCTGGCCGAGGGCGTCGCTGATGACCTGGGTGGAGAAGCCCACGTCCACGCCGCCGACGGAGAGACGGCCGGAGGCGCCGACGGTCGAGACGACCTCGACGTAGACGGTCTGGGTCGAGGTGATCGGGTTGTCGAAGGCGTCGGTCAGCTGGCCGGTGATGGCCAGCGAGCCGGGCGCGCTCGGCACCAAGGTCCCGGCGTCCTGCTGGACGTCGGCCGTCGGCGTGACCTTGACCGAGTCCGGAGCCGCGGGCGAGACGGTGATCAGCGGGCGGATCGAGTCGCCGCCCATCTCGCTGTGCAGGCCCGCGTTCAGCGTCTCATGAGCCTCGACCCAGCGCACGCCCGCCTTCTTCAGCGAGAGGAAGCCAGGCAGGGCCTTCGTACCCTGATCGGTCGTCGAGGAGAACAGCACGCTCGACGGCGCGAAGGTCGGGTCCTGGTTGCCGCCGAAGATCTCCGCCTTGAAGGTGACGTTGGTGCGGTAGGCGTTCGGGCCGGTGGACAGGACGTTGTCGTACTGGTCGTGGGCGCTCAGCACGCCGCTGAAGGTCACGCCGGCGACGGCGTTCGCCGGCAGGCCCGACCAGACGAGATGGTTGATCGGCCCGGGCTGGACCGCGAAGGCCGCCGAGGGGCGGGAGGAGAAGAACACCGCCGAGGCCGCCGTCGTCGACGCGACGACGGTGTACCCCGTCGCGGCCGTCAGCGGCGAGAAGTTGAACTGGCGGTTGCCCAGGATCAGGGCGGCCGCCGGCGGCACGCCCGCCGCCGCGTCGTACGGGAAGGAGAGCCGAACCGTCGGCATCACGGCCGGCGGGTTGGTGTCCTGGGACGGGCCGGCGGCGATGTCGCTGACCGGGTTGTAGAACTGGTCGACGAGCCAGACGTCGGCGGTCATGGCCGGCGAGGTCACGACGTACTGGCTCGGCGTGCCGTCCTTGCCGGCCATGCCCTCGGCCGGGAGGAGCGTGCGGCAGACGACGCCGGGCAGGTAGTCGCATTTGCCGGGCTTCTGCGTCTCGCCGGGCAAGGTCACCTGCAGGCGCGTCGCCGTCGAGGCGAAGACACGGAACGGGATCGAGGCCGCCGCGGGCGCCTGGGAGAGGCAGATGTTCGAGGGGCCGTTGCCCGTGCAGACCCGGTCGGGCACGGTGTCCTGCGGGGCGACCAGGACGGTCGCGCCCGGGGTCTTGGTCACGAAGGTCAGGTTCACGGGCAAGGTGCCGCCGATCAAAGCCGAGGTGGACGGGTCGATGTCGTACTGGTCGTTGGTATTAAGGTAGACGAGCGGCCGCGCGCCGGCCGGCGAGAGGTTCATGTAGCGGTCGACCAGGTTGACCGTTCCGGTCAGCGGCGTGCCCGCCGTCGGCGTCGAGATCACGCCCGCGGCGCCGCCGTTGGGGTAGTTGCCCGAGCCGGGGACCGCGGTCTGGCCGGCCAGCAGCAGCTGAAGCCCCATGGGCGCGGCCGGGAGGACGGTGAACGTCGAGGACTGGGGGTCGCTCGACAGGCCCGAGGCGCCGAAGTCCAGGGCGGAGACGTAGTGTCCCGTCGCCGCGCGGCGCAGGCTCACCGTCATCGGCGCCGTGTACCCCGCGCCGACGTTGATGGCGGCGGTGGACACCGCGGGCGCGTAGGGATCGGTCGGGAAGGTCAGCTGCACGTCGGCCGGGCGGCCGGGGACGAGGTTGAAGAAGCCGTCCACCACGCCGACCTGGACGTCGAAGCCCGTGCCCGCCGTCTGGGCGATCGGCGTCCCCCCCTTGCCGGTCGGCGAGCCCTGGCTGAACGTCTCGCCGGGCAGGACGGCCACGAGGCGCGACGGCGTGCCGGCCAGCACGGTGATCGCCGTCGAGCTGTCCTTGGACACCGTCGGAAGGGACAGGTCGTCGACCATCTCGGCGCGCAGGATGGTCGAGCCGGCGCGCTTGAGCGTCACCGTGTAGGTCGCCGAGGTCGTGACCACCTGGGTCGTCGGCACGATCACCGCGAACGGGTCGTCGGCGACGAGGCGGATCTGCTGGGTGACGCCGGGCGTCAGGTTCCAGAAGGCGTCGGCGATGTCCACCGTCGCGTTGAACGCGAAGCCGGCCTGGGCCGTGTGGACCGGGCCCGAGCGGCCGTTCGTCGTCGAGCCGGGCACGCGCGACTCGGCGGGCGTCAGCACGCGCAGGCGCGTCGGGCTGTTGGCGAGCAGGGTGAAGCCGGCGGAAACGCCGTTCGTCGGCAGGGGGTCGGTGCCGCCGCCGCCGTCCGCCGCCGTGAGCACGCGCGTGCCGGCGGTGCGCAGCAGCACGTTGGGCACGCTCGCCGCGCCCGAATTCATCGCGAAGGAGCCGACCGCCGGCGCGAACGGGTCGTCGGCGGTGACCACGATGGTCGGCTTGGTCACCGTGCTGACCACGTTGTAGCGGGAGTCGGTCGCGTACACGGTCGCCGGGAAGAACACGCCCGCGGTGGACTGCGTCGGCACGCCCGTCACGCCGAAAGGCGCGACGTTCTTGCCGGGGACCAGAGTCTGCCCGTTCATAGCGACGATCATGCGGTTGGGCGTGCCCGGGACGACCGTGATGGTGGACACGGTCTGGCCGGTCAGCGCGGGGGCGATCACGTCGTTGTCCACGCCGGAGACGACGAGGTTGCCGGTCGCCGCGCTGGGCAGGAAGCCGGCGAAGATGGTCTGGCCGAGCGCCAGCGACTGCGGCGCCGGGACCACCGCGTACGCGTCGTTGGCGGAGAGGCGGACCGAGCGGCCGTCGTTGGCGCGGTTGTTGTACAGGTCGACCGCGCGCAGGGTGACGCCGTAGGAGTTGCCCGCGATGAGTCCCGAGGCGCCGCCCGTCTTGCCGGTCACCGTGCCCTCGGCGTAGGTCTCGCCGGGCATCTGGACGAGCAGCGACTGAGGCTGGTTCGCGTCCACCGTGATGCCCGTGACCGTGTCGGTGCTGTAGTAGGTGCCCGTCAGGTTTGTGTCGATGACGCGCAGCTGGAAGCCGGCGTTGCGCGTGACCGGGATGAAGGAGAAGGTTGTCGTGCCCGCGTTCAAAGTGCGCTGGAACGGGTTAGGCGACAGGCCGCGCCCCTGGATGTTCGCGTCATTAAGGAAGTCGAGCTGGGACAGGGGCATCGTGACGCTCGCCGTCTGCGTCATGAAGGGCGTGGTGGCGCGCACGACGTTGTAGTAGTTGTCGACGAGGTTGATGGTGATCGTCGTGGTCACGCCGGCCGTCAGGAGGGCCGGAGAGGAGATCAGACGCCCGCCCGTCGTCGGGTTCGCGGTGTACGGGGACTTGCCGGGGGCGGCGGACTGGCCCTCGACGAGCATCTGCAGCTTCGTCGGCGGCGCCCACCAGACCTTCAGCGGCGAGGGCGTGTAGTACACCGAGGTCGCGCCCGGCAGGGACGCGGACTGGATGGTGAAGCTCTGCGTCCCGGCGACGACCGGGGTGAAGACGAAGGTGGTGGCACCCGACTGCAAGGTCTGGCTCTGGGAGCCGGTGAACGAGTCGGTCCAGACGCGCGCGGTCACGGGGATGGCGATCGTCGCGTCGCCGTTGTAGAACGGGTCCACCGCGTACACGCGCACGCCGATGGTCGAGCCGGCCTGGATCTGGTCCGTCGCGCCGTAGTCCTTGCCGAACGGCGCCACGGAGAACTTGCCTTGGACGCGGGTCTCGTTGGGCAGCAGGGCCAGCAGGCGGTCCGCCGCCCCGCCCACGACGACGACCGGCGTCGCCGGGTTGGCCGCGTTGGGGGTCACGCCCGAGCCCGTGGACGTGACCACGTGGCCGACGGGGTCCGCCGTCACGAACACGCGGCTGAAGCTCACCGAGCCGGGGACGACGAGGTACTGGTCGGCGCTCACCGCCGCGTTGTTCACGTCGCCGTCGGTCACGTAGACGACGGTCGTGGAGTCGGAGTCCAGGTTGTAGAAGTCGTCGGTGATCTGGGCGCAGTAGGTCACGGTCTGGCCGGCCGTGCGAACGCGCGGCGTCCCGGAGCGGCCCTCGGAGCCGGCCGTGACCACGCCGGGCGCCGGCTGCTGGCCGAGCGGGTCGCAGTCCGCGATCAGCTGCACGCGCGTGCCGACCTTGCGCAGGGCGGTCAGGTTGGCGACGCCGAACAAGGCCGAGTTGTCGGTCTGCTCGGCGCGCAGCAACCGCGGCCCGGCCTTGCGCATGCGGAGGGTGAAGCTGCGGGTGCCGTTGTCGCCGCCGGTGCCGGTCGTGAAGGTGTAGTTCGCCGGCAGGCCGTGCAGATCGTCCTGCGGGTCGGCGGTGTCGGGCGTCTCCGGGCCGGCCGCGCCGTCGAGCAGGAACTTGACGGTGCCGCTGTAGCTCGACGCGACGCCGCCCGTGCCGTTGGGGCCGTCGCGCGCGGTCAAGGTGACGGTGACGTCGTTGCCGACCGTGCTGGGGTTCGAGGAGACGGTCACCGAGAAGCTCTGGGCGACGCCTGAGATGAAGAAGCGGGGGCCGCTCTGGACCACGCTCTGCACGTTGCCGGCGTTGTCCTTCGCGCGGATCCAGGCGACATAGGGATCGCCGCGCACCCAGCAGGGGTCGGTCGGGACCGGCCGCGGGCAGGTCAGGCCGTCGTACTGCCAGTTGCCGAAGGCGTCGGAGAAGGCCGCCGGGACGTAGAGCGGGCCGCCGGCGGCGGCGACCGTCACCCAGGTCGAGCCGTTCCAGAAGAAGCCGGTGGCGTCATAGCCGCCGAACGCCACGGGGCCCCCGCCGATCAGCGGCGCGGTGTCGCGGAACACGACGACGTCCACCGCGCCCTGATGCCAGCCGAGCGAGGGCACCACGCCCGAGCCGCCGCCGGAGATGCCGGAGGTGAAGTTCGGGTCGCTCGAGCCGCCGATGAGGATCTTCGTGTCCTCGTAGGTGGTCAGGTTCGCGGGGTTGGTGACATTGGAGTCCGGGGTGTCGAGGTCGAACAGGAAGCGCGAGGAGCCGATCGTGGACTGGACGTTGCCGACGTTGTCGGTCGCCGAGGACTTCACGACATAGTGACGCTGGGTCGTGAAGACGAGCGAGCCGTTCGTGAAGGTCCACGACGACGGGAAGAGGTTGGCCGGCAGGATCGGCAGCCACACCTCGGGGACCGAGGTGAAGGTCGTGCCGTTGAAGTAGCGGTTCGACTCCTCCTCGTAGATCGACAGCGCCGCGGAGGCGACCGTGCCCACGTCGTCGGAGGAGGTGCCCGACAAGGTGACGAGCGAGCGGTAGGCCGCGTTGTTGATCGGCGCCACGGGCGCCGAGACGGGCGGCACGTTGTCGAAGCGGAAGGTGCGCGTCGAGTAGACGACCTGGCTGTTGCCGGCGGCGTCGAGCGCCGCCGTGATGATGTGGAAGAGCTTGCCGTTGCCGCCGTCGTGCGTGCCTTCCTTCCAGGCGTAGTTCAGCGAGCCCGGGTTGTTGAAATCCGGGTTCTGCGTGGAGTTGTACGCCCACGGGTTGACCGTCGCCGCGGGGCCGGCCGAGCCGCCGATGGAGGCGAAGCCGGGGTCGCCGGGCGCCCAGTGCGGGACCGCCGGGCTCCAGTAGTAGGTCGTCGGTCCCGTGACGTACCACATCTTGATGCCGACGTCGGTGATCGGCGAGGTGTTGTCCGTCGAGGTGCCGCCGATGACCGCCATCGTCGAGTAGGTCACGCCGTTGTCCGGCGGGTACAGGACGTAGGAGCCGGGCCGCGTCGCGTCGAAGCTGAAGGTCGAGGAGGCCGTCGTGTAGTTGCCGGCGGCGTCGAGGGCCTGGGTCTCGACGCGCAGGCCGGCGTTGCGGTCGGGCCAGGCCACGGCGGACGCGTCGTAGCGCCAGGTGAAGACGCCCGACACCGGGGTCGAGTCGATCGCGGTGTTCCACAGGTCCGGGAAGCCGGGGAAGGCCGAGGTAACCCAGCCGGTGCCGTCCACCCAGTACTGGTTGAGCGGGATGTCGTAGACGCGCACGCGCGGGAAGGTCACGTTGAACGCGCCGGGCGCCTGGTCCTCGGCCGTGCCGCTGATCAGCGGCAAGGTCTTGTAGCGCGAGCCGTTGAGCGGCAGGACGTTGGCGACCGCCGGCGAGGACACGTCGAAGCGGAAGACGTTCGCCGTGGTCGCGGTCTGAGTGTTCGCCGCGAGGTCGAAGGCCCGCGCCGAGATCTCGTACGCCTTGCCGTCCTCGAGGCCGCCGGGCAGGTTGCTCGCCGGGGGCAGCTGGGTGTTCTTCGTCCACGGAGACCCCGCGGCCGAGGCCAGCCACGAGGCCTCCGTGGCGCAGTTGGTGCCCCACGCGGCGCCGCTCCAGCAGTCGCCCGCGACGGTGCGCTTGATCTGGATCTGGCTGCCGCCGACGCCCGAGGCCGAGGCGCCGGGGTCGCTGGCGACGCCGGTCACGGTCGGCAAGGTCTTGCCGTAGGAGTTGTTGGCCGGGAGCACGGTGGTCGCCACGGGCTTGGTCGTGTCCCACTTGACGGTGTTGGCGGGCGCGATCTGCTCGAGGCCGGCGTTGTTGATGGCCTTGACGATGAGGTTGTAGTTGCGGCCCGACGAGACGGCGGGCGTCGGCGGCGTGGCGGTGAAGGTGTAGCTCGGCGCGGTGCCCGAGAGGAGCGCGTCGAACCACTTCGGCGTCACGGAAGAGAAGGTCGAGGACCCGCCGTCGTAGTACATGCCGGTGTCGGCTTCCTGGTAGGCGATCGAGGCCCCGGTGACGCCGAAGGCGTCGGAGGCCGTGCCGGAGATGGAGAACGCCGCCGACAGGTTGCCGGCGGGGGCGGGCAAGGACGGCGGCACGAGGATCGCCGCGCTGGGCAGGTTCGTGTTATAGGTGAAGGTGATCGAGGAGATCGACGCGGGCGCGGTGTAGTTGCCCGACGGCGTCGCGTTGTCGCGCGCGCGCAACCAGACCTTGTAGCCGAACTGGCTGGTCAGCGGCGGGGCGTTGACCTCCCAGAACGTGGACGGCTGCGAGAACAGGCCGCCGCGGTCGCCGCCCGTGATCGCGAACCAGTTCGGCACGCCCGGCGAGGCGCAGGCCGCCGCCGTGAAGGTGCCGCCGGCGATCGTGCCGTTCCAGCAGGCGTGGTTGGGGCCGTTCTCGGCGATGCCGATCTCGATCTGGCCGGCCGTCGACACGCCGGCGAGGACGTCCGACGCCGTGCCGCGGATCTTCGTCAGCGCGGAGATCACGGAGTAGGGGCTCGGCGCCGTGAAGCCCGCGACCGCCCCGGCAAGGTCGACGGTGAAGGTCGAGGACTTGATCGGGTCGTTGAAGGCCTCAGCGTTGCCAGTCGTATCCGCATCATCCACGCCCGAGACGTTCATGTAGTAAGAGACGCCGTTCTGCAAACCGGTGTTGACGTCGTCGGTGGACGGAGGCAGGTTCAACGCCAAGGTCCAGCTGCTCACGTGGACCTTCAGGCCTTCGGACGTGGTCAACTCGGTCGGCAGGCCCGTCCAGCCGGCGCCGTTCCAGTACTGACCGTCGCTCAGGCGGGTCAGGCGCAGGCGGATGTTCTCGACCGTACCGCCGTTGCCGACCGGCTGGTCGTACGCCGTGCCCGTCACCTGCGGGAGGGCGGAGACGGTGGAGAAGGCCACCGGCAGGCGCACGTCGGTGTAGGGCGCGTCGGTGTCGTAGATCGTCGTCTGCGTGGAGTAGGTCGTCGAGTAGGTGCCCGCCTGGTTGATGGCGCGCGCCTCGACGCGGTACGACTCGCCGCTCACCCACGGCAGGCCGCTCGACAAGGTCCAGTTCGTCCACAAAGGGTTGGACACCGAGGCCGCGTCGAACCAGGCCACGTCGCCCTGCGTCGCGGGGTCGAGGTCGAAGGGATGGGCCCCGCCCGGGTTGGAGTGGCGGTTGATGCCGGTCTGGCGGGTCACGCGCACCTGGACCTTGGCCAGGGACGTCGGGATCGCGTCGTTCGCCGTGCCCGCGAGGGTCGACAGGTCGCTGCGGCGCGCGGTGGAGGGCACGGTGACCCCGACCGTCGGGGTCGCGGTGTTATAAGTGAAGGTGTTGGAGCTGACCCCGTTGGCGAAGACGTCCTGCGTGTTGCCCGCGTTGTCCTGCGCGCGCGCGATCACGTTGTAGCTCTCTCCCGTGGTGTACGGGTTCGGCGTCGGGGTGTAGTTCCAGGCGCCCGGCAGGCCGGAGGCCGGGATGAAGTTCGGGCAGGGCACGGTGAAGGCCCCGCCGTACACGTAGCACAGGCCCGTGGCGAGGCGCTCGATCGACACCGCGACGGTGGAGACGTTCGTCGCCGCGCGCGGGCCGCCGCCGTCGGGGTCGGGGTCGCTCGACGCGCCGGTGATGGCGAAGCCGCCGGTGCGGTAGCCGCCGTCGACCGGGATGGCCACCGTCGCCGTCGGGCTCGAGGAGTCGAAGCGGAAGTTGAAGTCCTGATCGCGCTGGTTGCCGGCCTTGTCGAGCGTGCGCGCGCGCAGGCGGTAGAGCTGGCCGTCGACCAAGGTCGGGTACGGCCAGGTCCAGGTGTCGGGCGCGCCCAGGACGTAGGTGCCGGTCGTGAAGAAGGTGGGCGCGCCGCCCGTCCAGACCGAGCCGTCGTACCAGTTCCCGAGCCCGGCGCCGGAGGAGATCGCCAGCTTAAGGTACGAGATGCCGGCCGGAGCGTCGGTCGCGGTGCCGGCGATGCTGGCGATCTGCGGCCCGATCGCGCCCGCCGCGGGGACCGTCACGGCGGCCGTGGCCGCGTCGGTGTCGAAGGTGAACGCCGCCGAGGAGATGGCCGTCTGGATGTTCGTCGCGATGTCCGTGGCCGACGAGCGCAGGACGTACTGCTGGGCATGGACCCAGGGCTGAGCCGGGAAGGCGAGGGACCAGGCCCCGACCGCGCCCTGCGCGCCGAACCAGTTCGGGCAGGGGAGGTTGAAGGCGTTGGCCGCCGGGTTGTAGCAGTTGGTCCCCGTCACGTCCAGGATGGAGAGCTGGATCGTGGAGACCGCGACGTTGTCGAACGAATTCCCGGAGAAGCCGGCCATCGAGTTGCTGAAAGAGCCGTCTTTCGGGGCGATGATGCCCGCCAGCGGCGGCGAGTCGTCGAACGTGAAGGTCGAGCCGCGCGGCGAGTCCCAGGCCTCGGTGTTCCCCCCTCCGCCCGCGTTGTCCTTGCCGGCGACGGTCAGATAATAGGAGACGCCGGAGATCAGGTCGGCCGGGCCCGCCGGCGGGATGTTGCCCGAGACGAAGTTCCAGGAGGACACGTGCACGACCACGCCCTGGCCGATGCCGAGGTCCACGACGCCCGCGCTCCAGTTGCCGACCGAGAAGCCGTCCCAGTACTTGCCGTCGCTGAGGCGCTTGAGGCGGGCCGTCATCTGCGACAAGGTCCCGGGGTTGCCCGAGGGGAAGTCCGCGGCCGTGCCGGTGATGGCGGGCAAGGTCTTGACCACCGAGCCGTTGGCCGGGACGGTGACGCCGGACTCCGGCGCCAGGATGTCGTAGACAATGGAGCGGCTCGAGTAGGGCACCGAGTAGGTGCCGGCCTGGTTCTCCGAGCGGGCGACGATGGTATAGGTGCTGCCGTTGAGGAAGGGCACCGCGCTCGACACCGTCCAGCTCGTCCAATCCGCGACGTAGGTCGCGTCGAACCAGGCCAGGTCGCCGTCCACCTGGTTGAAGGCCAGGAACGAGGCGGGGTTGGCGTAGACGTTGCTGTCGTTGAGGACGCGCAGCTGGACCTTGCGCACGGAGTTGGGCGCGGTGGCCGACGCCGTGCCCGCGATCGTCGCCGGCACGGTCAGGCGCTGGCGCTGAGGCGCGCCGGCCGGGGTCACGACCGTCACCAACGGCTTGGTCGAATCGAAGGCGAAGGTGATGGGCGCGGCCGGGACCTCGGTGTTGCCCGTCGCGGCGCCCACGGCCTTGTCCTCGGCGAAGACGGCGAGGGTGTAGCTATGGCCGTCCTGCCAGGTCAAGGTCGAGACGAGCGAGGTGAAGGACCACGAATTGGTGCCCGGCGCGTAGGCCGCCGTGCTCTGCGCCACCGCCACGGTCCAGGTGCTGGCCAGATGGTCCCAGTAGAAGTTATCGATGGTGCGCTTGAGCTCGATCTTCACGTTCTTGATCCCCGCGCCGTTGGCGCCGAACGGATCGAGCGTGGCGCCCGTCAAGGTCGGCGCGACCGCCAGGAACCCTCCGGTGACCGGGAAGCTCACGGAGGAAACGGGCGACGAGCGGTCGACGTTGAACTGACGCAGCTGGAAAGGCGTCTCGCGCACGGCGGCGTAGTTGATGCCCGTCGCCTTGATGGTGAAGGTCGTGTTGTTGACCGCCGACCAGTCCGGCATCGCCTCGCCCACGGGCGGATAGCTCCAATTGCCGCCGCTGGGGTAGACCACGCGGGTGTTGGTTCCGTTGTCGATGATCGCGCCGCCGCAGGGCACCCAGTTGAAGCCCGTCAAGCCGCCGCCCCAGCAGTCGCCGGTATCGGCGCGCTTGAGCTGCAGCTCGACGGAGGAGGTCACGCCGTTGGCCGTCCCGGCCAGGGCGTTGAGCGCGTTGTAGTACTGGAGGCTGACCGGGGACGTGATGGCGGTGACGGCGGGCGGCGGCAGGAAGCGCACGCGGCTGTAGGCCGGCTGGCCGGCGGTCGGCAGCGGCGAGGCGTTGCCGGCGCGGTCGGTCGCGCTCGAATTGAGGACGTAATAGGAGCCGACGAACAGGTTCGAGTTGATCGTGGCGGAGTTGAACTCCCACACGCCGCTGCCCGCGTTGTAGGTCGTCGGATTCCAGACCACGCTCGGCGACCAGTTGTTCAGCGTCGCGTTGAAGTACAGGCCGGCGAACGGGTCGCCGTTGCCGGTGTTCTCCGCGAAGATGCTGACGAACACCGCGCGCACGTCCGACGAGGACGAGTTGACGATGAAGTCGACCGCCTGGCCGGTGATCGTGGCCAAGGTCGTCGTGTCGAGCCCGTCCGTGGGAATATCGATGTTCGAGGTCGGCGGCGTGCCGTCGAAGGTGATGGTCGCGCGCGCCGTGATGTAGTTCGGGAAGGCGCCGGTGTTGCCGGCCAGGTCGGCGGCGAACACGCGCACCGCGTACTGGCGGCCGTTGGGCGTGGCGTCGCCGCGCACCCAGTCCGTGGGCAGCGCCGTCAGCGACCACGAGCTGGCGTGCACGACGGCCGTGGTGCTGATGGACCCCGCCTGCCAGGCGAGGCCGTCCCAGTAGCGCAGGCCGCCCGGGATCGCGTGCGCGGGCACGGCCTGGTCGGACACGTCCTCGATCTGCACCCGCACGATGCTGATGCCCGACGGGACGAGGCCGCCGTTCAGCGGCTCGGAGAAGGTGCCCGAGGACAGGACCAAGGTCGTCGTGCTGATGTAGCCCGCGTGGAGCGGGGTGTTGAAGGAGGCCGTCGGGGTCGCGCGGTCGACGACGAAGGTCGTCGTCGAGTACACCGTGTCGGTGTAGCCCTGGAGGTCGGCCGCGCGCGCGATGATCTCATAGCGGTAGCCGTCGAAGAAGTTCTGGTCGTCGATCGCGGCGGACTGGCTCTGGAAGGTCTGCACCGTCTGCGGGGCGCCGCCCAGAGTCGTGGGCAGGTTGAAGCCCTGGTCGGCGCCGACCCAGTTCGAGCCGTCCCAATAGCGGCGCGTGTTCGTCGAGTCGATCTGCACCGCTTTGAGCTTCACTTCCAGCAGGCCCACGCCCTTCGGGCTGCTGGACGCCTGGTCGTTGGCGGTGCCGAGGATCGGCGTGACGCCTCCGGTCAAGGCCGAGTTGTTGGCCGGGTAGGTGAAGCCCGAGATCGGGGCGAAGAAGTCCACGCGCAGGGCCTTGCCCGTGCCGACCGCCGGTTCGACGCCGCCGCGGTTGTCGTTGCCGGCGCCGTCGATGCCGCGCGCGAAGATCTCGTAGGTCTGCGGCCCCCCAGCCAAGGTCATGACGGCGGCCAGGGGCGCGTCGACATAGGTCCACGAGGAGACGTGGATCGCCGCGGGGCGCCAGCAGGTCGCCGGGTTGTACGAGCCGAAGGCCGCCCCGTCCCAGAACGCGCCCAGGGGGTTGCGCACCGCGACCAGGATCTGCAGGCCGGGCGGCGACACCGTCTCGGAGTAGGTGCCGGAGGACAGGACGAAGCCGGTCGCGTAGGACTGGTCGATGGGACGGACGATGGTGGTCGTGGGGGCGAAGGCGTCGAACTTGAATGTCTTCGTGACCAGGTTCTCGACGTTGCCGGTCTTGTCCGTCGCGCGCAGGTCCACGGTGTAGGTCACATCGTCTGCCCAGCCGGGCAAGGTGTCCCCCGCCGGGTTCGACGGCGGGTAGGTCCAGGAGGCCGGATCGGCGGTCGTCGTGGACACGGCGCGGTAGGCCGGGGCCGGGTTGAACGCCCCGCCCTGCCAGTACTCGCCGATGCCGTTTCGGATCGCGATCTCGACCATCGTCAAACCGCTCTTGGCCTCGCTGGCGGGGAAGTTGACCCAGTCGAGAGCCGTGCCCGACAGCGGCGTGCCCTGCCACGACAGCGGGTAGAACGACTGGCCGGGGACCGCGATGGTCGTCGAGGGCTTGTTGACATCGTACTTGAAGGGCACCGGCAGGCCGAAGCCGGAGTCGTTGCCGGCGATGTCGACGGCCTTGGCGCGCAGCTGATAGGCCTTGTTGTCGATCCACGGAGGCGCGACATAGGTCCACGGGTTGGTCGAGGTCGCCGGCACGAAGCTCGAGACGGCCACCCACGCCCCGCCGTCCCAGTACAGGTTCGGGGTGTCCGAGATGTCCTTGATCTCGAGGTCGACGCGGAAGACGCCGGCGGGCGAGTCGTTGGAGGTGCCGCGCAAGGTGACGAGCGGCCGCGCCGTCCCGTAGTTCGGGTAGGCGGCCATCGGCGTGGAGACCACGATGGTCGGGCCGACGCGGTCGAGGACGAACTGCGAGGTCGTCGGGACCTCGAGGTTGCCCGCGTTGTCGAGCGCGTGGATGGCGATGCCGTAGGCCGTGCCGTCGCCCTGAGTGATCGTCGGGAACGAGTAGCCGAACATCGTGCCGGGGAAGGTCCAGGCGACCACGCCGGTCGAGCCGGCGACCTGGACCGGCAACTGGGTCGGGACGTCGGGCGTGCCGGTGTTCCAGGCGTTGCCGTTCCAGTAAACGCTGCTGGCGCCGACCACGTACCAGACGCGCAGGTAGTAGGTGTTGGCCAAGGACAGGTCGGAGTTCGAGGTGCCGGCGATCGTGTTCAGGTTCTGGATGAAGCCGGTGCCGGGCGGGTCGTTGACGACGGACACGGGAGGCGTGTCGTCGACCTTGAAGTCGATGTGGCTCACGTTCTGGACGAAGGTCGAGGCCAGGTTGCCGGTGATGGCGCCCGCGGAGACGCGCGCGCGGTCGCGGGCGCGGACCTTCGCGTGGAACACCTGGTCGCCCGGCGGCACCCAGTCCGCGCCGGTGAACAAGGTGGACCAGGTCGCCGTGCCGGCGGTGACGGGCTGCCAGCAGTCCAGGACCGCGCAGGCGGTGAGCTCCACGGTCGTCGAGGAGAACTTGGTGCCGTTGAAGTTGACGGCGCCGGTGTAGTAGTAGCTCGTCGGGCCGACCACATACCAGATCAGGTTCTCCACGGACTGGACGGCGTCGTTGTCGACGTACAGCGCGGCCTCGGCGTCGGCCGAGGTCCCGGTCAGCGCCGAGCCGCCGTTGAGCTGGCTCGAGCGGTAGGAGACGCCCTGCAGGGGCTTGGTGAACGCGGCGGTCGGCGCGGCCTTGTCGATGTTGAGCGTGCGGCTCGACAGGGGCGCGGTGAAGAGGGTCTGGGTGTTGCCGGCGAAGTCCACGGCGCGCGCGGTGATCGTGTACGGCTTGCCCGAGGTCAGCAAGGTCGTCAGCGCGGGGTTCGAGTAGGTCCACGGGTTCACCCCGGTCGCGGCGAAGAAGTTCGGGCAGGCCACGTTGAACACCGAGCCGGCGTTGTTCCAGCAGATGTCGTTGTGCGGCTCGCGGATCTGCAGCTCGACACGCTGGACGTCGGAGAACTTGTTGTTCGCGTTGGCGCCGCCCGGGTCGGACGAGGTGCCGGAGATCGTGGCCAGGTTCAGGTACACCTGCCCCGACGACGGCTGCACGAGCATGCCGACGGGCGGGGACGTGTCGAAGACGAAGGTGAAGGCCGCCATCTGAGCCTCGACGGTGGTGTCGTTGCCGGCCTTGTCCGCCGCGTGGGCGTAGATCGTGTAATCCTCGCCGTCGAGGAGCGCGGCGCCGGCGATGGTGGCCGTGCTCCAGACGAAGGGACCGCTGCCGGAGAAGTACGCGGGCTCGATGGCCATCTCGGACACGCCGGGCGCGAAGGCCGTCCCGTTCCAGTAATCGCCGGTGACGGAATTCTTCAGGCGGACCTTGACGTTGCCGACGACGACGGACGGCGGGGTGGTGTTCGTGGCGTCCGACGAGGTGCCCGAGATCGTCGGCAGCGAGTTGAGGCAGGCGTCGGAGCCGGCGCAGGCGGCGACGGCGGGGTTGGTGAAGCCCGACAGCGGCGCCGTCTTGTCGAAGATGAAGGTGCGGGTGAAGGGCACGCCGGGCAGGCCGGCGCTGTTGAGCGGCGTGACCGTCAGGCTGTAGGACGCGTTGTCCACCGTGTACGGCGAGGTCAGGGGCATGACCCAGGTCTGGGGGACCCCGTTGACGACGTTGACCAAGGAGAATGTCGTCGAGTCGTTGGTCCAGGAAGCCGTGGGCTCGTACCAGTAGCTGGTCGGGTTGGTCAGGCGCTGGAGCGCCAGGCGCACGCCGCCGCCCGCGAGACGCAGGTTCTGGCCGGTGCCGAGGATGGTGTTGACCGAGGCCGCCGAGTTCGGACCGTAATGCCGCAGGTCCGGGGACGGCGGCTGGGTCAGGACCAAGGTCGGCTCCGGCGCCTGCAGATAGAAGCGGATGTCGACTGACCCGTGAGGGGCCTCGACGTTGCCCGACGCGTCCACCGCGCGCGCGGTGACGGTGAAGGTCGAGAAGTTGGCGAAGCCGGTGGTCGTCGCGTCGTAGGTCCAGCCGTAAGTGGTCCCCGAGATCCAGCCGCCGATCACGCCCGAGGTGATCTCCACCGCCGTCCCCTGCCAGGCGTTGCCGTTCCAGTAGCTGCCGATGTTGGGGCCCGTCTCGGCGTAGATGGTGAGGCGCACGGCGGACAGCTGGCCGGGGCTGTCGTCGCTGGCCGTCCCGTAGATCATGCTGATGCCGGTGTTGTAGCCGGCGGGAGCCGTGGCCAGGGACACGGGCGCGGCGGCGTCGTAGATGAAGGTGTTCGTCGAGGTGACGATGTCGAGGTTCCCGGCCTGGTCCTGGGCGCGCACGACCGCCTTGTACACCTTGGTCGAGGTCATCTTGCCCGCCGGGATCGGGAAGGTCCAGGTGCCGCTCGAGGCGCCGGCGAAGGAGGCGGGCAGCCAGACCGGGACCGCCGAGGCGAAGTTCGCGCCGTCCCACCAGTTGGTCGAGACCACGACCTCGGCGACGGCGACGGTGACGCCAGCGCCCGTCAGGCCTGATTCGTACTGGCGCGACGGGTTGTACAGGGCGGGCTGATGCACCAGGAAGCGGTCCTCGGCCGTGCCGCGGATCGTGACCGCCGCGGAGCTGACGAAGGCGCCGGTGTTCGGCCACAGCACCGAGCTGAGCGGCGTGCTGCGGTCGACGATGAAGCTGTAGGTCGAGTAGGCCGTCTCCAGGTTCGTCGCCGCGTCGATGCCCTGGGCGTTGACGTCGAAGCGGTAGCCGTCCTGGAAGGCGCCGTTGAAGTTGGAGAAGGTCCAGGGGTTGAGGCCCGTGAGGCCGGTGTTCGCGAAGGACGGGCTGGCGCTCCAGGTGCTCGAGAACATGTCCCAGAACTCGCCGGTGCTGCGCCGCATGCGCAGCTTCACGTCGACCACGCCGCTCGGGTTGAACGCCGGGAACGCGTCGACCGCCGTGCCGTTGATGGTCGCCGGAGCGAAGTTGACGAAGACCGCCGGCGCGGTCACGAGGGTGGTCGGCGGGGTGTTGTCGTAGATGAACGGATAGGCCGGGCTGGTCCCGTCGGCGTTGAGGTCCGCGTCGAACTGGCCGATCGTGGGCACGGCGCTGACGTTGCCGGCGCGGTCGGTGGCGCGCACCCACAGGCGCATGGCGCGGGACTCGGCCGGGGCCATCGGCGGGAAGACCTGGCTCCAGTTGAAGGTGCCGGTGACGGTGCGCCACTGGTTGTACTTGGTGCCCGGCGTCGTGTCGTAGTCGGAGCCGAACACTCCGGCGGTGCCGCCGTTCCAGTAGGCCTCGGCGTTCGCCAGCTTCAGGACGATCTGGACCGACTGCAGGCCCGACGCGCCGGTTGTCTCGTCGGTGGCCGTGCCCAGGATCTGGCCGAGGCTGGCGGCGTTGAGGTAGGAGCCGTACGCCGGGCCCGTGATCGTCGCGGTCGGGGCCGTGGTGTCGTAGCGGAACGCCGAGCCGGAGCCCACGGGCGTCGGGCCCTGCTGCAGGTTGGTCGCCGTGTCGAGCGCGTCCACGACGACGCGGTAGGTGGCGCTCGATTCGAGCATGCCGGCCGGCACCCCGGTGGACCACGCCAGCGAGGCCAGGCCCTGGATCGTCGTGCTCGCCACCTGCGTCCACGCGGCGGAGGGCGGGGCCGGCGGAGGATCGGAGATGGCGCCGTCGAAAGCGTTCGTGTTCCAGTTCCACCAGCCGATGCCCGCCGCGCCGCCGTCCGTGTGGCGGATGGCCATGTAGGTCTTGAACACGCCCGAGGGGTTGGCGCCGGGGTCGGTCGCCACGCCGGAGAAATCGGCCAGCCCGTTGATCGCCCCCCCGTTCACCGGGACCGACACGGTCGAGGTCGGGCGCGCGAGGTCGTAGGTGAACGGCTGGGTCTGCGCGCCCGCCGAGGCGCCGGGGAGCATGCCGTTGACGAAGTTGACGGTGTTGCCCGCGAGGTCGCGCGCGTACACGAAGACGGTGTAGTTCACGCCGTCGGCCAGCTTGCCCGCGTACTCGGGGGCCACGTACTGCCAGCTCGTCCCTCCCTTATAGACCTGGGTCGACCAGGCCACGGAGGACTGGCTGGTCGTGAAGTCGCGGTCGGCCTCGTTCCACCAGACGTTCTGCGCGGCGCCCGAGGAGATGCCGACCCAGACCTGGGTGATGCCGGAGGCCCCGGTGCCGACGTCCGAGATCGCGCCCCAGGTGTAGGTGCTGACGCGCGTCGACTCGGCGTTGTTCGAGTAGGGCGGGTTCGCCGGCGGGCTGGCCGGGAAGGAGATCGAGATCGCCGGGGGCGTGACGTCGTAGTGGACGCCGTAGACGGTCAGGGGCGACTGCACGTTGCCGACCAGGTCGGTCGCGCGCGAGTAGATGAAATAGAGCTGGTTGTCGGCGAAGGCCCCGGTCAGGTCGGAGTAGGTCCAGTTCAGGCCCGCCAAGGTCGCCGTCGTCCAGTAGGGGGTGGTGAACGTATAAGAGGAACCGGTCCAGTCCGGGCCGGTGACCGGGTTGGTGGTGATGCGGATCTCGACCTTCTGCGTGCCCGACAGGGAGCCGTCGTGGGTGCCGGCGAGCGCGCTCAGCGCGTTCACATAAGAGCCGTCCACGATGCCCGTCATCGTCGAGATCGGCGGCGTGCCGTCCACGATGAAGGAGGTGACCGCCGTCGGGGCGCTCAGGTTGCCCGACGACTGGGACACGCTGCCGTCGGCCAAGGTCGAGGCGTCGTGCGCGGTCGCGAACGTATAGTAGATCTTGTCCGTGGCGCCGCCGGCGCCGCCCGCCAGGTACTGCACCGGGGTCGGGACGAGCGGCAAGGTCCAGATGGTCCCGTTGGCCTGCACCGAGCTCACCGTCGTCGAGAAGCCGGCGCCGGTCCAGTAGTAGCTGGTCGGTCCGACGACGTGCCACAGGAGGACGTCGACGCCCGGGACCAGCAGGCCCGCGGACGTCCCGTTGACGAGCGGGTCGCCGGCGACGCCCTGGATGCCGATCGCCGAGGCGGCGGCCGGGGTGTAGGCGACAAGGCTCGGCTGGGTGAGCGAGACCGTCGGGGCGTCCTTATCCACCGTCATCGTGAACGAGGAGCCCGCCGCCGTGAACTCGGTCTGAACGTTGCCGGCGACGTCCACGGCGCGAACGGCGATCACGTACTGGCCGCTGACCAAGGCGATGTCGAGGTTCGCGTTCGTATAAGTGAAGGTCGCCACGCCGGGCGCGGACTGGTAGAAGCCGGTCGCCGGCAGCCAGGCGGCGGGCAGAGAGCAGACGGTGCCGAAGTTGACCCCGCCGAAGCAGGAGCCGTTGGCCATGCGCTGGATCTTCACCTCGACGGTGGCCACGCCCGAGGGCGAGCTGTTGGAGTCGCCGAGCTTCGGGTTCGGGTCGCGCGCCGTACCCGAGATCGTCGCCAAGGTGTTGATGACCGCCGTCGGCAGGGGCACGGTGATCGCCGCGGTCGGCAAGGAGATGTCGTAGCGGAAGACGTTGCCGTTGGCCGTGCCGGCGTTGCCCGCCTTGTCCGTCGCGTACAGGTTGGCGCGGTACTGGTAGCCGTCCTCGAACATCGCCTCGCTCGTCAGGTAGGTCGTGGTGTAAGTGAAGAGGCCGCCGCCCTGGTCGGAGCCGACGAGGTCGTCGCCCACGGCGACGAAGGTCGAGGCGTTGACCGCCCACTCCTTGGCGTCCTTCATACGCACGACGCGGAAGCGCACGCTCGAGCTCAGGAGGCTGTTGGGCTGGGCGGGCGCGGACGGATCGCTGACCGTGCCGGACAGCGCGGCGAGCTGGCCGGCCTTATGAGCGGCGTTGGCCGGGTTGGTCACCGCGTTGACGGGCGCCGAGGAGTCGATGACGAAGGTCTGCGTGTCGAGCACGCCGGAGCAGCCGCCCTCGACCGAGTTGCAGACGCGCAGGTCGACGGTGTAGTTGTGGTTGACGCGCCACGACCCAGGGAAGGCGTACAGGTAATCGTTGCCGACCAGATTGATCAGGGCGCCGGTCGGGCTCGTCACCCAGGAGCTGACCGCGATCCAGGGGTACGAGCTGTTGTTGTCGAAATAAAGGTTGCTGTCCGTGTCGCGGATGCGGACCTGGGCGTGGGTGTTGCCGACCGCCACGCCCGTGATCGAGGTCAACGTCGTCGGCTGGTAGAACGGGAACGTCGCCTCGGCGATCGAGGGCTTGACGATGCTGCCGGAGGACCCGGGGGCCACGATGCGGATGCGGATATGGTTGCTGTTGTTTCCGGCCGCGAGGGTCCACTGCTCGACGTTGTTGACCGTATCCGTCGAGCGCACGAGGATGTGGTAGAACACGCCGACGGTCCACGCCGAGACCAAGTTGGTGTTGAGGCTCCAGGACGCGCCGGTCTTCTCGAACCAGTTCAGCGCGCCCGTGAAGGTATCCACCCCGGTCGGGCCCGTGGCCGACGGTCCGGTCAAGCATTTCGTGAAGTCCGGGGAGCCGGCGCCGTCCTGACAGATCGCGACGAAGGTCTTGCCCAGGCCCGAGCCGGTCCCGGGGTCGGCGGCGGTGCCGTCGATCGAGGCCACGGGCGACGTGATGTCGCTGTTATGGATGGGATTGGTGATGACCGTGACCGGCGGAGCCTTGTCGACGCGCACGCAGCGGACGTTCGTCGTGCTCGGCAGGACCGCGTTGCAGTCGACGGGCGTCCCCGGGACCTCGGTGTTGGGCTTCCACACGCCGCCGGAGGTCACGGCGGAGTCCTTGCCGCGCACGCGCACGCGGTAGGTGCCGCCGTTGGACATGGACTCCCACAGGCCGCCGGGCACGCCGATCTGGGTGTTGTAGGTGTAGCTCGAGCTGGTCACCGTCATCGTCCGGTACGCGGCCGGCGTGCCGCACGTCGCGCCGAAGGAGGTGCCGTTCCAGCACTGGCCGGTCGACGTGTCCTGCACCTCGGTCTCCACCGCGCAGACGTTGGCCGATGCCCCGGGCCAGGCGCCCGGGCCGCCGGTCATCGAGCAGGCCGTGTCCACGCCCGCGCCGGGGCCGAAGATCGGCCGGTCGAAGGAGTTGGTGATGATGAACGGCAGGTCGAAGCCGGTGTGAGACGAGTACCAGACGTTGTTGAAGCTTGTGGAGGGTGCAACCAGGGTCGAGCTCGGGGCCTGGACCTCCCAATGGAATAGCCCCTTGAGCGCGACGGTCGAGCTCACGTTCGTGTAGGTCGAGACGACGTTGTCCTGGCCCCAGACGTACAGCTCGTAGGTCTCCGTCGAGCGCGAGTTCCAGAAGGAGGCGTTCAGGTCGCCGAGGGGCGAGAAGGTCCAGTTGTTGCCCGAGAAGGACGTGATGACCGGGTCGGCGCGGGCCGCGAGCCAGCTCGGCCCCGTCGCGTTGAACCACTTCCCGTCGCTTTGGCGCTTGACGCCGACGCCGACCTGGAACATTCCCGCCGGCTGCTTGCCGATCTGGTTCAGCTCGTCGACGGCCTGCCCGGTGATCGCGTTGGGCAGGTCGAAGGAGTCGCCGAACGTCGTCCCCGAGGCGATGCTGATGCCCGAGATCGTGGGGGCCGAGCTGTCGTAGATGAAGCTCCAGTCGTAGGCGCGGACGTTGCCGGCGACGTCGGTGATCTCATAATGGAGGAAGTAGTCCTGGGAATTGCGCCACGGTATGCCCGTGGCGAGCGCCACCTGGAACGGGATCGTCGTCGTCGAGGTCGCGTCGTTCCAATAGTAGGTCACCTCGGGGTTCTGGAAAACCCAAGAGGAAGGGGTCAGCCGGTCGAACTGGGTCAGGCCGAACTGGCCGTTGTAGCGCAGGTTGAAGCGCGCCCCCGCGATGCCCGAGCCGGTGCCGTCGGTCAGGTGCAGGCGGATGGAGGTCAGGGGGTTGGTGGACTGGTACAGACCCACGCTGGAGTTCGTGCCGATGACGACCGACGAGTTGCTCACCGGGTCCGTGCTGATCAGGACCTTGGCGACCGTGGGAGCGGTCTTGTCGAGGCGCAGGTAGAGGCGATGCCTGGGCGAGACCGCCGTACCCGTGGAGTTGCCCGCGTCGTCCGCGGCGTACGCCTCGATGCGGTATGTGTAGCCGTCCTGCAGGAGGGCCGACATCGCGGAGAGGTCCCAGGACCACGGGTCGGAGGCGTCGGCCGCGGACAGGGTTTGGGTGAACTTCTTATAGGAGGTGTCCGAGGTGAAGCCCGTGCCCGCGGAGTTGATCCAACCGTTGGGGTTGACGACCTCGGGGACGCTGTCCTTGACCAGCTCGACCACGCGGACGTAGATGTTCTGCCGGTCGGCCGAGTCGGCCACGTTGTCGCGGATGAGGCCGGCGACCTGGCTGAAGTTCGTCACCCAGGTGGCCGTGCCGGAGCTCGTGGCCAAGCCGGACGGCGAGGTGATCGTCACGGTCGGCTTCTGCGTGTCGTAGACGAAGACGGTGTAGGCGCTAGTGCCCGAGGTCGACTGGTCGACGAAGCGGCCGGCCGCGTCCTTGGCGAAGGCTGAGATCGCGTACTTGCGGCCGTTCTGCCACTGCGGCAGCTGGATCGAGGTGACCCCGTCGATCTGGACGTTGGTGGCGCCGACCTGGCCGACGGGGAAGAACGACTGCGGGGAGTACGGCGCCCCCGTGGACAGCCACACGGGAACGCCGGCTTCACCGTGGAGGACGCCCGCCGTGGTGAAAGCGACCCAGGTGTCGGTGGAGCCGGTGGGGATGCCGATGTCCTGGACCATGATGCTGCTGACCAGCACGCCCGTGCCCAGGTCGGAGTACTGGTAGGAAATGGCGGTTACGCTGTTGGTGGCGCCCGCGACGGGAAGCTGCAGGCTCGCCGTCGGCGCGAAGCGGTCGAGGTTGATGCCGACCGTGCTGATCTGAACGGGATAATAAGGATCGCCGACGCCGCCGTCCCGCGTCTGCGCGCGCACGGCGATCTCGTACGAGCCGTCGTCCGGGATATTGGCCGTGTTCGAGGTGTCGAACGGGAACGAGTAAGCGGTCGCGGACGGCGAGAGGAACGGGGACACGCGCCATACCGTCGCGTCGTCGAGCCCGGTCGTCATGATCGAGCCGTTCCAGCGCTTGCCCGTGGTCACGTGCGTGATGCGCACGGCGGCCGTGCTGATCGCCGTCTGGCCCAGGTTGTTGAAGCCCACGGTGCCGGCCACGACCTGGAAGCCGAGGTTGTTGCCGGGGATGGGCGTGGTGATCGTCGCCGTGGGCACGGTGATGTAGAAGGTGCCGCTCAGGGACAGCGCGGTGCCGGAGGAGGGGTTGGTCAGCAGGACGGTGTACTGGCCGCCCGCGACCGCAGTGGAGATTTTAAGGTAGTTGAGGATCTTGGTGCTGCCGGTATAGACCATCGAGGAGATCGCGATGCCGGGCTCGATGATGCCCGTCGCCTGGTTCTGGAACTGGACCTTGACCGTGTTCGTGCTCGGGACGAGGGTCCCCGTCAAGCCGGTCCAGTTCTGGAACAGGGAGCCCGCGACGACGAGCGGCCGGCTCAGGGCCGCCGTTCCCCCGTCCTCATACAGCACACCTCCCGAGGTGAAGGGATTGACGCCGGCGTCTTGGTCGGCGACGCCGGTGATCGCGGGCGGGTCCAAGCGGAGCGACAGGGGCAAGTCGGAGCCGTTGGTCCTGTTGCGGTCCCAGCGGGTCGGGAACTCCTGGCCGTCGCCCATCACCACGCGCAGGTCATAGTCATAGCCGGCATTCACGAAAGTGGAGAGCTTGATGAACGCGGTCAGGTTCGTGTTGCTCACCCAGGTGACGCTGCCCACGGTGATCTCGGATTGTGCCGCCGAGCTGGCCAGGACGAAGAACGCCGGTTGGGTCGAGAGGGAAAGGCGGTTGAAGTTCGTGCCCACGATGTTGAGCTGATAGGTTGGAGTCGTGAGGTAGGCCGCTGCGGGCAACGTGGAAACGGATGTCACGGACGGAATCGAGAAGGTCGAGGTGATGATCTTGTCGAAGTAGACGTTGTTGACGTCGCTCCACATGATCGGCAGCGGCTCGTTCGGCTCGCCCCAGAACCCGAGCTTCGGATTATTCAAGCCCGTGCCCGTACGGTAGATTTTAGTCGCATCGCAGGCCGCGCCCGCGGTCGAGGTCGCGGTTGAACGGCACACGCCGTAGCGGAGCTCGTCGTTATTCGTGCTGACCCAGACCACATATACATCCTTATAATTGGCCGCGTCGGTCTTGTATACGAGCGAAATGGCCGGATCACCGCTCGGTGCCAACTGGACGCCGGCGGCATCGAGAATTATGCCGCCGGCCGGGGCCACGGCGCCCAACGCTGTGCGCCGTTGATAACGGACCTGACCGTTTCGGTCGATCCAAGCGAAATGGGCGATGCTTCCATTAAACTCGTTGATCGCCGACATGCCGTAGCCTTCCTTATCACCCGGCGTGGTCACATTATGGACCTGGCTCGCCAAGTCCAGGTCCTGGGACTCTTGGGAGGCCGGGGTGTTGCCCCCTGAAGCGAACGGCATACTGCCCGTGCTCACCGTAATGATGGCGCCGTCGCGGTTGTTGACGTCGTCGACGTTGTCGGTGCGTATGCCGAGCGTGAAGTGGGCGGCGTTGCCAGGGTCGAGCACGGGGGCAATAGTCGGGCCTGCCAAGACATCGAGAGTGCTGTCGATGTCCGTGCCGACGTTGTCGATGAAATGGCAGTAGCTCCAAACCTTGGGACTGACGCCGCCGCCCAGGTAGCCCGTCGCGTCCACGGTCAGATTGGTCACACCGATCGCGCCGAAGCCGCCGTATCCCCCGGTCCCTACGCGGTTGTGGGCGGCATCGCTGAAAAGCGCGATAAAGCCGCCCAAGGACGAGCTCGAATACGCTACGACCGCCGAGCGCTGCGCGCGGGGATCAAAGGTCTGATTGCGCGCGTTCGTCATTCGTTGACAGTCGCTGGGCGTGTTCAGGCGCAGGGTCATGCGCTGGCGCCGTATGCCTGAGGAAGCGTCCCAGGCGATTGAACCGTCGTTGTTGAGCGTACCCCAGCGCAGAAAAAGCTTATTTCCCGAACCGTCCGTCATGGTCCGATCCACGGTCGAGCCGCCGCCGACGCTGTCGATGCCGCCGTCGTTGGCGACGACATAGACGCGATTGAGATCTGGGGCGTACCAGACGCTGGGCGCGGGCCAGGCCGAGTCGGGCGCCGTCTGCAAATACGGGAAAACGTCGGCCTGAGCAACCCAGTTACCGCTTTCGTCCTTCGCCTTCCAGGTTATGCCGTCCACGGAGTAGCGGTAGACGACCCGGTCGGAGTTGGTCATCTTGAAAAACGCCCAATAACCCTTGCCCGGGACGTAGATCATGTTGCGCTGACCGGCATAGGCCGTGCTGGCTCCGCCGCTTCCGAGAATCTGCTCGGCGGAGCGAGCCGCCTCGGAGGGCCATAACGCCAGGATAGCGGCCGCCAAGGCCGAGGCTCTCAAGATGCGGCCTGTGAGGCGCTTAACCACGCGTCCTCCGCAGCGCCTCGCGCGCCGCGCGGGCGACCTCGGTCACGGGGTCCGAGGCGGCTTTCTTGAGCGCCGGGGCGGCTTCGCGGGCCGCGGAGCGCATCTCCCCCAGGGCGACGGCCGCGCGCAGGCGGACCGCGGACTCGCCGTCGTCGAGAGCCTTGACCAAGGCGGGGACGGCGGATTTCGCGTGCGCGCCGATGCGGCCCAAGGCCGTGGCGGCATAGACGCGAACCAACGGGTCCGAGTCGGTCAGGGCCTTGGCCAGCAGGGGCGCGTGCGCCGCCGCCTTGGGGCCGCAGACCTTGATCAACGTGTCGCCGCAGTAGCGGGAAACCTCCGGTTTGACGCGCAGACAACTCAACAACTCGGGCACAAGCACGACCGATTCCGGCCCTGCGACCTGGAAAAGGGCGGCGCCGGCCCGGTTGCGCAGCTCCGGAGACTCGAGCAGACCGAGCAAAGTGGGCACGACCTTGGGACCCATCTTCGCCATGACCTTCTGGGCGGTTTCGCGCTGGCCGGAGGTGCGGCCATAGCGCAGGAGATCTTCAATCATGGCCGGATCAGCGCGCTCCAGGACGGCCTTGGCGGCCTTCTGGGCGGCCGGCTGGGGGTCACGCAGGGCGCCGATGAGCTCACGCGCGTCGCGCACCGGATACTCCGCGTCCGCGCCCACGGTCACGCCCGCCTGTGCGCGCGTATGAGAAAGGGCGCACGCCAAAAAGAGCATGGACGCGGCGGTCCAGGCGCTATTTCGCGTGCGCGCGTAATAGGAAGAGTACGAGGACGCAATCCACCCAAGGATGGTCATTTGACCCTCAATTGTGCGGTTCTTCAGCTCAGGCCGGGTGTCGGAATTGTTTCCGGCACGGGGTCCGTACGGTTCTGTAAGCTCAGGAACTTCGCCGGGCGGCGAAGGGGGGTTGGAGCCCCTTTTAACAGCGGAGGACTTCGATGGAGCTTTGGCGGGAAAGGGACGGCGGAAGGCGGTGGCCGGGGCGTCGACAGAAGGCCATGGTCATGGCCGCGGAGGCCAGGAGGAGCATCCAGAGGACGGAGACCTTGGGCCCCCCTCCGGGGAGGCCGGGGAGCAGCTCGGGCAAGGCGAAGGCGGCCGCGGCCAGGCGGAAGGCGGCCCCGGCCTCGGCCAGGAGCTCGAGAGCGGACAGAACGGCGCGGGCCTTGGGAAGCGAGCTGGTGAAGGCGTTGTCGGCCGCGCGCTTGACCGCGGCCCCCTTCAGGTCGGCCAGGACCTGCTGGCGGGTGACGGGGCGGCCCGCCTCGTCACGGACGTCCAGGCCCCAGCGGTTTTCCACGGCGGCCCGGGGATCGACCCCTTGGGCGTCAAGTCCGGCCGCGGTCTCCGCGCGGCCGGCCGGCGCGAGCAGCGCCAGGGCCAAAAACAGGCCCGGCCCCACCAACCATGGAACCCCTCTGTCCCGTCCATGGTAAGCAAGGGCCGAGCGAAATCGTGCGCGCACGCCTTTAATCAGCATGTTTGGTTTCGGTAGCCAGGCGACCTCGGGACTCTTCGAGGCCCTTCGCTTTGCGCCCCGCCCTCGCGAACGGTTTGCCGGTTTATCGCTCCAACTGACGACCTTCGGAGTATAACAGGCGCCGTTTTATTGTCAAGACCCAAGGGTCCGACAATCGCATTCCTCGTCGAGAAAATCAACTCCAAAGCCGCCTCGCGTCGCGCACGATGGTCTGCTCGCGGCTCTGCCCGACCGAGACGATGGCGAACGGCACGCCGAGAAGCTTCTCGACCGCGAGCACGTACTCCCGCGCGCCGCGCGGCAGGTCGGAGAATTTTTTGGCCTTGCTCAGGTCGCCGGAGAACCCCGGGTAGCTCTCGTAGACGGGCTCGACGTCGAGCTGCTCCCGCCGGGACACGGGGAAGTCGGAGATCCTCTTCTTGCCGAGCTTGTAGCCCACGCAGACCTTGATCGGATGCACGCCGGTGAGCGTGTCGAGCTTGGTCATGGTGAGCGCGGTCATGCCGTTCATGCGGATGGCGGCCTTGAGCTGGGGCACGTCGAGCCAGCCGATGCGGCGGGCGCGGCCCGTCGTGGTGCCGTACTCCTTGCCCACCTCGCGGATGTAGTGGCCGACGTGGCCCTCCACCTCGGTCGGGAACGGGCCCAGGCCCACGCGCGTCGTGTAGGCCTTGGTGACCCCCATGACGGCGGTGATCGCCGTCGGACCGATGCCCGCGCCGGCGCAGGCGCCGCCCGCGACGGGGTTGGAGGAGGTGACGAAGGGGTAGGTCCCGTGGTCCAGATCGAGCATCGAGCCCTGGGCGCTCTCAAGGAGGAGGCGCTTCTTTTTCTTGCGTCCCTCGTCGAGCAGGACCGAGCAGTCGGCCGCGAACGGGGCCAGGAAGCGGCGCAGGCGGTCGTAGTCCTTGAAGACCTCCTTCTCTATCTCCTTAAGAGGCTTCACCTTGGCGAGCTCGGCGGCGCGGACCTTCAGGTTCTTGCGCACGAGCTTGCGGAAGGACTCGGGGTCGAGGTAGTCGGCCACGCGGATGCCGATGCGGGCGACCTTATCCTCATAACAAGGGCCGATGCCGCGCTTGGTGGTGCCGATGCCTCGGCCCCCCTCCTCGCGCAAGGTGTCGACGTAGATGTGGTACGGGAGGATGACGTGAGCGGCGAGGCTCAGGAAGAGCCGGCCGCGGACCTTGATGCCCCGGCTCTCGAGCATCTTCACTTCCTTGACGAACGCGTTCGGGTCGACGACGACGCCGTTGCCGATGACGCTCTTGCAGCCCTTGGCCAATATGCCCGACGGGGTCAGGTGCAGGGCGTACTTCTGCCCGCCGAACACCACCGTGTGCCCGGCGTTGTTGCCCCCCTGATAGCGCACGACCCAGTCCGCGTCCTTGCCGAGAAAATGGACGATCTTCCCTTTGCCTTCGTCGCCCCACTGGGCGCCCACGACCACGAGTGCCGGCATGAATTTACCTCAACCTTTGAAAAATCGGCGCCACCACGAACCGTCGGCCCGGCCGTGCGCGGCGCCGCGCGCGGCCTTCAACAGCTTGTCCCCCGTCACGACCGCGTCGCCCGCCACGCCGACGGCGAAGCGGACCCGGGCCATGGTGCCGGCCGGGCTCGACTCGATCGCCTCGACCGGCACCTCGATGGGCACCGGCCCCGACGACGTCAGCCCGCCGAACAGACGGGCCAGGTACTGCGCGATGTCCCGCCCGTCGACGATCCGGGCGAACACCATGTCTCCCGCGCGCAGCTCGGCGGCGGGCAGGCCCCCGGGGTCCTCCTCCAGGGTGATCTTCAAGACGAGCAGGTCCTCCTCGGGCGGAACGCCCGATTCGGGCTTTCCGCGTCGAGCGGCCGGCGCCGGCACCTTTCGCAAGGATTGGAACTGGCCGAGGTCGAGGATATCCTTTTTGGCGCGCACGCTCAAACTTTGATCGCGGAAATGCGCGCGCAGCAGCGCGGCGAGCTCGTCGGCCGCGTCGCCGGACGCGGCCGCCCTCAGACGGTCGAACACCGCCGGCTCGGCGGCTCGGAAGTGCGCGGCCAGGGCCTGCTCGACCTCGAGGCTCTCGGCGGGGAGGCTCCCGTCCCAGAGGCGGCAGCCGTACAGGTGCTTCTCGAAGGCGAACCAGTCCTCGTCGAGCTCGACCGCGCAGACGGCCGGGTCGTAGGACATCACGGCGCGCGAGCGCAGGACCTTGCGGTTCTTGAGGTTCAGCACGACGAGGAACAGCCCGTGCTGGTTCTGGGCGGGCCGCACGAACTTCCCTTTCAGGGCGCAGATGTCGTTGAGCAGGCGCGGGATCTGGCGGACCGCCTCCTCGACCTCGTAGCCGCACATCTCCAGGGCGAGCTCCGCCTCGCCGCGGTCGCAGCCGGTCTCGTCCATCAGCAGCTCGATCTTGTCCTTCATCTGTCAATTGGTGTCAGGCCTAACGGTAATGACAGTATTTCTATAGGGAACCCCCTTTAGAAATACTGTCATTACCGTTAGGCCTGACACCATTCTCATTTGGAGCTTCTCGGATGGGAGTCCTTGTAGACTTCCTTCATCCGGTCGAGGGAGACATGGGTGTAGATCTGGGTGGTCTGCAGGCTGACGTGGCCGAGCATCTCCTGGACCATGCGGATGTCGCAGCCGTGGTTCATCAGGTGGGTGGCGAAGCTGTGGCGCAGGACGTGGGGCGTGATCTTCTTCTTCAGGGCGCTCGCCTTGACCCAGCGGGAGAGGAGGAAGACCAGGCCCGCGTCGGACAGGCGCTTGCCCGAGGGGCCGACGAAGACGGGCTCGGCGTCGTCCTTGCGGCGCCCCTCGAGGTAGGCGCGCAGGCATTTGAGGGCGCCGTCTCCGACCGGGACTATCCGTTCTTTAGAGCCCTTGCCGAAGACGCGCACGGTCCCGGACATGTAATCGATGTCCCCGCAGTTGAGGGAGACGACCTCGGCGCGGCGCAGGCCCGAGGAGTAGATCAGCTCGATGACCGCGCGGTCGCGGAGCTGGTGCTTCGCGTTGGACGAGGCGGGCATGGACATCAGCTCCGCCATCTCGCTCTCGGTCAGGAACTTGGGGAGCGGGCGGCCGCGCTTGGGCAGGGGGACGCCGAAGATCGGGTTGCCCTTCAGCTGGCCCGTCGAGCGGAGGTATTTGACGAAGGAGCGCAGGGCCGCCATGCGCCGCAGGATGGTCGCCCGGGCGAGCCCCCCCTCCTTCTGGAGGTCGGCCAGGAAGGCGCGCACGTGCACGCGCTCGATGCCGGAGGGCTCGAGGCCGGGGTATTTGGCGACGAACGCCTCGAGGTCCTTGCCGTAGGCCCGCAAGGTGTGAGGGCTGTAGTTGCGCGTGGCGCGCAAATGCGTGAGAAAGCGCTCGGACTGGAGGCGCAGCGGCCCCTGAGGCGCTTCGGTCGCCATGGCCCCCCGGTCAGCTCGGCGCCGTCGGTGCGGCCGCCGCGGCGGCGGCCGCCTCTGCTTCGGCGGCCTTGCGCGCGGCGATCTGGGCGGCCCGCAGGGCCTCGCCCTCGACGCGGAGCTTCTCGCCCTCTTCCTTCGAGACGGGCTTCAAGTTGCGGCACTTGGGGTAGCCCGGGCAGGTGAGGAAGAAGCCGCGCTTACCGACGCGCAGCCACATGTGCTTCTGGCACTTGTTGCAGGGGCGCGTGGTCTGAAGGGGCCGGGAGCCCTCGATCTTCTTGCCGTCGGCGTCGAGGGAGAAGGTGTTCTTGCACTCCGGGTAGCCGGAGCAGGCCATGAACTTGCCCTTGCGGCCGGTGCGGATGACCATCGGCTTGCCGCACAGGTCGCAGTTCTCGCCGGTGAGCTCGAGGACCACCTTCTGGCCCTCGGGCGTGAGCTGGATCTTTCCCTTGCACTTGGGGAAGGTCGAGCAGGACAGGTACTTGCCGAAGCGGCTCTCGCGGATGAGCATCGGCGCCGTGCAGATCGGGCACAGCTCGTCCGACATCTTGGGCTCGATGCGCGAGGCCTCCATCTCGGTGGCGGCCGCGTCGAGCGCCTTGGAGAAGGGCGCGTAGAAGGTCTTGACCACGTCGGTCCAGCCCGCCTCGCCCTCGGCGATCTTGTCGAGCTGAGCCTCGACGTTGGCCGTGTAGGTCAGGCTGACCACGTCGGGGAAATGGCCCTTGAGCTTTTCCGTGACTAGGATCCCGAGCTCCGTGGGGATGAGCTTGCGGTCCTTCATGTTGCGGCGCACGTAGCCGCGGTCGACGATGGTCTTGATCGTCGGCGCGTAGGTCGACGGGCGGCCGATGCCGTGCTTCTCCATCGCGCGGATGAGGCTCGCCTCGTTGTAGTGCGGGGGCGGGCTGGTGCGGTGCTCCTCGGGCTTGAGCTCGACGAGCTTGAGCGTGTCGCCTTCCTTCAACGGGGGCAGGCGGCTGCCCTCCTCCTCGGCCTCCTCCTCGGCTTCCTCGTCGCCCTTGGGGGCGTCGCGGTAGACCCGCAGGAAGCCCTCGCTCTTGAGCGTGCGGCCCGTGCAGTGGAACAGGGAGTCGCCGTTCTCGATGTCGGCCGAGGCGGTGTCGTAGGTCGCCTCGATCATCTGCGAGGCGACGAAGCGCTTCCAGATCAGCTCGTAGAGGCGGATCTGGTCGGGGTTGAGGAACTTGCGGACCTCGTCGGGGGTGCGCAGGACGGACGTCGGCCGGATGGCCTCGTGGGCTTCCTGGGCGCCGCGCGACTTGGTCTGATAGGTCGGGAACTCCGCCGGCGCGTAGGTCTCGCCGTAGGTCGCCTTCACGAACGCGGCGCACTCCTCGGCCGCGGTCTTCGCGATCGAGAAGGAGTCCGTGCGCATGTAGGTGATCAGACCGGCCGGGTCCGTGCCGCCGAGGTCGACGCCTTCATAGAGGGACTGGGCGATGCGCATCGTGCGCTCGGCCGCGAAGCCCATCTTCTGCGAGGCGGCCTGCTGCAGGGTCGACGTCGAGAACGGGGGCGGCGGGCGGCGGCGCACCTCCTTCTTCTCGACCTTGACCACCTTGAACACGCCGCCCTGGACGGTCTTGGAGACGATGTCCATGTCCTCGGCGGTGCGCAAGGTCGTCGCCTTGACGCGGTACTGCTCGCTGAACAGGTCGTAGGTGCGGGTCGTCTCGACCTTCTCCTTCTTCCA
>Ga0255338_1001698_pt1 | contig 38778 bp, 35 predicted proteins | sample MeOH1_35cm_T4_19_FD_203715 | JGI IMG/M metagenome (GOLD analysis project Ga0255338, IMG submission 203715) | Sandy soil microbial communities from University of British Columbia, Vancouver, Canada - MeOH1_35cm_T4_195 | ecosystem: Engineered > Artificial ecosystem > Sand microcosm > Unclassified ...
AGCATGCGGCTGGCGGTACGTTCTTGGGCAGGATGCTGGGCAATTAACTGAGAAGGTAGATAAAAATCGAAATCTTGGGTTTTCATAAAACAGATAGCTTGCTATAATAGCGAAATCGCAATTATACAGTAATGTATAATCCAACGAGGCCCGGGTGGCGGAATTGGTAGACGCACGGGACTCAAAATCCCGCGCTGGCAACAGCGTGCCGGTTCGATTCCGGCCCCGGGCACCAAAATTTAAAAAGGGCTTTTCATCTGAAAAGCCCTTTTTTATTGTATATTCGAATTTATTTAAATCTTAAAGCCCGCTCAGGCTTTTGACATGCGTCATGACGCAGCGACCTAAAGCGTGAAGGGCATAACCACCTTCCAGGGTAGAGACGATGCGGCCTTTTGCATACCGGCGGGCGATATCCTTGACTACTTCTGTTACCCATAAATAATCAGCTTCTTTAAATGCCAGTCCGCCCATGTCATCCTCGTAATGGGCATCAAATCCTGCTGAAATGAATAAAAATTCCGGTTGAAAGCGTTCCAGTGCGGGTAGCCAGTGATCAGTCACGGCAGCCCGAAATTCGACGCCGGAGCTTCCGGCGGCAAGGGGCACGTTGATAATATGATCATTGCCGGTATCCGCGCCTTTGTAGGGGTAAAACGGGTGTCTGAAGGTTGAGCACAACATCACGTTTGGGGTGTCGTGGAATATATCCTCTGTCCCGTTACCGTGATGCACATCAAAATCTACAATAGCTACGCGTTGCAGATTGTGATGTTTTATAGCGTGTGCGGCACCTACTGCAACATTATTGAAGATACAGAACCCAGCTGCACTAGCGCGGCCTGCATGGTGGCCAGGAGGGCGCACGCTGCAAAAGGCATTTTGCACCCGGTTGGACATCACCAGGTCAACCGCTTTCACCACGGCGCCGGCTGCGTTCAGTGCTGCATCCAGGCTGTATTTATTCATCGCAGTGTCGCCATCAAGCTCTATCAGCCCGGAATCTGGCGATTGTTTGAATATCCACTCCACATATTCAGCGGCGTGTACCCGCGTCAGTTGCTCCTTGCTTGCCTGCACTGCCTCGTAGTGAATCAGGTGGTCCAGCAGGCCGGATGCGATCAACTGGTCATTTATGGCATGCAGGCGCTCCGGGCACTCTGGGTGGTGCGCGCCCATATCATGTTTGAGGCAGGATGGATGTGTAATGTAGGCAGTACGCATGTCTGTGTGTTTACAGCAGTTTGTATACGGTTTTAACGCTGTCGTCTTCCGGATTGGGTTCAATAGTAAAGTTTAAATTTTTCATCAGTTTCAGCATGTGGCTGTTTTTACTTAAAACTTCACCTTGCATGACTTTAAGGCCCTTTTCCCGTGCGGCATCCATTAAAGCCGTCATGAGTTTATTGCCTAGCCCTTTGCCGTGCATATTGTCTGCGATCACAATGGCAAATTCGCAGCTTTCGCCATCCGGATTAGTGGCATAACGTGCTACGCCAACTTCAATCTCTTTTGGCTCGGTTTGATCATCATGCGTTTGTGTGACGGCAATCAGTGCAAGTTCCCGGCTGTAGTCTATTTGCGTAAAGCGCACCAGCATGGCCTGGCTGAGTTCCTGGATGCTGTTCATAAAGCGGAAATAGCGTGATTCTTCAGACAGTTCACGCACAAAGGCCTGCTCGATTTCCGCATCTTCCGGGCGAATCGGTCGAATGACAATGTTGGTGCCGTCCCCTAACTGCCAATCGCTGACGAGGTGCATCGGGTAAGGGTAAATCGCCATATGGGCATAACGGTCGGTGCTTGGCGGGCGAAACTGTACAGCGACCCGTGCATCCGCAGCCAGGGCGCCATGCTCATCCACAATCAGCGGGTTAATGTCCATTTCCATGAGCATCGGCAATTCACATACCATTTCGGATACGCGCAGCAGCACGCTTTCCAGGGCTTCCATGTTTACCGGCGGCATATGGCGGAAAGCCCCCAGCATTTTTGCCACATGCGTGCCCTGAATGAGGTCTTTCACGAGAAAAGTATTGAGTGGCGGTAGTGTCACCGAGCGGTCTCCCATGACCTCTACCATGGTGCCGCCGGCACCAAACGTAATCACCGGGCCAAAAACGGGATCATTGGTCACCCCTACCATCAACTCGCGTCCGTTTGGTTTGACAACCATAGGTTCAATCGAGATGCCATCGATGCGCGCGTCAGGGCGGTTACGGTGAACGTTCTCCAGCATTTCATGATAAGCAGTGCGTAATGCCTGCGCGTTGGCCAGGTTCAGCACCACGCCGCCAGCATCAGTCTTGTGGGTGATGTCGGGCGAATTGATTTTTATCGCTACCGGAAAGCCCAGTTCCAGGGCTATTTGCAGTGCCTCGTTGGGGGAGCGCGCCACCAGCGTCTTTGCCACCGGGATATGGAACGCAGACAGCAGGGCTTTTGATTCCATTTCGTTGAGTATCTTGCGCCTGTCCTGCAGTGCGCCCTCAATCACCATGCGCGCGCCCTCGGTGTCGGGTTCCAGATGGTGGGCCAGAGGGCCAGGCACCTGCATCAAAAGCTTCTGGTTTTGATAGTAGGCAGAAAGGAATGAAAACACTTCTACCGCGGGTTCCGGTGTGCGGAAGCTTGGTTTTCTGGCTTGGTTAAAGAGCTCACGTGACGCATCAACTTGCGCGCCGCCCATCCAGCAGGCTATCAGCGGTTTGCTGTATTGATTTGATAGCTCAATGACAGTGCTGGCAGCTTCCAGCGGCTTGGTCATGGCTTGTGGTGTTAAAATAGTCAGCACGCCGTCAACATTCGGGTCTTCCAGACAGGCTTTTACTGCGTGCTGGTAGCGGTCTGCCTGCGCGTCACCAATAATATCTACCGGATTGCCATGTGACCAGGTGGCGGGGAGTGTCTGGTTTAGCTGTTCGATTGTGGCCTCTGACAGATTCGCCATGACCAGTCCTAAATCGGCGGCAATGTCGGTTGCCATTACACCCGGGCCGCCGCCGTTAGTCACGATGGCCAGGCGGTTGCCGGTAGGGTGAAAGCCGCAGGATAATGCCTTGGCTACAGAAAATAACTGGGTCACGGTTTGTACACGCACGACACCAGCACGCCTCACTGCTGCATCGAATGCATCATCCGAGCCCACAAGAGATGCGGTGTGCGACATTGCGGCTTTAGAGGTGACAGCGTGGCGCCCAACCTTGACGAGAATTACCGGCTTGAATTGCGCCGCGGCACGAATGGCGCTCATAAAGCTGCGGGCATTACGTATGCCTTCGATGTAAAGCAAGATACTGTGCGTTTTTACATCGGAAACCAGATAGTCGAGAATCTCGCCGAAATCTACATCAATGGATGACCCCATTGATACTACGCTGGAAAATCCGACATCATTTGATTGTGCCCAGTCCAGAATCGCCGTGCATAAAGCTCCGGACTGGGACACAAAAGCCAGATTACCGGTATTCGCACTGCCATGATTGAAAGTTGCATTGAGTCCTATGTCAGGACGCATTACCCCCAGGCAATTGGGGCCAATCAGCCGGATGTTATAACGTTTGGCATTTTCCAGTACGGCATGTTCCAATGCCATGCCGGCAGGTCCGGATTCGCCAAAACCTGCAGTGATGATGACAGCCGCTTTGACGTTATGCTTCCCGCATTCCTCGATAATAGCCGGCACCGATTGTGGCGGTGTGGCAATGATGGCCAAATCAACAGGCTCATGTATTTGCGAGATGGAAGCGTAAGCTTTACGCCCCTGAATTTTTGCATGATTTGGATTGATTGGATAAAGTGTTCCCTGATAACCGCTTTGTAGCATGTTCCGGAACACAATTTTCCCTACGGAATCAGTTTGGTCGCTGGCGCCAAAAACGGCAACAGATTTAGGCGCAAATAACGGTTTGAGATAGTGCTGACCCATAATTTTGATTCACCAGTCGAGATTGAATGTCATCATAACGGATTTGATCAATTTACTGAATTTTTAAAAAATATTGGCACTATTTGGGCTCAAAGCCAAATAAACGTTACTTTATGTGCATTTATGATGATTAAAGTTGTGTGAAATAGATGCATTTTGCTTAAATTGAGATATGATTAATATTCGTCTTAACTAATCAGGAACACAATCCATGAATAAACAAGAATTGATTGCCCAAGTTGCAGAGCAAGCTGGCTTAACAAAAACGGATGCGGCAAAAGCGCTTAATGCTATTACTGATAGCATCACACAATCTTTGAAAAAAGGTGACCCAGTTACATTGATCGGTTTTGGTACATTTAAAGTAGGCAAACGTGCTGCTCGCATTGGCCGTAATCCACGTACCGGCGCGGAACTGAAAATTAAAGCTTCAAATGCACCTGGATTTACTGCTGGTAAAGCACTAAAAGATGCAGTGAACTAAAAAAATGTTTAGTGAAATGATTCATGAGAGTGAATCAGTAAACTTTTAAATAAGTATCACTAGGTAATTGTAAAAACAAAACGGGAGCCTCAGCTCCCGTTTTGTTTTACTTCATCTATATTGCACCGTTAATATAGAGTCGCAAAACATCAAAAGCAAGAAGCTCTTTGTCACGTGAACGTCTAATCAACAAAGTGCGGGATCATCGCCTGGAGCATTAAATGGCCGTTCAGTGCCTTGTTTCAGTATCCCCAATATTCCCCGCGGCAGTATTAAATAAATTTTTGTTTTGAAAGTTTAATAGTGTGCCCGATTGGGCGCTAGCCTAAGATTATATAATTCTGTACAGTGGACAGACTGCTATTTACTGATATTTTGGAATAACCATAAACTTAAATTTCTTTCAATTGCGGTCGCTCAAGGCACGGGTGACATTGTTCACGTTGGCAATCTTCGTGATCGGTATCTGGTTGCTGTCGTTTTACGCCAGCCGGAAGTTGCATGAAGACATGGAACGTCAACTAGGCGAACATCAGCTTTCAACCGCGTCCCTGCTGGCAACACATGTCAATGATGAACTGCGCGAACGGTTGAGTGTTCTGGAAAAAATAGCCGAAAAAATTACGCCAATTACGTTGAGTAACACTTCCGCCTTGCAGGCATTACTGGAAGATCAGTTAGTTATTCAGAGGGATTTTAACGCCGGTGTCTTTGTAACCATGCTTGATGGTATTGCAATTACATCTGTTCCGCCTTCAATAAAACGAATCGGCGTAAATTACATGGAACGGGATTACATAGCCGCCGCCCTCAGGGAGGGAAAGTCAAAGATTAGTCAGCCCGTGGTGGGTAAAGTGCTGCGTTCTCCGGTTTTCTCCATTGCGGTGCCAATTCGGGATGCTCAAGGCAAGGTGATTGGTGCCTTGGCGGGTGTCGTTGATCTGGGCAAGCCCAATTTCTTGGATAAAGTCACGGAAAACCACTATGGGAAGTCTGGCTACTATCTGCTTGAAGATCCAAAAAACAGGGTAATCATTACCGGCACCGATAAACGCCGTGTCATGCAGCGGCTCCCCGCCCCAGGTGTTAACCCATTGATTGACCGCCATGTGCAAGGATATGAGGAAACAGGTATCACTGTTAATCCTCTCGGTGTTGAAGTATTAGCCTCGGCTAAACGTATCCCCTTGGCTGATTGGTTTATCGTTGCGGCGCTTCCGACTGCAGAAGCTTTTGCGCCGATTCACGACCTGGAGCAGCGTATCCTGCTGACTACAATCCTGCTTACCCTGGTGGCGGGTGGTATGAGTTGGTGGATGCTAAGGCGTGAGCTTTCGCCGATGTTTGCTACCTTGAAGAAGCTGGCTATCTTGGCTAAGTCAGACCAGCACCCACAACCCTTACCCATTGTCAGTCAGAATGAAATTGGCGACCTGATTGGCGGATTCAATCACCTGCTGGAAGTCTTGGGGAAGAGGGAGGCTGCATTGAAGGAAAGCGAATTCCGTTGGAAATTCGCTATTGAAGGTTCCGGTGATGGCCTTTGGGATTGGGATTTGACAACCAGTACGGTATTTTTCTCCAAAACATGGAAGAATATGCTTGGTTATTCTGAAGGTGAGATTGGCAACGGGCTGGATGAATGGCAGAAACGCATCCATCCTGACGATAAGGTAAGTGCGCTAGCTGCGATACAGAATCATCTGGATGGAAAAACGCCAACTTATTTGAATGAACATCGCGTTCTTTGCAAGGATGGCAGTTATAAGTGGATACTTGATCGCGGCTTGATAGTTAGTCGCAGTGTCGATAACAAGCCCCTGCGCATGATAGGGACGCATTCCGACATCACGGAGCGCAAACAAGCCGAAAATATATTGCGAGATAGCAAGGTCTTTGTGCAAGGCATCCTTGACTCTGTGTCCAGCCAAATTGCCGTGATTGATAGTTCTGGTGTCGTCACAGCCGTCAATGAATCATGGCGGTTATTCTCTATAGAAAATAGCCTTGATCATATCCACCCTGCACAGCATACCGAGGTCGGTAGCAACTATCTGGAAATCTGCAACTCGATCAAGAAAGAAGGATCCAGTGATGCCATTACTGCGCGCAAAGGCATCCAGGCCGTGCTTGAAGGTCGTTTGCATACATTCCAAATGGAATATACATGCCATGCGCCGAACGAACAGCGCTGGTTCATGATGGCGGTGACTCCTCTAGGCATGGAGCAGCGCGGGGCGGTAATCGTACACACCGATATCTCGGATCGAAAACTCGCGGAGGAAAAGATCCGTAACATGGCTTACCGCGATACGCTCACTAAACTGCCTAATCGACGCTTGCTTATAGATCACATGAGTCAAGCAATAGCGGCAAGCAAACGTAGTGGCTGTTATAGTGCTTTAATATTTCTTGATCTGGATAACTTTAAACCGCTCAACGACATGCATGGGCATGTGGCTGGTGACTTGCTGTTGATTGAGGTTGCCGCCCGGCTTAAAAGTTGCGTGCGTGAAACTGACACTGTAGCGCGCTTTGGCGGTGATGAGTTCGTGGTGATGCTTGCTCAACTCGAGGCAGATAGTGAAGTGTCGAAATCACAGGCCGGAATGGTGGCAGAAAAGATCCGCGCAACTTTGTCTGAACCCTATTTATTAAAGATCAGCAACGAAGGCGCGCCAGACACCACTGTTGAGCATCACTGCACGGCAAGTATCGGTGTGGTATTGTTTATCGGCGATGAGGCTGGCCAGGATGACATTATAAAATGGGCCGATGAGGCAATGTATCAAGCTAAGGATGCCGGACGTAATCAAGTTAGGTTTTACCTGGCGAGCGCTTAAGTGGCGGCCTAAGATTTCGCTACTCTTATGTTGCATTAATCAAGAGGCCGGTCCCTATGGGAATCGGTCTCTTGGGATTATTTTGCTGTAAGCCACAATGAAAGCCTAACCAATAAAGGCTGCTGGTACCGGATCTTCGCCTAATGCGTTAAGCAGGATTGCCCAGTGCATTGTTTCATCGCCCAGAATGCTGCCTGCGGCCGAGATTAAATCTTTATTGTGAAATTTTGGCAGTGCCCCCAAATAAGCGCTAGCTGCACCATTTTCCAGGCCTGCCGCAAATTGGAGTACATCCGCTTGCGATTTCAATTGATCGACGGGAAATGCGTACTCAGCTGTGGTTTTCGTTGTCACCGCCTTGCCCCCCAGTTTTTCAATTGTGGCTGCCAGTGCCTGTGCGTGTGCTTTATGATGTCCCTGAAATTTAACTGCGACATCAAGAATGGCTTTTTGCAGCAAACCTGACTCTGCACCAACCTGATATGCCGCTATCGCCTGATATTCATGGCCAAGTGCGGCATTGAGTATGTTGAGGTCATCAAGGGTGGATGTTGATTTGGTCATTGCCCAGCCTAGAGTTGACTGGCCAAGCGTCATGGCCGCAAATGTTCCAAGTGAAAACAGGCCGGTTCTGGCAAGAAACTCTCGCCGCGGATTGATATTATCAGAAGCTTCATTTGTTGTTGACGCCAAAACGTTTAACTTGTCCATGATGTATTCTCCAATCAAAATGTGTTGAATTTATTTGCTTTTTTGACCTACTTCTCAACTGACCTTTAGGAATAGGTTCATGTAGATTATGCCCGTTAAAATACTTTGTCAAGTAATATATGTTTTAAGTGTTTTAACTACCATAATCGTGTAAACTACAGTTTAGATAAAGACAGAAGCATTCATTGAGAGAATGTTCCGGTCCTTGAAAGGAGGCGCAATGCTTAAAATTTTAGGAATTCGTCAGCAAGAATTGTTAAATCGGCTACTCAAAAACAAGAGTGGCCTAACTGTAGATGAACTCTCCGGGCAGCTGGAAATCACACGCAATGCGGTTCGGCAGCATCTGGCGGCCTTGGAAAACGATGGATTGGTCACCCATGGGGCATCGCGCCCATCCGGCGGCCGGCCAGAACAGCTCTATGTATTGACTGAGGCAGGCAAGGAGCTTTTCCCGCGACATTATTCCTGGTTTGCCCAGTTGATTGTCGAGTCAATTAAGCAGGAATCAGGGGTGGACGGGTTACGGGAGCGCATGGGCGTCATGGGGACGGAAGTTGCCCAGCAATTGCGCCATCAGTATTCTGGTGCGGATAATCATCTACAAAAAGTCGAAAAGCTAACTGAAGTGATGGAACAGCTTGGATATAATGCAAAGAGCGTTAAAGTCACCGATAGTAAGCCTGTGATTGAGGCAGACAACTGTATTTTTCACAATCTCGCCATCAAGAACCCGGAAATATGCCAGTTTGACCTAGCACTGATGTCAACATACACCGATAGCGAGATAGACCACCAAGAGTGCATGGCGAGCGGCGGGAACGTGTGTCGTTTTAAGTTCACGCCAAAATCCTGACGTCCTGGATAGCAAACGCGTTTTACCCCCCACCCAGTCGCGTCTCAATAATTTTAATGAAAAAGTAACATACAACTGTTTGCGTAATCTGTGGGTGCCTGCAGTTTGTTTTTAAACATCAAGTGGTATGATGCAAATGAAACATGAATCCTACAAGATGCGCCAGTATGCTTGGTTTGGGAGCCACCCAATGGGGTGATTAGCAACAGATTGGATCCAGAAGATGACTGTTACTCACAAGAATATGGAAACGGACGACACTGTTTACAAAACACTGTTGGAATCGACGAAAGCCATTCCGTGGAAAATAGACTGGAATACACTGAAATTCGCATATATTGGACCGCAGATAGAACATTTGCTTGGTTGGCCACCTTCGAGTTGGGTATCTGTGGAGGACTGGGCATCAAGAATGCATCCCGAAGACAGGACGTGGGTTGTGGATTTCTGTGTCGCGCAGTCCAAGGCCGGCACCGACCATGAGGCTGATTATCGCGCCCTCAACAAGGATGGAGATTATGTGTGGATTCGCGATGTGGTGCACGTTGTTCGCAACGAGCACGGTGAGGTCGATTCGCTGATCGGATTCATGTTCGATATCAGCGAGCGAAAAACAACTGAAGAGAAACTGATTCTTCTCCAGAAAGAGCTGGAAGAACTTTCATTTAAAGACGGTTTAACTGGTATATCCAATCGACGCATGTTTGATTCCATTCTGGAGGCAGAGTGGGCCAATGCGTTGTGCAATCACAAACCGCTTTCATTAATCATGCTGGATATTGATTACTTCAAGCAATATAACGACCACTATGGGCATATCCGGGGCGATGATTGTTTAAAACGTGTAGGACAGATTTTGAGTTCTGCCGCTATTCGGTCCCGGGATTTCCTTGCCCGCTTCGGAGGGGAGGAATTCGTATTGGTTTTGCCCGAGACCGATGCCGAGTCTGCTAAAAAGGTGGCTGAACGCTGTCGCAGCCTGATTTTTCAAGAGCAAATTTCGCATGAAAAATCTCAGGTCAGTCAGTTTCTGACAGTCAGTCTCGGCGTTGGCACAATTATTCCAACTCGTCTTGATGAGCCGATAAAGTTTATTGAAGAGGTTGACCGGCGGCTTTATCAAGCAAAGCAAAAAGGCCGGAACTGTATCGTGCAAGATAATTAGATACGTTTTGTTGTTACCGCTTGCTCATGTATATAAATGGTTCGTAAAGTTAGCATAGTGATAACAAACCGGTTAACGTGCTCACTGGATAAACGTCATTTAGTTTAGATAGATCAAAAACCGATCCTGCCGGCCTTGGTATGATGTTTGGTAATATGCAAATATTGGCATATCAAGCACTTGTTGACTTGGTCAATCAATAATACATTAACAGCCAAATGGCAGTAAAACTTTTATGACTTGCCCCTCTGCTAATTCGGACTAGGTTCGTGACATAAGCAGTACAAAATAGGAGAAGATTACCGTATGAATGCCCTGAAAAGCCGAATCCTTGTTCCATTCGCGTCCGATGGTACATGCTTCAATCCGTCGCTGCGTTGCCCAAAATCTGGCACATATACTGTTGGAGAAAGTGGCAAGGAAATCACATTCGATGATTTTGATTCCGCGCTGGAACACATCAAGATGATGTATACCCCCAGATGGCGGCGTCCGAACGAAGCCGGTGATTGGGAAATTGTTTCGGCAGTTATCTGGGAAGTGCTACCTGAAAAGTACCGGGCCGATTAGACTAAAGCGCCGGTTACTGGCCGTGGTCGATACAGGTTGGCAAATGAAAAAACTCGAAATCTGAACGACACTGCACGCATTGGTTGTAATTCAATTATGTTTTTAAATAAAAAAAGGCTGACCCTTTTACGGAATCAGCCTTTTTGCTTTTGTGGTGCGCTCGAGGAGATGAAACTGGGCGCTGGCTGGAAGTTATTGAGCCAGGATGAAGTACTCAAATCGGCGGTGGATTCAACAGATCAACATGGGATTACAAATTTAATGGTCACCACTTACAAACACCCCTTGGTCGGCATCAGCAAGAAGTTTAAGTAAATCAGCGCCTTTAAGTGATAAGGCAAACCCCAAAATACCGCTACCAATCACAACGGTTTCATAGTTTTTCACACTGTGATCGACCAATATCTTAATGTTCTCCGGCAGCGCAATAGGTGGAACAGCACCCACAACATAGCCTGTGGCTTCTGCTACTTCATCAAATTCCGCCATCCGGCACTTACGCTCATTTAAATGTTTACGTAATACTCCCCAGTCAGCACGGCCACCACCTGCAACAGCTAACAAAACAAACTTGTCCGAGGCGGTTTTAAACAACACGCTTCTTACCACGGATTGCGGATCTATTCCTCGCTTTAAAAGCAATTCCTCCAGATTCCTGACAGGTTTTTTATCCTCTGTTAATGGAATTTCTATCACATCATAAGTAATGCCTTCATGCTGTAACAGGTCAATGACAGGGGAGTTTATAGGTATGCTCATAATCAATCACTCTAAGTTAATTTAACTATATTATTACGTTATGCTTATGACTTTAATTGGCTACAAGAAGATTTTTAGAGCCATTTGGAAAAAATGAGTTAAGCCCATTGTGCTAATTTTATAAGAGTAATATTTATGTAATATTAAGCGGTTAATATATGTTTGTAACTACCCCTTGAAGTTATTAATAAGCGCACTTTGTGCGCTTTTTTTTGCCCAACATAAATAATATATGACTTTTTGTTTTTATTATTGCTGTGCTTCGCACCGATTGCTTAATGTAAAGAAACTGTCACAAAAATTGACAATATTTTTAATATAAATAAATATCAGCCTCGCTTAAAAATTAATTAAACCTTAATAATTAGCAGCATGCTCAACGAAGAAAGATATTTATGATTGGTATGACGGTAATTGGCAAAACGTATAATGTACTAATTTTAGGTACTGGAAATTCCGCAAGAAGCATTATGGCCGAAGCATTATTCAATACCATGGGGCATGGTGTTTTTAAAGCTTATAGTGCCGGTAGCTCTCCTACAGGCGTGGTAAATCGCTTTGCCATTGAGGAGATTAAAGGTACTGGCTACCCAACTAAAAATTTAAGAAGCAAAAGTTGGGATGAGTTCTCGCAGCCAGGGGCACCCCAAATGGATTTTGTAATTACTGTTTGTGATAATGTTGCAAGAGAAGCTCTTCCAATCTGGCATGGCAGCTCAATGATGGCACATTGGGGATTCGAGGATCCGGCAGCTGTTGAGGGTTCCTTTGAGGAGAAGAAAGAGGCATTTAAAAAAGTCTTTCTACAAATACGAAATAGAATTGATTTATTTACTCAGCTTCCTTTAGCTCATTTGGACCAAAAGTCTTTAAATCATGGAATGGACAAAATAGAAAAAGAATTGGCAAATTAAGCTAAATTCGACTTGGTTTGATAACTTTTGTAATATATGAACAACTAAAACTATAAAGATATTTATGGCTGTGCGGACACTAATACAAAAGTGCCCTGATTCGTCGCTTATGCTTTTAAATAAAAAAGGCTGATTCCATAAGGGAGTCAGCCTTTTTCTTTTGTGGTGCGCCCGAGACGATGAAAATGGGCACTGGATAGAATTTGCCCTAAATTAGGATTTTCTGACTTTACCTTTTTTTATCCACTCTATGGCGAAGTACGCTAATCCGATAAGAACACATGGCATTAAAACAAAGTACATATGTCCAGCCAAATTATACGTATGCGATAAACAAATTTCTTGGTTTACTACACTTTCATATTGTATTAATGAGTAAGGCAAGAGATCAACGTTGCGAAATATATAGGGAATCCAAAAATGAGATAAACTAGGTTGATCCTCTTCCCCATAAGAAGGACACCAATATTGATAAAGGTCCCTGTAGTAAATAACATTAGCAATAAGTATCCAAAGAGCTGTGAATACAAGCCATACTCGCTGGCATCTGTTTATATTGGTCAATCTGTTTAGTAAAAACATTTGAATTCCCTATCTAATTAACTCAATGCAGACTTGGCTATTGATCCTCCTACCGCCAAAGTTAGTAGCAAGATGCCAATTCCAAAAGTCCAAGTTTGTCCCCAGAACAATAGCCACGTTCTTTTTCCAAGAGTTTGTGTGAATATTCGTAATGGCAATAAATCCAGTTTTGACGCGCCATCTTCTCTTTTGTACGCTGTTTCAGTAGTAGCTCGAAAATCTCGCAAACGATTTACTACACACCATAACCCCAAAGCGATAGACAAGAACAGAAGTAATAGGGATGCAAACGAACAAATAATTTGCCAGCAATCCTTATCAAATTCATTGTTTAGTAAAAAAGAAAGTTCATACCCTAATGCGGCTACAGACAGGCCGAGAATCAAATTCAATGCGTAACCGAACTGCTCTATAGCTCGCCCCTGCCAACGAATGAATGATTCATGACTTTTCTTTTTTTTAGGCTGCTGATCGTCAACCACTTTTGCTCCATTGAATGAATAGTGTTAATCCCCGTTCATGTAACACAGGGGGCTATAAATACATTAACAATAATAATATTAGCATGATTGTGGGAATGGAGGTGCGGCAGCGTCAGCGATGCACTACCATTACATAGCTCAAGGCCAGCCAAGTAAAAGCCAAGCTGCTTGCCAAAGACTCTGCAATCGCAAAAAGCTACTTAAATCTATTAGTCGATGAAATTGTAGTGAAGGATAACACCGCCACGATAAAAGGCAGCTATGGTGCGTTAGTGCATGCGGTAACAATAGACGATAAAAAAGTGGGTCACCTGAAACAAGTGCCCACTTCTATATCTGATTGGTGCGCCCGAAGAGATTCGAACTCCTGACCCCTTGGTTCGTAGAAGGGTTTTGGATATAATTTATTAATTAAATCAATATCTTGCAAATTTCGCCAAATTGATTTGCAGTCTGAAACAGTCTGAATTACATGTAAAATAGTCTGGGTAAATTACAAATCAGCTACGTTTTATGGCTGATTTTCACTCTAAATAGACATATGCCAATTAAGGACCAACGGCAGGAAAATCCCCAAAGCTGACGGTCAGATTTAACAGGTAATCGACTGCATAGGCCCATAGCTGACGTTCAGCAATACAATCTTTGTTTACTGTCTCGTAATACTTTCCTAAGAAGTGCATGCTATTAATCCCTAATTTTAGGAGCTACATATCATGGAACGCCAAACTAGGTTAATACATCGAGAGCCATGGAACAAAGATAAGCTTGTTGGTCAAAAGGCACCTCTCAAACTTAAGGAAATCTGGTCCATTCGCATTCGCTTAGAGCTATCACATCGCATTAGAGATCTAGCGTTATTTAATCTTGCTATCGACAGTAAGCTCAGAGCTTGTGATCTTGTGAAGCTGAAAGTAAGAGATATTTCTCATGGAAATCAAATTACGGCTCGCGCCATTGTTATACAACAAAAAACAGGACTTCCTGTACATTTTGAAATTACTGAGCCAACGCGTAATTCCATTTACGCATGGCTAGGATTCGCACAACTGAGATCAGAAGATTTTTTATTTCCCAGTCGTATACATGGCTCACCACATTTATCTACCAGACAATATGCCCGCATCGTCAATGCCTGGGTAGAGGAAATTGGTTTAGATTCTGCAAATTATGGTACACACACGATGCGTAGAACAAAAGCGTCTTTAATCTATAAGCGCACTAAGAACTTACGCGCTATTCAGTTACTCCTGGGGCATACCAAACTTGATAGCACTGTTCGTTATCTGGGTATAGAAGTGGACGATGCCTTGGAGTTGGCTGAGCAGACTGAAGTGTAACGATATTCAGCACAACTTCTGAGAATTAGTTGTGCTGATCTAAAAAACTAAATCCCTTTAGCGGCCATTAACCATCGACAACATAAGACTATTAAGCAGATGATGATGATACAAATTAAGAACCTACATCTCGGCAATTAACTAATTAAGAAAACGTTAATCACCAAGATGTAGTGTTGTTTATCATAGGTTAGATATCTGTAATTGGCAGCAGCCCCAGGGTTTTGGCTTCTTCAAACAATCCGGTCATTTTCCAGTTTTGTCTTAACGCACCAGCGCCATAATTGCGTGAACCGCCTACGGCTTCTGCCAGCAACTGCAGGCGAGCCGCCTCTTCAAGTAGAATGATCGTATCTGTCAACTCGCGAACGCCACCTTTACCCCACACAGTACCACCGCCGTTAGCCTCTACAATTGCAAAATTGTGCGGATTTTCATTTACTTTTTCTACAATAAAGTCCACCTCCGGTTGCAGTCGGTTGATGTAAACAGGAAGTTCACGTATCAGGTGGTGACGATTCAAGGCAACATAGTTAATCGGGAAGGTACGATGCGTTTGTCCCCATGCTGCCAGATACAAGGTGTGAACATGTGAAATAATATTCACTTCAGGACGTTCAATAAACAGTTTGTTATACCGCTTGCCACCGGTATGGTGGCCTGCATATACAGTACCGTCAAAGCCGATAATTGCAGGCGTGATTTCAGCACCGCGGTTCCATGGTCCCGGATCATTCACCACGACCAGTTTTTCATGGCCAGGTACGCGAACAGTAAACCCTACCGTGCCATAGGCTGTTGTCGTAACAGTCTCACGCAGCACCTTAAAGGCATGCGCTGCATCGCGCGCTACGCTCTGTGCAAATGCCGTAACATCAGCCGCTAACTCAGTATCAATCTTTCCCATTTTAAAACTCCTTAAATAATCAATTAAATAAATTACGCAGCTTTAGCCTGCGTTTGGTAATAGTCATCCAGCCACTGCCGGGCAGCAGCCAAAGGACGTGGATCAACCCATGCATCCAAATCAAAATCATGGTCGAGCACCCCATGCAGCCATGTGAAGTTCTTCTGGATTTTGAATAAATCCAGCAACTCTGCAGATAGGGTCGGCTGCAATGATTGATGAAAACCATTGCGGTATGCAGTAGCAACGCCTTCATCGCCGGAACGGGTCTCACTTTTCAATATTGCATGTACGCCTTCAAGCTCAGAGGCGGCCCAGTCTGCGGCGCGCAATGTCTGCGCCAGAAACCGCACCAATAAATCAAAGTGGTTTTCTATGAAGTCTTCATGCACGGTGATCGGCCTGGGTGTACCGTTATTGACCCGATACCTGCGGTCAGTAAAGTTATCGATATCAATGCCCACCACTGCGCCATAACGTTTAGCTGCATCTACCGCAGATGCACCTTTGACGTAAACCGCATCTACTTCGCCGCGTGCCAGATATTCCAGGCCTTCCCAGAGATTACCCAGCCCGGCATTAGTGCTTTGACCGGAACCTACCTCTACAAAAGTTACGTCATCCAGCGTCAAACCATCATGTGCAAGCGCACCCTTGAAACCTTGCAGACTCATGCCGCGCGCAATGCTGCTACCGCGAATATGCGCAGGTATTTCACGTGCCACATAAGCCGGTAAAGCCACGCGCAACCCTTTGAGATCAGCCGGCTTGCTGATGCCGGAGCCAGGCCTCACCAGAATGACCTGCCATTCATCTATCCATGTCAAGCCAATCAGCTTTGTTCTGGCACCCTGAGCTTTTGCTGCAAGCGCCAGCAGGCTACCGCCCTCGCGGATCAGGCTGCTGATTTCATGGTCATAGTGATGGCGTGCCAACGCTGGCGGCGCCTCCTGAATGGTAGCTACCGATATGCCGTCGCTTTCAAACTCATCCTGTAGCCAGCCCAGTTTATATGCCAAGCCAGTTGCCGTTGGCACCGGGCAGCGCGTAAACCATATTTCCTTGAGCACAGATGCATCAGACTGAGCTGTTAATAGTTGATTAGCCATATTGATTAACCAACCGCGCGCAGAATAGCTGCATCAGTTTTACCACGCAGCAGCGGCAGTACTTCTTCACCGACGCGATACGCTTCTTCCAAATGCGGAGTACTTGCCAGAATAAAAGCATCAGCACCCAGTGCCACCAGCTCATCAAGACGTTCTGCCACCTGCTCGTAACTGCCAACGATACCGTTAGTCTGTCCGCCACGCAGCAGACTGAAACCGGACCAGACATTAGGCTCAATAATCAAGTCTTTATAGCTATTGATTGTCGTCGGGCGATTGCCGCGCTGGCGCGCAGCACCTACTGAATCACTGCCGTCCGGATTCTGGAATTTATCCAAAGCCTCACGGCTCAAGCCATTAAAACCTTTTTCAATTTCCGCCCAGGCCTCTTCTTCTGTCGGGCGTGCGATAATATCGACACGGATTGCGCACTTGATCTTACGGCCAAGAATTTGCGTACGGGCTTTAACACGGTCGAATTTATCTCGTAGCTGGTCAAATGGCTCCAGCCAGGTCAGGTAGTAATCGGCATGCTTGGAGGCTGAGGCAAGCGCAGCATCAGATGAGCCGGAGAAATAGATTTCCGGATATTCTTCTTTAGATAGCGGATCTGCCAAGCCGGCGTCTTCCACTTGATAAAACTTGCCTTGATACGAGAATGGGCCACCATTCCAGACGCCTTTTAATACATCCAGAAACTCGGTGGTACGGCCATAGCGGTCATCATGCGTGGCGGAGTCACCCCACCATAGCTGTGCCGGGCCACCGCCACCGGTGATAATGTTATACAAAGCACGGCCTCCGGTTGCGCGCTGCAAGCTCGCTGTCATTCTCGCGGCCACCACCGGGTTCAGGAATCCCGGCTGAAATGGAATCATGAAACGGAAAGTAGAAGTTTCACGCGCCAGCAATGAAGAGATTACCCAGGGTTCATCGGTCATTGGAAATGACGGGATCAAACCGCCCTGAAAACCTGAAATTTCGGCGGCGTGCGCGATCTCGGCAATATAATCTATGTAATTAGCCCCATCACTGCCGCTGCCTACGCTGCCAGATTGCGCCTTGGTGTCATCGCCGGGAAACCAGTCGCCGCGATGCGGGATGCGGTTGCGGTGCGAACTGGGTTCACCATGTGTCGGGATACGCCAAAAAACATCAATAGTCATAAAATACTCCTTAAATTAGTTAAGCTGCGCGGCGTTGATGTTGGCCAATTTGAGAACGCACAGCCGGTAATACGTATTCACCCAGGCGGTAAGCTTCTTCAAAATGCGGAACTGATGAAAGCAGGAAGCTTGTGATACCGGCCGCTGCGTAATCAACAAGTGCTTGCGTGACTTGTTCATAGCTGCCTACCAGGGTAGCGTTAGCACCGGTGATGTCGGTTGAAAGGCTTGGCCACAAATTGTTGTTAACCGAAGGCACATGGCTGCCATTTTTCTTATCTGACTGCTCCCAAAATCTGTGAGCGTCAAAAATCGCCTCCTGCTCAGCTTCGCGGGCAACAATATCGATACGCAGGCCAAAACCAAGTTTGCGGCCATGCTGCTTGGCAATAGAGCTCAATTGGTCGATTTTCTGCTTGATTTCATCTACGCTGGCAGCATCAAAAATATGTACGTCTGCTGTTTTCGCAGAAAGCGCCAAAGCTTCTTTGCTTGTACCTGACAGATAGACAGCAGGAACCTTATGATTGGCTAATGCACCCTGAAAGCCGCCATTCAATACCTCAAAGTATTTACCCTTAAAGGTATAGGGTGACTGGGTTAAAACGCCACGTGCAACCGTTACAAATTCTTCAATACGAGGAATGATTTCATCATCTGCAACAAAATCGCCTAATGCACGGCGATGCTGCTCGTTGCCGCCGGCACTAATCTGCCATGCAAAACGACCATCCGTAAAGCGCTGATAACTCACGGTGTTTTTTGCAGCATAAACAGATGAGCCGCGCGAAGCGTCAAACTCGGTTAATAATTTTAAATGCCTGTTGCCGCGTGCTATATAACCGGCAACAATCCATGGCTCGTCACCATTGATATCTTCAGGGATACGAATACCTTCAAACCCGGCAAGCTCTGCTGCCCGTGCAACCTGATGTAAATAGTCAAAATAATTAAAATTCAAACCACGCGGGTCAGTCACCCCTTCTGAATAAGGATGATGGGATGAACTGCGTTCACCGCGGCGCTCTTTTTTACTATTTCCATAGCGACCATCACCACTCGTTGGTAATTGCCATAAAAATTCAGTAGTCATGCATTTACTCCTTAAGTTAAGCAAATTCGTTAGCTACACAAAAACCTGTAGATGTACTGTTATGAATTTGCAGGATGCATGCCAACATTAAACTTCAATAAAAATACTTATATCCATATGATTAATATAGGTATATTTACACAGCCATGGATATGGTTTAACGAATGAGGAAATTGTTGCTGCAAAATCAACAAAGCCGGAAGCAGGGCTGTTGATTTTGCAAACATAAAAAAGATGTGGATATAGATCTATGCCTGTTGTTTGAAGAGGCTTCTTATAAAAATTCTAAAGCCAGGGCATACTGCCAGCCAGATTGGAATCCAAAGCAGAAATATGTCCTGCAGCACGAATCCTTTGCTGAGAAATCCGCCCAGAGTTGCTCCGGCAAAGCCGCCGGCCATGCCCACCATAGTAAACAATCCGGAAACATGCCCCATATTTTTACCGGAATGTGCTAACCGGGAAATATTGACAAGGTGATTAAGCGCCTGGCCAATTGCCTGCAGCACTGCGCCAATCAGTAGGCCGATAACTCCAGTGCTTAAGCCAAGAAATAACAAGCCAACAATCAAGCTGCTATGGCTTAAGTTGTAAGTGATTTTTTCGCCAAGCTTTGCCACAAAATGACCCAGCAATAACAGTACGGCAACAAAAGTCGCCCCCTCTACCACCATGAGCGTAATGCCTTGCTGCGCGTTCCAGTTAAACTGCCTAACAGCAATGATAATGATAAAGGTACCAAAAAACCCTCGCACCATACCGCCAAGTCCATCATAAATACATACCTGACGCACCATCGGGTCTGTAAGATAGTGGAGCATGTCTTTTACGCCACCGCTGACACTTCTGGAGTCATCAATGGTGCGTGTATGTGAGAGGATAGAAAATCCGTAGAACGCCATCACGGCAAACAGAATGCTCGTGATCCAGTAACTGCCATGCACGCCAAAATGACTGGAAGCCAAATTACCCAGCAAAGGGCCAACCAGGCCGATACCCAGCATCAAGGTTCCCCTGTACCAGCCGCCCCGACTGGTGCCGACTTCCGGTAATCTCTCCAGCCATGAAGTATTCATGGCTACCACGCGAAATGGAATACAGATGCCGGCAATAAATAAAAACAGTGCTGCCAGATACCAGGAATTAGAGTATCCGATCAAAGGATAAAGCGCCATAGCACCAAGGCTGGAAATGCCATATACCCAGCGTGCGCTGAAGCGGCTGATGTAAATACCAGCAGGCAAAGACATCAGCATCATGGATAGGCTTTCAGCGCCTATCAGCAAACCGATCTGCCAGGATTCGGCATTAAGATGCAATGCCAGCAGCGTCACTAGAATCTTGTTCATGCCGATTGTAATGCCGCTCATAAGCGCCAGGCCTACAAATGCGAGTGTGAAATGGTTGGTCGCTAATAATGGACGTTGCGGATTAAACGTATTCGACTGGCTCATGTTGATGAATTCTCAATATTTAATTGAATAACTATTTTTTAAATTTATAGATTTTGTTAACAGGACATTTAACTTGTTGAGTCATAAAAATAACGCCAGATCACCTAAGGGAAATCTGGCGCCATTCGAATCAATTCTGGTTAAAGTGTTACCAGCGGGTCGTGAATGAAACACCCACAGTTCTCGGTGCTGCCCAGTAAACGCTATCGCCGTTTACGCCGTTTGCCGCATTAAAGGCCGGAAGTGAGTGGTTTTTGTATTCTTTATCAAACAGATTATTCACATAGCCTGTAAACACATATTTGTCGTTGTGTGTTGTGAATGAAACTCTTGCGTTAGCCAGTGTGTACCCATCCTGATTCAAGTACCTACGTGCTTCAGATTGTGGATCTACAAAGTAATACTGTTTGCCTTGATAACGTGCATCTGCACCAATAATCACCTTGCCAAATTGCACAGGGATTTTATAATCAGCGGCAATTTGTGCGGTTACATGTGGGGAGCGAACTAATGAACGACCTGATAAATCGGCACCGCCATTCAACACTTTTAAATTATCATATTCTGTATCAAGGAAACCTAAGTTTGCATTGACATGCAAGTTCTCAATTGGCAGTGCTTCGACTTCAAACTCGGCACCGTTCACAGTCGCTTTTTTAGCATTTTGCAGATATGAAACTGTGGTACCTGCATTAGTGTTAAATCCGACCACGTTCACCTGCACATCTTCGTAGTCGTAATGGAACAGGCTTGCATTAAAATTAAGCCTGCCTTCCAGCCATTCTGATTTGTAACCGGCCTCGTATGCATCCAGTTTTTCTGGTTTAACTGTATTAACAGCTGCAAGGCTGGTAGCCGCAGTATTAAAGCCACCTGACTTCACACCATGCGAAAATTTTGCATAAACACGGTCATGCGGCGTAATCTTGTATTCAGGCGTAATGTCGTAGGTAAACGCATTCCAGGTTTTGGAATTACTACTGCTGAATGTGCCAGAGCCCAATGGGCCTGCAGCTGCATATGCACCAGTATAAGAATTCCACCATTGTGATAAATTGCCCCATGTACCAGTTCCTGTTGAGGCCTTTCTATTGAGGTCGTATTCTTTGGTTTCGCGCGTCCATCTCAAACCCAAAGTGGCATTCAGCTGCTCAGTGAAGTTATAAGTATTGCTACCGAATAACGCAAAACTTTCTGCCTTATGATTTAGGTCAGAGCTGTTGTAAGTTGCTCCCGCTGGGGCACCAGTCAAACCCGGCACTGAAGCCGATGGTAGTTTTGCCCCTTGCGTAGCAAAATCGACATTTTCATTAAAATAATGCGCACCGGCTAACCAGTTCCAGCGGTCTTCTTTAGGTGAGGCCAGCCTGAACTCCTGCGTGAACTGTCTGCTTTTACCATCAGTGTGTGATCTCGAAATTTCTAGCGGAGTGTAGTCATTATCAGTCAAAATATCTGTTTCAAAATCTTCATACCCGGTAATGGAAGTCAGCGCATAACGACCAAGCTGCCACTTCAAATTCAAGCTAATGCCATTTTGAGTTGAATCACTTGAATCTGGAGCATTGGTACTGACATGCGTGATATTTTTACTCGGCGCATAGCCATTACGTACCACCCCATTCGGAGCGTAACTTTTGGTAGTAGTAATTGCACCATCAGTTTCATATTTACGATAATGTATATTCAGCAGCGCTTCTAAATTAGGCGTCAAAATTGCTGATAACTGCCCGCGAATAGCACCATCAGTCAGGCCACCATCCTTACCACCTTTAAAGTCATTTTTCAGTCGCCCATCCTGATCTTCCTGATGGAATGAGACACGGCCTGCCAGACGTTCATCAACAATCACACCACCAATACCGCCTTGAACGATTCTGTCATTATAACTACCATAATCAACCTTCACATAATTGTCTTTGGCATCAGAGTTAAATGACGGTTTTTTTGAAACTACACTCACCGCGCCGCCGGTCGTGTTTTTACCCCACAATGTACCTTGCGGCCCGCGCAACACTTCAACACGCTCCAAATCAAACAATGGAAAACCTGTCGCAGTGGCATTGCTGATATATACCTCGTCCAGATAAAAGCCAACAGGGCTGGCAAGGTCGAACTGCTGCTGGCCAGCGCCAACACCGCGGATCCACCAACGTGGACGACCGTGCAACTGAGTACCGGCAGAAGCATTAGGCACGTAGTTAAGCACTTCACTTGCAGAGCGGCCAACCCCTTGATCCAACAGGTCCTTGCCGCTTAATGCTGTAATCGCAGTTTTAACTTCCTGAACACTTTCCTCACGTTTCTGTGAAGTAACCGTAACAGAAGGTAACGCTGTACCTTCTGCTTTTGATTTGTCATCTATTTTAGATTTATCTTCAGCCTGAATTGGCGCATTCTCTTCTGCATAAACATATCCGCTGTTTAAAACAGTGCTAGATCCAATTGCAAGTGCAATTGATACATATTTAACCAAAGGCTTTAATTGAAATTTACCATTACGCTGGTAAGTGTTATTGATTACTTCACTTCTCATTGAATACTCTCTTTACTGTTAATGAAATTTACATAGCGCTTAAACACGCTGTAACAGGAGAGATATTGCAGAATCTGTGCCAGTGATTAACAAAATCACAAGCGATTGATTTTATTAAAATAAAATATAAATATACAATTTATGTATTTGCTATTCGTGTTGTGTAAACAACAGGGCGCTGAACAGCTGCTTGCTTAGAGACAGCCGCGCAGCAATCACTGAGATTTAAATAAAAAGCAGAATCACAGCGAATAGATCGACTCTATGGCTCATGTGCATAAAAAATGCGGCATATTCTCCAATACGCCACATTCAACTAACCACTGATAAAACTAGCTTATCGCACGCTGCGCCAGCGCAGCAGATATTGACTCGCACGAGACAATCCAGTGTTCATCAACAACCCGGTTAAACCGATACTGGCAACCGCGATGATAACGATATCCATCCTTGATGCCTCCTGTGCTACCTGCATTAAACCGCCAAGCCCAGGGCCGGTCGAAAACAGCAGCTCGGTACCTACCGTAGAAATCCAGGCAAAAGCCAGGGCATGCATGACGCCAGTCAAGATTGACGGCATCGCTGCCGGCAGCAACACATGGATAAATAATTGCAAACGGTTAAATTTAAGTACAGATGAAACTTCTATATATTTCTTCTCTACGCCGCGCATGCCCTCAAAAGTGTTGAGCACTATGGGATAAAACGCGGCCAGGCTCACGATGAGTATTTTTGAAAGCAGGCCATTACCGAACCAGAGTGCAATCAATGGAATCAACCCCAGCAAAGGCACCTGTCGGATAGTATGGTACAGCGGTCCAATTAATTTATTAGCGGTTGGTGATATGGCCATTAGACCACCAACCAGCAAACCGGCAACACCTCCTATTAATAATCCTATGACAGTTGTCTTCAATGTAGCCACAAGGTTGATTAGTAACTCTCCACTTTTAGTCAAATCTATAAATCCATGGGCAATCTGCGTTAAAGGTACAAAGGTATAGGCGTAAGCATCACCCTGACGTGACATGGTTTCCCAAATCAAAGCCACTGCTATCGGCAGCAAAAGTCCGTTAAGCTGCTGAATCCTGAATAAAAACGGTTTTATTTTTTTCATCATAATTTCTCTAGTGATTACCTGTATTTCCATTTGCCAAGATGTCTCTCAACAGAACGCAAGCTTCGGTCAAACAAAAAACCTATCAAACCTGTCACCAGCACTCCCACCAGGACAATGTCGATTCTGAACATTTGCCTACCCATTTCCATCATCTGTCCGATACCGCTATCGGCAGCTATCAACTCAGCAGCCACCAGCACCATCCATGAACGGCCCAAAGCCAATCGAAAGCCAGTCAGAATCGGCGGTGTCGTCGCTGGCAATACAATGCGTGTAATTAAATGCCAAGTTGGCAGCTGATATACCCTGGATACCTCAAAATAAGTCCGCGGGATGCCTTTAACCGCATCGTAGGTTGCTAATGTAACGGGAAAAAATGCAGCTTTAGCCACCACCACGATTTTGAATGTCTCCTCCACACCAAAAATCATGATGAGCATAGGGATAAAAGCGATGGTTGGTACCTGGCGTATAGAATTAAACGATGGCGCAAAAAAGCTATCCACCGATTTAAATAAGCCCATCAACACGCCAAACAGCAAGCCAAACAGAGAGCCGATAGCAAAACCCCAGCCTAATCGGAAAAGACTATCCTGCAGGTGTGCCGGCAGTTCGCCGCTGGCCCAAAGCTCGCGGCTGGTTTCATAAACACCAAGTGGTGAAACCAGAATCTGTTCCGGAAAAATACCGGCACTGCATACCCATGCCCAGATAACAAGAAATAGTATCGGCGATAAAAAATATACCGAGTGCATGCGAAAACTTTCAGCCAAATCCATTACTTTAGTCATAATCAAACCACAGTCATCAAGAAGCTTTGGCAGCTACTTTTCTCGGTTGCCAGTAATCTTCAAGCTTGAGCTCTTTGAGTGCTGCATTTAAAAAACGCGGTTCAAATAGCTGCCTAGCGTTTACATCCTTACGGATCAGGTTTGCTTTACGGCTGTATTGTGCAGCGTTTACATAATGGTCTGAAACCAAGTCATCAAACAACGGACTCCAGCGTGATTTCCATGCAACAGAATCATCAGAATATTCGCGCCTGAATACGTTTTCAGGCTGACCATTCTGGTTTGCAACTTTTAGATACTCGTCAAAATTAGCCTGTTGTGATGTCCAATGCGCAGCTTTTACATAAGCAGTGGCGATAGTCTGTGTAATTGCAGGGTATTTGGCTATGAAGTCCTTAGCACCCCATAACTCAGCGCGCATTTTCCAATCCTGCGTCGATCCCTTGGTTGACCATATTATTTTCCCAACCTTTTTATCTTCCAACAGGTAGGCATCACTCAGTGTCACAAAGGCATCAACATTTCCTGCGGCCAAAGCAGCAGCACCTGCACCTGGGTTAAGGTTGGATATCTTGAAATCAGAGAATTTCAATCCATTAGACTCAACATAGCGAGCGAACGTAATTTCCCATGGGCGGCCGCGATGCAAAGCGATGCGTTTACCTTTGAGGTCGGCTAGGCTTTTTGCGGTTGAGTTGGGAGGTACAACCAGATACACGTTATTACCACGGCCACCAGGCACCACGATGCGCGTTTCTACGCCGCCTGAATTTAGGATAACGGATGGCAGGTCGCCGTAACCGGCAAAATCGATGCTTTTATTAGCAAAAGCCTCGTTAATCGTAACACCAACTGATTGCGCTGTTACAGGAACCCAGGTGAGCTTTACGCCCTGCTTATTGAGTTCATCTTTTAGCCAGCCCTGCTTTTCTACAATCGCTGTGCTTCCGTTAAAACCGATTTTCCCATTCACGTTATAAGCGACTGTAGCGATCCTGACTTCTTTAGCGCTATCAGCTGCCTTGGCATCTGTTAACAAGCCAAAAACAAAAGAAATGGTCACTAATAACAAACCTGCCAAAGGTATATTTTTTTTAAAATTAAAAATCATTCTATTCTCACATTCAAAAAACAAGATAAGACCCGACAGACGCAAGCCCTATTAAATTAAGCGGCGCCAATCTGGCGCTTGCTGATCACTGCATCAAAAGGTCTGGTATCGATCCAGTCATTCACGTTGAATTGGTTGGGAATAAATTGCCAACGATGCAGAAAATTCACAAAATCCTGTAATCCATCTACAGACTCCTGGGCAAAATCCGTACGCAGGCGCAGATGTGCATCCTGGCCATAGGCAACGCTTACCCAATACTCGCTACTGTTAGTCTCTTTGGCCAAAAAGCGGCGCGTTTCATCAGGATGCGTATGTGCCCAATCTTCGGCGCGCAGCACTTGCTCGACAATACGCTCAGCAGCATCAAAATGGCTTTCAATCAGGTTTGAATCAACAGTGAGCGTACGCGGTGTACCGTTATTGGCGCGAATGAGTGGATCTGGATGTGCGCCAGTATCAATAACCGTGACTAGGTTAAATTGATAAGCTAGGGCTGCTGCGCTTGCTCCCTTAAGAAAGATCGCGTCAACTTCACCGCGCAGCAACCCGATCAATTCATCGTTACGGCTTCCTGTCTGACTGCCAAATATATAGCTGCCATCTTCACTTTTCCTAGCCGGCGCATCGCTATAACCGGTATCAATCACGTAATCCACAATTTCAACATCACCCACCGCCAATCCTTCCAGACTAAGTGCGTTCTCAAGTCCTCGTAGTGCCTGTGCCCGCACAAAATCAATCTGCACATTCACCCATTTTGGCAAACCGAATTTACGCCCTTTTAAATCCAGAACATTGCGGATACCAGAGCCTGGCCGTGTCAGAATCAGCTGGGTTTCATCAGCCCATGAAAGGCCAATCACTTTGGTTTCACGGCCGATTGAGCGTGCCCATATCGCAGGAATATTGCCGCCATGCCTTACTGAATTAACCAAAGTATGATCAAAATGCGACTCACGTACCGACTGATCAGCAGATTCACGCAGTGATTTGATTGCTGTTGATTTAATGCGAAAACTCTCTTCAAGCCAACCCTTTTGCACAGCAATTCCCAATCCTGTCGGCACAGGGCAACGTGTATACCAAAGCGTATCTAAAGCTTTACTCATGAATGTCTCCTAAATTATATAAATGCGGCACTGTGCCTGATTTTGTATTTATTTTGCATATATCAATTAGCACACTTCATGCCAGAAATATAAACAATTAAAAATCAGTAACTTATATAAATATATGCTGGGGTTTGATTTTTCACTGCTGAATAAAATGCAGCTTATATGTGGATACAACAGCAGCCCTGCTGTACAGGCAACAGACAGACCGTACAGCGCAACAAATCCAAAATGCTGCTTATTCAACAGCATGGTTTAGACAACTGCTGTTTAAACAGCAAAGCAATCCTATGCGGCTATCATAAAAAATAATAACCATATGATTTAAAAAGTAAAAATAATGTGGCATAGCTATTGCTGTATAGATGCAAGGCCATTCATGGCTATTGTTTATCGGTATGGAGAATTAAAGGCATGACAACATATAACGTGGCTATCAGCCTTGGCAAAAGAATAGCGCCCTTCACGAGGGTTCAGGTGGCAGCAAATTACACTTCAGAAGTGAGTAACGATGAAGATCTGGTCATTGCAGAAAGCAATAAAGAAATTAACGACGCATCTCTGTTCATTAGAGATGTAAGCAAGACCTATCAATTACATGATGCATCATTAAATGTACTAAACGGTATTAATCTGAAGATCAAGACAGGTGAGTTTCTTTCCATAGTCGGTGCCAGCGGCTGCGGAAAATCCACTCTACTAAGACTGATTGCAGGTCTGGATACCAGCTATACCGGATCAATAGTTTATCAAGGCAAGGCTATTACCGGCACCGATTTAAGTCGCGGCATCGTATTTCAGGAACATCGTTTATTCCCCTGGCTTACTGTTGAAGAGAACATTGCACTGGCTTTCTCTGCAACAGACGTTTCTAAAGAAGAGCGCAAGCTGCGTGTAGAAAAACAGATCAGCACTGTAGGCCTTAATGGATTTGAAAAAGCCTATCCCCACCAAATATCAGGCGGTATGTCGCAGCGCGTGGCGATTGCCAGAGCACTTGTATTAAGACCGAAACTATTGTTGCTGGATGAACCGTTCGGCGCATTGGATGCATTGACACGCCTGAAACTACAACAGGAGTTGCAGCGCCTCTGGGAGCATGAAGGCCTAACTACCATCTTGGTAACGCACGATGTTGAGGAAGCTGTGTTCCTCGGTGACCGCATCGTCGTCATGGAGTCTCACCCTGGCCGCATCAGACGTATTGTTCCCGTGCCGCTAGATCGCCCACGCGACAGATCGTCTTTTTCTTTTCAGCGCATTAAAGCCGATGTAATGGCCGATTTTGCAATGGTTGAGGTTGAATGATGCTATTTTTAAATAATTACATCTGGCTGGAGAGATAACATGGCGACGTTAACAAGCGCTTCAGCGACTTTTTCCGGTTTTGATATAGATAAGCCTCCGGCAGTGCCATATAAAACTGAGGCTAATGCAAGGCAGTCTGGCGCCCAGGACAATTTTCGACTTAGGAAAAATATTGATAACACGATATCTAATAGTCGCAACATCTGGGCGTTAGCCGGACTAACTGCTTTACTGCATGGCGCGGCCGTTGTTGTGTATTTGAACTACCCGGAAACAAGCGCTGTTCCTCAGCCCAAGGTTAATAAAGTGGAAATTGAGTTTATCAAACCCACGCCACCAGAGGTCGTTGAACCGCCGAAACCACCACCGCCTAAAGTCATTAAGCAGGCGCCGCTGGTAACCAAGCCTGCTCCGGCCTTTCGCACGGCTGTTGCACAGGAGAATGCAGCACCTGATGCGATCACAGTGCCTGAGAACCTGGAGGCTCCTGTAAGCATTGCGCCCGTGGTTGCTGCGGAGCCAGCTCCGGAAGCGCCGCCTGCGAAGGCAGAAGAATCGGTTACAGAAGCAACCGGCAACGCGGCATATTTAAATAATCCACCCCCGGATTATCCGGCATTTGCTCAACGCCAGGGGTGGGAGGGAAAGGTACTTCTACACGTTCACGTTCTGGCAAGCGGCAAACCAGACAAGGTGGAAATAAAACAATCCAGTGGCCGAAAAACATTGGATGAATCGGCGCTTACCGCCGTCAGGAACTGGACATTCATTCCTTCCAAACGTGGTAATACAGCCATAGATGGATGGGCTACTGTCCCAATTGAATTCAAACTAGCTAAATAAAGGTGATATAAAATGTTTAATTTTTCTTCTTCTACATCAATCGTAGTACAGGGTGTACTTTTCACCCTGATTGCAGGTTCAGTTATAACCTGGACCCTTATACTCGCTAAATCATTACAAGTATGGTTAATACGCAAACAAAACGTTAAATTCCGTGCCGCCTTCTGGAGCGCACCTGATTTTCAATCTGCAGCAAATCTGGAGAACCACAATGGCCCTGCCTACAGGGTTGCTACTGTAGGTTTTGGCGTGCTGAAAGATATTGATTTAAATTCAGCCAATGACCTGCAGCATTTTGGCGACAGACAAGATGTACTGGAGCGCGCATTGCGTCAGCAGATCCAAAAAGAGCGCGTCACCCGGGAGAGCGGATTAGTCGTACTTGCTAGCATTGGCAGCACAGCGCCTTTTGTAGGCCTGTTCGGCACCGTTTGGGGCATCATGCATGCGCTGACTGAAATCAGTAAAACCGGTTCTGCCAGCCTTGACGTAGTTGCCGGGCCAATTGGTGAAGCCTTAATTGCTACTGCAGTCGGTATCGCTGTGGCGGTTCCGGCAGTATTGGCTTACAACTTCTTCTTACGCAGATTAAAAACCAGCAGCAATAATCTGGATGATTTTGCTGAAGATTTGATTACATTGTCACGTAAAGCGACGTTCAGAAAAAATGTTGAGTCGGTGGCCAATCATACTGAAAAAGCAGTGGTACATAACCTGAAAGGAGCGATAGCATAATGGCCTTTTCAACTCAAAGTGATGGCGATGACGTTCTAAGCGAGATTAACGTTACGCCTTTAGTAGATGTTATGCTGGTGTTGCTGGTTGTATTTATTGTAACTGCGCCGTTGTTAAACAACGCTATTCACGTAAACTTGCCTAAAACCGCAGTGACCAAGGAGCCGGACCCTGGCAAACCGGTAACGATCAGTGTGAATGCCGAAGGCAATGTTTACATTGATAAAAAGGCAGTGACAGTTGCAGCGCTTGAGCCGGAACTGAAGTCAAGACATCAGGCAAATCCTGATCTGGTCTACCACTTGAGTTCAGACGAATCTGTCAGATATGGGTCTGTAGCAAAAGTAATGGCAGCGATTGAACGCTCCGGCATCACTAAACTCGCCGTAATAACGCAATCAAACTAAACGCGCTCAAACTAAAAGTCGCGCAAATTAAAAAGCCCATGCATTTTGCATGGGCTTTTCTGTATCTATAAACTTCAACTGTTAAGCAGCAAGTGCCTGCGCAGACTTATGATTCAGCAGGTTAAATGCCTGATTGACCGCAGCATCAATTCTGCTCTCAATTGCCTCGCTATTCAGACGGTAATCAATAAATTCATTATCACGTGCATATATTGCGGTAGGCGCAGTTGCCACACCAAAGAAACTAGCCAGAGGTCTTAATTGATACTCCAATACCAGTGCATGCTGATCAGTACCGCCGGTAGCCGACAGAATTGCAACCTTACCAGCCAGTTTTTTAGGATCAAGCAGATCAAAGAAATGCTTTAACAGCCCTGTATACGAGGCTTTATAAACAGGAGTGCCAATCACTATCAAATCAGCCTCGGCAATCTCCTGATAAGCATCTGACAGCACTTGTGGAAAGTTATCATAAGTCACTGTGCTACCAAGTTCAGGCGCGAACTGGGCGATATCAATAAGCGTGAATTTAGTGTGCGCTTTCTGTGCAGCGTTATTAACAATATTCTCAACCAAAGACTTGGTGCGGGACGGAGCACTAATATTTCCTGATATACCAACGATTTTCATTTTTAATCCTTATGCGAATAGTGCGTAAATTAAGTTAACATAGCTATCTATATCAGCACGATTCGTGCCTGCTGAAAATGGCTAAAAAGATCAATTTTTGTTGAGTTTGTAGCTAATAAAAACACACCTCTGCTCGATTAGAAGCAGAGGTGTTGCAAAACAAGCAAAAATAAATATTTTAAATTATTGAATAACACCAAACTGTTTAAGTAATGTGCGTAATATATTTCTGCTGATTCCAAGAACCCTTGCAGTTTGTACTTGATTCTGTCTGCAATAAGCGTAGGCGCCCAGCACTAATTTACGGTTGACTGTCTCGTATAGCTTCTCAGGCTCTTGCTGAATAATTTCACCAAGCGCTTTATCCAAAGTGCACGCTGGGTAACTTGGTTTATTATAACTATTATCAAATGACGTTCCCGATGAAGATGAATTTGACACCAGCTGTATTGAGGGTAAGTTTAAATCACGCGGCCGCAGCTCATTACCATCACTGACTAACAACGCCCTGTGAATAACATTTTCAAGCTCGCGAATATTCCCAGGCCACGGGTACTCATGCAGCAGTTGGATAGTTTCAGCTGCTAATATGGGTTGCTTAGTTTGCAGTTTGTTTTTATAGATTGATAAAAAATGTTCGGCTAACGGCAAAATATCACCGAGGCGATTACGTAATGGTGCGATTTGAATAGGCACAACATTAATACGATAGTACAGATCTTCTCTAAAGCGCCCCGCTTTTACAGCATCTTCCAGATTAACATTGGTTGCAGCCACGAGCCTTACATCAATTGGTGTCGCCTTTCTGGAACCAACCCGTACAATTTCACGCTGCTGAATCACTCGTAATAATTTAACCTGCGTTGATAAAGGCAAATCGCCAATTTCATCAAGAAACAATGTTCCGCCATTTGCGCTTTCAAACCAGCCTTGTTTGCTGGCAATCGCGCCAGTAAAAGAGCCTTTTTCATGTCCAAATAGTTCGCTTTCAACTAAAGACTCAGAGAATGCGCCGCAATTTATCGCTGCAAATGGGCCATTTTTTCTTGGGCTTAGCGCATGCAAATGTCGGGCAACTAACTCTTTACCAGTTCCCGTTTCGCCCATAATGAAAGCGGTAACATCACTTGGTGCAACGCGCTCAATCAAAGAAAGTAACTTACGTGATTCAGTATCCTCAAAAACCAGAGCACTTGCTCTTATTGATAAGCTAACCTGACTTGGATTTTTAAAGGTGATAACAGATGGGCCACTTAATGCCTTGTATTCTGCTTCGCCATAATCATTAAATGCTATATGTCCCATAAAGTGCTCCAATTCAATTTGGCACGATAATATAACGGGCTTCTTATAACTTTTAATAATTATAATTTATATGTTTATAACTAAAGTATAAAATGTAGATCATGATAATTTATCTTAATGCCCGCTTTTGGCCTGAGAGATGAAGTTGAATTTCCAGACCTGAACGGCAGCTTTGTCCCGCTTAGGAGTCATTTGGCAAAAATATATGAGTGACAGAAGTGGGCTGAAAGCATGCATCATTTATGATTACAAATTTGCTACATATTTTTTAAATGCCAAGTTATTGCTCCGTTTTGAGTACAAAGTAACGATGTCATTTACTTGGTTGGTAACCAAACTGACTAATTCCATTATCCAGGTGAATACGAAGACGTGGCACGCGACGCTCAAGAAAGTCGGTATTACCGAATTTCGCTGGCATGATTTACGTCATACCTGGGCAAGCTGGCATGTGCAGGCTGGAACGCCATTGCATGTTTTACAGGAGTTAGGTGGTTGGGAAAGTGTGGAGATGGTGCGGAAATATGCGCATCTATCCAGTGATCACTTGACGCAGTATGTGGATCGTTTTTCTACGATACAAGCAGGTGAGGGTAGTGGAGCTACGTTTGGGCTACGTGCTATAAAATAAAAAAGGGCTAACCGAAGTTAACCCTTTGTTATATATGGTGCGCCCGAAGAGATTCGAACTCCTGACCCCTTGGTTCGTAGCCAAGTACTCTATCCAGCTGAGCTACGGGCGCGTAAGGCGTGCATTATACTAGATGCTGAATAATATTCCAGTAAAATATAACGTTTGCCTGATAAAACTTGGCGGAGAGCGAGGGATTCGAACCCTCGATACAGATTTAAGCCCGTATGCTTCCTTAGCAGGGAAGTGCCTTCGACCACTCGGCCAGCTCTCCGTTACTTACTATTACGCTTGTTGCGAGGGCGTGATACTACGCTAAACCCTTTTAAAAATCAACGTTAAGTTGCTGCATTTGCTGAAATTATTCAGCGTCCAATTCAAATGCTTTGTGTAAAACACGCACTGCAAGTTCCAGGTATTTCTCGTCGATCACAACAGCGATTTTAATTTCCGAAGTGGAGATCATTTGGATGTTAATGCCTTCTTCAGCCAGAATGCGGAACATTTTGCTTGCAATGCCAACGTGTGAGCGCATGCCGACACCAACGATGGAAACTTTAGCGATTTTATCGTCACCGCTGATTTCACGAGCACCGATATGCCCTTGCACCTTATCGCGCAGGATGCTCAAGGCCTTGTTCATCTCGTTTTTATTTACGGTGAAAGTAAAGTCAGTCGTGCCATCTGCGCCGGTGTTTTGGATAATCATATCCACATCGACATTGGCTTCTGCAATCGGGCCTAGAATCTGGTAAGCGATGCCTGGGCGATCAGGTACGCCTAGCACGGTAATTTTGGCTTCGTCGCGATTGAATGCGATGCCTGAAATAACGGGTTGTTCCATATCTTTTTCTTCCTCAAATGTAATCAGTGTGCCTTCGCCTTCTTCATCAAAGCTGGAGAGCACGCGTAACTTAACTTTGTATTTGCCGGCAAATTCAACTGAGCGAATTTGCAATACCTTGCTGCCCTGTGAGGCTAGTTCAAGCATTTCTTCAAAAGTGATTTTGCTCAAACGACGTGCTTCAGGCACTACGCGTGGGTCGGTGGTGTAAACACCGTCAACATCGGTATAGATTTGGCATTCATCAGCTTTTAATGCTGCGGCAAGTGCAACGCCTGTTGTGTCAGAGCCACCGCGGCCAAGTGTGGTGATATTGCCGTTGGCATCCACACCTTGGAAGCCGGCAACGACGACAACGTAACCATTGTCCAGGTCTTTTTTGATGTTGCCTTCATCGATACTTAAGATGCGCGCTTTGGTGAACGCGTCATCGGTAAGGATTTTGACCTGTGCGCCTGTATAGCTTTTTGCTTTGATGCCAAGCTCCATCAGCGCTAAAGCTGTCATGCCGATAGTGACTTGTTCGCCGGTAGAAAGCATCACGTCCAGTTCACGAGGATCCGGCTCCGGCATGATTTCTTTAGCAAGCGAGATCAGGCGGTTGGTTTCGCCTGACATTGCAGAAACTACGACAACGATTTTGTGCCCCATTGCCTTGTAGCGCGCCACGCGGCGCGCCAGGTTGCGAATGCGGTCTGGATTTGCGACTGAGGTGCCGCCATATTTTTGTACGATTAGAGCCATTCAAACTTCCTTTAAAAACTGTTTTATCGCCTATTTAAATTATCGGGCAAAATTTAAATTTTTTCCTTGATCCAACTTTCAACACTTGCCAGGGCTTTAGGTAAGCTGTTTGCGTCGGTACCGCCTGCCATCGCCATGTCCGGTTTGCCGCCGCCTTTGCCGCCAACTTGCCCCGCAACAAAGTTAACTAACTCGCCTGCCTTGATTTTGCCGGTTAAGTCCGAGGTCACGCCTGCTGCCAAGCTGACTTTGTCATCATTGACACTTGCCAGCACAATAGCAGCAGATTTGAGCTTGTCTTTCAGTTTATCCATGGTTTCGCGCAAGGTGTTGGCGTCTGCGCCTTCCAGCGTTGCGGCCAGGATTTTAATGCCTGAAATTTCAATTGCCTGTGTAGCTAAATCGTCACCTTGAGAAGATGCCAGTTTGGATTTTAAACGAGCTAATTCTTTTTCAAGTGATTTGGCATATTCGGCTAACTGTGTGACTTTGCCGGCGACTTCGCCTGCAGGCGCTTTAAGTTCACTGGATAATTGTGAAATCAAGGCTTGTTGAGCATTGATGAGTTTAAGTGCGCCTTCGCCTGTGGTGGCTTCAATGCGGCGTACACCGGCAGCTACACCGCTTTCCGAGGTGATTTTGAATAGTCCAATATCCCCGGTGCGGCTTACGTGGGTACCACCGCACAATTCACGTGAAGTGCCGATGTCCAGTACGCGTACTTCGTCACCATATTTTTCGCCGAACAGCATCATGGCGCCGGTTTTCTGTGCAGATTCAATATCCATCACGCGTGCCTGGCAAGCTGCATTGGCAAGAATTTCTGCATTCACGATTTGCTCGACTCTTGCAATTTCATCATCAGTCATCGGTGCGTTGTGCACAAAGTCAAAACGTGTTTTTTCGGTATCAACCAATGAGCCTTTTTGCTGTACATGCTCACCTAACACTTCGCGCAAGGCTTTGTGCATCAGGTGTGTAGCGGAGTGGTTGCGCATGGTGCTGGTGCGCGCCTGCACGTTAACACGGGCGGTAATATGGTCGCCCACATTCAAAGTGCCGGTTTTCAGCACGCCGTGGTGGCCAAATACCGTAGCCTGGATTTTTTGTGTATCTTCTACCTCGAATATACCATTAGCACCGCGCACTTCACCGCAGTCACCGATCTGGCCGCCGGATTCAGCGTAGAACGACGTATTGTTCAGTACGATAACGCCTTGGTCGCCTTCGTTCAATTTTGCTACTGCAACGCCGTCTTTATACAGCGCGGTAATCTGGCCAGCGGTTTCCAGCTTCTCATAGCCGTAGAATGTGGTGGCAATGCCATCGTACTCAAGGTTGACAGCCATTTTGAATTTGCCGGCAGAACGTGCCTGTTCTTTCTGGCGCGCCATTGCAGCATCAAAAGCTACTGTGTCTACCGTAACATTGCGCTCGCGGCAGATGTCAGCTGTTAAATCCAGCGGGAAGCCATAAGTATCATGCAGTTTGAAAGCGGTCTCGCCGTTGAATATTTCTTTAGTGCTGGCAAGCTCTGATTCCAGAATTGCCATACCGTTTTCAATGGTTTCAAAGAATCGGTCTTCTTCTTGTTTCAGAATATCTGAAATGCGGGTTTGATTACTTATCAGCTCAGGGTACGCGCTGCCCATTGCTGAGACCAGATCAGGCAAAATTCTGTGGAAAAAAGCATTACGTACACCCAGCTTGTAGCCATGGCGAATCGCGCGGCGGATGATGCGGCGTAGCACATAGCCGCGGCCTTCATTACCCGGGATCACGCCGTCGGCGATGAGGAAGCTGCAAGCACGGATGTGGTCTGCCAGCACTTTGAGTGATGGGCTGTTTAAATCGGCGGCCTTGGTTTCGCGCGCGGCGGCAGCAATCAATGTTTGGAATAAATCAATCTCATAGTTTGCGTGTACATGTTGCAGTACAGCGGAGATACGCTCCAAGCCCATGCCGGTATCAACAGACGGCTTCGGCAGCGGATGCATTACACCGGCTTCATCGCGGTTGTATTGCATGAACACGTTGTTCCAGATCTCGATGAAACGGTCGCCGTCTTCATCCGGGCTGCCTGGAGGGCCGCCGAAATGGTGTGCGCCGTGGTCATAGAAAATCTCGGTACATGGGCCGCATGGGCCGGTATCGCCCATCATCCAGAAGTTGTCGGAGGCGTAACGTGCGCCTTTGTTATCGCCAATGCGAATGATGCGCTCAGCTGGCACGCCAATGTCGTTAAGCCAGATGTTATAAGCCTCGTCATCTTCGGCGTAGACGGTAACGGTTAGTTTTTCTTTAGGTAATTTGAATACTACAGTCAGCAGTTCCCATGCGTAACTGATAGCATCTTTTTTGAAGTAATCACCAAAGCTGAAGTTGCCCAGCATTTCGAAGAAGGTGTGGTGACGTGCGGTGTAGCCGACGTTTTCAAGGTCGTTATGCTTGCCGCCTGCGCGTACACATTTTTGACTTGAAGTCGCACGTGTGTATGGACGTTTGTCGAAACCTAGAAAAACGTCCTTGAACTGGTTCATGCCTGCGTTGGTGAACAGCAGTGTTGGGTCGCCGTGCGGTACCAGTGAACTGGAAGCGACAACTTCGTGGCCTTTGGATGCGAAAAAGTCTAGAAAAGCTTGGCGAATTTCGTTACTACTAGGATTGTTGCTTAATTTTATTGTCATAAAGTTTAATTCTAATGGCTTGTTTAATCGTTTTCTTCCGCTTCTGCAGCGTTTAATACTTTTTTAATCATGTCAAAACCAAAACCGCGGCTTTGCAAAAAGCGGGCTTGTTTCGCCCATTCTTCGCGGCTTTTTGGGCCGGCTTTAAATTTCTTACGCCATACTTCTGTTGCGTTATCAAGCTCATTATCTTTTACGTGCTCAATTGCATCCGCAATCAAATGGTCAGCTACACCTTTTTCGCGTAGCTCATGTGCTATTTTGGCACTACCGAACTTTGCCTGCCGCGCGTGTATGATCTGCTCGGTAAAACGTGCGTCTGAAAGCCAGCCGCGCGTTTTAAAATCATCTAACAATGCTGGAATGTCATCGTTATCATCCGCATAAGCTTTTAGTTTTTGCCTTAGCTCTGCGTATGAATATTCACGTTTTGCCAGATAATCCAGCGCACGTTGTCGTAACGATTTATCTGGCTGCGCCTTCAAGCGATTGGCCTTACTTAATCATCCTCGCCACGTGGCGCTACCATGACTTCGTTTAATTTTTTAGCATTGGCGCGGATTTTATCTTCCAGTTCTTTGGCGATTTCCGGGTGCTCACGCAGGAATTCCTTGGCATTTTCCTTACCCTGGCCAATTTTTTCGCCATTGTAGCTATACCAGGCACCGGCTTTTTCAATCAGTTTGATATTTGAGCCTAGCTCAATGATTTCGCCCAGACGAGAGATGCCTTCGCCGTACATAATGTCGAACTCTGCTTGCTTGAACGGAGGCGCTACTTTGTTCTTGATTACTTTTACGCGGGTTTCAGAGCCGGTAACTTCATCGCCTTTCTTGATTGCGCCGGTACGGCGAATATCCAGACGTACAGAAGCGTAGAATTTCAGTGCGTTACCACCAGTGGTGGTTTCAGGGTTGCCGAACATGACGCCGATTTTCATACGGATCTGGTTGATGAAGATTACCAATGTGTTGGTGCGTTTGATGTTGCCTGTAAGCTTACGCAACGCCTGACTCATCAAGCGTGCTTGCAAGCCCATATGAGAATCGCCCATTTCACCTTCAATTTCAGCGCGCGGTGTCAGTGCTGCTACAGAGTCAATAACTACAATGTCTACTGAGCCTGAGCGCACCAGCATGTCAGCAATTTCCAGTGCTTGTTCACCCGTATCAGGTTGTGAAATAAGCAAGTCAGGCACGTTTACGCCAAGTTTTGCTGCATATTGCGGATCAAGTGCATGCTCCGCATCAATAAATGCAGCGGTGCCGCCTGTTTTTTGCATTTCAGCAATGACTGAAAGTGTCAGTGTGGTTTTACCAGAGGATTCCGGGCCGTAGATTTCAACGATACGGCCACGTGGCAGGCCGCCGATGCCTAAAGCAATATCAAGGCCGAGTGAACCGGTAGAAACGGCTTGAATATCTTCGCCGATGCCGCTATCACCCATACGCATGATAGACCCCTTGCCAAACTGTTTTTCAATTTGAGAAAGAGCGGCAGAGAGTGCTTTAGCTTTATTGTCATCCATGGGTTTTTACCTTTATTTTGAAGTGCTTAAATTAGCTGTCAATTATTCCATAATTTAAGGTTTAACGTAAGCATTACAGG
>Ga0255338_1001699_pt1 | contig 38767 bp, 36 predicted proteins | sample MeOH1_35cm_T4_19_FD_203715 | JGI IMG/M metagenome (GOLD analysis project Ga0255338, IMG submission 203715) | Sandy soil microbial communities from University of British Columbia, Vancouver, Canada - MeOH1_35cm_T4_195 | ecosystem: Engineered > Artificial ecosystem > Sand microcosm > Unclassified ...
CGGCGACCGCGGCGACGACCGCCTCCTCGGTGCGACCGGTGGCGACCATACAGAGCGTCGACACCTCGAACGGGAGGCCGGCACGGTCGTGCGCGTCCCGGCTGTCGTGGACCGCCGGCAGCACGACGTGGTCGAGGTAGCTGCGTGAGAGCAGCGGATGGCAGATCAGCCCGTCGGCCACGGCCCCCGCGGCGGCGAGCATCCGCGGCCCGACCGCCGCCAGCCACACCCGTGGGCTCGGCCCGTCGAGCGCACCCGGGGAGAACAACGACGGCATCAGGGTGTGCTCGTAGAAGTCGCCGCGGAAGTCGAGGGCGTCACCGGTCTGCCAGGAGTGCCAGATGGCCCGCAGCGCGGTGACGTACTCCGCCATCCGCGCGGCCGGCTCGGACCACGGCATGGCGAAGCGACGGGTGATGTGCGCCTTGATCTGGGGCCCGAGGCCGAGCACGAGCCGACCGTGCGACAGCCGCTGCACGTCGTACGCCGAGTAGGCCGTCGCCATCGGCGTCTGGGCGAGGGCCACCGCGATCGAGGTGCCGATCTCGATCCGCCCGGTGGCCGTCGCCGCGAGGGCCAGGGCGACGTACGGATCGTGCGCCGCCTCGGCGACGAACAGCCCGCCGATGCCACCGCGCCGCTCGACCTCCGCCGCGAGGGCGGCGACCCGCTCGGGGCCGCCGTGGAAGGCGATGTCCACCGTGATCGGCAGTCCCTCGGTCATGCGAGGAGGCTACGCGGGGAACCGGGACCGGTGCCGGATGGATGACCGCGACACCCACCCGGCCACCGGTCCCCTCGTCCCGAGGGGCTACTTCACCCCGATCGGGCCGAGATCGGGACAGCCGTTCGACGCGGCCGTGTTCACGTAGTTCTTCACTCCGGAGCCGTGCAGGAAGTAGAAGACCGCGGTGTCGACCGGGGTCAGGCCGCGGCACCGACCGGACTCGTGGCGGCGCGGGCGACGCGCCATACCTGGGGTGCTCCGCAGGTGCAGACATAGCGCACCTCGAACCCCTGCGGGGTCGGCTGCAGGCTGCGGATCTGGTCGGAGAAGACCAGCTCCCGCTTGCCGCACTTGGTGCAGACGTTGGCGAACATGGCGACCTCCCTGGGTCTTCGTCCTCTATCTCCACTTCCATTCTCGGGCGATCTGAGCAATAGAGGTAGCCTTTCTTTTCTAGACTTTCCAAAGGGGATGCCTATGCTTTCGTTGCACCAGCTCCGCTGCTTCCTCGCCGTCTACGAGCGCGGCTCGCTCACCGCCGCGGCCGAGCAGCTCGGCTACGCCCAGCCGAGCATCTCCGAGCAGATCCGCACCCTGGAGCGGTCCCTGGGCATCGAGCTGTTCACCCGGGTCGGTCGCGGCGTGGTGCCGACGCCGGCCGCCGAGTCGCTCCGCCCGCACGCCGAGCGCACCGTCGCCGCCGCCGAGGAGGCCCGCCGCGCCGTCCAGAGCGTGACCGCGCTGGAGACCGGCACCGTCCGCTTCGGCATCTTCGGCACCGCCCGCCTGTACGCCGGCGCCGCGCTCGTCGCGGACATGCTCGAGGGACATCCCGGCGTCCGGGTGGAGCTGATCGGCCAGAACTCCGCCGACGTCCAGGACGAGCTCCGGCGAGGCCGGCTCGAGGCCGCGATGATCGCCGTGACCCAGGTGAACACCGAGGGCCTGCAAGTGACCCCGGTGGCCCGGGACGAGCTGGTCTACATCAGCGCCGACCCGGACCGGCTCCGCAGCCCGGTGACCGCCGACCGGCTCGCCCGCGCCTCCCTGGTGCTGCCCGAGACGACCTGGCGCGCCACCGACTCCACCCGGGTCGTGCTCCGGCGGATGCTGCACGAGACCGGCTACAGCCCGACCACCCGGATCGAGGTCGAGGACGTCGAGACCGCGGTCGAGCTGGTCGGGATGGGACTGGCCGACTCCGTGGTCCACCGCGGCGTCGCGGCCCAGCTGCTGCCCCGGCTGGCCCCCCACGCGGGCCACGTCTCGCTGCGCCCCAAGCAGTTCGACACCCTCGCGATCGTGCACCGCGCCGGGGCGACCCTGTCGCCGGCCGCCCGGCTGATGACCGAGCTGGCCACCCGCCGGATCCAGGCCGTCGCCGAGCCGATCGGGGCGGCGTGACCCGTCCCGGCCGTGCGTCGTACGTCGGTCGGTCGGCCTGTCAGAAGGCGTCGTCCACGTCGAGCACCCGCCAGAAGTCGATCTGCGGCGCGGACGTCACCCCCGCGCCGTCCATCATCTGCTTGATCTCCGGACTGGCGTCGAAGAACGCCTGGAACGACGCCTCGTCCGGCCACTCGTCGATGACCAGGACCTCGGTCTCGCTGCCGTAGAAGCGGTGGTGGATGGCTCCGAGCTCGCGTCCGCGAGCGGAGACCGTCTTCAGCACGTCGCGGTCGAAGGCCTCGATCGCCCTGGGATCTCCCGAGACTCGCAGCGTCATGAGAACACTCATCGTGTCTCCCTCGTTCAAGCCCGCGGTGTCTCCGCGTTGACTCATGCAACGCCCCCGGCATCCACGAGGCAAGGCCCGGACCAGACCGCGGGCCTGACCGCACATCCTGTGCCGTGAGCGAGTCTTCACCGTGGATTTCGTCGTTCGTAACACGACCGACACGCGATCTGGGCAGATTGGATCGTGACAAGCCGCTGATACTGATCTGGGGGTCCCCACATGAGCCAGTCCCGCCTCACCTACGCCGAGCTCACCCACGACGAGCGGGCCGGCCACAAGCCGGCCGAGCTCACCTTGGCCATCTCCGCGCCGACCGACTTCGAGAGCCGGCTGCGCTTCGGCCTGAGCGAGGTGCTCAGCGAGCGCCCCGAGCTGCGCCAGGTGCTGCCCCTCGCCGCGATGATGGACGACGCCGTCCGCTGGTGCGCCTGAGCGACCGGCCGTCTCAGCGACGGCCGGTCTTGAACACCCCGCGCACGATCTCCCGCGCGGCGGTGCGCATCACCTGACGGAAGGTCGTCGACGTGACGACCTCCTCGACCATCGACTTCTCCTTCTTCGCCCGCCTGGCCGGGGGTGCCGGCTTCCCGGCCCCTCCGGCCGGGGCGCCGGCCGACTCCTTCGCCGCCTTCTCCGCCTCGGCCTTGGCGGCGCCCTCCTCGAGCTTGGCCGCCAGCTTCTCGCGGGCCGACTCGCGGTCGATCGCCTCGGCGTACTTCGCGAAGAGCGGCGAGCCCTTCACCGACGCCGCCATCGCCGCGGGGTCCGCGGCGGCCATCAGCGACTCGGGTGCGCGCAGCCGGGTCCAGGCGACCGGCGTCGGCGCCCCCTTCTCGTTCATCACGGTCACGATCGCCTCGCCGATGCCGAGGGAGGTGATCACCTCGCCGAGGTCGGGGTAGGCACTGGTCGGGTAGGTGTTCACCGTCTGCTTGAGCGCCTTGGCGTCGTTGGGCGTGTGCGCCCGCAGCTGGTGCTGGATCCGGGAGCCGAGCTGCGCGAGCACGTCGTCGGGTACGTCGGTCGGCGACTGGGTCACGAAGAAGACGCCCACGCCCTTCGACCGGATCAGCCGCACCGTCTGGGCGATCGCGTCGAGGAACGCGCCCGAGGCGTCCTTGAACAGCAGGTGCGCCTCGTCGAAGAAGAAGACCAGCTTCGGCTTGTCGACGTCGCCCACCTCGGGCAGGTCGTGGAACAGGTCCGCGAGCAGCCACATCAGGAACGTCGAGAACACCGCCGGGCGGTCCTGGAGGTTGGGCAGCTCGACCAGGGAGACCAGGCCGCGGCCGTCCGGCGTCGTCCGCAGGAAGTCGGTGGTCTCGAACTCCGGCTCGCCGAAGAAGGCATCGGCGCCCTGGTCGGAGAAGGCGATCAGCTCGCGCAGGATCACCCCCGCGGTCGCGGCGGAGAGGCCGCCGAGGTCCTTCAGGTCGGCCTTGCCCTCCTCGGAGGTCAGCCACTTGATCACCTCGCGCAGGTCGGCGAGGTCGAGGAGGGCGAGCCCGGCCTTGTCGGCGTAGTGGAAGATCAGCCCGAGCGAGGACTCCTGGGTGTCGTTGAGCCCGAGCACCTTGCTGAGCAGGGTCGGCCCGAACGCCGTCATCGTCACCCGCAGCGGGACGCCGGCGCCCTGGCCGCCGAGGGCGTAGAACTCGACGGGGCAGGCCGTCGGCTTCCAGTCCTGGCCGACCGACGAGGCCCGAGCCCGGATCTTCTCGCCGTCCTCGCCGGGCACCGACAGCCCGGAGAGGTCGCCCTTGATGTCGGCCGCGAACACCGGCACGCCCGCGGCGCTGAGCTGCTCGGCCATCAGCTGGAGGGTCTTGGTCTTGCCGGTGCCGGTCGCGCCGGCGACCAGGCCGTGCCGGTTCAGCATCGCCAGCGGGATCCTGATCCGCACGTCGGAGAGGTCTGAGGCGTTGACCATCAGCCCCCCGAGCTCGAGTGCCGGCCCCTCGAACTGGTAGCCGGCGGCAACCGCGGAACTGAGGGCGTCGTCGCTCATGGCAGGAGCGTAGCCACTCGGCCGGACGGCCCGTAGGGACGCTTTCCTATGATGTCGGGGTGATCTTCAAGCGCGTCGGCGACGGACGCCCCTACCCGGCCCACGGTCTCGGGCCGCGGGACTGGGCCGCCCTGCCGCCGCGCCCGGTCCGCCTCGACGAGCTGGTGACCACCAAGGACACCCTCCAGCTGGACCTGCTGCTCGACGAGGACTCGACCTTCTTCGGCGACCTGTTCGCCCACGTCGTGCTCTGGCGCGACGAGATGTACCTCGAGGACGGCCTGCACCGGGCGCTCCGGGCGGCGCTGCAGCAGCGGCACGTCGTACATGCCCGGGTGCACGAGGCCGGCGAATGACCGCACGCAGGCTGACCACCGGCGCCACGCTGGCGGGCCTGGTGGTGGTGCTGTGCGTGATGGCCGTGTGGGGCTACCACGCGGCCACCGCGCCGGTCTCCGACAACGGGCCGACCTCGACCTCGAAGACCCCGACCTGCTCGCCCGACCAGCAGACGGTGTCGCAGTACCTCCGCCGCAGCGAGGTCACGGTGAGCGTCTACAACGCCGGCCGTCGCGCGGGCCGCGCGCAGGAGACGATGGACCTGCTCGAGCGGGCCGGTTTCAAGGTCGGCGCGGTGGGCAACGCCCCGGAGGGCGTGAAGGTCCAGCGGGCCGCGGTGTACACCACCAAGGCCGACGACCCCGCAGCCGAGCTGGTGGCCCGCGCCCTGGGCGGGTCGACCGAGGTCGTGCACGGCGACGAGGACCTCGGACCCGGCGTCGACGTGATGATCGGCGACAAGTTCACCCGGCTCGACCCGACGGCACCGCGCCGGCTCAAGCTCGCCGACCCCGAGGTCAGCTGCCAGTGACGCAGCGCCGCTGAGCCGACAGGCTCACGGCAGGCGCACGCGGACCACGCGGGAGAACACCGTCGACGCCCGGTCGCCCTGGTAGGCCCGCACCCTGAACGCGTACCGGTGGTGCCGGTGGAGCGCCCGCACCCGGTGGTGGTGCGCACTGGCGGGCACGCGTGCGACCGGGTGCCACCGGCCCCGCGCGGTGAGGTCGCGGGCCCAGACCACCTGACTGGTGGCGCCGGCCGGGGCGGTGAGGCCCAGCAGCGCCGAGTGCGGCCGGGCCGTGACGCTCAAGCGCCCCGCTCCGGCGTAGGCAGTGTCTGGGACGGGCGGCGCCGGCAGGGTCGGCAGCGGCAGCAGCGCCAGCGCGCCGGCGAACTCCTCGGCGATCTTCAGCTCGCCCGTGGCGCTGGGGTGCGCGGGGTCGTAGGTGTCGACGTACTCGGTGAAGTCCTGCGGGGCCGGAGCCGCCAGGACGCGCGACGTGGGGGTGTCCAGGGCGGCGGCCAGGTCGACGAGCAGCGCGTTGTACTCGTCCACGCCGGCCGCCCAGCGCTGCGGCAGCTGTCCGATGACGATGGCCGCGGTCGGGCGGGCCGCGCGTACGTCGGCCACGAACTGCGCCATCAGGTCGATGAGCTGCTGTGGCGTGAGCTTGAAGACGGTGAGGTCGTTGTACCCCTCGTCGTTGATCACCACGTCGGGCGCGTAGCCGGCCAGCAGCTGCGGGATGTCGTAGTCGCCGAGGCGCCAGGCCATCGACCCGCCCCAGCGAGCGGCGTGGTCCTGGTCGAAGTCCGGGTCGGGATAGTCCGCGACGTCGTCGTAGTCGTCGGGATCGGCGGCGGCGTTGAACTCGCCGCGCCGCGGACCCACGAAGTCGACCGCAGCGCGTCGGGCCTGGAGCAGCCTCCAGAGCCGGTAGCGCCACGTGTGGTCGCCGGCCGCGCCCTGGGTGACGGAGTCCCCGATGATCAGGATCCGGGCCGGGGCGACCCCACCGGCCCGTGCCGGCGCAGTGACCAGCACACCGGCCACGAGCAGGCTGAGCAGGATGCCCCTCACACCACCATGCTGGCACCGGGCCGAGCGCCCCGGAGCCGGAACGCCGCAAACCTAGGCGCCCGGCCGACCGGGGTCGCTGCCCAGCCACTGGGCCAGCCGGCCGCCCAGTGACACCGACCGCAGCCGCTGCTCGGTCCGGTCGCGCAGCTTGCGCGGCGTCACCACCAGGAGCTCGTCGCCATGGCGCAGGACCGTGCGCAGCTGCGGCACGAACGTGGTGCCGTCGCGGACGACGAGGGAGACGGACGCACCCTTGGGCAGCCGCAGCTCGCCGACCTCGACCCCGTGCATCAGCGACTTCGGCGAGATCGTGACCATCAGCAGGTCCGCGGCGATCCGCTCCAGCGGTGCCGCCTCGACGTCGAGGTCCCGGGGCTCGCTGCGGCGGGCGACCTTGAGGACCCGGGCGACCAGCGGCAGCGTCGGCGCGGTCAGCACGGTGTAGATCACCACCATCACGAACACGATGTCGAACAGCCGGGTCGCACCGGCGACGCCCTCCGACAGGGGGATCGTCGCGAGCACGATCGGTACGGCGCCCCGCAGACCGGCCCAGCTGACGAAGGCGAGCTCCGGCCACGGGATCGGCTGCACGACCGCCGAGACGAGCACCGACAGCGGCCGGGCGACATAGGTGAGCACCAGCCCCGCGGCCACCGCGAGGCCGACGTGCTCCCAGGTGATCCGGCCCGGGGAGACCAGCAGGCCGAGCATCACGAAGAGCCCGATCTGGGCCAGCCAGGCCATCCCCTCGGCGAACGACCGCGTCGCCGCCCGGTGCGGCAGCTCGGAGTTGCCCAGGACCAGCGCCGCGACGTACACGCTGGCGAAGCCGGACCCGTGCAGGGTGGCGCTGGAGGCGTAGGCGAACACTGTCAGCGAGAGCACGGTCAGCGGGTACAGGCCCGAGGCCGGCAGCGCGGCCCGGCGCATCAGCCAGGCCCCGGCGTACCCGACCGCGACACCGACCGCCAGGCCGACGACCAGCTCGAGCGCGACCTCCCCGACGAAGCCGAGGAACCCGTGGTGGCCGCCGGCGCTGACCAGGGTGACCAGGACGACGGTCGGGGCGTCGTTCAGGCCCGACTCCGCCTCGAGGGTTGAGGTCAGCCGGCGCGGCAGCGGCACGCGGCGCAGCACCGAGAACACCGCCGCGGCATCGGTGGGCGAGGTGACCGCGCCGAGCAGGACGGCGATCTCCCAGCTCATCCCGAACACGAAGTGCGCCACCACCGCCATCACCCCGACACTGACCGCGACTCCGACCGTGGCCAGCGACGCGCCGAGCCGCACCACCGGCCGCATCTCGTGCCAGCTGGTCGTGAGGCCGCCCTCGGCGAGGATCACGACCAGCGCCGCGAAGCCGAGCGCGTTGGCCAGCTGGGCGTCGGAGAACTCCACCCCGAGTCCGGCCTCGCCCAGGCCCACGCCGATCAGCAGGTAGAGCAGCAGGCTGGGGAGCCCGAGCCGGACCGAGCCGCGGACGGCCAGGATCGCCACCAGCAGGACGCCACAGCCCGCCAGGAGAGCCTGGTTCAGGGTGTGGACGTCGAGTGTCATGCGGCACCTCGGCGATCGGGGTCGTGGTCCCTGATCCTAGGGCGAGCCCCGCGACCCGCCGGAGCCGGAGCAGGGACCGGAGCGACCGATCAGCCGAGACCTAGAACTCGTTCTAGTTTCCGCCTACCCTTGGCCCATGACCACCGAACTCCCCGAGGTCGTCGCGGCCTCGACCCTGCCGGCCGACTGCGAGACCACCGACGTCGTCGTCATCGGCTTCGGCATCGCCGGCGGCTGCGCGGCGCTCGAGGCCGCCCGCTCCGGCGCCCGGGTCGTCCTGCTCGAGCGCGCGGCGACGTACGGCGGCACCAGCGCCATGTCCGGGGGCCACTTCTACCTCGGCGGCGGCACGGCGGTGCAGCAGGCGACGGGGCACGAGGACAGCCCCGAGGAGATGTACAAGTACCTGATGGCGGTCAGCCGCGACCCGGAGCCGGAGAAGATCCGGGCCTTCTGCGACGACAGCGTCGAGCACTTCGACTGGATCGAGGCGCTCGGCTTCGAGTTCGAGCGGTCCTACTTCCCCGGCAAGGCGGTGATCCAGCCGAACACCGAGGGGCTGATGTTCACCGGCAACGAGAAGGTGCACCCGTTCCGCGACCAGGCCGTCCCGGCTCCGCGCGGCCACAAGGTGCCGGTCCCCGGTGACACCGGCGGCACCCAGATGGTGATGGACCTGCTCTCCAAGCGGGTCGAGGAGGCCGGCGTCGAGGTGCGCTACGAGACCGGTGCCACGAACCTCGTCGTCGGCGACGACGGCGCCGTGGTCGGCGTGGCCTGGCGGAAGTTCAAGGAGACCGGCCACCTGCGCGCCCGCTCCGTCATCGTGGCGGCGGGCGGTTTCGTGATGAACCCCGAGATGGTCCAGGAGTTCACCCCGGCGCTCGGCGCGAAGCTGTTCGTCCTCGGCAACACCTACGACGACGGCCTCGGCATCCGGCTCGGCGAATCGGTCGGCGCCGGCGTGAAGTTCATGGACCAGCCGTTCATCACCGCGCCCTTCTACCCGCCCTCCCAGCTGGTCACCGGGATCATCGTGAACAAGCTCGGCGACCGGTTCGTCGCCGAGGACAGCTACCACGCGCGCACGTCCGGCTTCGTGATGGACCAGCCCGACCAGGCGGCGTACCTGATCGTCGACTCGGCGCACATCGAGCACCCCTCGATGCCGCTGTGCCCGTTCATCGACGGCTGGGAGACCGTGGCGGAGATGGAGGAGGCGCTCGGCATCCCCGAGGGCCGGCTCCAGAGGACGCTGGCGTCGTACAACGAGCACGCCCGCCAGGGCGAGGACCCCGAGTTCCACAAGCACCCGGACTGGATCGAGCCGCAGGACCAGGGACCGTGGGGCGCCTACGACCTCACCCTCGGCAAGGCCCTGTACGCCGGGTTCACGCTCGGCGGGATGCGCACCTCGGTCGACGGCGAGGTGCTCGCCGAGGACGGCCACGTGATCCCCGGGCTCTATGCCGCCGGGGCGTGCGCGGTCAACATCGCCCAGGACGGCAAGGGCTACGCCTCGGGCACCCAGCTCGCCGAGGGCTCCTACTTCGGCCGGCGCGCGGGCCGGCGGGCAGCACGCGCCTGACTAGACCATTCCTGCCCGGTATCGGGTGCCCTGGGCGCTTTCGTCCGTTTGGGGACTGACCAGGCCGGGTGACCCGTTCGGGCCATTTGTCGCCCCGCGCCGGGAATCCGGCAACCGGCCTCGTTGGACCGGCTGACGATCAGTCACGGCGGAGCCAGCCCTTGGGGGCGCTGGCTCGTCCGAGCCGACCTTGGGGGTCCAGTAGTGATGCGTATGCGTAGGTTCTGGCGGACGGCCATCAGCGTGACCGCCGCGCTCGCCATGACGGGTCTGTACACCAGCGTGGCGCTGGCCAGCGGCGTGGACGCGGCGGTCGTCGACGCCACCGCGCCGACGGGCTCCGTGAGCCTGGCGCCCGGAGACACCGCGGCGATCGCGATCAACCTCTCCGTGAGTGGCAAGCAGGACGGGACGGCGACCTTCAAGGTCTACACGGACTGGACCCTCAGCGGCGGTGCGTTCACGGGGAGCAACCCGGTGACCAGGACCGTCGCGCCGCGTCCCGACGCGAATGCGCCGGCCACCACGTTCACGGTGAGCGGGACCGTCACGGTCGCCTCGAACGAGCCGCAGGGGACCCGCACGCTGAGCGCAGAGGCCTTCGACATCACCAACTCGAACGGCACCGGCGCCAAGCTGGGAGCGGGCGGCGCGAGCAGCTACCAGGTCACCGTCACGGCCCCGCCCTCCCCGGGCGACACCACCGCGCCGGTGCTGACCCTGCCCGCCGACATCACCGCCGAGGCCACCGGTCCCGGCGGCGCTGCGGTCGGCTACAGCGCGTCAGCGGCTGACGCCGTCGACGGCACGGTGCCGGTCGACTGCACCCCGGCGTCCGGCAGCGTCTTCCCGGTGGGACCGTCCGGCGTGACCTGCACGGCCACCGACAGCCACCACAACACCGCGTCCGGCACGTTCACGGTCACCGTCGTCGACACCACCGGACCCGACGTCACCGTGCCCGCCGACAAGACCGCCGAGGCCACCGGACCCGACGGCGCCTCCGTGTCGTTCACCGCCACCGCCTCGGACCTGGTCGACGGCTCCACGTCCGTCACCTGCGACCCCGCCAGCGGCTCGACCTTCGCCCTCGGCGACACCACCGTGACCTGCTCCTCCACCGACGCCCACGGCAACCCCGGCAGCGCCACCTTCACGGTCACCGTCGTCGACACCACGGCTCCCGTCCTGCAGCTTCCGCCGAACATCTCGCAGACGGCCCTCTCGGCTGCGGGCTCGACGGTCAGCTACAGCGCGAGCGCCACCGACCTGGTGGACGGCGCGGTGACTCCGGTGTGCGCCCCGGCCTCCGGGACCCTGTTCGGGCTCGGGGCCACGACGGTGACCTGCTCCGCGACCGATGCCCACCAGAACACGGCCACGGGCACGTTCACCGTCACCGTCACCGTGCCGTGGAACGGGATCCTGCAGCCCATCAACACCGACGGCAGCTCGATCTTCAAGCAGGGGAGCACCGTGCCGGTGAAGTTCGCCGGCTTCGCGGGCCTGACGGCGACGCTCCGGGTGGCGAAGGTCGAGAACGCCATCGAGGGCACGACGGTCGAGGCCGCCTCGACCGCGGCCGCCGACACCGGGAACCAGTTCCGGTACGACGCGACCGCCGGCCAGTACATCTTCAACCTGAACACGAAGGTACTGACCGCAGGGACCTACGTGCTGCACATCAGCCTCGGTGACGGCGTCGACCACACCGTCACGATCAGCCTGAAGAAGTAGCCGGCCCACGGCGTCCACGAGGACCCCTGCCGAGGGAGGGCAGGGGTCCTCGTGCGTACCGTGACCTCGTGAGCCCGCAGAGTGCCCAGCGCCTCCACGTCGCCCAGCGGGCGAACGTGCCGCCCTTCCACGTCATGGACCTGCTGGCCGCCGCCCAGGCGCGGCAGGCCAGCCGCGGCGACCTGGTCAACCTCGTCGCCGGCCAGCCGTCGACCGGCGCCCCGAGGCCGGTCCGCGAGGAGGCCAAGCGGCTGCTCGACGAGGATCTGCTCGGCTACACGGTCGCGACCGGCGTACCCGAGCTGCGGGCCGCGATCGCGGCCCACCACCGCAGGAGCTCGGGCATCGACGTCGGGCCCGACGACGTGGTGGTGACCACCGGGTCGTCCGGCGGCTTCCTGCTCGCGTTCCTCGCCGCGTTCGAGCCCGGGGACCGCGTCGTGATGGCCCGTCCCGGCTACCCCTGCTACCGCAACGTGCTGACCGCACTGGGCTGCGAGGTGGTCGAGGTCGACTGCGGGCCCGAGACCCGGTTCCAGCCGACCGTCGAGCTGCTCGAGTCGGTCGCGGGTCCGGTGGCGGGGGTGGTGATCGCCTCACCCGCGAACCCGACCGGCACGATGATCCCCGCCGACGAGCTCGCGGCCATCGCCGCCTGGTGCGAGGCGCACGGCGTCCGGCTGATCTCCGACGAGATCTACCACGGCATCACCTACGGGGAGGCGACCACGTCGTCGGCCTGGCAGACGTCGCGCACCGGGGTGATCTTCGGGTCGTTCTCCAAGTACTTCTCGATGACCGGCTGGCGGCTCGGCTGGATGGTCGTGCCCGAGGACCTCCGCCGCCCCGTGGACGTCCTCACCGGCAACTTCACGATCTGCCCGCCCGTGCTCGGCCAGTACGCCGCCGTGGCCGCCTTCACGCCGGAGTCGTACGCCGAGCTCGACGGCCACGTCGCCCGGTACGCCGGCAACCGGCGCCTCCTGCTCGACGGGCTGCCCGAGCTCGGCATCGACCGGCTTGCGCCCGCCGACGGGGCGTTCTACGTCTACGCGAACGTCGGCCACCTCACCGACGACTCCTACGCCTGGTGCCTGCGGGCGCTCGACGAGACCGGGGTCGCGATGGCCCCGGGGATCGACTTCGACACCCGCCGCGGGCACGAGTTCGTCCGGCTCTCCTTCGCCGGCGCCGCCGAGGAGATCCGCGCGGGACTGGCCCGGCTGTCCGGGTGGCTCGGCCGCTGACCGGCCGGCTCGCGCGCGTCGTCTACTGCGCGGCGACCCGCGCCGTCGGCGCCGGGTCGTCGCTGGTGATCGTCCCGACGTGGTCGGCGCGCGTGATCACGACCCCGAACGGCGAGTCGAAGACGATGTGGAAGTCCTCGATCGGCTCGTAGGCCGCGTCGTCGAGCACCGGGACGTCGACCCAGGCCCGGGTGGTCCCGACCGGGAACGAGACCTGCAGCACCGGCGCGAGGAAGTCCTGCCCCGCGGTCGCCGTGCCCGAGGCGGCACTGACCCGGACGCTGACCGGCCGGGACGTCGGGCCGGACAGGTTCAGCAGCACCCGGGCCGGCGTCGGCCCGGCCTCACTGCCACCGACCACCGAGCCGTCGACGCTGGGCACCGGCGGCACCACCTGGCCGCGGGGTCCCAGGCTCGCGAAGCAGTAGCCGCGCCGGCGGGCGGCCCGGATCACCATCGGGACCGCCGCCACCGAGGCCGGTGAGTTCCGGACGCCGTCGTGCTGGAGCACGATGTTGCTGCGGTGCGGGCGCAGCTGGCGCAGGATCGACGCGGCGATGCGCCGGGCCGAGCCGCCGCGCCAGTCACCGGAGTCCACGGTCCACAGGACCGGCGCCAGCCCCAGGCCGCGGAGGTCGCGCCGCACCCGCGCGTTCACGTCACCGTACGGCGGCCGGGTCAGCGTGCTCGCCGGGAGGCCGTCGGCGCGCAGCTCCCGTGCCGTGCGGAGGATCTCCCGACGGATCGCGCGATCGGACAGGTGGGTGAGCTTCGCGTGCGACCAGGTGTGGTTGCCGATCGTGAAGCCGGCGTCCGCCACCAGCCGGGCGGCGCGGGGCGCCGTGCGGACCCGGCTGCCGACCATGAAGAACGTGGCCGGCACGTCGTACTGCTGGAGGATCGCGACCAGCCGGGGCGTCAGCCCCTGCGCCGGCCCGTCGTCGAAGGTCAGCGCCACCAGGCCCGCGGAGCAAGGTGCGACGGCCGCCGCGACCGACTCCTCCGGGGCGGGCTGGGCCACGGCCGGGGCGCCGATGCTCACGAGAGCAGCCGTCATCACCAGCGCGCGCACGAGCAACCCCATGGGGAGGAGGGTCTCAGGCGGCGAGGGCCGCGGCGAGCACATCCACCAGGTGGGCCACGAACTTCTCGTGCCCGAGCCGCTGGCGGGTGCCGGCCTCGCGCGAACGCGCGCGGCCGGCCAGGGCACCCGTGAGGAAGGTCACGAGCAGCGCGGCGCGTTCGCGGGCCAGGAGCGGGCCCACCCGCGCGACCAGGAGCGTGTCCAGCCGCCGCAGCTGGGCGGCGAGCACGGTGTCGGCCAGCACGGCGTTCGGGTGCCCGGCGCCGAGGCCCGACCAGTCCGAGACCTGCTCCATGATCCGCAGGAAGTCCCGCCCCTCCTCGGTCGTGAGCAGGGCCGCGGTCGGCTCGACGATCGCCGCCACGACATCGCGCAGGTCGGCACCCTCGGGCGGGACGACGCGGCGCCGCTCCATCGCGGCGACGTGCCGCTCGACGATCGCCCGCAGCAGGCCCTGGCGCGACCCGAAGTGGTAGCCGACGGCCGAGTCGTTCGCCTGCCGGGCGTCGCGGACGATGTCGGCGAGCCGCGCCCCGGCGACACCATCTCGGGCGAAGCGGCGCTCGCCGGCGCGGATCAGGCGAGCCCGCGTGAGGGTTGCGTCCCGGGCCATGGGGCCAGATACTAACAGGGTCTGTTATTAACTGATCTTGTTAGAACGATCCGGAGGAATCGTGTCCCTCGCCTACGACCCTCTCGACCCGGCCTTCCTCGCCGATCCCTACCCGGCGTTCGCGTGGCTGCGCGAGCACGACCCGGTGCACCACCACCCGGCGGACCACCGCGCTCCCTCGTTCTGGGCGCTGTCCCGGTTCGAGGACGTCTGGGACGCGGTCCGCCGGCCCGAGGTGTTCTCCTCGGCCCACGGGCTCACCTTCTTCGACGACGAGATCGGCCGGCTCGGCATCCCGCCCACGATCGTGATGCTCGACCCGCCGCGGCAGACGCGGCTGCGGGCCCTGATCGGTCGCGGCTTCACGCCGAAGCGGGTGACGATGCTCGAGGAGCGGGTCCGGACGTTCGTCCGCGCCCGGCTGGCGGACCTGGCCGCGCGGCACGCCGACGGCGCCCCGGTCGACTTCCACACCGACTTCGCGAGCACCGTCCCGACGTACGTGCTGTCCGAGCTGTTCGGCGTCCCCGAGTCCGACCGCGAGCTGTTCGTCCCCTGGGTGCACGCCCTGACCCAGCTGCAGAACGACGGGTTCGACGCGGGCGCGCTGACCGGCAGCCAGGCACCGCCAGGTGCCCTCGAGGCGATGGCCGAGATGCTGGCGTACTTCACCTCGACGATCGCGGCCCGCCGGGAATCACCCCGCGACGACCTGATCGGAGCCCTCGTCGCCGCCGAGCTGGACGGCGAGCGCCTCGAGGACTGGGACATCCTGGGCTTCTGCTTCGTGGTCGTCGCCGGCGGCAGCGACACGACCGCGAGCCTGATCTCGCACGCGGTGACCCTCCTCGGGGACGCTCCCGCCCAACGGAAGCTGCTGCTCGACGACCCGGCGCTCCTGCCCGGTGCGCTCCTCGAGTTCCTGCGCCTGGAGTCGTCGGTGCAGGGCCTCGCCCGGACCACCACGACCGACGTCGAGGTCGACGGCGTCACCATCCCCGCGGGCGAGAAGGTGATGATGCTGTACGCCGCCGCCAACCGCGACCCACGGGAGTTCGGCGCCACCGCCGACGAGCTCGACGTCCGCCGCGAGATCCCCCGGCACCTGTCGTTCAGCAGCGGGCCGCACTTCTGCGTCGGCAGCCACCTGGCCCGGCTGCAGGCACGGGTGGCCCTCGAGGAGCTGCTCACGGCGCATCCGTGGGTCACCGTGGACCCGGCGGCCGGCCAGCGGCACGAGTCGGCGTTCGTGCGCGGTTGGCTCTCGTTGCCGGTGGCGCGGCTCTGACCGCGCAGGTCCCGGCGACCGCGGGCGGCGTCCACTACGCTGCCGGCGGCGGCGAGGGACCGCCGCTCGGGAGGTCGCATGAGGTTCGTCCGTACCGTCGGGCCGGCGCTGGTCACCGCCGCCCTGGTGGCGCAACCCACCGCGGCGACGGCCGACGTGCTGGTCCAGCGTGACGCCGTCGGCGACGTCGCCCGCAGCCCCGTCGGCGCGAGCAGCTACACGCCTGCGCCCACCCAGGCGCACGGTGACATCGTCGCCACCAGGGTGGTGCACGCCCGCCGCGCGATCTGGGTCCAGGTCCGGCTGCGCGAGCTGACCACGGCGAGCAACGGGAATTTCCACCTCGTCTCGATCAGGACACCCTGGCGACTGCGGACCGTGGAGATCGATGCGTTCCCGGGTCACTGGGAAGGCCGGGCCGTGATGACGGACGCGCACGGAGGCGTCGTACCGTGCGCCGTCACGCACCGGATCGACTACGACCGCAACCGGGTGATGCTCCGGGTGCCGCGTCCCTGCCTCGGCACGCCGCGCTGGGTGCAGGTCGGGATCCGCTCGACGGTCGCCGGCGCCACCTGGGCCTACGCCGACGACGCCCGGTCCTCCGGGCTGGGCAGCGGCCTCACCTACGGTCCGCGCGTCCGGCTCTGAGTCACCCAAGCTGCGAAATCCCCGGCGCCGAGGCCCGGTCGAAACTAGGCTGCCCTCGCGGCCGGCCGGTCGCCTCCTCTCGGAAAGGCTCCCGATGAAGCTCCTCCGCTCCGCACTCGTGGTGACCGCAGCCGTGGTCGTGCCGCTCCTGCCGACCGCCGCCCACGCCGACCGGTACGTCCACTCCGACGTCGCCGGTGACGTCGCCTCGAGCGTCGGCAGCTCCACGACGTTCACCCCCGCTCCGGAGCGGGTGGTCGGCGACGTCGTCTCCAGCATGGTGAACCACAAGCGCCGCACCGTGGTGCTGCGGCTGCAGTACCGGGACCTCGCCAACGACAGCGAGTACGACGAGCACGTCTTCTTCGTCCACACCAGCAAGATGAACCGCGTGGTGCGGCTGTACGCCAGCAACGCCGTCCCGGGCGGCCGGGCGGTCATGACCAAGGCCAACGGCAAGAAGGTGGCCTGCCACGTCGGCCGGCACATCGACTACGCCCGCAACACCGCGACGGTGATCATCCCGCGGTCGTGCCTGGGCCAGCCCCGCTGGGTCAAGGCCGGCCTCGGTGGTGTGATGCTCGCCGGCCTCACCCAGGCCAACACCCAGTGGATCGACGACGCGCTGGCCACGGGGACGAACGGCAGCGCCACCTACAGCCCGAAGGTCTTCCGCTGACCCGTCCGGTCGGAGCCCCTTCACCCACGGAGGTCTCGTGAAGCTCGTCCGCGCCGCCCTCGTCGTGGGCGCCGGGCTCCTGGTGCCGCTGCTGCCGTCCGCGGCCCAGGCCGACCGGTACTCCTCGGCGGACAGCGTGGCCGACATCGTGTCGTTCCCCGTGTCGCACGGCGCCCCGAGCACGCTCGCGCCGGCGCCGGACCGCGCGCAGGGCGACGTCGTCTCGAGCAGCGTCCAGCACCAGCGCAACGCCGTGGTCATGCGGATGCAGTACCGCGAGCTCGACCCGTCGGGCGCCGCCGGCGGGCACCTGTTCGTGATCCGCACGAGCCGGCTGGCCCGCCTGGTCACGGTCTTCACCGGACCGGGGTACTGGGACGGCAAGGTGGTCACCGAGGACGGCCTCGGCCGGAAGGTCGGCTGCCGGGTCGCCCGGAGCATCGACTACGTCGCCAACACCGCCACGGTCGTCGTCCCGCGGTCCTGCCTGGGCCGGCCACGCTGGGTGCGCGTCGGCATGGCCGGGCTCAGCTTCGACTCGCTCGACACGGTGTTCGCCGACGACGCGGGCAGCAGCGGCACCGTCGGCGACCACCCGGCGTACGGACCGCGCGTCCGGCGCTGACCGTGGTCAGGACTTCCGGCTGAGGAACGCGAGCATCGCCTCTCGCGCCTCGTCGGAGCCGAAGAGGCGGGCGCTGAGGGCGACCATGTCCTCGGCGTTCGCCTCGAGGTTTGCCAGCAGCGGCCGCGCCAGCAGCGCCTTGGTCTCCCGCAACCCCTGCGGGTGGGCCTTGGCCAGGCCGGCGCACGCCTCGCGCACGGCCTCGTCGAGGTGCGCGTCGGGGACGGTGCGCGTGACCAGGCCCATCGCGGCCGCCTCGGCCGCGTCGAACGTGCGGCCGGACAGGAACGTGTCGTACGCCGCCCGGCTGGTCAGCCGCGGCAGCACGGTCAGCGAGATCACCGCCGGGGCGAGCGCCAGCCGTGACTCGGTGAACGCGAAGGTGACCTCCTCGCTGCAGACCACGATGTCGCTGGCCGCGACGATCCCGAGCCCGCCCGCGCGGACCGGGCCGGCCAGCCGGGTCACCACGGGAAGCGGGTGCGCGAGGAGGCGCCGCTGCAGGTCGACGATCGCGCGAGCGCCCTCCTCCATCGAGCCGGTCGCGGCCTCGCTGAGGTCGGCGCCGGAGCAGAAGACCCGGCCGGCCGAGCGCAGCACGACCATCCTGGCCCGCTCGTCGCCCGCAGCCTGGTCGAGCCGCTCGAACAGCTCGCCCACGAGCTGCCGCGACAACGCGTTGCGGTTCTGCGGCGAGTCCAGCGTGATCGTCGCGACCCCGCCCCCGACCTCGTAGTGCACCAGCTCAGTCATCATGCTCCTCGTTGAGTCGGGGGTTGTGGCCCGTCGAGTCGGGGGTTGTGGCCCGTCGAGTCGGGAGTTGTGGCCCGTCGAGTCGGGAGTTGTGGCCCGTCGTACGGAACACTTACCCCTGTTCGGAGGGACATTTGTCCCTACTCGACGGTGCGTTTCCCCCGACTCGACGAGTCTGTCAGTAGGACTTCGGCAGGCCGAGGGAGTGCATGGCCACGAAGTTGAGGATCATCTCGCGGGAGACCGGGGCGATCCGGCCGAGGCGAGCGGCGATCAGCAGGTTGCCGAGGCCGTACTCCGAGGCGAGGCCGTTGCCGCCGTGGGTCTGGACCGCCACGTCGAGAGCGTTGCAGGCGATCTCGCCGCCGGCGTACTTGGCCATGTTGGCGTACTCGCCGGCGCCCATGTCGTCGCCGGCGTCGCACAGCGCGGCCGCCTTCTGCATCAGCAGCCGCGACTGCTCGAGCTCGATCTTGACCTTCGCGAGCGGGTGCGCGATCCCCTGGTGGGTGCCGATGACGTCCTTCCACACCTGCCGGGTCTTGGCGTACTCCACGGCCCGGTCGAGGGCGTAGCGCGCCATCCCGTTGGAGAACGCCGCCCCCATGATCCGCTCCGGGTTGAGACCGGCGAACAGCTGCCAGAGGCCGCCGTCCTCGTCGCCGATGAGCGCGTCCGCGGGGAGCCGGACGTTGTCGATGAAGACCTGGAACTGCTTCTCCGGGGCGTGGAAGTCCATCGGGATGTGCTGCCACTCGAGGCCCGCGGAGTCGGTCGGCACGACGAAGAGCGCGGGTTTGAGCTTGCCGGTCTTGGCGTCCGCGGTGCGGGAGACCACCAGCACTGCATCGGCCTCGTCGACGCCGGAGATGAACACCTTCTGGCCCTTGAGCACCCACTCGTCACCGTCTCGCGCGGCGGTGGTGGTGATCTGGTGGCTGTTCGAGCCGGCGTCCGGCTCGGTGATCGCGAAGGCCATGATCATCGACCCGTCGGCGATCTTGGGCAGCCAGCGCTGCTTCTGCTCGGCGGTGCCGCAGCGGGTGATGATGGTGCCGCAGATCGCCGGGCTGACCACCATCATCAGTAGCGGCGCGCCCGCGGCGGCCGCCTCCTCCAGCACTGCGGCCAGGTCGGCCATGCCGCCGCCCCCGCCGCCGAACTCCTCGGGGATGTTCACGCCGAGGAAGCCGTGCTTGCCCATGTCCTGCCACAGCTCGGTGAGCTTCTCGCCGTTGCGGGTCTTCTCGGCGACGTAGCTGTGGCCGTAGCTGCCGGCCAGCTTCTGCACGGCCTCGCGCAGCGCGGTGCGCTCCTCGGGCTCGGTGAACATGGTGCTCATGCGTCTGCTCCTTCTTCCTCGGACGTGACCACGGCCAGGACGTCGCCTGCCGAAACCTGTTGACCCACCTGCACCGAGACCTCGAGGAGGCCGGCGACCGGGGCGCTGATGGTGTGCTGCATCTTCATCGCCTCGAGCACCAGGACCGCCTGGCCCGCCTCGACCGTCGTACCGGACCCCGCCGGCACCGCGATGACCGTGCCGGGCATCGGCGCGAGCAGCGAGCCCGCGCTGACGTGCTCCGCCGGGTCGACGAACCGCGGCACCTCCCGGTACGACGCGGACCCGAGCCCGGAGTCGACGTGCACGGTGTCGCCGATGATGACCACGTCGTGGCGGACCATGACGCCGTCGGCCTCGAGCACGACCCGGTCGGGCGCCGCCTCGACCACGCGGGTGCGCTCGTCGAGCAGGTAGCCGTCGCGGCCGCCGTACCACTCGACGACGACCTCGTGGCCGGCCTGCGTGGCCAGGGTGGTGCGCTGCGGCTGGGAGGTGACGTTGCGCCACCCCACCGGGATGCCCTGCTGGACCCGCCGCCGGCCACGGGCCCGCTCGGCCAGGGCGAGGGCGGCGGCCGCGGCGGCCACGGCCGGGTCGAAGCCCGGGTGCCCGGCCGGCGCCGCCAGGTCATAGCCGTCGAGGAAGTCGGTGCTGAGGTCGCCGGCGAGGACCCGTTCGTCCCGCAGCAGCCGGACCAGGAGGTCGCGGTTGGTGACCAGCCCGTGCAGCCGCGCACGTTCGAGCACGCCGGCGAGCGCCCGGAAGGCGGAGTCGCGGTCGGGAGCCCACGCGATCACCTTGGCCAGCATCGCGTCGTAGTGGGTGCCGACCTCGTTGCCGGTCTCGAAGCCCGAGTCCAGGCGGATGCCGTGCGCCGTCAGCGCGCCGAACTGCACGTCGGAGGTGATGTCGACGGTGTCCAGCCGTCCGCTCTGCGGCTGGTACCCGGCTGCCGGGTCCTCGGCGTACAGCCGCACCTCGACCGCGTGGCCGACCGGGTCCTGGGCGCCGGCGCGGCGACCGCCGTGCTCCGGGAGGCAGGAGTGCCCCTCGGCGACGCGGATCTGCTGCTCGACCAGGTCGACCCCGAAGACCGCCTCGGTCACCGGGTGCTCGACCTGGAGCCGGGTGTTCATCTCCAGGAAGGAGACCTTGTCCCCGGACACCATGAACTCGACGGTGCCGGCGCCGACGTACGAGATCGCCTCGGCGGCCAGCCGGGCACCCTCGTGCAGGGTCTCTCTGACGTGGAACGGGAGGCCCGGTGCGGGCGCCTCCTCGATCACCTTCTGGTGGCGGCGCTGGATCGAGCAGTCGCGGTCACCGAGCACGAGGACCTGGCCGTGGACGTCGCCGACGACCTGGACCTCGACGTGCCGGCCGTGCTCGAGGTAGGGCTCGCAGAAGACGGTCGGGTCGCCGAACGCCGACTCCGCCTCGGCCGAGGCCAGGGCGACCTGCTCGGCCAGCTGGTCGAGCGTGCGCACGATGCGCATGCCCCGGCCGCCGCCACCCGCGGACGCCTTGACCAGCAGCGGCAGGTCCGCCTCGGTGGCTGCCGCGGGGTCGATCTCGCCGAAGACCGGGACGCCCGCCTCGGCCATCAGCTTCTTCGCCGCGACCTTGGAGCCCATCGCCTCGATCGACTCCCACGTGGGACCGATCCAGGTGAGCCCGGCCTCGGTGACCGCGCGGGCGAACGCGGCGTTCTCGGACAGGAACCCGTAGCCCGGGTGGATCGCGTCCGCCCCAGTGCGCCGGGCGGCGTCGATGATCAGCTCACCGCGCAGGTAGGTCTCGGTGGGGGTGCTGCCGGGCAGCCGCACCGCGACGTCCGCCTCACCGACGAACGGCAGGTCGGTGTCGGCGTCGGAGTGCACCGCGACGGTGCCGATGCCGAGACGGCGGCAGGTGGCGAACACCCGGCGCGCGATCTCGCCGCGGTTGGCGACCAGCACTCGCCTGATCTGGGTCGTCATGTACTCACTCACATCCTGAAGACGCCGAAGCGGTCGGTGCCCTGGATCGGGGCGTTGCCGATCACGGACAGGCAGATGCCCAGCACGGTGCGGGTGTCCCGCGGGTCGATGACGCCGTCGTCGTAGAGCATCCCGGACAGGAAGTACGGCAGGCTCTGCTCCTCGACCGAGGCCTCGATGAAGGCGCGCATGCCGGCGTCCGCCTCCTCGTCGTACTCCTTGCCCTTGGCCTCGGCCGCGGCCCGGGCGACGATGCTGAGCACGCCGGCGAGCTGCTGGGGACCCATCACCGCGGACTTGGCGCTGGGCCAGGTGAACAGGAACCGCGGGTCGTAGGCGCGGCCGTTCATGCCGTAGTTGCCGGCGCCGTACGACGCGCCCATGATCACCGAGATGTGCGGCACCCTCGAGTTGCTGACCGCGTTGATCATCTGGGCGCCGTGCTTGATGATCCCGCCCTGCTCGTACTCCGCCCCGACCATGTAGCCGGTCGTGTTGTGCAGGAACAGCAGCGGCACGTCGATCTGGTTGGCCAGCTGGATGAACTGGGTCGCCTTCTGCGCCTCCTCCGAGAACAGCACGCCCTGGGCGTTGGCGAGGATGCCGACCTGGTGGCCGTGGATCTTCGCCCAGCCGGTCACCAGCGAGCCGCCGTAGAGCGGCTTGAACTCGTCGAACACCGCGCCGTTGGTGGCGCTGCGGCCGTCCGCGATCCGGTGGATCACCTCGCGCGGGTCGAACGGCTCCTTGAGGTCGGTGGGGATCAGGTCGAGGAGCTCGTCCGGGTCGGCCTCGGGCTCGGCGTAGCGGCGCGCGGCCGTCCCACCAGCCCCAGAATTCACAACTTCGGTTGTGAATTCTGTTGCCTTCCGCCAGTTCAGCCGGGCCACGATCCGCCGGCCGATCCGGATCGCGTCGTGCTCGTCGGCGGCGAGGTAGTCGGCGAGGCCGGAGACGCGGGCGTGCATCTCGGCGCCGCCGAGCGACTCGTCGTCGGACTCCTCACCGGTGGCCATCTTCACCAGCGGCGGACCGCCGAGGAACACCTTGGCCTGCTCCTTGACCATCACGGTGTAGTCGCTCATGCCGGGCACGTAGGCGCCGCCAGCCGTCGAGTTGCCGAACACCAGGGCGATCGTCGGCAGCTTGGCGGCCGAGGAGCGGGTGATGTCGCGGAACAGCTTGCCGCCCGGGATGAAGATCTCCTTCTGCGTGGGCAGGTCGGCACCGCCGGACTCGACGAGCGCGACCGTTGGCAGCCGGTTCTCCTCGGCGATCTGGGAGGCACGGAAGATCTTCTTGACCGTCCACGGGTTCGAGGCGCCGCCCTTCACCGTCGGGTCGTTCGCGGTGATCATGCACTCGACGCCCTCGATCACGCCGATGCCGGTGACCACGCTGGCGCCGACGGTGAAGTCCGAGCCCCAGCCGGCGAGCGGGGACAGCTCCAGGAAGGCGGACCCGGGGTCGATCAGCAGCTCGATCCGCTCGCGCGGGAGCAGCTTGCCGCGGGTGCGGTGCCGCTCGACGCTGCGCTCGCCACCGCCCGCGACCGCGACGGCGTGCTGCGCGTCGAGGTCGGCGAGCTTGGCGAGCATCGCCTCGCGGTTGGTCGGCGGAGCCTCGACGGTCTCCGGGACCTCCGGAGCCTCGGCGGTCATGGGGTGTACCCGAGGAGTCGGGCGGCAAGGTCGGTGAGCACGTCGGTGGCTCCTCCTCCGATCGGCAGGATCCGGGAGTCGCGGTAGTGCCGCTCCACCTCGGTCCCGTGCATGTATCCGGTGCCGCCGTGGATCTGGACGGCCTGGTCGACGACGGCTTCGCATGCCTCGACCGCGGTCTGCTTGGCGAGGCAGGCCTCGGCGATGACGTTCTCCCCGGCGACGTGCCGCGCCGCCACCTCGCGGGTGTAGGTGCGCGCGATCTCCACCAGCCGGTGCATCTCGACCAGGTGGTGGCGCACCACCTGGTTGGCGATCAGCGGCTTCCCGAAGGTCTCGCGCTCCTTCGCGTACGCCGCCGTCAGCGCCAGGCTGCGGGCCGCGATGCCGTAGGCGTGCACGGCCAGGCCGATCCGCTCGACGACGAACTGCTCGGCGATCTGGTAGAAGCCGGAGTTCTCCTCGCCGATGAGGTTCGAGGCCGGGACCCGCACGTCGACGTACGACAGCTCGGCGGTGTCCGAGCAGTGCCAGCCCATCTTGCGCAGCGACCGGTCCACGGTGAAGCCGGGCGTGCCCTTGTCGACGACGATCAGCGACAGACCGGCGTGGCCACCCTTTCCCTCGGACACAGCGCCGGTGCGGACGGCCGTGGTCACGAAGTCCGCGCGGACACCGCTGGTGATGAACGTCTTGGCCCCGTTCACGACGTAGTGGTCGCCGTCGCGGACCGCCGTCGTACGGATGCCGGCGACGTCGGAGCCGCCGCCCGGCTCGGTGACGGCCAGCGAGCCGATCAGCTCACCGGCCAGCGTGGGCCGGGCGTACCGGTCGACCAGGTCCCGGCTGCCGTTGGCGATCAGGTGCGGCAGCGCGATCCCGTGCGTGAACAGCCCGGCGGCCAGCCCGGAGGATCCGCCGGCCTCGAAGAAGGCCTCCTGCATCGCGGTCGCGTCGAGCAGGTCGCCACCCTCGCCACCGGCTTCCTCGGGGAAGCCCAGCCCGAGGATCCCTGCCTTGGCCGCGGCCAGGTGCAGCGAGCGCGGGATCTCCCCGGCGTCCTCCCAGTCCTGCAGATGCGGCACCACCTCGCGCTCGACGAACGCGCGGGCGCTCGCCTGGAGGGTGCGCCGGTCGTCGGTCAGGAACGTCATCGGCGTACTCCCGTCGCTTCCCGTACAAGTTCTCCGCTTCCCGTATGGAATTCCGTACGGGAAGCGGCGAATTCACTACCGAAGTTGTGAATTCGCCCCGCCCTCACAACAGCTCCTCGGGGACGTGCACGTGCCGCGACCGCAGCCACTCGCCGACGGCCTTGGCCTGGGGGTCGAAGCGGGTGCTCGCCGCGACGCCGTCGCCGAGGAGGCCGCGGATGAGCACGTTGACACCGCCGAGGTTCGGCAGCCGGAACACCTCGATGTCGAGGTCCTTCGCCTCGGGCACCAGCCGGCGGACGTGCTCGGGCGTGATCAGGTGCAGCAGCCACGCGACCCGGCGGTCGCGCAGGTCCGTGGACACCTCGGCCGCGTGGGCGATCCACAGGCCGACGTTGGCGTCGCCGCCCTTGTCGCCGCTGCGGGCGTGCACGAACGTGCCGAGCGGCACCGCGCGCGTCGGCGCGTCCTCGGCGAAACCGGTGTCGGGGAGGGTCGGCCCGGCGGAGTCCGCGACGGAGTCCGCGGCCGGCGCCACGTCACCGGGGTGCTCGACCACGACCGTCGTGCCGTCCCAGAGGTGGACGGTCTCCTCGACGGCGGCGCGATCGACGTACGCCGGCCGGTAGATGCCGTACGGCGACCCGCGTCCCGGCGGCGCGGTGAGCGTGAAGCCGGGGTACGACGCGAGCGCGAGCTCCACAGCCGCGGCGCTGAACGGCTTGCCGACCACGTCGGCCGACGGGTCCTTGACCACGACGCGGAGCAGGCAGGACGCCGCCTCCTCGGTGTCGGCGTCGGCGTCGGGGCGCGAGCCGAGCGACCACGAGACCGACGCGGGCGCCTGGTCGGCGAGCCGGGCCTCCAGCTGGGTGCGCACCCAGGCGGCCTTGGCGTCGATGTCCAGCCCGGTGAGGACGAACTCCATCTGGTTGCGGAAGCCGCCGAGCTCGTTCACGCACACCTTGAGCCGCTCGGGCGGCCGGGTGCCGCGGACCCCGCTGACCAGCACCCGGTCCGGTCCGGCGTCGGCCAGCCGGATCGAGGCGAGGTCGGTGGTCACGTCGGGCCCGAGGTAGTGGGTCGACTGCACCTCGTAGAGCAGCTGCGCGGTGACGGTGTCGACGGAGACGAGGCCGCCGGTGCTGGCGTGCTTGGTCACGACGAACGAGCCGTCGGCGGCGACCTCCGCGATCGGGAAGCCGAGCGGGGTGGCGTCGCGACCGAGGGCGAGGAAACCGGAGAAGTTGCCGCCGGTGGCCTGGGTGCCGCACTCGATGACGTGCCCGGCGACCACGGCGCCGGCGAGCTCGTCGTACGACGTCCGCGACCAGCCGTGGTGGGCGATCGCCGGCCCGACGACCACCGACGCGTCGGTGACCCGGCCGGTGACCACGATGTCCGCGCCCGCCTCCAGCGCCCGGGCGATGCCAAAGGCGCCGAGGTAGGCGTTGGCGGTCAGGGCGTGGCCCAGCCCGAGCTCGGCGGCCCGCGGGGCGAGGTTGTCGCCGTCGATCCAGGCGATCTTCGGCGCGAGGCCGAGCGAGTCGGCCAGCTCCGCCAGCCTGGCGGCGAGGCCCGCCGGGTTGAGGCCGCCGGCGTTGGCGACCAGGCGGACCCCCCGGTCGAGGGCGAGACCGAGGGAGTCGGCGACCTGGGTGACGAAGGTGCGGGCGTAGCCCAGCGACGGGTCGCGGAGCTGGTCCTTGCCGAGGATCAGCATGGTCAGCTCGGCCAGGTAGTCGCCGGTCAGGTAGTCCAGCTCGCCGCCCTCGAGCATCTCCCGCATCGCGGAGAGCCGGTCGCCGTAGAAGCCGCTGCAGTTCCCGATCCGCACGGCGGTCGTCGAGACCTCAGCCACGGACGGCCTCCCGCCCGGCACCGGACGGCCCGGCGAAGGCCTGCGCGAGGTCGAGCCACCGGTCCGCGTCCGGGCCGGTCGCGACCAGGTCGAGGTCGTCGCGGTGGCGACGCTGGGTGACCCGCAGGCAGAAGTCGTACGCCGAGCCGGTGACCGTCTGGGCGGCGTCCTGCGGCCCCCAGGCCCAGGTCTCGCCCGAGGGCGCGGTGAGCTCGATCCGGAACTCCTCGGCCGGCGCCTCGAGGCCGTGCACGCCGAACGCGAAGTTGCGCGTGCGGACGCCGAGGTGGGCGATGTGCCGGATCCGGTCGGTCGGCTCGGGGGTGGCGCCGAGGGCGTCGTACACGTCGAGCGCGTGCGCCCAGGTCTCCATGAACCGGGCGGTGGCCATCGACGTCGGGCTCATCGGCGGGCCGTACCAGGGCAGCTTCTCGCCCTCGGGGTAGTCGCGCAGCATCGCGACCAGGCGCGGGCGACCCGCGCGCCAGCGCGCCAGGATCCCGGCCGCCGGGGCCTTGGCACCCTCGAACGCCTCGGCGTCGACGAACCCCTGCGGGTTCTCGATCGCGCGCAGCACCAGGGCGTCCCACGCGGCCTTGTCGGTGCCGGCCGCGATCGCGCTCTCGTCGGTCCAGGCCAGGTGCACGATCGTGGTCGCGATGTCCCAGCCCTCGGCCGGCACCGGCGTCCGCCAGCCCGGCTCGTCGAGCGGGGCCACGGCCGCGTCCAGCGCCTCACCCTCCGCGGTGAGGTCGGCCAGCACCTGCTCGAGCACGGCCCGCCTGTCGGTTGCGGTCATCGGACACCTTTCTCCTGCTGCCGGCGCGGCAGCTCGTCGTCGAGGACGTCGGCCCAGCGGTCCAGGATCCGCTGCCGGCGGGCCTGGTCGTCGGTGATCGTGTTGGCCAGGCCCAGACCGCGGATCAGGTCGAGCGTGGCCTGCACCAGCTCGCGGGCCCCGGGCTGCGACTCGTCCACGTCGAGCAGCTCGACGGTGAGCCGGTGGGTCTCCCGGCCGGTGACCCGCTCGAGCGGCTCGACCGCGGCCAGCAGCTGCGGGTCGGTGCGCGCGGCCACCCAGAGCTCGAGCGCGGCCGCGAACACGTCGGCGGTGAAGTGCTCGCCGAGCAGCTCGAGCACCTCACGGGTCCGGCGCTTGCCGCGCGGCACGGCGGCCGCGGCCTCGGCGAGCTCGTCACGGCGTACCGTCGCGATGTGCTCGACCGCCGCGATCACCAGGTCGGTCTTGGTCGGGAAGTGGTGCAGCTGGGCGCCGCGGCTCACGCCGGCGCGCTCGGAGACCAGGGTGGTCGAGGTGCCGCTCCAGCCCCGCTCGACCAGGCACTGCAGGGTCGCGTCGAGGAGGCGCTGGCGCATGGCGCGCGTGCGCTCCTCCTGCGGCACCCGGGTGGTGGTCACGGCCTCATCCTGCGGCCCCGAACAACAAACAGTCAAGCCTGACTTTATCTTTTCCGGGATCCACGCCCGGACCGCGCCCCGCTCCCCTACTCTCGGCATCCCGATCTCGTGGAAGGGCGACGATGAGTGATCCCGGCAACCCCGACCAGCCGTACGGACAGATCCCGCCGCCACCGCCGCCCCCGCCGGGCTACCCGGCGGCTCCGCCGCCCTATGGCGCCGACCCGTACGCCAACCCCGACAGCGCACCGCCGGGCTACCCGCCGGCGTACGGCGGCCCGACCGTGCCCTACGCCCACTGGGGGCTGCGGGTCGGCGCGGCGCTGCTCGACGGCGTCCTCCTGCTGCCGTTCTACGTCGTCGCCGTCGTCGGCCTGGTGGTGGGCGCCGACCCGGTGACCGGTGATCCGACCGGACCCGGGCTCGCACTGACGGTGCTCACCTACGTCGCAGCGATCGCCTTCATGATCTGGAACCAGATCGTGCGCCAGGGCCGGACCGGTTCGAGCCTGGGCAAGCAGTGGGTCGGCATCACGGTCGTCCACGACGACAACGGCCGACCCCTCGGCGGCTGGCTCACCTTCGGTCGCACGCTGCTGCACGTCCTCGACCAGCTGGCCTGCTATGTGGGCTACCTGTGGCCGCTGTGGGACCCCAAGCGCCAGACCTTCGCCGACAAGATCGTGAAGTCGGTCGTGCTGCGGACCGGCGCACCCGTCCCGCCGCCGGCCCCGTGGCCGCAGCAGCCCCGGCCGTACTGATCAGGCGCACTGGTCAGCCGTCCAGGCGCGACCCCTGGTGCGGCTCACGCCGTCGCCGGAGTGCCACGCCGAGAAGGACGACACCGAAGGCGCCCGCCCCGGCGGAGGTGGCGACGAACTTCCTTGCGCGGGAGAGGCAGGCCGCGTCGATCCGGTCCTGGTTCGGCGGGATCTCGCCGCCCATGTAGCCGTCCTTCTTGAGGAGCACCACGTCGTACGCCGAACCGCAGAACGAGTCCCCCGTCGGGCCGTACCCCGTGATCGGCACATGCACGTCGTAGGTGGCGAGCCACGCCGCGGTCACCAGGCACGCCACGACGGTCAGGGCGAGCACTCGGGTCCACGAGCGGGGCTGCGTCATGGGCGGCATTGTGCTCCCGCGCTCGCAGGACCAGGAAACCGCAACCCCGTGAAACCGCGGTGAAGGCGCCGTGAAACCGCGCGGGTGAACGCTCCTGCTGACCGGTCGCCGCACCCACGTCGGCGGCGGTCACGAAGGAGCAACCATGACCCAGTCACCCCCCGCGGTCCGGGCCACCGGACTCGTCAAGACCTTCGGCGACTTCACGGCCGTCGACGGCATCGACCTCGAGGTCAGGCGCGGCGAGATCTTCGGCGTCCTGGGCCCGAACGGCGCCGGCAAGACCACCGTCCTCCGGATGCTCGCGACCCTGCTCTCGATCGACGAGGGCCACGCGGAGATCTTCGGAGTCGACGTACGCCGTGAGCCGCACCGGATCCGCCAGCTGCTCGGCGTCACCGGGCAGTACGCCTCGGTCGACGAGAACCTCACCGCCCGCGAGAACCTCTGGCTCTTCGGCCGGCTCCAGGGCGTGTCCGGCAAGGAGGCGCACGCCACCGCAGAGCGCCTCCTCGGCCAGTTCGCCCTCGACGAGGCCGCCGACAAGCCCATCTCGCAGTTCTCCGGCGGCATGCGCCGCCGGCTCGACCTGGCCGCCAGCCTGATCAGCCGACCGCCGCTGATCTTCCTCGACGAGCCGACCACCGGCCTCGACCCACGCACCCGCGGGCAGATGTGGGACACCATCCGCGGCCTGGTGGCCGACGGCTGCACGGTCCTGCTGACCACGCAGTACCTCGACGAGGCCGATCAGCTCGCCGACCGGATCGCGGTCATCGACCGTGGCCGCAAGGTCGCCGAGGGCACCCCCGACGAGCTCAAGGCGTCGGTCGGCAACTCGACGCTGCAGCTGCAGCTGGCCGAGGACGCCGACCAGGCCATGGCCATCGAGGTCGTCCGCCGGCTGCTGCACGAGGAGCCGGTGCTCACCCCCGAGTCGGGGCGGATGAACGTCGCCCTCGACGAGGCGGACCGCGCCGCCGACGTCCTGATCGCGCTGCGCCAGGCCGGGGTCTCGATCACCTCGGTGAGCGTCGACAAGCCCACGCTGGACGAGGTCTTCCTCGCCATCACCGGTCACGACACCGGCCAGGACGCGGACGAGACTGACGACCCCCGTTCCGACGAGCTCACCCTGGAGGTGGCCCGATGAGCACCATCACGATCACCACGACCCGCGACCCGATCGGCGACCCCATGGACGTCGTGGCCCGCGCCCACGCACGGCCGTCGCTCCAGGACACCGTCAGCCAGACGGTCACGATGGCCTGGCGGGCGACCAAGAAGATGCGCCGCAACCCGGAGCAGTTCTTCGACGTGACCCTCCAGCCGCTGCTGTTCACGGCGATGTTCACCTACATCTTCGGCGGAGCGGTCTCCGGGAGCGTCGCGAACTACATGCCCATCATCATCCCGGGCATCCTCGCCCAGACCGCGCTGACCACCTGCATGGCGATGGGCACGCAGCTGCGTGAGGACATGGACAAGGGCGTGTTCGACCGGTTCAAGTCGCTGCCGATCTCCCGGATCGCGCCGCTCGCCGGTCCCGCGCTCGCCGACGTGATCCGCTACGCCATCGCCGCCACCCTGACCATCCTGGTCGGTCTGGCGATGGGCTACCGTCCCGGCGGCGGAGTCGGCGGCACCGTCGCCGGCTGGGCGCTGACCATCGTCGCGGCCTGGTCACTGGCCTGGATCTTCACCTGGCTCGGCACGGTCGCGCGCTCGGCCCAGGCGGTGCAGGGCATCTCGATGTTGATCATGTTCCCGCTGTCCTTCATGTCCAACGCCTTCGTGCAGGAGGACACCATGCCGGGGTGGCTGCAGACCTTCGTCAAGGTCAACCCGGTCTCGCACGTCGTGACCGCGGTCCGCGACCTGCTGAACCACGGCCAGGTCACCGGCGAGGTCGGCTGGGCCCTGCTCGGCTGCGTCGTCGTGGTGGCGGTCTTCGCGCCGCTGTCGGTGCGCAGCTACAAGCGGCACCTCTGATCAGCCAGCCCCGAGCTCCTCGACGAACCTGCGGGTCTCGTCGAGGAGCTCGGGTCCGCGGCGGTCACCCAGCTCGACCTGCACCTTCGCGAGCAGGCCCGGCCCCTTCTCCTCGGCGTACGGCGTGATCCGCTCCCACGCCATCGTCGGGACCGAGCGGTTGTAGGCGAACCGGTCGGCGTGCACGAGCAGCCGGACGGCGTCCTCGACGGGCAGCCGGTCGCGCAGCAGCCCCCAGGCGCCGGCCGCGAACAGCGCCAGCCCGGCGACCGGGAAGTCGAGGTAGTCGAAGGTCGGGTCGAGCACGCGGCGGACGCGGTCCAGGCACGAGCCGAACAGGTGGTCGGCGTACTCGTCGTGCTCCGCGTCGCCGTGGTAGGCGTGCGCCGAGAGTGCCGTCGACTCCCCGAACAGCACCCAGGGCTCGAGCCCCGAGCGGCTCATCCCGGGGAACTGCAGGCTGCGGACCCGGTCGACGGCGCTGCGGTAGAGCGCGAGTCCCTCGGCCCGGTCGCCGCGCGCCAGGGCGAGCTCGGCGCGACCGAGGTCCAGGACGAGCTGGCCGCCGAAGATCTGGTCGGAGTCCTCGATCCGGTCCATCAGGTCCAGCTCGGCGGCCGCGCGGTCCAGGTCGCCGGTGAGGACGGCCGCGAGTCCGAGCAGCGAGCGCAGCTGGAGGGCGTCGTCCCAGGCACCGAGGCGCTCCAGGACCGGCAGCGCGGCGCGGGCGTGTGCCACCCCGGACTCCACCCGGCCCAGCTGCATCTCCAGCTGGCCGACCTGGGTGTGCAGGATCGCCGGTGACCAGGGGCCGTCCTCGCGGTCGTCGATGAGCGTGAGTGCGCGCTCGGCGGCTGCCACTGCCCCCTCGGGGTCGCCGGAGTTCTCCAGCACGTGGCTGTGCCACTGCGACGCGATCCCGGCGAGGTGCCGGTCGTCGGAGCTCGTGAACTCGGCCAGGCGCCCCGCGAACAGCCCGCCCTCGGTCGGGGTGAACTCCGTCATCACCCGCACCATCGCCGCGATCCGCCCTTCGTCGCCGGGGCCGAGGTCGCGGAGCAGCTCGCGGATCGGCTCGGCGACCTCCGCGATGCCGATCATCGCGTTGTTCAGGGTCAGCACCAGCGCCACCCGGGCCGAGTCGGTGAGCTCGTCCGGCGGTGTCCACCCGCTGACCGCCGCCGCGATCGCCTCGGCGAGGACGATCACCCGGAGGTGGCTGCCGAGCATCGACCAGTACGCCCCGAGGGCGGCGAGCAGCTGCACCATCGTCTCCGGGTCCGGCTCCCCCAGCGCCTGCCGGAGCACGTCGGCCAGGTTGACCTCCTCGGCACGGATGGCGTCGACCGCGTCGAACTGCTCGGGCCCGAAGAGCCGGGCACCGTGTGCAGCGGCGTACCCGACCGCCCACGCCCGGTGTGCCGCGGCGGCCTCGTCGTCCTCGCCGGCGTCGACCAGCTGCATCCGGCCGAACTCACGGACCGTCTCGAGCATCCGGTAGCGGACGCCCACGCCGGACTCGACGACCGTGAGCAGCGACTGGTTCGCCAGGCTCTGCACCGCGTCCAGCGCGGACGGACCCAGCACCCGCTCCGCTGCATCCAGGGTGAAGCCGTCGTGGAACGCCGACAGCCAGCGCAGCGCCCGTTTCTCGGTGTCGGCGAGGAGGTTCCACGACCAGTCGATCACCGCGAGCAGGGTCTGGTGCCGGTCCGGGGCGCTGCGGTCGCCGCCGCGGAGCAGCGCGAACCGGTTCTCCAGCCGGCGTGCGATGTCCGCGACCGACATCACGCGGACCTTCGCGGCCGCGAGCTCGATGGCGAGCGGCAGCCCGTCGAGCCGGTCCACGATGCCGGCCACGGCCGCCTCGTCGAGGACGGTGTCGGGCCGCGCCGCGACCGCACGCTGGGCGAACAGCTCGGAGGCGTCCTCGGCCCGTAGCTCGCCGAGCGCGTAGACGCGCTCGGCCGCGATCGCCAAGGGCGCCCGGGTCGTGGTGAGCACCCGCAGCTCGCGGGTGGTCGCGGCCAGGTAGGCGACCAGGTCGGCGACGGCGGCGACGATGTGCTCGCAGTTGTCGAGGATCAGCAGGCTCGGCACCTGGTCGAGGTGCTGCGCGATCCGGGCCCGTACGTCGGCCCGCTGCTGCGGGGTCAGGGCCCGCCGGCCGCTCACGGAGTCGCGGACCCCGAGCGCCGAGCCGACCTCCCCGACCAGGTCGTCGGGCGAGGTCACCCCGACGAGCTCGACGAAGTGCACCACCGGCTGGACCGCGTCGCGCCCGAGCACGTGGGCGAGCCGGGTCTTGCCGAGCCCGCCGGGGCCGACGATCGAGACCACCCGCGAGGCGACCATCGCGGCGCGCAGCCGGCGGATGTCGTCGCCACGCCCGAGCAGCGCGGTCGCGTCGTAGTGCACTCCCTCGCGGACGGGGTGCTCGAGCGAGAGCAGCTCCTGGTGCAGCCGCTGCAGCTCCGGGCCGGGGTCCGCGCCCAGCCGGTCCCGCAGGTCCGCCCGATAGCGCTCGAACCGGTCGAGCGCCGCGCCGGCCCCGCGGACGTCGGCGAGGCTGTGCAGCAGGTCGGCCAGCAGTGCCTCGTCGCCGCCGTCCTCGACGACCGCCTCCTCCAGGGCGGGCAGCGCCTCCTCGTGCGCGCCGGAGCGGCTGAGCGCCTGGGCGAGCACGCGGCGCGCGTCCCGGAGGTCCCGCGCAGCGGCCCGGCGTACGTCGGCCAGCGGGCCGGGTCCGTCCGGCGCGCCCGCAGCGCCACCGGCCGACCCGAGCGCCGTACGCGCGTGCGCCGTGGCCGCGGCCGGGTCGGTGGCGAGGGCTGCGCGGGCCGCCCGGGCCTGCGCACGCACGAGCAGGACGTCGACCTCGTCGTCCGGCAGCCCGAGCCGGTAGCCGTCGCCGACGCGCACCACGGCGTCCGGGCCGCAGGCCGCGCGGGTCCGGGAGACCAGGACCTGCAGCGCCTTGGCCGGGTTGGCCGGCGGCTCGTCGACCCACACCTGCGCCACCAGGTGCTCGGCGCCCACCGGACGGCCGGTGGCCAGCGCGGCGAGCAGCGCCTGCGGGCGGTCACCGACCACGGGAACGCCGCGCCAGCGCACGCCGTCGAGCAGCGCGAGGACGATCGGCACCGGGTCAGTCTAGGGACGGGCGGCCCGGGCGGCCCGTGCGATTCGGGCTCGCCACCCGCAGGCCAGTAGATTCACCCCGGTGACGACGACGGCGCGCGAGGTGAGGGAGACGAGCGAGGTGACCCGCAGGAGCGAGCGGACCGACGTGTCCGAGCGGCGCCGGTTCGTGCTCGCCGCGGTCGGCTTCGCGATCCTGTTCACCGCCCTCGGACGCGTCTTCGGCGAGGACATCGCCCTGGAGCTGCAGAAGACGCCGACCACGGCGCTCGGGTGGCGCTTCATCGGCTGGCTGGTGGCCGCACCACCGGCGGTGCTGACCATGGTCACCTGGCACGAGCGCCGCCGGCTCACCCCGAAGCAGCGCCGCGACCGAGGGTTGTTCCTCGCCGCCTGGATCGGGCTGACCATGTTCATCGCGCCGGCACGGACGACCAGCATCGACAGTCAGTTCGGCACCGGCGCGCTGGTCGGCGACCCGCTCAGCGCCGGCTGGGCGTGGGGGGCCATGGCCGCCGTGATCGGACTGGTGTTCAGCGGCCTGGTCCTGCTGGTGCTGCACCGCTCGGTGGACGCGCCGACCCCCGAGCAGCGCGACCTGACCGTGCGGTTCCTCGAGCGGGCCTGGCTGGTCCTGCTGGTCGTCTCCCTCGGGTTCGCGCTGTACGGCGGCCGCACCGGCGTGTTCCACGGCGGCACCTGAGGTCGTCCGGGGGGCGAATTCACTACCGAAGTTGTGAATTCGCCGCTTCTGGCACGGGATTTCGTACGGGAAGCGGAGAATTCACTACTTAAGTTGTGAATTCGCCCGACGCCGCCGCGACGCCTTGCGCTCCCGCTCGATCTCCGCACGGTAGGCGTGGAAGTCGACCTCGATGGTGTGCCGCTTGGACGCGACGAACCGCTTCCGCAGGGCGCGGTCGTAGGCGGCGATCTCCCGCCGCATCTCCGCCTTCGACGGCAGCCGGCCGAGGCCGGTGACCAGGTCGGCGACCCAGCCGGCCTGGGCCTCGGCGAGCGGCATGATCGCGCCGAGGGGCTGGATCAGGCCGACGAAGTAGAGGCCCGGGTGGTCCGGGTCGACCACCCGGCGGAACAGCGCGACGTGGTTGTCCTCGGCGGTCACCACGTTGCCGTCGAGGAACGGGAAGCTCACCTTGTAGCCGGTGCAGTACACGACCACGTCGTACTCGCCGGACGAGCCGTCGGTGAAGAAGACCGTCGAGCCCTCGAAGCGGTCGATGTTCGGCCGCACGGTGATGTCGCCGTGGCCGAGCCGGTTGAGCAGGTCCTGGCTGACCGTCGGGTGCGCGTGCAGCACCGCATGGTCCGGCTCGGGCAGGCCGTAGTCGGTCACCTTGCCCTGGGTCAGCCGCAGCAGCGCGGACATCAGCGACCGCTGCACCCACAGCGGAGCGCGGGCGATCGGGGAGTCGGTGAGCCGGTCGGTGGGCACGCCGAGGAGGTACTTCGGGACGATGTGCGCACCCCGGCGCATCGCCAGGTCGGTCGAGGCCGCCACCCGCGACGACTCCACCGCGATGTCGCAGGCCGAGTTGCCGATGCCGAGCACCAGGACCCGCCGGCCGACCAGCGGCTCCGGCGTGCGGTAGTGGTGCGCGTGCAGCTGCACCCCGGGGAACGACTCGGCACCGGGGAACCCCGGCTCGGGCCAGCGCGGGTCCCAGTGGTGACCGTTGGCGACGACCACGTGCCCGTACCGGCGGGTCTCGGGCACGCCGCCCAGCGGGCGGACCGTGACGTCGTAGCCCTCGCGCACCGGCTCGACCTTGACCACCTCGGTCCGGAAGGTGATCCGGTCCCGGAGGCCGAAGTGGTCGACGTAGTCGTCGAAGTACGCCGCGATCTGCCGGTGGTTCGGGTAGTCGGGCAGGTCGCCGGGCATCGGGTACGCGGCGTACTCCATCAGCTGCCGCGAGGTGTTGATGTGCAGCGACTCGTACGCCGAGGACATCTGGTTGTCGTTGCCGTAGCGCCAGTTTCCGCCGACCTCGCTGCCCACCTCGAAGCAGTCGAAGTCGACCCCGCGGGCGTGCAGGGCCTGGGCGGCGGCGATGCCCGAGGAGCCGGCGCCGACGATGCAGACCCGGGTCGAGGAGCGCCCGGACGAGTGACCCGTCATGGCCGCCCAACCTACTCCCAGGTCACGTGACGTATCACGGTGATGGACATGGACCTCTCAACCGCACACAATCCTCCCAAGGGGGGACCTTCTCGGCCGAGGTGTGGTCGACGCGAGAGGAGTCCTTGGATGCACGGCAAGCAGGCCGAAGAGCAGCAGCGGATCGAGAAGCTGGCCCGGGTCAACCGGTTCCACGACTTCACCGAGGAGGAGATCCACCAGGTCGTCGAGGCGGCGACGTACCTCACCGTGCCCGCGAACTGGGCCCTCATGGTCGAGCAGCAGCCGGCCGACAAGGCGTACCTCATCCTGTCCGGCGAGGTGTCGGTACGCCGGCACGGCGAGGAGGTCGCCCGGCTCGGCGCCGGCGAGGTGATCGGCGAGATGGCACTGATCAACCACAAGCTGCGCTCCGCCACCGTCGTCGCGGACAGCCCGCTGGAGGTGCTGCACTTCACCGACGAGACGGTGGCCGGCCTCACGGCCAAGATCCCGCACTTCCGCGACGCCCTGGTCGGCGCCGTCGAGGAGCGGATCAAGCGCGACCAGGGCAGCTGACGGTGTAGCGGCCATGGAGCGCCCCGAGGGCTGGTCGACCAGTCCGGAACTCTCCGCTCCGGCCGATCTCGGGGGCCTGAGGTTCACCGATCCTGACATCGAGCGCGACTACCGCGGGTGGCGCGCCGAGCACGTCCGGACGTTCACGTCGTTCGCGATGTACGCCGGGGCGGGCGCCGCCGTGCTCGCCTGGTTCGCGGTGCTGTTCGGCGCGCTCGTCGACCTGCGCGGCCTGGCGCTCACCCTGATCCCCGCGATCGCAGCGCTGCTCGCCGGCGGGGCGGCCTGGACCAGGGCCGAGCGGCACCACCACCTGCTGCTGCCGGCGGCCGGGCTCGCGAACCTGCTCGGCGGGATCCTCGCGGTCGCGATGACGGCGCCCGTCCACAGCACGCCGCTGGTGGGTGCCAGCACCTCGATGGCGGCGTACTTCGGGCTGACCATGTTCCGGCTGCCGCCGCTGATCGCGCTGGGCTGCGTGTCGCCGTACCTGCTGGTCGCCGCCGGCCTCCCGATCGTGTGGCACCGCGACGGCACCATCGGCGACCAGGACCTGGCGCTGGGCCTGTTCATCCCGCTGACCACCCTGGTCACCGGGACGCTGGTCAACCTCGCCATCGAGTGGATCACCCGGCAGACCTACCTCGACCACCTGATCATCGAGAGCCAGCAGGACGCGCTGTTCGAGGAGCGCACCAGCCTCGCCAGGTTCCTGTCGCCGGGGATCGCCGAGACGGTGCACCGGTCCGGGTTCACCGACGAGCTGGGCTGCGAGATCTACAGCCTGACGGCGGTGAGCATCGACCTGCGCGGCTTCACCACCTACACCCAGCGGCACGGCGCCGAGCGGATGGTGGAGGTGCTGCAGGACTACTACGCCGCCGTGATCGCCTCCGCGGAGGAGTACGGCGCGACCGTCAAGGACTTCGCCGGCGACGGGGCGCTGGTGCTCGTCGGGGCGCCGTTCCCGCGGGCGGACCACACCCGCGCCGGGCTGCGCCTGGCGCGCGACCTGCTGGCCCGAGTCCGTGAGGTCACCGCCGCCTGGGGGACCCCCGAGACGCCGCTCGGGGCGGGCATCGGCATCGCCTCGGGCGAGTGCGCGGTCGGCGCGATCGGCTCCGTCGCCCAGCTGGAGTACGCCGCGGTCGGCACAGCGGTGAACCTCTCGGCCCGGCTGTGCGACATCGCCCGCGACGGCCAGATCCTGATGGCCGCCGGCACGGCGCGCGCGCTCGAGGAGTCGCCGGGCTGGCGGCGCGAGATCGTCACGCTGTCCGGGATCCCGGAGTCGGTCGAGGTCACCGTCGAGGACACGCTGCACCCGCACGAGATGATCCCCGCCGACCGGCCGGCCCATCGCGCGCACGTCCCGGGCCAGCGCGGGGCAGACCGGGACGCACCCGTCGCGCCGTCCGGGTGAGTCGCATGGTCCACCAGCCCCAGGTGCACGACGCACGCTCGGCCGACGGCGGCCACCTCGGCTACTGGTCGATGGGGAGGGGCGGACTGCCGGGGTCCTGGCCGCTGTTCTCGGTCACGTCGACCTGACGACCAGGACCCCGGCTCGTGCCCCGGGCCTCAGAGACCGCGCATCCGCAGCACCACGCCGCCGTGGTCCGAGGGCCACAGACCGGTCGCGGGGTCGCGATCGCTGAGCTTCGTGCCGGTGACCCAGCCGCGGTCGACCCTGAGGCCACCTCCGGTCGCCTTGCGCACGAACACCATGTCGATGCGGTGGTTGAACCCGGCCGCGGTGGCGTCGTTGACCAGCTCGGAGAGGCCGGACGTCCAGCCCTGCGCCGCGGGCTTCCAGCGCAGCCACTCGTCGATGAAGCCGTGCCCGGTGATGTAGTCGTACGCCGCGCTGTGCTGCGCGGTCTCGCCCGGGTTGACGGTGTGGTTGAGCGGGTCGGAGTTGCAGTCGCAGACGATCACGTTCGTGCGCGTGGGCGACGGCGCCTTCGCGGTCAGCTCCTGGGCCTGCTTGTAAGCCAGGTCGGAGCCGAACGCCTCGAGGTGCGTGTTGATGAAGCGGAACCACTTGCTGCCGTGGCGCACGTCGACCCACTCATAGCCGCGGGCGAAGCTGAAGGTCTTGCCGACCGACGTCAACGGCAGGGTGAGGTTGTCCGTGTAGAGCGCGTTGCCGGTGCCGAGGACCTTCACG
>Ga0255338_1001700_pt1 | contig 38755 bp, 39 predicted proteins | sample MeOH1_35cm_T4_19_FD_203715 | JGI IMG/M metagenome (GOLD analysis project Ga0255338, IMG submission 203715) | Sandy soil microbial communities from University of British Columbia, Vancouver, Canada - MeOH1_35cm_T4_195 | ecosystem: Engineered > Artificial ecosystem > Sand microcosm > Unclassified ...
CACCATAGCGGGTAGCCCCGCATGGAGCCAATGGGCCGGCGCGAAGCGCCGCCCGGTGACAGGCTCCACGGAATGCGGGATCGACAGTCCGGGGTTTCGCCGACGCTCCATCCGGGCTACTTGCTTATTGTTCGAGAAGGATCTGCGATGCCCTGGCGCGTTTGCAGCGGCAGGCGCGCGTGAGTGGATCAGGCGTAGTGAAGGAGATTTGCGATGCGATTTGCGGCGACGCTCGTGGTCCTGACGTCTCTCGTCGGTTGCGCGCAATACGATGAGGCACGGAACGCGAATCTGGCGGCGGCGGCGCAGGAGAGGGTGGCGGCCGATGACGCGAACTGCCGGTCGTCTGGCGTGCAGCCCAGTTCTCCGGCGTACGAAGATTGCCGTAAACGCCTAGCCAACCAGCACGCCAGTGGAGAGCGCGGCCACAAAAGGCTCATCGATCAGATGTCGAGCGGGAGCTCAACTCGGCCGTTCGGCGAGTAGCGCGGACGCGCCGCTTAAGTGGAGGACGAAATCACACCCCCTTCGTCATCTCCCGCAGCTTGAACTTCTGAATCTTCCCCGTGCTCGTCTTCGGGATTTCCGCGAACACGACATGGCGCGGGACCTTGTAACCGGCCAGATGCTTGCGGCACCATTGCACGAGCTCGTCCGGCGTCGCCGTCGCGCCGGCTTTGAGCTCGACGAAGGCGCAAGGGGTCTCGCCCCATTTGTCGTCCTGCTTGGCGACGACCGCGACCGCCATCACCGCCGGATGCTTGTAGAGCGCGTCCTCCACCTCGATCGATGAGATGTTCTCGCCGCCGGAGATGATGATGTCCTTGGAGCGATCCTTGAGCTGGATATAGCCGTCCGGATGCATCACGCCGAGATCGCCGGTGTGAAACCAGCCGCCCTCGAAAGCCTTGTCGGTCGAGGCCTTGTTCTTGAGATAGCCCTTCATCACCACGTTGCCGCGCATCATCACTTCGCCCAGCGTTTCGCCGTCGTGGGGTACCGGAACCATCGTCTCCGGGTCGCGCACGTCGAGTGCCTCCAGCGCGCCGTAGCGCACGCCCTGGCGTGACTTCTTCGCCGCCTGCTCGGCGGCGGGCAGCGCATCCCATTCGCTGTGCCAGTCGTTGACGACCGCCGGGCCATAGCACTCGGTCAGGCCGTAAAGATGCGTGACGTTGAAGCCCGCCTCCTTCATCGCCGCGAGCACGGCCTCCGGTGGCGGCGCGGCAGCGGTGAAGAACTCGACCACATGCGGCAGGGGCTTCTTCTCCTGCGTCGGCGCATTGAGCAGCGTCGCCATCACGATCGGCGCGCCGCACAGATGCGTCACCCTGTGATTGGCAATCGCGTCGTACATCGCCGCCGCGCGCACATAGCGCAGGCAGACATGCGTGCCGGCGACGACCGAGATCGACCAGGGGAAGCACCAGCCGTTGCAGTGGAACATCGGCAGCGTCCACAGATAGACCGGATGCTTGCCCATGGCACAGGTGACGATGTTGCCGACGGCCAGGAGATGCGCGCCGCGATGGTGATAGACGACGCCCTTGGGGTCGCCGGTGGTGCCGCTCGTGTAATTGAGCGTGATGGCGTCCCATTCGTCGTCCGGCATCGCCCAGGCGAAGTCGGGATCGCCTTGCGCGACGAAGTCTTCATATTCGATCTCACCCAGCCGCTCGCCGGCGCCCGTATACTCCGGATCGTCGTAGTCGATCACCAGCGGCTTCACTTTGCAGAGGCTCAGCGCCTCCTTCATCATCTTGGAATATTCGCGGTCGGTGATGACGATCTTGGCGTCGGCATGGTCTAGCGAGAAGGCGATGATGGCGGCGTCTAACCGCGTGTTGAGCGTGTTCAGCACGCCCTGGCACATCGGCACGCCGTAATGGGCCTCTAACATCGCCGGCGTGTTGGCGAGCAGCACCGACACCGTGTCGCCGCGCTTGATGCCGCGCTTCGCCAAAGCCGACGCGAGGCGCCGCGATCGCGCATAGAACTCGGCATAGGAGCGGCACAGCGGTCCGTGGATGATCGCCGTATGGTGCGGGAAGACGGAAGCCGCGCGCTCCAAAAAGCCGAGCGGCGTCAGCGGCTGGTAATTGGCCGGATTGCGGTCGAGATCGATATCGTAAGGCGTTTTCGCCATCGTTGGGGTCCCCTCTTGAGGGGAAAGCTAGCGGGCAAGCGCGGCCTTGTCATGCGGTCAGAAGCGAGCGCCGCCGCCGCTCACTTGAACAAATGCTTGGCGTAGTCCGGCAGCGTGCGGAAGGCGACGTGCAGGTTGTCGTTGAACGAGCCGGTCTGGCAGCCGTGCTTGGCGAAGGCCTTGATCATGGCGTCGCGGCTGAACATCGAGACGTGGCCGTTGCGCGGGCCGACATACCACCAATTGACGCCGAGCTTCTCGATCTCGGCCGGCTGCAGCAAGGTCGAGAACAGCACGAGGCCCGGATCGGCGAGCTTCTCGACGATCAGGCCGATGCCAGCGACCGGGTCGGGCATGTGCTCGATCGTCTCGAAGCAGGTGATGAGATCGTAGGTGCCCTCGGGCGCCTTCGCGTGCTCCGGCACGAAGGGATCGTAGGTGACGGCCGAACCGAACCCCGCCTTGCGCAGCTCGCTGCACAATATGTCGTTGCCGCCGCCGAAATCGAGCACGCGCCGGTTCGCCCGGTCGCCGCCGAACAGTTGCATCACCACGTCGGCGTTGCTGCGCGGCCGCGCTTCCAGATAGTCCGGATCGACCGCCTTGTAGCCGTCGTTATAGATGTGCGCCTTGAAGTCGTCGTGGCTCCAGTCGGCGAAGGCGTCGGTGAACAGGAAGCCGCAACCGGTGCAGCGGCGGTGATAGACCGGCACGCCGGTGAGCGGCAACCTGACGCCGTTCGGAATCTCGCAGTTGCGGTTGAAGTCGACGACGCCGAAGAGCGGTGCCGGCGCCTCGCAGATCGGGCACGGCGCGGGCTCGGCCGAGACCGGCTTGAGACTCATCATGCGCGCATTGTCCGGCCAGCGGCCCGTCAGTCAAGCGATGTTACGGCCGCCAGAGCTCGGTCGCGCCCTCGCGCGTCAGCTCGATCGAGATGAGCATCATCAGCAACATGATGATCTTGAAAAACAGCGCCTGCGGGGTGCGCCGCACCAGCCAGAAACCGAGCAGATTGGTGGCAATCGCGAGCGGCAGCAGCACGAGCGAGGTCGCAAAGCCGACGCCTGAGAACTGCCCGAGCGCGGCATAGGGGATCACCTTCACCCAGTTCAGCGTCGCGAACATGATGGCGGTGGTGCCGACGAAGATCATCTTCGGCAGGTTCTGCGACATCACGTACATCTGGTAGGGCGGGCCGCCGGCCTGGCAAATGGTCGAGGTGAAGCCCGACACCGCGCCCCAGAACACGCCGCCGGGGACGCTCGCCGTGCCGGCTTCTTGCGCGAGCTTCTTCGGGCCGACCCAGGAATAGAGCACGAAGGCGATGGTGGTGACGCCGATGAAGATGCGCACGGCGGCATCCGAAATGTAGGACGCCAGGAGCCCCGCCAGCGCGATGCCGACCAGCGCGCCGGGGATCATGATGGCAAGGATGCGGCCGTTATATTCGCGGCGGTAGACCCACACCGCCTGGGCGTCCTGCACGATCATGATCGGCAGCATGATGGCGGCGGCTTCGAGCGGCGGCATGACCAGCGCCACCAGCGGCGTCGCCATCTGGCCGACGCCGGCGAAGCCGCCCTTCGACAGGCCGAGCGCGATCACGGCGGGAATCGCCAGCGCGTAGAACAGGGGGTCGGTGATGATGGTCAAAAGCGGCCGCCGCGGGCGAAAATTTGCGCCGGATCAAAGCCTAAGCGCCCGCGCCGCGCCAGCCTTGTTTGCGCATGCCGGCCGTTACACTATCGCGGCCAAAGTCTAGGGAGCCTCAAAAAATGGACGTCCGCGCCAGCCGCTATCACGATGTTTACGCGCATTGGCAGCGCAATCCGGAAGTGTTCTGGGCCGAGGCGGCCGCCGGCATCGACTGGTACGAGAAGCCGAAGAAGATCTTCGACAAGGACTTGGGGCTGTACGGCCGCTGGTTCGCCGGGGCCACCTGCAACACCTGCTACAACGCGCTCGACCGCCACGTCCCGACGCGCAACGACCAGATCGCGCTGATCTACGATTCCCCCGTCACCAACACGGTGAAGACCTTCACCTACGGCCGCATGCTGTCCGAGGTGCAGTTGCTCGGGGCCATCCTGCGCGACTTCGGCGTTGAAAAGGGCGACCGCGTCATCCTCTACATGCCGATGGTGCCTGAAGCCGTGTTCGCCATGCTCGCCTGCGCGCGCATCGGCGCGGTGCACTCGGTGGTGTTCGGCGGCTTCGCGGCGAAGGAGCTCGCCACCCGCATCGACGACGCCAAGCCGAAGGTCATCCTCTCCGCCAGCTGCGGCATCGAGGGCGCGCGCGTCGTCCCCTACAAGCCGCTGCTCGACGAGGCGATCCACCTCGCCAAGCACAAGCCGTCCGCCTGCATGATCCTGCAACGCCCGCAATGCGAGGCTGAGCTCACGCAAGGCCGCGACCACGACTGGCGCAAGACCTGGGAGCACGCGGTCGAATACGCCAAGACCAGCGAGTGTGTCCCGGTCGCCGCCACCGATCCGCTCTACATCCTCTACACGTCGGGCACGACCGGCATTCCCAAGGGCGTGGTGCGCGACAATGGCGGCCACATGGTCGCGCTGAAATGGTCGATGCAAAACCTCTACGGCGTCTCGACCGGCGAGGTGTGGTGGTCGGGCTCCGACGTCGGCTGGGTGGTCGGCCACTCCTACATCGTCTATGCGCCGCTGCTGCACGGCTGCACCACCATCCTTTACGAAGGCAAGCCGGTCGGCACGCCCGACGCCGGCGCCTTCTGGCGCGTGATCGCGCAGCATAAAGCGGTGGCGCTGTTCACCGCGCCCACCGCCTTCCGTGCCATCCGCAAGGAAGACCCGGACGGCAAGCTCCTGAAGCAATACGACCTCACGCACTTCCGCACGCTGTTCCTCGCCGGCGAGCGAGCCGACCCGCCGACCATCCAATGGGCCGAGGACATGCTGAACGTGCCGGTGATCGATCACTGGTGGCAGACCGAGACCGGCTGGTGCATCGCCGGCAACCCGGTCGGCCTCGGCGCGCTGCCGGTGCGTTACGGCTCGGCCGGCGTGCCGATGCCCGGCTATTGGATCGATGTCGTCGATGAATCCTGCAAGCCCGTGCCCGACAACAAGATCGGCTCGATCGTGGTCAAGCTGCCGCTGCCGCCGGGCTGCTTCCCGACGCTATGGCAACAGGACGCGCGCTTCAAGGAAAGCTACCTCGACGAATTCCCCGGCTACTACAAGACGGCCGACGCCGGCTTCAAGGACGACGACGGCTATGTCTATGTGATGAGCCGCACCGACGACATCATCAACGTCGCCGGCCATCGCTTGTCGACCGGCGGCATGGAGGAGGTGCTGGCCTCGCATCCGGACGTCGCCGAATGCGCCGTGCTCGGCATCAAGGACGAGCTGAAGGGCGAGGTGCCCTGCGGCTTCATCGTGCTGAAGGCCGGCGTCAACCGTCCGCCGGAGGTGATCGAGAAGGAAATCGTGGCGCTCGTGCGCGAGAAGATCGGCCCGGTCGCGGCCTTCAAGCTCGCGATCACCGTGCAGCGTCTGCCGAAGACGCGCTCAGGAAAAATTTTGCGCGGCACGATCAAGAAGATCGCCGACGGCGATCCGTGGACCATGCCGGCGACCATCGACGACCCGGCGATTTTGGATGAGATCGGCGGCGCGTTGAAGGAGCACGGGGTCGGAAAGTAACGCAGGCAGTGCCACACGCGCGCTTCCCCTCTCCCCTTGTGGGAGAGGGTGCCCGAGCGAAGCGAGGACGGGTGAGGGGGCCAGCCTCGAATTGGAGCATTGCCTCCTCACCCGGCTCGCATTTCGCTTCGCTCAATGCTCGCCACCCTCTCCCACAAGAGGAGAGGGTTGCTCAGTGTAGGCGGCAGGCCCTATACGCAACGCTCAATCAAGGAACGACGACTCAATGGACATCAAAGTCAAAGACTCGAACGGTACCATCCTCAACGAGGGCGATACCGTCACGCTCATCAAGGACCTGAAGGTGAAAGGCTCCTCGACCGTGCTCAAGCGCGGCACGGTGGTCAAGAACATCCGCCTGACCGACGACCCGGACGAGATCGAAGGCCGCACCGACAAGGTCAAGGGCCTGGTGCTCAGGACGGAGTTTTTGAAAAAAGCCTGAGGTGCTGTCCGAGCCTCACTGCACCGGCAGCGTGATCCTTGCGATCAACCCCTGCGGCACACGGTCGTGCAGCGACAGCGTGCCGCCGTGCGCCTCGGCGATCGCGCGCGCGATCGCCAGGCCGAGCCCGAAGCCGGCGCGGTCGTCCATGGTGCGGGCTTCCTCGCCGCGCACGAAGGCTTCCAGCATCGCCTGCTTGCGGTCGTCGGGAATGCCGGGGCCGTCGTCTTCGATGGTAATGACGGCGCGGTCGCCGCCCAGGGTGAGCCGCACCACGACGGTCATGCCGTGACGTACCGCGTTGTCGACGAGATTGCTCACCGCCCGCTGCAGGTCGTCCGGCCGCGCCGCGATGGTCGTGTGGTCCGGCCCCGCGTAGCTGACATTGTGCCCCATGTCGGCGAACTGGTCGCACACCGTCTGCAGCACGCTCGCGAGGTCGATGGTGGTCTTGGCCTGCTGTGCCTGCCCGTCGCGCAGAAACGTCAGCACGCCCTCCGTCATCGCCTTCATCTGGTCGAGGTCGCCGAGCATCTGTTTGCGCAGTTCCTCGTCGGCGATGAATTCGCTGCGCAGCCGCAGCCGCGTGATCGGCGTGCGCAGGTCATGGCCCATGGCGGCGAACATGCGCGTGCGGTCGTCCACCAGCTTGCGGATGCGTTCGCGCATGCGGTTGAGCGCGCGCGCAACGGCGCGGATCTCTTCCGGCCCGCGCTCAGGCAGTGCAGCATCGTGCCGGTCGAGGCTGAAGCTCTCGGCGGCCTTGGCGAAGTTAAACAAGGGCGCGGCCAGCGCGCGCGTGGCCCAGAAGAGCAGCAAGGTCAGGCTGACAACGACAAACAGGATCGTCAGCATCACCGGATTGCCGAAGAATGGCGGCGGCCCGGGCGGCCGCGGCAGACGCGCGCCGATCACGTCGCCGTCGGGCATGGTGATGATGATCTGCCGGTTGTCGTCTTTAGAGTAGATCACTACGCGGAAGCCGGGCCCGAGAATTCCCTCGACGAAGCGTATCGGCGGGTCGTCGACAGCGACCCAGCCAGCCTGCGGAACGCCGGCGTTGCGCGTCACGTTCAAGTGCGGAAACGTGTCGACGATACGCGCGATCACCGCGTCGCGCTCTTGTCCACGCGGGGAGGCCGCGGCGAGTTGCACCAGCGCCACGAACTGGCCGGGCCCTTCGTCACGCGGCCGCTGGCCTTCGAATTGGCGGCTGAGGTAGAAGCCGGCGATGGCGATGATGTGCAAGGTGACGAGCGACAGCAGCACCAGCGCCGTTACCTGGGCGCCGATGCGGTTCAGGAACCGCGGCCGCATGAAGCTCATGCCGGTTCAACCGCGGGTGTGAACAGGTATCCGCCGGAGCGCACGGTCTTGATGATGTTCGGATCCTGCGGGTCGCTCTCGATCTTGCGGCGCAGGCGGCTCACCAGGATGTCGACGCTGCGCTCGAAGGCGGCGGCGGTGCGGCCCTGCGTGAGCTCGAGCAGTTGATCGCGCGAGAGCACGCGTTGCGGCCGGTCGCAGAAGGCTTGCAGCAGGCCGAATTCGGCGTCGGTCAGCGCGACGCGCGCGCCGGCCGGGTTGCGCACCTCGCGCAGCAGCCGGTCAACGTGCCAGCCGAGGAAGGTGAGCATGCGGGCGCCGCTGGCCGCCGGCTCGGTGGCGCCGCCGTTCGCGCGGCGCAGCACGGCGCGGATGCGTGCGAGCAACTCGCGCGGGTTGAACGGCTTGGGGATGTAGTCGTCGGCGCCCATCTCCAGGCCGAGGATGCGGTCGACTTCGTCGGACTTGGCGGTGAGCATGATGATCGGCACCTGCGAGTGCGTGCGCAGGCGCTTGCACAGCGACAGGCCGTCCTCGCCCGGCAGCATCAGGTCGAGCACGATCAGGTCAACTTTGCCGCCGTCAAGCAGGCGTTCGAGTTCGCGGCCGTTGGCGGCAAGGGAGACGCGGCATTCGTTGGTGCGCAGATAGCGCGCAACGAGCGCACTGATCTCGCGGTCGTCTTCCACAACGAGGATATGTGGTTGTTTGCTCATGCGCGTCGGATAGCGGCGAAAGGCGGCGGGCGCCCGTCTAAATTGTTTCTGAGTGTGTCTAAAGATGCCAAAGTTACAATTGGAAACAAAGAGATTTTGCCAAGCAAGTGTCTGTTAACCGCAAAAGCGTTTTCTTTGAGGCGCGGGGTGGGGATTGCGTTTTCCCGCGCAAAACGGGGGTTCTGAGATGAGTTCGATTTCGTCCGCCTATTCGCCGCTGCAGATGCTGCAGTCCACGCTGGCGTCCCAGGTTTCCGCCGGCACCGTCTCCTCGACCGATCAGTCCGCACTCAGCAGCGCCTTGAGCGACATCGACAGCGCGCTCAAGAGCCAGATGCAGGCCGGCGGCACGCGGCCGTCGTCGGAGGAGATGCAGACCAAGATCGACGACCTGATCGCCAACGAGGTGAGCGAGGGCGATCTCACCGCGGAGCAGGCGGAGGAGCTCAAGGAAGTGTTCGCGGCCGCCTTTCAGGGTGCGAGCGGCGCGGGTGGCGTCGGCGGTCCGCCTCCCGGTCCACCGCCGTCGGACGACGATGACGACGACAGCACGACGAGCGCGACCTCGACGGAAACAGACGTGAGCGAGTTGCTGCAGGAGTTTCTGAAGAAGCTTCAGGAAGCGCAGAGCGCCAATTCCACGTACGGCTCGAACGGCAGCAATACCGCCTCCGAGTTTCAGTCGCTGATCGTGAATTTTTCGGCGTGATCGACTGACGAGGCGCCGGATCGCTCGGCGCCTCGCTCACATCCCCGGCAGCTTGTTGACCGCCACCTTGGCGGTGCCGTCGGCCTCGGCGATCACGCGCAAGGTCTTAGCGTCGAAGGCGATGCCGGTGAGGCGCACATCGTTCACCGCGGCGTTGACGGTCACGCCGCTGCCGCCGGTCTTCTCGAACTCGGCCAGCGCCTCGCCGATCTTCTTCTTGGCGTCGGCGGCGAAGGGCTTCAAATCCACCACCGCGTTGTCGTTGAGCGCCTGCTGCAGGTAAGGCATGGCGGCGCGCGCAGCCGCGTTCAACAGACCGAAGGCCGCTTCGGATTCCACGGCCAGCGAGGTTTCGGTCAGCCGCAGGATCTGCTGCTTCTGGTCGAGCACCGGCTTGCCCCAGATCAGCACGTTGGCGCCGGCGCCGAAGCCGAACCAGCTCTTCTTCTCGCGCGCGTTCACTTGTAGCGCGATCAGGAGCCGGTCGCCGGCGGCGGCGAGCGACATGCGCTTGACCTCGACGTCGACCGGCGCATTGCCGTCTTCGGGGAAGTGGCGGCCCTTGAGCTGCGCTTCCAGGAGCTTGTTGATCTCGGTGAAGGGCACGTCGATCGGCACGCCGACCGAGAGCTTGCCGTTCTCCATCGGCGGCACCAACTCGAGCTGCGCCGGGAACGGACAGTTGGGCGTGGTCTGCGTCGGCACGATGCGCGTCTCCGCCTGCACACCGATGGTGAGCGTCAAGTTGCGCGGATCGACCTGCGGCTGCGCCGCGGCCGCGCGCACGGGGCGCATCTCCAGCCACAGGTTGGGCAAGCCGGTATTGCCGCCGCCGAGCGGAATGGCACGGCACATCTTGGCCCATTGCTCGCGTGCCGCTTTTTCGATGAAGGGATCGTTGCGCAGCCGGTTCTGCAGCGCGCCGATCTGCTCGTTCACTGCGTTGTCGATGAGCGGCCGCGCCTCATTGGCCATGTTGATCTTGATGCCGACGAGAGAGATCGCACTCTCGCCGAGAGAAACCTGCGCCGCGAGGTTTGGCTCCAGCCGCCAGTTGGCGGTGATGCCGGGCTTCGAGCGTACGATCACCTGGCCGCGCACCTCGGCGCGTTGGTCGAGCGCTTTGCCGGTCAGGTTGCCGACGTCCCGGCCGAGCGACTGGCCGAGCAGCCCGGTGATCGTACCGGTGAGATTGCCGGCCTGCGTCGCGAGTTGGCCGGTAATGCTCAGCACGCCGGTGAGCGGGGTCGTGACGGTGATCTCGTTCGGCTTGCCAGTCATGCCCATGGTGCCGCGGGAAATCGTGATGCCGATGTCGGCCTTGGACAACAGGCTGCTGACCGGATTGTCGTTCTTGCCGACCAGTTCGCGCGGCGCGGCATTATCGAGGCTCTGCCGGATGACGGCGAGTGGGATTGCGACCGGCGCGATCACATGCGACGCGCGCGTGACAGGGGGCAGCGGCGGCGGTGCCGGCAGCTTGGCGGCGGCGGTCTTGGCGTCGTTCTGCGGAAGAAAGTAATTGAGCGCCCAGTTGGCGGCGGTGAAAGAGACGACAAGAACGACGCCGGCGGCGAGCGCCAGGCGGAAGCCGCGCGACCGGCCGAACAGCCGGATCGGCGCAGTGGCGTAATAGGTGATGGCGTCGAGCAGGCGCATGGCGCTTCCCCCGATTCGGTGGTCTCGTGAATCTTAGGAGTCTTGTTCCGCCCGCGCCAGTTCCCGAGTTCCCCTGCATGCCGGCGATTCCGATCACAGGTCGCTCACGCGAAACACGCCTTCGGAACCAGCCGCTGCGCGCGCGAGTTTCCTTCGTGTTGAACGCAACACAGGGAGGCCACGACCATGAAACTTTCGACACTCTTACTCGCAACCTCGATGATCGTCGCGCCGGCGATCGCATTCGCGCAAAGCCAGCCGGCTCCGGCAAACCAGACCGGCCCGAGCGTGAGCCCGACGACGCAGCAGCCGACCGATCAGGGTGCGGGCAATGAGACGGGCAACACCAAGGCCGCGCCGAGCGGTTCGATGGAGCAGGGTTCTTCTTCGATGAGCCCGAGCACCAGCGGTACCACGGGCGCGGGCACGGGCAGCATGTCGGGCCCGACCACCGGCGGCTCGGCCGGCAGCATGCCCGACCCGGAAGCCAAGAAGAAGTAAGTCGCGTAGCGTGCAACGAGCCCTTCAAGTCCGTCGGCCGATATTCCCGATCAGAAGCTGGACGCGGCGGCCGCCGCCGTAAAAGGCGTGACAGCCGTCAAAGAAAATTATCAGCAGAAGTTGGCGGAGGCGCCCACCGCTGAAAAAGAACGTATTGTCGGCGAGGCCCAGGCGGCTATGGCGAAGGCCGTCACCGATCAGGGTCTGTCAGTCGAGGAATACACGGCCATCCTGCAAGTGGCGCAGAACAACCCGACGGTGCAGGACAAAATTATCCAAAGGCTGAAGTAGAATAGCTGCGATGCGGGCCGTTCGGCAAGACGCTATTTGACCGACAGCCCCAGCGTCTTGACCATCTTGCCCCACTTCGCCACCTCGCCGGCGAATAGCGTGTCGGCTTGCGCCGGCGTTCCGACGATCGGGTCAAAGCCGATGGCGGTGAGGCGTTTCTGAACCTCCGCGGACTTGATCGTCTCGTTGATTGCGCTGTTGAGCGTGGCGACGATCTGCGGATCGGTTTTCGCCGGCGCGAACACGCCGACCCAGGATGCCGCGGTGAAGCCGGGGAAACCTTGTTCGGCATAAGTCGGCACGTCCGGTACGGCCGCAATTCTTTTCTCGCTGGCGAGACCAAGGCCTCTGACCTTGCCGGCCGCAACCTGGGCGGCCCCGCCGCCGCCGAGCGTGGTGGCGAGCAGGTCGATCTGATTGCCGATGGTCGCATTCATCGCCGGCGCGCCGCCTTGGAATGGCACATGGGTCGCGGGAATTTTGGCGAGCTCCTTGAAGAAATATTCGGCCTGGATGTGCGAGCCGCTGCCGATGCCGGCCGAGCCGAAGGTGATGGTCTTGCCGCTGGCCTTGGCCGACTTGACGAACTCCGCGAGATTCTTCGCCGGATTGTCCGGGCTGGTGAGCAGCGACTCCGGGCTCGAGGCAGCGATGGCGACGGTCTTGAAGTCACTCGCGGCGAATTGCTTGCTCTCGCGCAAAGTCTCGTTGATGGCGAGCGCCGTGGTGGTGACAAGCAGCGTGTAGCCGTCAGGCGCTGCGCGCGCGACGGCCGCGGCGGCGATATTGCCGCCGGCGCCGCCGCGGTTCTCCACCACGACGTTCTGCTTCAGCCGCTCGCTCAGTCCCTGCCCGAGGAGGCGCGCCAGCGTATCGGCGACGCCACCCGCCGCGAAGGCGACGACGAGCGTGATCTTGTTGGACGGATAGGTTTCGGCGACGGCTCTTCCTTGCGAGAGGATAAGCACCGCCACGGCAAGCATAGCGAAAACCTGCCGGACATAACGTGGCCGCAGCATGGACATTCTCCCCACGCTCGCGGTCTTGTTTTTTCAGGGCGCCGGCGAGCGGTTCGGAGTATTTCATCACGGCGGCGGCGCGACAAGGATTGCGCGCGTCAGCGTGCCGCGCCTAAGCGATGCAATTTCAGCACCAGAAAAACGGTGTCGCTCGCCGGCGTCGGAATGCCCAGCTCTCGGCCGAGCGCGCGTACTTTGCCGCTCAGCCAATCGAGTTCAAGCCGGTTGCCACGGTCGAGGTCGTGCGCCATCGAGGCTTTCATGGTGGGGATGGTCTTGGTTTGCAGAAATTCCGCGCGCTCTTCGAGGTAGGCCGGATCGAGCGCGACGCCTTTGGCTTTGCCGACCGCGAAAGCCTCTTGCATCAGTTGCCGGATGAAGGTCTTGGTGTCCGGATCGGCGAGGATCGGCCCGATCGGCGAACGCAAGGTGGCGGTGGCGCCGGCCATCGCGGTCAGGAAGATGAATTTCTCCCAGAGCTCACGTTCTATATCGGCTGACAGCGTGACGTCGATCTTTGCGGCCTTGGCCGCGTCCACAAAGGCGCCGAGCGTTGCATCCGGCTTTCCGTCGGCGCGGCCGAAGCGCAAGCTGGCGAACTGGCTGGTGTGCTTGATCACGCCCGGCTCGGAGATCACGGTCGCGATATAGGCCGCGCCGCCGACGACATGCTCGGCGCCGAGCACGGCACTGAGACGGTCGACGCTGTCGATGCCGTTCTGCAACGTGATCAGCCGCGTGTTCGGACCGATCAGCGGTTTCGCCTGTTCGGCGGCAGCTTCGGTGTCCCATAGCTTCACGGCAAACAGCACGATGTCGACCGGGCCAACGGTGCGCGGATCGTCGGTGACGTTCGGCTTCGGCAGATGCAGGTCGCCGTGCACGCTTTCGATCTTGAGGCCGTTCTTCTTGATGGCCTCAAGATGCGCGCCGCGCGCGATGAAGAACACGTCGTGTCCGGCCGCCGCCAGCCGCCCGCCAAAATAAGCGCCGACCGCGCCTGCCGCCATGATCGCAATCCGCATCACGAATCCTCCGTCGAAAGCGGGCGACGATAGCCCCACGTTCGGCGGCCGACCATCGGATAAAAGTGATCGCCAGCATCACAAAAAATTGCCCGGCGCGAAGGCCGGGCAAGGTGTGGAGGTTTCGGAGGAAGAAAGATCAGCGGATGGCCGTCCAGGCGCGAGCGGCGGTGCTTTCAGTCGTCGGGGCGTAGGATTCCGTCATCGACACGCGCTGCGGCGCATTCTGCGCCTGCTGGTCGCGCGCCTTCGCCCTGGCTTCGATCGTCTGCGGCAGCACGATCACCTTGGCGCCCACCTGTACGCGGCTGTAGAGATCCTTCACGTCTTCATTGGTGAGGCGGATGCAGCCCGACGACACCTGCTTGCCGATCGTGGACGGCGCATTGGTGCCGTGGATGCGATATTCGGTACCGCCGATATACATGGCGCGCGCGCCGAGGGGGTTGCCGGGACCGCCGAGCGTGACGCGCGGCAGATAGGGCTGGCGCTTGATCATCGCGGCCGGCGGATACCAATCCGGCCACTCGGCTTTGCGCACGACGTTCTTGACGCCGGACCAGGTGAAGCCCTCGCGGCCGACGCCGATGCCGTAGCGCAACGCCTTGCCGTTGCCGAGCACGTAATAGAGGTAGGTGTGCGGCGTGTCGACGATGACGGTGCCGGGCGCCTCAGTGGTCCTGTAGTCGACGACCTGTCGCTTCAGGCGCGCGGGCAACTGCGCGTCTTCATCGTCGGTCGTCGCAGCCTGCTCTTCCACGAGCGGCTGCGGCGCGGTCTGCAACTGCTGGGGCTGCGCCAGGAAGGAGAAAAGCGATTGCGCCTGCGCGGGGCCGCTGACAAGCGCGGCGAAGAGCGCGAGCGAACCGGCTGAGAGAACTATACGGGAAGAGGACATGGCACCCTCGACAAGCTGGAGTTACGCATTTGTCGAGAGAAGCTGCAGGAAGGTTCAAAGGTTCCTGTTCACGCGCTTCTCAAAAGCGCGAAACCGCTTGGAACGACTAGGCTTTTGGCGCGTTCTAAGGGGCGTCGATTATACCGTCAGGGCTTTGATCGGCGCTGACGGTGGCGGCGCACAGTTGTGCCCGGCGCGCCGTCGGACGAGGCCTCGCTATTGGGTTTTGGCCGTTCGACCACGCTCATCGAATTCCTTGTGAGTGCGCGGCGCGTCCGGAAGCTCGCGGTCGAGCGCCTCGCGGTATCTCAGGCAGCCGCGCAGAAACTGCGGCCATTCAGGCACAGCGAGATCGCGCGGAATAGGCTCCGGCAACAGGCCCCAAAGTTGCGGATGATGCCAGCACAGGTCGTGACCGCTGCTGTCCCGGTGCGCCCGAATGCCCGCGCGCAGCCGAATCACCTCGGCAATCAGTTCGTCTCGCGTCAGGTTCGAGAGATCGTCATCCATCGCTGGCACCACCATTAATCCTGATCGCGACGGTCGCCCCGTGTGTTGCTGGCTCAACTCTTGTTGCGGTGCCAGCCCACCGTTGCGTCCGCCACGCTGTCGACCGAGGCGAAATAAGGTTTGATGTCGAGCAGCGGCGTGCCGTCCAGGCAGTCGAGCCCGATCACGAAAAGCTGCCCGTCTTTGACCTCCAACAGCTTAACGACGCTCATGGCGATCGGGTTCGGCCGCGCCGGTGAGCGCAGGGCGAAGGTGCCGCGCTGGGTGCCGTAATGCGCCGGCGTCTGCAGCACCAGATTGCGCGGCGCCTTGTCCATCCAATAGAGCAATACCAGATGGCTGCAGCTTTCGACGTCCTTGAGCCCGTCGGCAAAGCGTGGGTCGAGCTCGACCGTGCAGACCGCCTCCGACTCCCGCGCGTTCTTCGGGCAGTCCTTGCGCTCCTTCCAGGGCGTATGGATGCGGCCGATGAAATAGACCCCGACGTCGGGTTGCGCCGGCAGGTCGACCGCCTTCTCGCCGGGCCGGATGCCGAAATCCTCTTTGATGTTCATCGCAGGTTCCTTAGCGCCACTAAGTCGCGTTACTCGGAAAGAACAGTAGCAAAACAGGCCGAGAACGCCGAACCAGGCCGGTCAGGAAGCCTTTACCTACCCCATAAATTGTCGCCTTGGGCCAGCAATAGGTCTTGATCAACGTATAAAGATATCTTTATATAGTGGGAACCCGCCCATGGCGGTGCGGGTTTGATTGGGATGGCGATGTCCGGCCGGCTCGGTTTCGAGGCTCTCAATGCGGCGCTGAAGGCGGCGGGCGAGGAGACGCGCCTGCGCGTCCTGGCGCTGTTGGCTGAGGCCGAGCTGACCGTCTCCGACCTGACCGATATCCTGCGCCAATCGCAGCCGCGCATTTCCCGCCATCTCAAGCTCCTGGTCGAGGCCGGGCTGATCGAGCGCTTCCGCGAGGGCACCTGGGCCTTCTTCCGTCTGGCCGAGCATGGCGGTGGGGCGGAGCTTGCCCACGCGCTGCTCGACAAGCTCAATCACGCCGACCCGGTGATTGCCCGCGACCGCGAGCGCCTCGCCTCGGTGCGCCAGGCACGGTCCGCCGCGGCGCAAGCCTATTTCCGTTCGCATGCCGTGGAGTGGGACCGTATCCGCAAGCTGCATGTCGCCGACGACGCGGTCGAGGCGGCTATCACGGATGCGCTGGCTGGAACAACTTTCCGCTCGCTCTTGGATCTCGGCACCGGCACCGGCCGCATGCTGGAATTGTTCGCGCCGCAGATCGAGCGCGGCCTCGGGCTCGACCTGTCGCTCGACATGCTGCTCCTGGCGCGCGACCGGCTCGAGCGCGCGGGCTTCAAGCATTGCAGCGTGCGGCAGGGCGATCTTTACGATCTTCCGCTCGCCAACGACTCCTTCGACGTCGTCATCCTGCATCAGGTGCTGCACTTCCTCGACGATGGCGGCCGCGCCATCCGCGAGGCGGCACGCGTGCTGCGGCCGGGCGGGCGGCTGCTGGTGGTCGACTTCGCGCCGCACGAGCAGGAGTTCCTGCGCGAGCAGTTCGCGCATCGGCGCCTCGGCTTCGCAGCCGAGACGGTGACGCAATGGATGGCCGCCTCCGGCCTGGAGCCGGTGATGCAGAAGTCGCTGAGCCCTGAGCCGGGCAGCGACGGCAAGATCGCGGTGTCGCTGTGGCTTGCGCGCGACAAGCGCAATGTCGTGGCGCCGATCCGCCGGGAGGTGGCGTGATGATGAGCCCCGTTCGTCTTAGCCGCTACGACCGCCGCCGCATCGGCGTGTCATTCGAGTTCTTCCCGCCCAAAGACGCGGCGATGGAACAGGTGTTGTGGGAGTCGATCGAACGGCTGGCGCCGCTCGCGCCCGACTTCGTGTCGATCACCTACGGCGCGGGCGGGTCGACGCGCGAGCGCACGCACGCCACCGTCAAGCGCATCCTCAACGAAACCGCGCTCGTCCCGGCCGCGCATCTGACTTGCGTCGCCGCCACCTGCCAGGAGATCGACGGCATCGTCGAGACCTATCGCGCCGCCGGCGTGCGCCACATCGTGGCGCTGCGCGGCGATTCTCTCGAAGGCGCCGGCGCGAAGTACAGGCCGCATCCGGGCGGCTACGAGACCTCGGCGGCGTTGGTCGCCGGCATCAAGCGCATCAGCGGCGACTTCGACGTCTCGGTGTCGGCTTATCCGGAGAAGCACCCGGACTCGCCGACGGTGGATGCCGACATCGACATGCTGAAGGCGAAGGTCGACGCCGGAGCATCGCGCGCGATCACGCAGTTCTTCTTCGAGAACGACCTCTACTTCCGCTACCTCGACCGCGTGCGCGCGCGTGGCATCGACATTCCGATCGTGCCCGGCATCCTGCCGGTGCAGAACTTCAAGGCGGCCAAGAGCTTCGCCACGCGCGCCGGCGCCTCGGTGCCGGGCTGGCTTGCCGAGCGTTTCAATGGCCTCGACGACGATCCCGCGACGCGCAAGCTGGTCGCCGCCGCCGTCGCGGCCGAGCAGGTGCTCGACCTCGTCGACCGCGGCATCACCAATTTCCACTTCTACACCATGAACCGCGCTGACCTCGTCTACGCGATCTGCCATCTGCTCGGCTTGCGTCCGGTGACGCAGGAGGCGGCGTGATGGTGTTCATCACCCAGTCATTCCGGGGCGGCGCGAAGCGCCGAACCCGGAATCCAGAAGCGACTTCGGCGCGCGTTTCCGGATTCCGGGTTCGCGCCTTCGGCGCGCCCCGGAATGACGAACTTTTCTACCCTCTCCCCAACAGGCAGAGGGAACACGCATGAGCGAGCGGCGAATCTAATGCCCCAAAGCAGCGTACAATCGGCGTTTACAGCGCTCCTCCGAGAGCGAATCCTGGTGCTCGACGGCGCTATGGGCACGATGATTCAGGCGCTCAAGCTCGACGAGGAAGGCTATCGTGGCGCGCGCTTCGATGCCTGGAATCGCGAGGTGCGCGGCAATAACGACCTCTTGAACTTGAGCCGGCCCGACGCGATCCGCGACATCCACCTCGCGTATTTCCGCGCCGGCGCCGATATCGTCTCCACTAACACCTTTTCCTCCACCACCATCGCGCAGGCCGACTACGGCATGGAGGAGATCGCCTACGAGCTGAACGAGGCGGGCGCGCGTCTTGCCCGCGCCGCCGCCATGCAAGCCGAGAAGGAAGACGGCAAGCGCCGCTTCGTCGCCGGTGCGCTTGGGCCGACCAACCGCACCGCCTCGATCTCGCCGGACGTCAGCAATCCAGGCTTCCGTGCCATCACCTTCGATCAACTGCGCACCGCCTATGGCGAGCAGGTGCGCGGCCTGATCGCCGGCGGCGCCGACATGCTGCTGATCGAGACGATCTTCGACACGCTCAACGCCAAGGCGGCGATCTATGCCATTTCGGAAATCTGCGACGAGTTGAAGATCGACGTGCCGGTGATGATCTCCGGCACCATCACCGACATGTCGGGGCGGCTGTTGTCGGGCCAGACGCCGGGCGCGTTCTGGAACGCCGTGCAACATGCCAATCCCGTCACAATCGGCCTGAACTGCGCGCTCGGCGCCAAGGAGATGCGCGCGCATGTGGCCGAAATCGGACGCATCGCCGATACCTTCGTCTGCGCCTATCCGAACGCCGGCCTGCCCAACGAGTTCGGCTATTACGACGAGAGCCCGGAATTCATGGCCGAGCTTTTGGGCGAGTTCGCCGATGCCGGCCTGGTGAATGTCGTCGGCGGCTGCTGCGGCACCACGCCGGACCACATCCATGCCATCGCCAAGGCGGTCGCCGGCAAGACGCCGCGCGCGATCCCCGACGTGCCGAAGCAGTTGCGGCTGTCGGGCCTGGAGCCGTTCGCGCTTACGCCGGAAATCCCCTTCGTCAATGTCGGCGAGCGCACCAACGTCACCGGCTCGGCCAAGTTCCGCAAGCTGATCACCGCCGGCGACTACACCGCCGCGCTCACGGTCGCGCGCGAGCAGGTCGAGAACGGCGCGCAGGTGATCGACGTCAACATGGACGAAGGCCTGCTCGATTCAGAGCACGCGATGGTCACCTTCCTCAATCTGATCGCCGCCGAGCCCGACATCGCGCGCGTGCCGGTGATGGTCGATTCATCGAAGTTCGCGGTGATCGAGGCCGGCCTGAAATGCCTGCAAGGCAAGCCGATCGTCAATTCGATCTCCATGAAGGAGGGCGAAGAAGCCTTCATCGATCACGCCAAGACCGTGCGCCGGCATGGCGCCGCCGTGGTGGTCATGGCCTTCGACGAGAAGGGCCAGGCCGATACCTTCAAGCGCAAGACCGAAATCTGCCAGCGCGCTTACGACATTTTGGTGAATCAAGTCGGCTTCCCGCCGGAAGACATCATCTTCGATCCGAACATCTTCGCCATCGCCACCGGCATGGAGGAGCACAATAATTACGGCGTCGACTTCATCGAAGCGGCGCGGTGGATCCGGCAGAACCTGCCGCATACGCATATCTCGGGCGGCGTCTCCAACCTGTCGTTCTCCTTCCGCGGCAACGAGCGCGTGCGCGAGGCCATGCATTCGGTGTTCCTGTTCCACGCCATCAAGGCCGGCATGGACATGGGCATCGTCAATGCCGGGCAGATGGCGGTCTATGACGATCTCGATCCGGAATTGCGCGAAGCTTGCGAGGACGTCGTGCTCAACCGTCGTCCCGACGCGGCTGAACGGTTGTTGGCGCTGGCCGACAAGTTCCGCGGTGCCGGGCAGGCGGCGAAGGAAGTCGATCTCGCCTGGCGCGACAAGCCGGTGGAGAAGCGGCTGTCCCACGCGCTGGTGCACGGCATCACCGATTTCATCGAGACCGACGTCGAAGAGGCACGCAAGCGCGCCAAGCGTCCGCTCGACGTGATCGAAGGTCCGCTGATGGACGGTATGAACGTCGTTGGTGATCTGTTCGGCTCCGGCAAGATGTTCCTGCCGCAGGTCGTGAAGTCGGCGCGCGTGATGAAGCAGGCCGTCGCTTATCTCCTGCCCTACATCGAGCAGGAGAAGGACGGCCGCGACCATTCTTCGTCCGCCGGCAAGATCGTGATGGCGACCGTGAAGGGCGACGTCCACGACATCGGCAAGAACATCGTCGGCGTTGTGCTCCAGTGCAACAACTACGAGGTCATCGATCTCGGCGTCATGGTGCCGGCGGCGAAGATTCTCGAGACCGCGCGCGCCGAGAAGGCCGACATCATCGGCCTCTCCGGCCTGATCACGCCGTCATTGGACGAGATGTGCCATGTCGCCGCCGAGATGGAGCGGCAGGGCTTCGACCTGCCGCTGATGATCGGCGGTGCCACGACCAGCCGCGTGCACACGGCGGTGAAAATTCATCCGAATTACCGCCGTGGCCAGACGGTCTATGTGAACGACGCCAGCCGTGCAGTCGGTGTGGCGCAGGCGCTGCTTTCGCGGGAGCAGAAGCCGGGCTATGTCGCCGACCTGCGCGGCGAGTACGCCAAGATCGCCGCAGCCCATGCACGCGCGCAGGAGGACAAGGCACGTCTACCGCTTGCGGCGGCGCGCAATAACGCACTGAAGCTCGACTGGTCGGGGGCCTACGTGCCGCCAAAGCCGAGCTTCCTCGGCACCCGCGCGTTCGAGGATTACCCGATCGACGAGCTGATCGAGTACATCGACTGGACGCCGTTCTTCCAGACCTGGGAACTCGCTGGCAAGTTCCCGGCCATTCTCGACGACTCCAAAGTGGGCGAGGCGGCGCGCGCGCTTTATGACGACGCGCGCACGATGCTCGACCGAATCGTCAGCGAGAAGTGGTTCAAGGCGAGCGCGGTGGTCGGCTTCTGGCCGGCGAACGCGCAGGGTGACGACATCGTCGTCTACGCCGATGAGACGCGAAAGAAGCCGCTCGCCGTCCTGCACTCGCTGCGCCAGCAATTGTCCAAGCGCGAGGGCCGCGCCAATTCCGCACTCAGCGACTTCGTCGCGCCGCGCGACAGCGGCCTGGCCGACTATGTCGGTGGCTTCACCGTCACCGCCGGCCTCGGCGAAGACGAGGTCGCCGACCGCTTCAAGCGCGCCAATGACGATTATTCCGCCATCCTGGTGAAGGCGTTGGCGGATCGACTGGCCGAAGCCTTTGCCGAACGCATGCACCAGCGCGTGCGCAAGGAGCTCTGGGGCTATGCGGCGGACGAGACGTTGAGCAACGACGCGCTGATCGCCGAAGAATATCGCGGCATCCGCCCGGCGCCGGGTTATCCGGCGCAACCCGACCACACCGAGAAGGCGACCTTGTTTGAGTTGCTGCAATCGGAGCGCATCGGTGTGAAGCTCACTGAGAGCTTTGCGATGTGGCCGGGCGCGGCGGTATGCGGCCTTTATTTCAGTCACCCCGATGCCGCCTATTTCGGCGTCGGCAAGATCGAGCGCGATCAGGTCGAGGATTACGCGCGCCGCAAAGGTTGGAGCGTGGAGGAGACCGAGCGCTGGCTCGCGCCCATCCTCAATTACGATCCGCGTCACGCGCCGAGCATCGCGGCGGCGTAATTTTCCCGTCATTCCAGGGCGATTGAAAAGCAAAACACCGGAGAGCTTGTTGCTCTCCGGTGTCGTAACCCTTGGCCGGTTTCACACCGGCGGATTTATAGTTGCCCTCGTCGTCGGCCGCTTGAACTTAGAATGCTCCCAGCAAGATCGCACCGACGAACGCGAACACGGCGGTGACAGCGAGTACATTCAATTTCAAGGCAAGGTCCACGGCAGGTGCCTCCCTTGTTGACGTAGTGAAAAGCTAGCACAGAACGCCGGAGCCCCGAAGCGCGTTGCGCCTTACGCGGTTGAAAAATGTGCTTGGTGTCATGCGTGCGCGGAATGGCGCTTCCAAGCGTTTGATGCTCTGAGTTAAACAAACGCATTGCTACACAAAGCGGCAGTGCAAAACGTGTGTGCACTGCGGCAAGCCGCACCATTAGACGGCAATTCGCGGTACTCGACCGCGTATAGAGGCCGGCGTGGTACGAAGCTGCGACAAAAACGCATGCTTCGTCCCGCAGGTCAGTGTTGCTTGGATAGCCGTCCGGCAGTTCAGCATGTGCGCGAATGTGTATTGCGGCACCGCGACATGGCGGTTATTTGTGCGCCAACGTTCGTCCAACATGAAAGTTTTCGGGAGATCTACATGAAGTTCTTGCGTCGCTCGTTCCTCGCTCTGGCCTGCGCCGCTGTCGCGGTGGCAGCCGTGGCGCCTTCGCATGCGCAGACGGTCAATTGGCCGCAGCGTCCGGTGAAGTTCATCATTCCGCTGGGGCCCGGCTCCGGCGTCGACATCACCGCGCGCCTGCTCGCCGACAAGCTGAGCGAGCGCTGGGGCCAGCCGGTCGTGGTCGAGAACCGCCCCGGCGGCGACGCCATCGTCGCCATCAACAGCGTGTTGGGCGCGAAGGACGATCACATCTTGCTGTTCGCGCCGGCCTCCACCTTCACGGCACATCCGCTGCTGCACGACAGCCTGCCGTATAAGCCGGACGATCTGGTGCCGATCGCGCGCGTCACCAACACCTTGATTGCGCTCGGCGTGCCGACCGAACTCGGCGTCAAGACGGTGAAAGAACTGGCCGAGAAGATCAAAGCGGCCCCGGGCAAGCTGAACTACGCCTCGGTCACCGGCGCCAACGATCTGTTGTTCGCGGCTTTCCTGAAGATCGAGAAGCTCGACATGGCGAAGGTGCCATATAGGGACACGGTGCAGGCGATCAACGATCTGGCGGAAGGCCGTATTCACTCTTACGTCGGCGCCTATGCCATCATGCGCCCGCGCGTGCAGGCCGGCAAAGTGACGGTGATTGCGCTGACCAACCGCCAGCATGCGACGGCCTTGAATGATGTGCCGACGGCACGCGAAGCCGGTTTCCCGTCGCTGGAGTTCGACGGCCTTGTCGGCCTGCTCGCAGCCAAGGGTTTCCCTGACGCGGCGAAACAGCGCATCGCCAAGGATGTTCGTGACATCGCCTCCGATCCCGCAGTCGCCTCGAAGCTTGCGTCGACGGGACAGGTCGTCAATCCGGGCTCACCCGACGAGTTCGCCGCCGACCTGAAGGATCAGCGCGACACTGTCGCGCAAATCGGCAAGACGCTCGGCATTAAGTCCGCGCAATAGCGGATCGGAACTTTAAACCTTCACGATGCGGAAACCCTGCCGGTTTCCGCATCGTTTTATTTTGTCGCTTCCCCCTGCGGACGTATTGAACTAGGTTTCTGACCTTTACGACTATGCTTCAAGAAACAAGAAACGTTACAGGGAGGAAAGAAATATGTTGCGCGCATCATCGATCGTCCTGGCGCTACTGGGCGGCTTCATCGCCGCGGCCCAGCCGGCGACCGCACAGGAATGGCCGACGCGGTCGGTCCGCTTCATTCTGCCCATCGGCCCCGGCGCCGGTGTCGATATCACCGCTCGTCTGCTGGCCGACAAATTGTCGGCGCGTTGGAATCAGCCGGTCGTGGTCGAGAACCGTCCAGGCGGCGATGGCATTCTGGCCATCACGTCGGTGTTGAACGCCAAGGACGACCACGTTCTGTTGTTCGCGCCGGCCTCGACCTTCACGGCGCATCCGCTGATGCACGCCAAAGTGCCCTACGAGGTGAACGACCTCGAGCCGATTGCGCGCGTGACCAACACCATCATCGGCATCGCCGTGCCGTCGACGCTCAACGTGTCCAGCCTGAAGGAGTTCGTCGATAAAATCCGGGCCGAGCCGGGCAAGATGAACTATGCCTCGGCGACGGGCGCCAACGACCTTCTGTTCGCGGCCTTCCTGAAGGGCGAGAAGCTCGACATGGCGAAGGTGCCGTACAAGAACACGGTGGACGCGGTGAACGATCTCGCGGAAGGCCGTGTGCAAGGTTATGTCGCGGCTTATGCGATCCTGCGCCCGCGCATTCAGGCCGGCAAAGTCAAAGTGTTGGCGCTCACCAATCCCAAGCCGGCAGAATCGCTACCCAATATTCCGACGGCCACGCAGGCCGGCTTTCCGGCCTTCACCATCGACGGCCTGACCGGTTTGTTCTCGGCGCGCGGGATGCCGCTCGCGGTGCGCGAGAGGATCGCCAAGGATATTCGCGAGGTCGTCGCCGACAAGGCCGTGGTGGAGCGGTTGGGCGCGACCGGACAGGTCGTCAATCCGGGCACGCCGGCCGAGTTCGCCGCTGCGATCCAGGATCAGCGCACCACGGTCAAGCGTATCGGCGAGGTGCTGCAACTGGCGCCATCCCAATGAATGAGACGCGGCGCGCGAAGCGACCGTGCGCCGCGTCAACACTTTCTTAGCCTTAACAAATTTGCACGCGATCAGCGTTGATGCCTCGTTAAAGATACTGCTCGCATTTTCGCGAGTATGCAGCGTGGTGCGTGGTTCTCTCTCGCGGGGCTCGCGGTTCTGTTGGCTGTGGCCGGTTGCGGCCGCGGCATGCTGCAATATGGCGAACGCGCATCCTGGCGACATCAGGCCGAGGTCAACTGCCTGAAGTCAGGCGGGGTGAAGATCGGCTCCGGCGTGGTGCAGATTTCGCCGATTGAAGGCCCCGGCATGTGCGGGGCGGATTTCCCGTTGAAAGTGTCGGCGCTGGGCGAGGGCAGCCCCGCGATAGGCTATGCCGGCGAGGAAGTGCGGCCGCCGGGCGCGATCCCGCGCGCGTCGTCGATGCCGAGCTGGCCGCCGACCGAGCCACGCTACGTGCCGCCGCCAAGCCGGCCGATGCCGACGCAGCCGGCGCGGAGCCAACCGATCCAAAGTCAGCCGATCGAGGGGCAGGGCATGCGCTGGGTGCCAGGCCCGCCCGGTATCGAGGCGCCGCAATCGACGGCGCCTGCCGGCCAGCCGATGTCGATCTCGCCGCCCGGGATCGCACCGCCGGAGCCGACACGCGCGGCGCCTTTGCCTGAGCCTGAGGCCGACGAACCCGACGACATTCCCGATGATGCCGTCGTGCCCGGCCGCGGCCAGCCGGCGGGGCCGCGCACGCAGCCCGCTTACAACGCGCCCGTGTATCAGCCACCGCAACAGCGCCCGCCGCTCGGGCCGCAGCGCCCGCAAGGTCCGACGCCGGCTGCGATGCTGAAGCCGACGGCGACGCTCGCTTGTCCGATCGTGTCGGCCCTGGACCGTTGGGTAAGCGGCGGCGTGCAGCCGGCGGCGCTGCGATGGTTCAACTCGCCCGTGGTCGAGATCAAGCAGATCTCGGCCTACTCGTGCCGCGGCATGGTCGGTGCCGGCACCAGCCGCATTTCCGAGCATGCCTTCGGTAACGCGCTCGACATCGCCGGCTTCACGCTTGCCGACGGCCGCAAGATTTCCGTGAAGGACGGCTGGCGCGGCTCGCCGGAAGAGCAGGGCTTCTTGCACGATGTGCAGCTCTATGCCTGCGACACGTTCACCACAGTGCTGGCGCCTGGCTACAACGCGGCTCACTACAATCACATTCATGTCGATCTGATGCGCCGCGCCTCAGGCCGCCGGCCATGCCGTCCGGACGCGGTGCCCGGCGAGATCGTCGCGGCCAAGGCGCGTGCGATCTATGCCGCCAAGGGACGCGGCGACCACACGGGCTCGATCAAGGCGCCGATCTCGATCGGTGCGCTGATCAAGGGCCTGCCCGAAGCGGCGCCTGGCGAAGACGGCTTCGTGGCCGGTGAAGATGACGACGACACGACCGGCTCGATCCCCGAGCCTGAAGCGCCAAAGCAGAGCAAGAGTGGCTGGTTCAGTGGCTGGTTCGGCAGTTCATCGAAGCCGGCGCGCAAGAACAGGCGCAGCGAAGACCGGATGACGTCGTCGTATTAGCGCGTCGAATGAGCGTAACGCCGCTCACACCGCCGCGTCGACGAGCATCGCGCCGAACAGGATCAGCCCGGCGTCGCGGTTCGATTTGAACAGCATCAGGCAGTGCGCCGGATCGTTGATGTTAAGACGCATCACCTGCCAGGACAGATGCGCGGCGAACGCGACGATACCGATCAGGAAGATCGCGCCGCCGCCGGCCATCAACCCAGCAATGGCGATCAGCCCCACCGCAGCCGCATAGAAAACCGCCAGCATCGGTTGCGTGCGCTCCTGAAACAGCAACGCGGTCGACTTGATGCCGATCATCAGATCGTCATCACGGTCCTGGTGCGCATAGATCGTGTCGTAGCCGATCACCCAGGAAATCGAGCCGAGATAGAGCACCAGCGCCGGCCAATCGAGACGGCCGAAGGCGGCGGGCCAGCCCATCAGCGCGCCCCAGGAGAAGGCGAGGCCGAGCACGATCTGCGGCCAATAGGTGATGCGTTTCATGAACGGATAGACCGCGACCACCGCGAGCGACGCGAAGCCCATGAAGATCGTGAAGCTGTTGAACTGTAGCAGCACGAGGAGACCGACCAGCGCCTGCGCCGCCATGAAGGCGGCGGCTTGCTTGGCGGTCACTTGCCCCGATGGAATCGGCCGCGAGCGCGTGCGCTCGACTTTGCCATCGAGATCGCGGTCGACGAGATCGTTCCAGGTGCAACCGGCGCCGCGCATGGCGAAGGCGCCGATGAAGAACAGCACGACGTGCCACAGGCTCGGCAGCTTGCCCGCATGCATGCCGGCAAGGCCCGCCGACCACCAGCACGGCATCAGCAGCAGCCAGGAACCGATCGGGCGATCAAGCCGCGCGAGACGCAGGTAGGGCCGCGTGAAAGCCGGCGCGAGCCCATCGACCCAGTTGCCGGTCGAATCCGCGACCCGTCCGGCCGTCTCGCTCATCGCGCGCCGAGCGGCGATCCGGTCAGCGTGTCGAAGGTGCCGCGACCGGTCTTGATGTTGTTGGAATCGGGGACCGGCGCGGTGAGCGCATCGCTCAAAGTCGGGGCGGAGGGACGCGCCGGGGCGGAAGCCGCGCGGCAGACCTTGGTGCGGATATCGTGCGAACGCACTTGGCCCTTCTTCATGCCGTCGATGATCTGCGCCGGAATGCCGCACCCGACCTGGTTGTCGACGGCATACTTGATCATCTTGGCTTCGGCCGCGGTGAAGGCGTTGAACAAAGCGCAGGCTTCCTTCGGGTCGGCCTTGCGCTCGCTCGCCGCGCGGATGGCCATCGCCCTCTTCTCGGTGACGTCCCGCAGCTTGGTGAACTCCTCGATGCAGGGCGGAGCCTGCTGGGGCCGATCCCAGGGTGACAGCCCTGAAGGCGCGGCCGCGGCCGACGGCGGGCCCCATGGCGTGGTGGCTGGCTGCGCCGGCTGTTGCGGCGCGCTGTCTCCCCAAACAGAACTCTGTTGCTGCGGTGCCTGCGCCAACGCTGGTGCCGCAACGACAATAGCCATCGTGCTTGCGGCGACGCACATGGCCCGGCGCAAATTCATGGCAGATCCTCTCAAGTGTCCCCGGCGGCATAATACATGCCGGACGCTTCATTCGCGTTATAACAACCTGCCGAATGCGTCGGGAAGGCGGCAGAGGGTTAAAATCGGTTCTCACGCCCTTCCACGCCAGCCAATGACAGGCCGATGCCCCGTTACGATTTCCGAACCCCCCGGGTTCATGTCGAAACCCCGCTGGCCGCAGGCGAAAACGTCGCCTTCGACCGCGAACAGGCCAATTACCTGCTGAATGTGCTGCGGCTCAAGGGCGGTGACCCGGTGCTGCTGTTCAATGGGCGGGACGGCGAATGGCGGGCACATCTGACGCTGGCCGGCAAACGTTCCCTCACGGCTACGCCGGAAGAGCGGCTGCGCGAGCAGCCGCGCCCGAACGACCTGCACTTCCTGTTCGCGCCGCTCAAGCACGCCCGGCTCGACTACATGGTCCAGAAGGCCGTCGAGATGGGCGTCTCGCGCCTGCAACCCGTGCTGACCCAGCACACCCAGGTTACCCGTATCAATCTCGAACGCATGCGCGCCAACGCCATCGAGGCGGCCGAGCAGTGTGGTGTACTGGCGGTGCCGGATGTGGAGGAGCCGGTGAGCTTTGCCCGCGTCGCCGGCACGGCGGATGCCGACCGCTTACTGGTGTTCTGCGACGAGGACGCCGAGGTGAAGGCCCCGATCGCCGCGCTCGACCAGACGCGGCCCACGGGCGGCGCGTTGCTGCCGGCCGAGGCCGCGCGCGCGGCTTGGCCGATGGCGGTGCTGATCGGGCCTGAAGGCGGCTTCTCGGAAGAGGAGCGCGGGGCGCTGGTCAGGCGGCCGAACACGGTGCGCATCTCGCTCGGTCCCCGCATCCTGCGCGCGGACACGGCGGCGGTAGCCGCGCTTGCGTTGGTGCAAGCCGTGTTGGGCGACTGGCGCGGCGTCTCGTAAGCCGACGAAAGAATTCGGCGTTGGTTGCCGGCGGATGACCGGCCACCAACGCCGCGAACGCGTGACGCGACACGCCACGACATCATACGCGGATAGAAAACGCTGAACGGTCAATGAAGTGCGAACCCAATACGGCGGACGCACCAACAAACCCACGACCTTCGATCGGCCAATAGCCATCGACGGTCTGGGCTCCTCCGGCTTCGGGCCCTTTCGCCGGCGGCCGACTCAAAACAACGCTATGCCAGCCACCTCCTGGCCCGATTCGCGAAAGAAAGAATGCCGCCTGTGCGCGGGAGTCACGAGTCCAAATGCGTGCAAAGCTGTGAATCGAATCGCTGGGGTTGGGAAAAACCTGTGATAAAGTTGGCCGGTGGTTATGGGAGTATCGGTCATGCTCTGCGCGCCTTCTTCGCTTCGCTCCATTTTCCTCGCGGTTTTGCTGGCTTTTTGTAGCTTCGGGCCCGCACAGGCGGCGAGCTGGCTGGAAAAGACCTTCTATATGAGCGGCGCGAACTATGATGGCGTGCTGCCGCCGTGCGAAGCGGGGCTCGGCAAGATCGCGTCGCGCTTCGCTGAGAAAGAGAGCCGCTTCTGGAATTCGAGCCTGCAAATTCTCGATTTCGAGAAGGTGCGCGAAACGGCATACAGCCCGTGGGCGCTCGGTACGATCCCGCGCCGCTTCTGCCAAGCCACCGCGCTGGTCAGCGACGGCCGCAAGCATGCGGTCTATTACTCGATCGGCGAGGACACCGGCATGATCGGCGCGACGTGGGGCGTGGAATGGTGCGTGGTCGGGCTCGACCGCAACTGGGCTTACAACCCACGCTGCAAGATGGCGCGCCCGTAAGCGGACGGCGCGCTCTTTCAAACAAGCGACGCGTTTAGGCGGCGCGGCGTCCGGCCAGCCAGTCGGCGCTTTGCGCAAGATCGAGCAGCGCCTCGCGTATTTTCACCAGGCGTTCGCGGTCGGTCGCAGTGCAGCCCGCGCTGGTCGCTTCCGCATCGCATTGCATGGCAAGCCGCCGCAGTTCGGCGGCATTGAGTGTGTCGGGCATGCCGTCCTCCATCTCCGCGCATAGTGTGGCGCGTTCCGTTGCGGCATGCGAGCATGGCGTAGTCTAAGAGCAACTCACTCACTTGACGGATATGGCTAACCGGCGCCGTCGCCGTCGTTACGGGAATTAGCGAGCACTCCGAAGTCGGCCGACTTGCGCCGCTCGCCATTGACGAAGCCGGTGCCGGCAAGCCCCAGCCTGAACAGCTCGCGCACCGCGGCGGCACGGCTCGGCATCCTGTTCTTAAAACGGAAATCGTCGACCGCCGCGAGTTCTCCCGGCGACAACATGATCTGCAACCGCTCGCCCCGTGCGAGCCCCTGTTTACCGCGACCCATCGGCATCCTGTGTCCTCACACCAGGCCCCAAAGCGAAGGTAAAATCTCGAACGTAAAAAGCGTCACTTACTCATCAAGTTCCATGAGTCCTCGTATTCCGATACCGAGCGGAGCAAATTTTTTGCGAACAAGCGCCAGAAGCGGGCAAAAGGGACCGCAATTCGTCCTTATTTTGTTCTTGTAATGTTCACGTTCTCGTCGTAGCCTTACAAGGAACTCTTGAGTTAAATCAATTGCCGGTTTGTTCTCCTTTCCGGTCAGCGAGTTAGTGGGAGGCGCCCAATGCTCCGTCACCGTATCCTTCGGGCGGCACAACAGGCCGCCATCGCCGTCAGCTTCGTTTTCCTCTTTGCCATCGTCGCCTTTGCGCAGACGCCCGACCGTCGCCAAGGCGAGCCCGGCAAGTTCGATTACTACGTATTGGCACTGTCCTGGTCGCCGTCCTATTGCGAGGCCGCACGTGAGCGCGCGCCCGACCGGGCGCCGGATCGGCAGTGCGGCGGACGTCCGTATTCCTTCGTCGTGCACGGGCTGTGGCCGCAATACGAGCAGGGCTTCCCTTCGTATTGCCAGGTGCCGGCGCCGCGGCTGGACCGCAGCATCGTCGGGAATGCGCTCGAATTGATGCCGAGCCCGCGGCTTGTCTTCCACGAATGGGACCGCCACGGCACCTGTTCTGGAATGTCGCCGCACGCTTATTTCGAGACGGTGCGCAAGGCGCGCGCGGTGGTGAAGATTCCATCCGCTTATCTCGCGCTCGAAAAGCCGGCGGTGGTCACGCCGGACGAGGTCGCCGACGCTTTCATCAAAGCCAATCCTGGATTGACGCGCGCCAATATGGCCGTTGCCTGCGACCGCAAACGGCTCACGGAAATCCGTGTTTGTTTGACGCGCGAGTTTTCCTTCCGGGATTGCGCCGAGGTAACGCGCCGCTCGTGCCGTCTCGACAAGATGGCGATGCCCGCGATTCGCGTCGGTGCGCAGGCGATCGACGGCGCCGCCGAGCGCTGAAAAAGCCGCGCCGGACAGCATTTTCCTCACGCCGCTGCGCCGGCGAGCCACCACGGCGATCGACTTGCCCATCCGCGTGCGTGTTGTGGCATAAGCGTCGCGTGTCTGGATCGGTCCCGCGAGTGAGCTTGTGAACTATCGCCACGCCTTTCATGCCGGCAGCTTTGCCGACGTCTTCAAGCACGCGGTGCTCTGCCGCATCCTGCATCACCTGCGCGAGAAGCCAGCCGCCTTCCGGGTGATCGATACGCATGCCGGCGCCGGGCTCTACGATCTCACCAGTGCCGAAGCGAGCCGCGGCGGTGAATGGCATGACGGCATCGAACGGCTGATGGCCGCCAAACTGTCCGACAAGATGACCGGATTGCTGGCGCCCTATCTCGACGTGATCGGCTCGCTCAACGACAGTGGTCGGCTTACGGTCTATCCCGGTTCGCCCGCGCTGGTGCGCGCTTGGCTGCGGTCGCAGGACCGGCTCATTGCCTGTGAGCTTGAGCCGCAGGCGGCCAAGACGCTTGCCTATCACCTGCAGCGCGACACCCGCGTCAAATGCCTGGCCATCGATGGTTGGACGGCCCTGTCGGCCTATGTCCCGCCGAAGGAACGGCGCGGTCTCGTGTTGATCGATCCGCCCTTCGAGCAAGAGAGCGACTTCGGCCGCCTTGCTCACGATTTTGCTGCGGCGCACCGAAAATGGGCAACCGGCATCTATGCGCTTTGGTATCCGATCAAAGGCAGGAGTGAAGCCGATGCTCTGGCCAAGCGTTTGCGTCGCACTGGTATCGCTAAGATCCTGCGTGCCGAGCTGATCGTCACGTCGTTAAGCGATCCGACCCGCCTCAACGGGTCCGGGCTGATCATCGTCAATCCGCCTTGGCTGCTCGAGCAGGAGCTTTCTTTCATGCTCCCAAACCTCGCTGGTATCCTGGCACGGCAGGGCAAGGGCAGCACCACGCTCGACTGGCTCGCCGACGAGACACCCGCCACTCGCTGACATGTTGGCTCTTTCCACAGCGACACAGTTGGTGTGTAGTTCCGCCATTGGCAGTGACGTTCCGCCTCCTGGTGGGGGGCCGGCGGAGTTGACTGAGGCCGTTCGCGGCCGACGCTTTCCCCGAATGTGAATGTCCGGCCGAGCCGCCGTGCGTGGGGCCGGCGGCGGAGCAGAGGGGAGAGGAGTTTCCCGATGGCACAAGCAGGTGTCGTTAAGTTCTTCAATGGCGAACGTGGCTATGGCTTCATCAAACCGGACGATGGCGGACGCGATGTCTTCGTTCACATCACCGCGGTCGAGCAAGCCGGCCTCAAGAGCCTCAATGAAGGACAGCGGATCAGCTTCGACGTCGAGCCGGACAAGAAAGGCAAGGGCCCGAAGGCCGTGAACCTGGTGATCACCGGTTGATTTGATACCAACGGACGCGCGAGTATTTCGTGCGTCCGTTTTCTTTTTCTCTCGAACGCTTCAATGGCTGCGGGCGCCGCCTGCTTCCGCCAAGGCAAAGTATTCCTCCGACATGATGATCCTCCGGTCCTCACCCGCCTCGCCGTTCGTGCGCAAGGTGCGCATCGCGACGCGGCTGCTCGGTCTCGACAGCAGGATCGAGGAGACGTCGGTCGCATTGGACGATCCCGGTGACAGCATCCGTGCGCAGAATCCGCTCGGCAAGATTCCGGCGCTGATCCTGGAAGATGGCACCTGCTATTACGACTCGCGCGTCATCCTGGAATATCTCGATTACCTTGCCGGCTCCGGCAGCATCATCCCGCGCGAACCGAAGGCGCGGTTCGACGCGCTGCGTTTGCAAGCACTGTGTGACGGCATTCTCGATGCGAGCGTGCTCATCGTCTACGAAGGCCGCTACCGTCCGCCGGAAATGAAGGTCGCCAGTTGGGTCGAGCGCCAGGCGGGCAAAGTCGCGCGCGGGCTTGCGGCCTTGGAGATTTCGCCGCCGCCGCTTGCCGGCATGCCGCATGTCGGACAGATCGCGCTTGCCTGCGTACTCGGCTATCGCGATCTGCGTTTCGATGCCGGCTGGCGCAAGGATTATCCACGCCTACATGCTTGGCACGATGCATTCGCCGCGCAGGTGCCGGCGTTTGCCACCACCAGAGCCGAACCATGATGCGCGTATGAAAAACCCGCGACTTGCGCCGCGGGTTTTCATCGTTTGACGCCTGTTGTCGTTTAGAAGCGGTAGTTCAGGCCGGCACGCACGACGTGGGCCTTGAAGTCCGCATCGGAGCCGGCAACCGCACTGCCGTTGCCGAGATCGACATAGAGATATTCGACCTTGGCGGTCCACGGTCCGGCGATCGCCGCTTCGATGCCGCCGCCGACCGTCCAGCCCGCCTTGGTTTCATCCGATGAGCCGACGCCGGCGATATCGGCTTTGATGTTGCCTACCGCGAGACCGCCGGTGATGTAGGGCATGACCCGATCCCACCAGCCCACATAACCGACGCGACCGCGCACGGTACCGAGCCAGTCGTTACGCGTCTCGCACGACGTGCCGCCGCAGGCGGAGCTGCCGCGAATGTTCGACCAGTCGAGGTCGCCCTCGAGGCCGAGCACGAACTGGTTCGGCAGTTGCCAATTATAGCCGATGGTGCCGCCGACCAAGCCGCCCGACGTATCGAACGACCCGGTGGTGAAGGCGCCGGAGAAGTCCGAACGGCCGAAGCCGCCGCCTCCATTGATACCGATGTACAGGCCCGTCCAATTGTAAAGCGGCGGTGGCATATAGGCCGGCGCTTTGGCTGGCATCTGACGCGGCAGGTCGGCTGCGGACGCCGATGCGATACCGAGCGCGACAAAACCAACACTGGCGAGAAGAAGCTTTTTCATCACGCACCTCACTCGATTCATCCGACTTGGTCCGGAACGAGCGCAGCATGCGTCGTCCCCCGATCGCGCAATCAACGCGCCGTTCCGAACAACGTTCCGTCACAATGCCTCGATGGGCGGCGCACTGTTACCGAGATGTCACGCCGCGGCCAGTTGCCATCATCAACCTCGGTGTTTTCGCGCAAGTTCGGCAAAGTCGAAGACAAAAAAGCCCCGGAACTTTCGTTCCGGGGCTCTTCAGATTGAGGTCTAAGCGTGGCTTAGAAGCGGTAGTTCAGACCGCCACGCACCAGGTTGGTGTGGAAGTCGACATCCGCGCCGCCAAGGCAGGTATCGCAAGTGCCCTTGCCGAGGTCGACATAGAGGTATTCGACCTTGGCCGTCCACGGGCCGGCGATGGCGAACTCGAGACCGCCGCCCAGCGTCCAGCCGGCCTTGGTCTGGGTGGTCGAGCCCGCGCCCGCGAGTTCAGCCTTGATGTCGCCGACGGCGAGACCGCCGGTGAGGTACGGCATGAAGCGGTCGAACGCGTAGCCGATGCGGCCGCGCACGGTGCCGAGCCAGCTGTTCTTGGTTTCGCAAGAACCGCCGCAGACAGCGGCGTTGGTGCTGCCCTTGATGTTGCTCCAGTCGATGTCGCCCTCGAGGCCGAACACCAGTTGGTTCATCTGCCAATTATAGCCGAGCGTGCCGCCGACAACGGCGCCGTCGATGTCGAAATCGCCAGTGCTGCCGACCGGGCCCGACCAGTTCGAATTACCCCAGCCGCCGCCGCCGTTGATACCAGCGTAGAAGCCGGTCCAGTTGTACACGGGCGCAAACGCCGGCGCCTTCGCCGGCATAGCCTCACGGCGCGGGAGATCCGCCGCATTCGCCGCACCCATCAAAGACACCATGGCGAGTGCACCGATGCCCGCCAAAATCACGCGCTTCATTTACGAACCTCCAAAAACGGGCCCCCGGCCCAATTTCCATGCGCGCCAAAGTATTCAGAATTACATTTGCGTCTAGTGCGTAAAAGCCACACCGAACAAGTAGTTGGCGGAGTGTATTGGCGTAATTGCGACTAACGTTTGCCATGATCCTGCCGCGATCTATTTCTGCCTCTTCCGGGGAACTTTGACATCATTACTTTGAACTTAAGTCGAATGTGGAACTTTCGGTACATTGATGCCAAATGAAAACCCCGGGCTTTTGACCCGGGGTTTTCCGCCTCACGACTGTACTTAAGCTTAGAAATGGTAGTTCACGCCGACCCGCAACACGCTCGACTCCAGCCCGTTTTCGACGCCGGTGATGGAGTAGTGCCGCTGGCCGAGATCCATATAGAGGTACTCGACCTTGGCCGACCAGTTGGGTGCCAGGCCGACTTCCGCGCCGACGCCGAGGGTCCAGCCGAGCTGGGTCTTGTCTTCGCTCAGGCTGCCGGATTCGCCGTTCACGGCGCCATAGGCGAGACCACCGGTGATGTAGGGCATGATGTTGTTGATGGCGTAGCCGAGGCGGCCGCGCAGCGTGCCGAACCAGGGATTCGAGAACTTGTAGGGTGCGAAGGTGTCGTCGGCGCCCGAGAGCTGGATGTCGGTTTCGGCACCGAACACGAACTGGCCCTGCTGCCAGTTGTAACCGGCCTGCACGCCGCCGGCGACGCCGCTCGGGTTGATGCTGCTGTTGGTGATCTTGCCCCACTGGTAGCCGAGATTGGCACCGACGTAGAAGCCGGCCCAATTGTAAACCTGCGGCGCGGGCGAGTAATAAGGCGCTGAACTGCGCGGTAGGTCGGCCGCAACGGCTGCGCCGGCTGTACCAACCAACAGGGCCGCGGCGATCGCCCGGATCGAATTCTTCATCTTACCCTCCACACGCACTTGCCGCCGCCGATAGGCGCTGCGGTTACACATCGTTCGAGCCCGACAGTGAGCGCAGAACGACCCGTTTCGTGGAGGATTTATCGAGCCTTTTAAGTTAAACGGTTATGAATCGCTAAGCATCAGCGATCGTTATCCCTAAAGAATCATTAGGGTTCCGCGTTTTTACTGCGCCTGTATTTACCACATCTCCTGAGCTTCTATTTACCATGACAGATGACAGCCGCGGGCGCGACCGCGTATGACTGTTCTTCCATGACAGACGGTAGAGACAACGACCCGCGCGGCACGGCGCTGATCACCGGCGGCGGCCGCCGCATCGGCGCGGCAATCGCGCGCGCCTTGGTGCACGCGGGCTACGCGGTGGTGCTGCACACGCGCACGCGTCAGCCAGCCGAGCAACTCGCCGCCGAAATCGTCGAGAAGGGCGGGCAGGCGCGCGTCGTGGTGGGCGATCTCGCCGACACGCAAGCGTTGCGCGGGCTCGTTCCCGCCGCTTCCGCCTTCGGCCCGCTGACATTGCTCGTCAACAATGCCGGCGAGTTCGAGCCGGACGATATCGCGACGCTGACGCGCGAAGGCTTCGACCGCGCCATGGCCGTGAACCTAGCAGCGCCGATTTTCCTGACGCAGGCCTTCGCCGCGCAGGCGCCGTCGGGTTCGTCCGTCATCAATTTGCTCGACCAGCGCGTGCTCAAGCCGACGCCGCGCTTTTTCTCTTACAGCTTGAGCAAGAGCGCGCTGCATACGGCCACGACCACGCTGGCGCAGGCTTTGGCGCCGAAGTTGCGCGTCAATGCGGTGGCGCCGGGTCCGACGCTGCCGAGCCCACGCCAGAGGGAGGAGGACTTCGCGGCGCAGGCCGAGAGCTTGCCGCTGCAATGCGGCCCGAGCCCCGAGGACATTGCCGCCGCCGTGCTTTATCTCGCCGGCGCGACGAGCGTGACCGGCGTCACATTGCCGGTCGACGGGGGCCAGCATCTCGCCTGGCGCACCGCCGACAGCGAGATCGCCGAGTAGTCACTATCTAGACGCCATGAACGGCCCGAAGAAGGACATCGATACGGCAAGCGAAGGCCTCCGCGAGGAGGACGACGAGCAGACGCTGCCGGAGCTCGAGCTCTCCGACGCGCCCGCCGGCACGCTCGCTGCTGGTCGCGCTGCGATCATGCGCGCGGTCAAGCATGCGCCATCGGCTCCCGGCGTCTACCGCATGATCGACGAGAAGGGCGATGTGCTCTACGTCGGCAAGGCCAAGAACATCAAGAAACGGGTGACGAACTACACGCGCCCGGTCGCCTACGACGCCCGCATCGCGCGCATGATCGCCGGCACAGTGACGATGGAGTTTGTCTCCACCAAGACCGAGACCGAAGCGCTGTTGCTCGAGGCAAACCTGATCAAGCGCCTGCGCCCGCGCTTCAACGTGCTGCTGCGCGACGACAAGTCGTTTCCCTACATTCTGATCACGTCCGACCATTGGGCGCCGCAAATCCTCAAGCATCGCGGGGCGCGCACGCGGCCCGGACATTATTATGGGCCGTTCGCCAATGCTGGCGCGGTCAACCGCACCATCAACGCGCTGCAGCGCGCGTTTCTGCTGCGCTCATGCTCGGATAGTTTCTTCGAAAGCCGCACGCGACCGTGCTTGCTCTACCAGATCAAACGCTGCTCGGCGCCGTGCACCCGCGAGATCGACTTTGCCGGTTATACCGAGCTGGTGCGCGAGGCCAACGAATTCCTCTCCGGTCACAGCCAGACGGTGCAGAAGGAACTGGCGACCGAGATGGACAAGGCTTCTGCCGCGCTCGACTTCGAGCATGCCGCTATCTTCCGCGATCGTCTTGCAGCGTTGTCGGCTGTGCAGTCGCACCAAGGCATCAATCCACGCAATGTGGAGGAGGCGGACGTCTTCGCGGTGCATCAGACCGGTGGCTACACCTGCATCGAGGTCTTCTTCTTCCGCACCGGACAGAACTGGGGCAATCGCGCTTATTTCCCCAAGGCCGATCGCTCGCTCAACGAAGGCGAGGTGCTGAGCGCCTTCATGGCGCAGTTCTACGACGACAAGCCACCGCCGCGTCTCATGCTCGTCTCGCACGACTTCGAAGAGCGCGAATTGCTTGCGGAAGCGCTCTGCACCAAGGCCGGGCGCAAGGTCGAGGTGAGCGTGCCGCAGCGCGGAGAGCGCAAGGAGCTGGTCCAGCACGCGCTCGCCAATGCGCGCGAAGCCTTGGCGCGCAAGCTCGCCGATACGTCGTCGCAGCAGAAACTGCTCAAGGGGCTCGCCGAGACGTTCCAGTTGCCGCGCGAGCCGCGCCGCATCGAGGTCTACGACAACAGCCACATCGCTGGCTCAAATGCGGTCGGCGGCATGGTCGTCGCCGGGCCTGAAGGCTTCCGCAAGAACCAGTATCGTAAGTTCAACATCCGCTCGACCGATCTCACCCCCGGTGACGACTACGCCATGATGCGCGAGGTGCTGCAGCGGCGGTTCAAGCGGTTGCTGGAGGAAAATCCGCGGCCGATGGGCGTGGACGATGCATTCGCTGCCGTCGTGACGGGTGAAGTCGCGGACGGCGACGAGCGCGAGGACTCCCCCTGGCCCGATCTCGTCCTCATCGACGGTGGGCAGGGCCAGCTCAAGGCGGCGGTGGACACGCTCACCGAGATGGGCATTACCGATGTGCCACTGGTCTCCATCGCCAAGGGGATGGACCGCGAGGCCGGCCGCGAGACCTTCTTCATGCCGGGCAAAAGCCCGTTCAAATTGCCGCCGCGCGATCCGCTGCTTTATTTCATCGAACGCCTGCGCGACGAGGCCCACCGCTTCGCCATCGGCTCCCACCGCGCCCGCCGTAAGAAGGACATCCGCGAAGCGGGCTTGCAGGAAATTCCGGGGATCGGGCCCACGCGCAAGCGCGCGCTGCTTCGGCATTTCGGCACCGTGAAAGCCATCGAGCGCGCATCGCTGCCGGACCTTGCCAACGTGCCGGGAATTAATGCGGAGACCGCGCGGAAGATATATGACTTCTTCCATGAACAAGCGGGCCGGTAGCGCGGCTGCCTGCACGGGTGAGGGACGGGAATGATCATCAGAAGCCAGGAGGACGTCACGCCGAAGGTCCTCGACGCCTACAAGAACATTGAAGACCCGCGCTTGCGGGAGATCGTCGCTTCGCTGGTCAAGCATCTGCACGCCTTTGCCCGCGACGTGCATTTGACGGAAGAGGAATTCCAGAAGGGTACTGCCCTCATCGCCAAGATGGGTCAGATGACCAATGCCACGCACAATGAAGTGGTGCTGATGGCCGGCTCGCTCGGCTTCTCGGCGCTCGTGTGTCTCTTGAACAACGGCAAT